>Ga0224555_1005532_pt1 | contig 10489 bp, 8 predicted proteins | sample 714S23034metaG_FD_180687 | JGI IMG/M metagenome (GOLD analysis project Ga0224555, IMG submission 180687) | Peat soil microbial communities from Stordalen Mire, Sweden - 717 S2 30-34 | ecosystem: Environmental > Terrestrial > Soil > Wetlands > Peat | place: Sweden: Norrbotten County, Stordalen...
GGACTCGCTGTGGTTCTCCGAGTTGGTCTACTCGCCGGCGGTGGACCCCATGGTCGGCATGGCCTACGCACTGGCCCGGACGGCCCGGTTGAAGGTCGGCACCTCGGTGGCGGTGCTGCCGGGGCGGCATCCCGTGCTGGTGGCCAAGCAATTGGCGTCGCTGGCGGCCCTCGCGCCCAAACGGGTGCTTCCTGTCTTCGGATTGCGTTCGGCGATTCCGGCCGAGCGCGAAGTGTTCACCGTCCCGGACGGAGAGCGCGCGGCCGTGTTCGACGAATCTCTGCAGGTGTTGCGCGCAGCACTGGTCGACGATTCGGCGAACTACAGCGGCCGGTACTTCACGGTTACTGCGGCGGCGGTCGCGCCGCGGCCGATACCCCCGCTGGACATTTGGCTGGGTGGCTCGGCGCCGGCGGCATTTCGGCGGATCGGCGCGCTGGCCGATGGTTGGTTGGGCAGTTTCCTGACACCGGGCGAGGCGCGGGCGGGGCGCGAGGCGATCGAACGGTCGGCCGAGCAGGCCGGCCGGCAGATCGAGCCCGATCACTTCGGTATTTCGTTGGCAGTCGCCGACGGCGAGTTGCCGGCGGAGTTGGCCGCCGCGGTCCGCCGCCGCCGTCCGGACGTCGATCCGGCGGAACTGGTCGCCGCCGACTGGGGTCGCCTGCACCGTCAACTCGACGCGTACCTGGACGCGGGTTTGACGAAATTCGTTATCCGGCACGCCGGTTCAGCACCGCTGGACGCCTTCATCGACCGGTTCGTCGCCGAGCTGGCCGGTCGGGAGAACTGAGCGGCGCCTGTTCAGAGCGTCTGGACCCACCGCAAAATCTCCGGCGTCGCGGGGTCGGTGATGTCGCTGAACTCGGGGTGTTTCTTGATGAACGCGGCCACCATCGGGCAGGTGGCAACAACGCGCTTGCCGTCCGCGCGGGTCGCCTCGAGAGCCTGTTCAACCAGGATGGCGGCCAGGCCGCGTCCGCCGAACCGTTCGTCGACCTCGGTGTGGTAGAAGACCCGCTGATTACCCCGATCAGCTACGGCGGCCAGTCCGACCGTCTCGCCGTCGACGGCGATGGTGTAGTTCCGGTCCGCGGCGCTGACGGTGGTCTCGGCGCCGGTCTTATCGGTGGTCATGTCTGTTTCTTTATACCGCTCACTTGCGCGGGGGCCGCAGCACTTGCATGGCGACCCGCATCAGTGGCGCGGGGACCCGGTCTTTCGCGGAAAGTGCCGCGTCGGCCACGCGACCCCGCAGCAGCGTGCCGCGGCCGAACAACCGGTTCAGCGGACCGCCGGACGGCTCAAGCTCGACGTGCAGCGGCGGCGCGCCTTCCGTGGCGCCGAGCGCATGGGATATGACGATCCGCTGAATCTCGCTGGTGCCTTCAAAGATGGTGTACAGCTTGGCATCTCGATACCACTTCTCGACCGGATGGTCTTTGATGTAGCCCCAACCGCCCAGCGTCTGAATGGCCCGTTCGGTCGCGCGCACCGCGACCTCGCTGGCGGCCATCTTCGACATCGAGCCTTCCCCGCGCCCGAACGCGATCCCCTTGGCGGCCATCCACGACGCCCGCCAGGTCAATAGCCGCGCCGCATCGATCTGGGTGGCGATCTCGGCCAGCGGAAAAGCTATGCCCTGGTTGTCGATGATCGGTCCACCGAACGCCTCGCGCTGGGTGGCGTAGGTGGTGGCGTATTCCAGCGCAGCGCGTGCGATGCCGATCGCCTGGGCGGCGACCATCGGGCGAGTCTGCTCGAAGGTGCCCAATGTGGCCGACCCGGAACGTTTTCCACCGGCGACCACTTCTCGCGCCTTGGCGAGTTTGTGTTCGAGCTTTTCTTGCCCGCCCAGCAGATTGCCTTCGGGGATGCGGACCCCGTCGAACTTCAGTTCCGCTGTGTGCGATGCGCGGCAGCCGAGTTTGTCGAGTTTTCGCACCAGCTCCAGTCCCGGGGTGCCGCCCGGGACGATGAACAATGCCTGGCCGCGGTGACCGAGTTCTTCGTCGACGACCGCGTTGACCACATGCACGTTGGCGATCCCGCCATTGCCGATCCACATCTTGTGACCGTCGATCACCCAGTCGCCGCCATCGCGCCGGGCCGTCGTCCGCAGATTGCGGACGTCGCTGCCGCCTTCAGGCTCGGAGATCGCCAGCGCCGCGAGTTTGAGGTCGCCCGGTGAGCCGAAACATTCCGGCGCCCACTCCAGCATCTGCTCGGGAGACGCTGCCTGGCCGATCGCCGACAGCGCCAGCGCCGGCATCACGATCGCCAAACCGATTCCGGCGCAACCCCAAAAGAGCTCCTCCATGAACAGCGGCAACGAAATACCAGTCGGGTCACCGATGAGGTCGCGGTAGAACAGCGGACTGTAGAAACCGCGTTGGGCGGCTTCCTCGAGCACCGGCCACGGGAACTCCTGCTTCTGGTCGTAGTCCAAAGCGACGGGCCGTATGACCGACTCGGCGAACTCGTGGGTGCGACGGGCCAGGTCGTGTTGTGCTGCCGTCGGCCTCAGGTCGAAAGTCATGGTCCCCCTGTCGGTTGACCTTCCTATTACCCCCTGTCGAGGCGTTCAACCCAGCGGCTGCGCCGACAACGGTCAGGCCGCCGAGCGCGGCCCGACCCGGCGAACGGGCAGATGAAACACCGCGGCGGTCACCGGAACGGTGTCCCCCTCGCGCCGCGTCAGCAGGGCGGCGTTGTCGGGCAGTTGACGGGGGTTGATCTCCCCCGCCGCGATGCGGCGCAGGGTGTCATGCGCGGCAGCCAGCTGTTCCCGTTTCCGGTACTGGCCGCCTGGCAGTTTGACGCCGGCCCAGATGCTTCTCGTCGGCCCGCCCGGCACCGGAAAGACAACCACGGCCGAGGCGTTGGGGAAAATCTACGCCGGGCTGGGCATCGTGCGGCATCCCGAGATCATCGAAGTCAAGCGGGCCGACTTCTGCGGTGAGCACATCGGCGCATCCGGTCCACGGACCAACGAGCTGATCGCGCGTTCGCTGGGCCGCATCCTGTTCATGGACGAGTTCTATTCGTTGGTGGAGCGCCACCACGACGGACGACCGGACATGATCGGCATGGAGGCGGTCAACCAGCTACTGGTGGCACTGGAGGTGCATCGGTTCGATTTCTGTTTCATCGGCGCCGGATACGAGAAGGAAGTCGACGAATTCCTCACCGTGAACCCGGGTTTGGCGGGCCGATTCAACCGCAAGCTGCGCTTTGTGTCCTACGCTCCCGACGAGCTGGTGGAGATCGCGGTCCGCTACGGCCAACCGCGCGCGACCGTGATCGAGCCCGCCGCGCGCGAAGCGTTGAACATGGCCTGTAAGACACTGCGCGCCTATCTGGCGCCGGACGGCACCCACGGCATCGACGTCATGCAGAACGGGCGTTTCGCCCGCAACGTCGTCGAGCGCGCCGAACGGCTACGGGACTCTCGGGTGGCCGCCCAGCACCGCACCGACAAGGGCTCGGTGACCATCGAGGACTTGGAAACGCTGCGCACCCAGGACATCGTCGCGGCGGTAACCGACGCATGCGCGGAAAAGCATGTACCAGTTCAGCTTTGAGGCTTACCCAGCCCGCTAAACCGGCGTGACCGAGTCGAATCGGAACACAGCGATCCGGCCGGCCAGCGCCTCGAATTCGTCAGGCGTGCCGTCGATGACCATTCCGGAGCGTTTGGCGAAGGCCACCCCGACCGGCACTTCGACCGGGAATGCCCGCAGCACTGGGCGTGCCTGGTCGGCGGTCAGTTCGACGACCCTGACCCGCCGGGACCGTCGTCCTCTGCTGAGCGTCCCGCTGCGGGCGGCCCTGGCGTTGGCGGCCCAGTCCGCGCCCGGATAGCCGGCCACGGCATACAGACCGCCGTCGAACACGAACGGTGTCATCGGGGTACTGCGCGGCTGACCGGACTTGCGGCCGGGCACCGTCAACACCATGGCGGGCCCGGTGGGGATGCCGAGCTTCTGCACGGCCATCATCAGTCTGTTCATCGGCTTGAGGTAGCGCGGCGGGCGTGGGTCGGACATGGCTTGTCTCCTTTGCTATTTGGTGAATAGATGACGGTTGTCAGAAGCCCAACGGGCAAACGGCGTCGCCGGCTGGCCGGTGATCTTCTCCACATCGCGGGTCACCAGTGCCGGCTTGTCGACTGTCTCGGCGAGCATCGCCGTGTACGCGTCGGCGAATTCGGCGCCAAGACCCAGACCGATGAAACGTTGCCGCACGACGTCCGGCGGCGCCTCGACGTAATGCAGCGGACGGTCCAGGACGGTGCCGATCACCTCGACCAACTCGGTGTTGGTGAATGCGTGCGGCCCGGTCAACGGAATCTGCTGTCCGACAAGCTCGTCGGTCAACAGTGCCCGCGCTGCGACCGCGGCGATGTCGGCCTCGACGATCGGCGCGCTGGAAGCTGCGGCATACGGGCCACCGACGACGTCGCCGGCGCGGATCTGCGCCGACCACATCCCGACGAAGTTCGACGCGAACACCGCGGGCCGCAGGCTGACCCAGTCCAGGCCCGAGTCGACGGCGAGCTGCTCGACTTCCTTGTTGCGGTCGCCGCGAAACCGCGACGGTTGCCGCGAGAAGTCGTCGTCGGCGTTGATGGCCGACAGCGCGACCAGCTTGGTGACCCCGCAGCGCCTCGCGGCGGCCACCACGTCGACGAGGCCGTCACCCAGGGCCCGGGAATTCAGGAACACCGCAGAAGCTCCCGACAGCGCGTCGATCGCTGGGCGCACCGCCTCGACGCCGGCGGGAAACCCGGCCGTCTGCGGGGAGCGGGTGATGGCGCGTACCCGCGCACCGGCCGCGGCGAGTTGGCGCACAAGCGGTCGGCCGACATTGCCGGTCGCACCGGTCACAACGATCGTCATGATGGTCTCCTTCATCAACGGGCTTTTCCATCAAGGACGAGCCGGAAGGTGGGAAAGTTACGGCTCGACCATGTAACTTTTTCGAGGGCCGGATCGTCGTGAATACATGAGCCAACCGCCGTCGGCGAGTGACCAGATCAGCGAGGCCTGGCGTCGGCACCACCCGTACCTGGTCAACCTTGCCTATCAGATGCTGGGCGACGTCGGCGATGCCGAAGATGTTGCGCAGGAAGCTTTTCTGCGACTTTCCCGCGCAGACATCAATGGGATCGAGGATTTCCGCGCCTGGCTGACGGTGGTGGCGGGTCGCCTCTGTCTGGACCAGGTGCGTTCAGCCCGGGCCCGCTACGAGCGACCCGCAGACATTGGTCCGGAAGTGGCCGCGCTCAATCAATCCCAGCGGCTGGACCCGGCCGATCAGGTCACCTTGGACGACGAGGTCCGAACGGCGCTGCTGGAGGTGCTGCGTCGGCTCAGTCCGGGTGAGCGGGTGTCGTTCGTGTTGCACGACGTGTTCGGGGTCCCGTTCGACGCGATCGCCGAGACGGTGGGCCGCCCGGTCGGTACCTGTCGACAGTTGGCACGGCGCGCCCGGGGTAAATTCGCTATGGCGCAACCGAATTCGGGCGACGTGCTGATGGCCGAACACCAGGTCGTCACCGAGAAATTCATCACCGCATGTGCCAACGGCGACGTGGACGACTTGGCCGCGGTGCTCGACCCGACGGTGTGGGGTGTCGGTACCGTGCTCGTCGATCCGGCCCCGCCACCGCAGATCAACCACGGCCCGCATGACGTTGCCGTCAATCTGATGCGGTATTTGGGGCCGGGCGTAACGGTGGTCAGCGGTCCTGCCGGCCAACCGGTGCTGCTGGCCTTCGCCGAACGACGGCTTTTCGCCGTCATCGTGCTGACGGTCCGCGACGGCCTGGTGATCAAGATCGAGGCAACCGCGGACCCGTTGGCGCGCGGGTTGGGCTAGTGCTGGCGGCGCTCTCGCGGGCTGTCCGGTCGTGCCGCGAAGAACCCGGCGATCGCCGCGGAAATCTGCAGGAATTTGCGCCGCGTCGTGCGAGCCAGCTCGCTCTTCACGTCGATGACGCCGCCGGGTCGCAGGTGAGGATCGAAGGGCACCTCCACCACCGTTTGCCCGCGGTCGATGAATTGGTGCGCAAGTACCGATCGGGTGCGCTTGTCCGAGTGCCCGTCAGAGTCGTTGAGCACCACCACGGTGCGGTGCAGGAGACCGGTGCGGCCGTGCGCCGCCAGCCATTCCATCGTCTGCGCCGCCGCCGAGGCGCCGTCCGCCCACGGCGACGACACCACGATCAGCGCGTCCAGGTCGCTCAGCGCCTCCTGGGTGACCGGCGCGTCCATCGTGGAGCCGCAGTCGATGATCGCAATCGTGAAATGGCGGTCGAGCCGCGAGGTGGCCTCGCGATACAGCGCCGGGTCGAGCACCCGCCGCGGCCCGGCCGTCGGCTCCCCGGCCAGCACGTAAAGGCCCGCGGAATTGCTGCCGACGCGCGCGCTCACGTCGGCGAATGAGCGAAGGTTCTTGTCGGCGGCAATTTCCCAGTACGAGCCGTTGGTCCGCGGGTCGACCCTGCTGCCGAGCCGGCCGAACGCGGTGTCGGCGTCGATCGCCACCACGCGGTCCTGGCGGCGTAGCTCAGCCAAGATCGACCCGACGCTGGCGGCGACCGTGGTCTTACCGACACCGCCCTTGCCCAGCACGCCGACCTTGTAGTTGCCGCGAAGCGCTGAACCGATAGCGGCTTCGTAGGCGGCTTCTTGCCGTTCGCCGGCCGAGGGCCCGAGGTTGACCAGTCCGAACGTGGCCCTGAAAACGACGCGCCGCCAACCGTATCTGGGACCGGGGCGCCTGGGCTGGGGCTGCGCCCGTGGCGCGAAGTCGATGTCACCCCACGACGGCCGATCAGTCCGTGCGGCAGGGCGCGGGGGAGCGGGCCACTGAGGCGGCGCCGGACGAGGATCTGGTGGCTGCGGGTGTGGCGTACCACTCGGTGGCCCCGCGGCACCGCCCGGCGGCGCGGGTCGTAGCCGGTCCCGCAGGAAGTCGTCAGGCTCGGTCATGGGCTGGGAGAAATCGCGGTATCGACACGTCAGGAACTCACCCGCTCGGATGTCCAGTACTCCCGCAAGCTGGCGACCCGATCGCCCTCGAGTTCGAGGATGGCGACTTCGCGCATCCGTTTACGGTGGCCGTCGACGACGTCGTCGAACCGTGCTTCCCACTCGGCGATGGCGGTCGTGCCGTCCAGATAGAGGCTGAGCAGCTCGGCCTGGATGTTGGCCTGCTCTTCGACGACTTTGGTCTGCCAGTACTCGCGGATGCCGGCGTGGTCGCGGATCGGATGCTGAAGTACCCGCTCGTGGTACGTCGCGGTCGGGGTGAAGACGGTGAGGATCAGATCCGGATCCTGGGTGGTCCATGCGCGGATGTAGATGTCGATGAGCTTGCGCACGTCTTGCTTGGCCAAGCTCATGGATTCATCGTAGAGCCGCCGGGGCCGGACCAATGCCACTCGGCTGTTGCCGACGACGGAAACCACGGATCGCGCAGGTCACAGGCATCGTGGAAGGTCCCGTGCCGGAAAATCCCCCGCCGGGCGGCGCGCGGTGAGCCGCCGGGCCGTCCAGGCGTCCGTTTGACCGTAATCACAGCAAACGTCCGACCAGAATTGCCTGGACAGCAGGGCCGCATGCGGCCCTTTCACAACGGCCTCCGTTGCGCCCAAATACCCTGTGGCACACACCGACCCGGTCAGCCGTGGTATCGATGGCACGACAACGCAGCGGCACTGTTGCCTGACAGGTTAGTATTGCTCAAGTTGGCATGTCAGGCGGGATTTGTCATATCGTTTTACGACTTGTCGAAACCGGGTACTGGGCCACCGTTCAGCGCTGCACGGATGAATTCCACCCGGATCATCGCCACCAGGCGAACACCATATCGACAAGACCGATGGGGCCTACCCACAGCCTTCTGGGCGGCGCCAACGGAGCGATCTGAATTCCGCGGCGGAAAGTTCTGGTGAAGGGTCAGGTGGGAATGGCGCCCAACCGCGTCGGGCTCTACAACCCCGCATTCGAGCATGACTCGTGCGGGGTGGCCATGGTCGTCGACATGCACGGCCGCCGCAGCCGCGACATCGTGGACAAGGCGATCACCGCGCTGCTCAACCTCGAGCACCGCGGCGCTCAAGGTGCCGAGCCGCACAGCGGTGACGGCGCCGGCGTCCTGATCCAGATTCCCGACGACTTCTTGCGTGCGGTTGTCGACTTCGCGCTGCCCGAAGCGGGTAGCTACGCCACCGGCATCGCGTTCCTCCCGCAGTCGTCCAAAGAGGCGGCGACGGCGTGCGCCGCGGTCGAGAAGATCGTCGAAGCCGAGGGCCTGCAGGTGCTGGGCTGGCGCGACGTTCCCACCGACGAGTCTTCGCTGGGTGCGCTGGCCCGCGACGCGATGCCCACCTTCCGCCAGGTGTTCATCGCCGGCGCCGACGGAATGCAGCTGGAGCGCCGCGCCTACGTCATCCGCAAGCGAGCCGAGCACGAGCTCGGCACCAAGGGTCCCGGACAAGACGGACCCGGACGCGAAACCGTCTATTTCCCAAGCCTTTCCGGTCAGACAATGGTCTACAAAGGCATGCTGACCACGCCGCAGCTGAAGGCGTTCTACCTCGACCTGCAAGACCAGCGGCTGACCAGCGCGCTGGGCATCGTGCACTCACGGTTCTCCACCAACACCTTCCCGTCGTGGCCGCTGGCGCACCCGTTCCGGCGCATCGCTCACAACGGCGAGATCAACACCGTCACCGGCAACGAGAACTGGATGCGCGCCCGTGAGGCGCTGATCAACACCGACGTCTTCGGCTCCTACGACGACGTCGACAAGCTGTTCCCGATCTGCACCCCGGGCGCGTCGGACACCGCGCGCTTCGACGAAGCGCTCGAACTGCTGCACCTGGGTGGGCGCAGCCTGGCCCACGCGGTGCTGATGATGATCCCGGAGGCCTGGGAGCATCAGGAGTCGATGGACCCGGCCCGACGGGCGTTCTACGAGTACCACGCCTCGCTGATGGAGCCATGGGACGGCCCGGCGTCGATGACGTTCACCGATGGCACCATCATCGGCGCGGTGCTCGACCGCAACGGCCTACGCCCGTCGCGGATTTGGGTAACCGAGGACGGCCTGGTCGTGATGGCCTCCGAGGCCGGAGTGCTGAACCTCGACCCGTCGAAGGTGGTGCGCCGGATGCGGCTGCAGCCCGGCCGGATGTTCCTGGTCGACACCGCACAGGGCCGCATCGTCGCCGACGAGGAGATCAAGGCCGAGCTGGCCGCCGAGCAGCCCTACCAGCAGTGGCTGGACAACGGGCTGATTCCGCTGGCCGAGCTGCCGCAGGGCGACTACGTGCGGATGCCGCACCATCGGGTTGTGTTGCGGCAGTTGGTTTTCGGTTACACCTACGAGGAGCTCAACCTGCTGGTTGCGCCGATGGCCCGAACCGGCGCCGAGCCGATCGGCTCGATGGGAACCGACACGCCGGTCGCCGTGCTCTCCCAGCGCCCGCGGATGCTGTTCGACTACTTCCAGCAGTTGTTCGCCCAGGTGACCAACCCGCCGCTGGACGCCATCCGCGAAGAGGTGGTGACCAGTCTGCAGGGCACGGTCGGGCCGGAGGGCGACCTGCTCAACCCGAACGAGGACTCCTGTCGCCAGATCATCGTGCCGCAGCCGGTTCTGCGCAACCACGAACTGGCCAAGCTGATCAACCTCGACCCCGACGTAGAGGTCAACGGTCGCCGGCACGGGTTGCGGTCCAAGGTGATTCGCTGTCTGTACCCCGTCGCCGAGAACGGCGCCGGCCTCAAGGCGGCGCTCGACGACGTGCGTGCGCAGACCTCGGCCGCGATCGCCGAGGGCGCGCGGATCATCATCCTTTCCGACCGCGAGTCCGACGAGCGGCTGGCCCCGATTCCATCGCTGCTGGCGGTCTCCGCGGTGCACCACCATCTGGTCCGCGAGCGCAGCCGCACCAAGGTCGGCCTGGTCGTGGAGTCCGGCGACGCCCGCGAGGTGCACCACATGGCCGCGTTGGTGGGCTTCGGTGCGGCGGCGATCAACCCGTACATGGCATTCGAGTCGATCGAGGTCATGCTGGACCGCGGCGGCCTGGAGGGCCTCGACCGCGAGACGGCGCTGAAGAACTACGTCAAGGCCGCCGGCAAGGGTGTGCTGAAGGTGATGTCCAAGATGGGCATCTCGACGCTGGCGTCCTACACCGGCGCGCAGCTGTTCCAGGCCGTCGGCGTCGACGAAGACATCCTGGCCGAGTACTTCACCGGGTTGACGTGTCCCACGGGCGGAATCAACCTCGCGGATATCGCCGCCGACGTCGCGACCCGGCACGCGCTGGCCTTCCTGGATCGGCCGGACGAACGCGCGCACCGCGAACTCGAGGTGGGCGGGGAATACCAGTGGCGTCGCGAAGGCGAATACCACCTGTTCAACCCGGACACCGTGTTCAAGTTGCAGCACTCCACCCGCACCGGCCAGT
>Ga0224555_1005534_pt1 | contig 10487 bp, 10 predicted proteins | sample 714S23034metaG_FD_180687 | JGI IMG/M metagenome (GOLD analysis project Ga0224555, IMG submission 180687) | Peat soil microbial communities from Stordalen Mire, Sweden - 717 S2 30-34 | ecosystem: Environmental > Terrestrial > Soil > Wetlands > Peat | place: Sweden: Norrbotten County, Stordalen...
GGGCTGGAATTTTTGGGCAAAACGGGGAAAAAGGAAAAAACGATCGGTTTCTTCATCAGATTCATTTTGCTTGACTGAAACACCATGCTGCTTTCCGACAAAAAGAGGAGTTTTCGGCCAGACACTATTTATTATTCTTCCGCCATGCCTGAATTGAGCCGGTTTTACGGCATCATCATCCGAATGTTTTATGGCGACCATGCGCCGCCGCATTTTCACGCCGTCTATCAAGGTGAAGAAATCCAGATCAACATCAACACTCAGGAGGTCATGGAAGGCGACATGAGCCGGCGCGCGCGGGCACTCGTGCTCGAATGGGCAGTCTTGCATCGCGCCGAACTGCGGCAGGCTTGGGAAGCTGCCAGCCACAATCAAGAGCCTTCCAAAATCCCGCCGTTGGAGTAGAATGAAAGCATGGTTCGTATATTAACAGCGCGGCCACTGGCCGGGTATCGTTTGCAGGTTCGTTTTAACGACGGCTTGGAAGGGATTTTTCCCGTTGAACCCGAACGGCGCGGCGGCGTGTTTCTTAAACTTCTCGACGCCCGCGTTTTCAACGCCGTCGCCGTCGATCCCGACTTTGGCTGCGTGGAATGGCCGGGGGGCGTTGACCTTTGCCCGGATACGATGCATCAGGCCATGACCAGCGTAGCCGCGGAACTCCCCACGCCGATGGTTTTGCGGGAAGAGGCCCCGCCTCGCAGCGGCAATGGAAACTAGCCTCAAGGACATCGAGGGCGATCTTTTTATGCCGAGGAAACAATGACAAAACACGGAAAAGGGGAAAAGGGGCCACCCATACTTTTGCCCAACTCTCTCGCGTTTTTGACGGAGCAGACCTGTTCTGAACCAGGGAATTGACTCTGCAGCAAGCGGGGCAACTTTGGCGGGAGGTTCCCGTCAACTTTTATCTCATCCACTTTTAATCACACCCGATTGGCTGTGGCGCCAGGCGAAAAATGTGCAATCTCCAGCCGCGGGCAGGGATGCCTGCCCTGCGCTCATGGCTGACCCGTGCCGGAGGGTCTGGCGGGGGACTTTCCTGTTTTTCGCCCAAAAAACGCTGGGCCTGAGAAATCAATGCAAGTTCCTCCTCATCAAGGCTAAAGGCGGCCCCGGCCGCGCTCACAAAACGTACTGACAGCAAAAAATAGGCTCTTTTGGGGGCCGTTTGGCAGAAAAACGGGGGGGCCGCTCCAAAAAAAAGACATTTTTTTTCGTGTTTTTTCGATTTTTTGGGATTTTGTGCCCCGCAAAAGGTTGACGCTGAGGATATTCCACCGATTCGACCCCTCCCGAAAAAATCATACCAAAAAACCTACCGTAGGTTTTTTGGTTTTCGCGGGTTATGGTAAATGTTGGTCTGTGCAAGGCGCGTCCGCCTTCGTTGAAACTATGGCGGACAGATGGCCGGACAGGTCCGCCTCCGCCAAGGCTACGGCGGACAGGCTGGCGCCTGTTCTTTGAAATATTATTGTGGGACCGGGGGAGGCATATTTTGCCGGTCAAAGGCCACGGACGGAATAGCCGCGAAAAGGCGCAAAAGGCCCAGCGCGGCCAGCCGCAACCAAAGAAATTCAACCACGGATTTCACGGATTGCACGGATGGGAAGCCCGTCTTTTCTTATCCGTGAAATCCGTGAAATCCGTGGTAAAAAATCCTCCCGAAAATAAAGGCGGCGCATCGGCCACGTCGGAGGTCCTTGCATGGCGTGGATGGCGCGCAGGTCCGGGCCGGCCCTCCGGCGATCCGGCCTCAACCCGCGTCCAATCCAACCTCAATCCGGCCTTGCTCCGGCCCAATCCGGGTTAATCCGGGCTAATCCGGCCAATGGACGAAAAAAATATGAGTGAAAAAATCTGAGTGAATATGACCAAATCGCACTGAATCGCACTAAATCATACCAAATACGACCGATTTTTTTATTATTTTCCCGCTGCCATCAGGTTCTCCTCGCCAGATGCAGACGGCTGGAAGAATTTTGTCTCACCTCCCCGTTGCCCAATGAATTGACTTCCTGGCTGGCAATTGCCGGGGGGCGGGTTTACTGTGGTTCCTGTCTGAATGACAAGCTCGGCCAAACAATTTGCCTTGGATTGGTTCAGCGGCCTGGGCCGCGGCGCCCTGATGTGCCGTGATATTGCCACGTCTATATGCAAGGCCGAGCCGGTCTGGCGCGATGTCCTTTATCAGATGTATTTCATCGGCGTCAAATCGCAGTCGGTGGTCTGCGTCACCGGGGCCTTCACGGGCATGGTGCTGTGCGCCCAGACGTACCTGGAATTCCACAAGGTCAAGATGGACACCGCCACGCTGGCGGTGGTCAGCGTGGGCATGGTCAGCCAGTTGGGGCCGGTGCTGACCGGTTTGATGGTGGCCGGGCGGGTCGGCGCGGCCATCGCGGCCGAATTGGGCACCATGCGCGTGACCGAACAGATTGACGCCCTGCGCACCCTGGCCACCCACCCGATTGATTACCTGGTGGTGCCGCGCTTTCTGGCCACCCTGCTGGTCATGCCGTTGCTGACGGCCGGTTCGATTTGCGTCGGCATCTTCGCCGCCTTTCTGGTCGGCACCTGGCTGCTGGGGATCAACCCGACCTACCTCTGGTATAATATGATTCATTACACCAACATGGATGACGTGATGACGGGCCTGATCAAGACCTTCGTCTTTGGCGGCATCATCGCCGTGATCGCCTGCGACAAGGGAATGAATTGCCCGGCGGGGGCCGAAGGGGTGGGGCGGGCCACGACCGAGGCGGTGGTCTATTCTTCCATCACCATTCTCATCAGTAATTTTTTCCTGACCCTGGTGCTCAACAAGTTTCTGGTATGATCATTGAAGCGCGTAATGTCAGGAAGAGTTTCGGCGCGCTGCCCGTGCTGCAAGGGGTGACGTTCTCGGTCGAAAAAGGCGAAGCCTTGACCATTATAGGCATCAGCGGCGGCGGCAAGAGCGTCTTGCTCAAGCACCTGATCGGCCTGCTCACGCCCGATGCGGGGGAAGTCATCGTCGGCGGCATCAATATCGCCGGGCTGACGGAGAGGCAACTGCTGCCCGTCCGCCGCCAGTTCGGCATGTTGTTCCAGGGCGCCGCGCTCTTTGACTCCCTGAACGTGGAGGACAACATCGCCTTCATTCTCAACCGCGAGCGCCGCTTTTCGCCGGGGGAAATCGCCCATCGGGTGGAAGAGGTGCTGGACGTGGTCGGCTTGAAAGGCATCCAGAAAAAGTGGCCGGAGGAGCTTTCCGGGGGCATGCGCAAGCGGGTGGGCCTGGCCCGCGCCATTATTTATCGCCCGGACATTCTGCTCTATGACGAACCGACCACCGGCCTGGACCCGATCGCGGCCGATGCCATTGACAAGTTGATCATGCGCGTGGAGGAGCAGTTGAAAGTCACCTCCATCGCCGTGACCCACGACATGCGCAGCGCGCGGCGGATCGGCCGGCGCATCTTGATGTTGCACCAGGGCCGCATTTACGCCGATCAGACACCGGAACAGCTTTTCCAATCAAGCGATCCCGTGATTCATCGTTTTGTCAACGGAATCTCGGACGCGCAGGAGCCATTTGACCTATGAAAGATACGCGCATTGAAGTGAAGGTGGGGTTTTTTGTGGCCGCCGGCCTGGCGCTGCTGGCGGTGGTGGTGCTGAGTTTCAGCAAGGGAATGACGATCTTCGAACGCCATTACAAACTGACCATCACCTTTGACAGCGCGGCCGGCCTCAAGCCCACCGCCGACGTGATGATGGCCGGCGTGACGATCGGCCAGTCCACCGGTTTGGAATTGACCAACAACGGCCGCTCCGTCGCCGTCAAGGTCAGCATCCTGTCCAAATATCAAGTCCGCACCAACGCCATTTTCCACGTTGACGCCCTCGGTTTCCTGGGCGACCAGTTCATTTCCGTCACCCCCTCCACCAACCTGGAGGCCGGCTTCTGGCAGGACGGCGGACAAGTGCAGGGCCAGAGTCCCTTCAACATGCAGGAAGCGGTTCGTTCGGTCTCCGGCCTGCTGGACCAATTAAAGACCACCGTCATCGCCATTCACCAGTCCGTCAGCAATCTCAACAAGACGGTTCTGTCGGACCAATCGTTGAGCAACGCCAGCCTGGCGGTGGTCAACGCGGAGGCGACCATGGCCACCGCCCGCCAGATGGCCCAAGGCGCGAAGGATTTGATCACTTCCAACACGCCGGCCATGACCACGGCGGTGTCGAACCTGCTGACCTTCTCCGAGAAACTCAATCGCGTGACCGCCGACCTGGACGGTCTGATTGCGACCAACCGGCCCGCGGTCAACGAAACGGTTCAGAATTTGCATGACACCTCGGCTTCCATCAGGCAGGTTGCGGCGGATTTGCAGGCCGGCAAGGGCCTGGCAGGAGGCTTGCTGAAGGACCAAACGATGAAAACCGAGACGATGGACTTGATCAGCAACGCCAGCGCCATGTCGGCCGCCTTTACCACCTTCGGCAGCAATCTCAACCAGAGAGGCATTTGGAAAATGATGTGGCAGCCAAAACATACTGAAAGGAGCGAGAAGAGTCCGGCTCCGGCGCATGGAACGGCCGGCGCGAACGGATTACCATGAGACCGCTCTGGGTCATTCGGCTCCTTTTTCTGAGCATGTGTACCGTGGCCGGCTACGAAGTGAGCCAGGTGCGGCCGGAATGGATCGACAACGGCCTGTTGGGCTTGATCATCGGCTTTGGCCTGGGGGGCTTGTGCGTCGCGGTGGACGAAATGCTCAAGGGCTTTTCCCTGCGCGCTTTTTCCGCCGCCACCTTCGGCCTGTTCCTTGGCTCGGTGGTGGCCGGTCTGATTGACCGCTCCGGCCTGTTCGCCGACGCCGACGACCCGCAACGGCGCGTCATCCGGCTGGGGCTGTTCCTGAGCTTCAGTTACCTGGGCATGGTGCTGGCCATGCGCAGCAACAAGGAAGACTTCTCCCTCATTATTCCCTACGTGCGGTTCGCGCCCCAAACCAAGTCCGAGAGCCTGCTGCTGCTGGACACCAGCGTCATTATTGACGGACGCATCGCCGACTTGATCCAGGCCCGATTCATCGAAGGCACCCTCGTGGTGCCGCGGTTCGTCCTGCACGAGTTGCAGCAGATCGCCGATTCGAACGACCCGGTCATCCGCGCCCGCGGGCGGCGGGGCCTGGAGATGCTGACCCGGCTGCGGCAGATCAAGCCCAACGAGCTTAAAATTCACGACGCCGATTTTCCCGAGGAGGCGGAAGTGGACGCCAAGTTGGTGCGCCTGGCCCGCTCCTTGGGCGCCAGGCTCTTCACCAACGACTACAACCTGGGCAAGGTGGCCGAACTGCAATCCATCCCCTATGTCAACCTCAATGAAGTGGCCAACGCGCTCAAGCCCGTCATCCTGCCCGGGGAGATCTTCACGCTGCGGTTGGTGCGCGAAGGCAAGGACAAGGGCCAGGGCGTGGGCTATCTCAACGACGGCACGATGGTCGTGGTCAACAACGCGCAAAACATGATCGGCCAGCAGGTCAGCATCAAAGTCTTGAGCCTCTTGCAGACGGGCGCCGGCGTCATTGTCTTCGCCGACTTAAAAGCGCCGTGATTTTACATTGCTTCCGACCCGCAGTCTTGGTAAAAAGCCCGCCATGAATGGCAGCAGAAAAGTTCTTTTGGTGATCGCCGCGCTGGCCATGACGGCCTATTTCCTGCCTGCCACGCGCGACCAGTTTTGCTGGTGCTGGACGCAGTCGTGCAACCATTCCGACAGTTACTTGCAATATCTGAGCGACTGGCCTAATGGGCGGCACGCCGTCCAAGCCGGAGTGCTTTACGAGCAGCGCCTTCGGGCGGAAAGCAAAAAGGCGGAGATTCTCAAAGCTTATCAAATGGTCTCGATGTCCTCTCCGGCCAATGCCGAGTCGGAAGCGGCGTATCGCCGCCAACGGGACATGCGGCGGGACAACTTTTTCTGGAAGCAAGCCACCACCGTCAACACGCCGGCCAGCTACCGCAATTACCTGGAGCAATATCCCCAAGGCAGCCACGCCGGCGAGGCCCGCCTGAAAATCAAAGCCCTCGGCGCGCCAGCCGCCGGCACCAACGCGACGGTCCAGTAGCGGACGTCCCGGCCCCGTTATTTGGCGGCGGGCGAACTTTTGCCGGCGTCCGGTTTCGCGCCGTTCTGGTTGAGTATTTTCACGCCGGCGGCGGCCTTGAGTTTGTCCAAATACGCCGGCAGTTCCTTTTTGGCCCGCTGCTCTGTCAAGAAGTTGCGGATGTCCGGTTCGGCCTTGGCAAAATCCACCGTGGAAGGCGGGAATTTTTCCAGCAGCTTGATAATGTGGTAGCCGAATTTGGTTTCCACAAGGTCGCTGATTTGGTTGGTCTTCATGGAGAAGGCGGCCGCTTCAAATTCGGGCACCATCTGGCCGCGCCGGAAGGTGTATTCGCCCCCCTTGCTTTTGGAGCCGGGATCGTCGGAATACTGCTTGACCAGGGCGGCGAAGTTCTCGCCCTTGTCGGCCCGCGCTTTTAATTGCTGGGCCAGCCTGAGTTTTTCCTTTTTCGTCTCGGGCGGCACGGGTTCCTGGGTCACGGGGTTCTGGGTCGAAATGAGCAAATGCGCCGCCCGCACGCGTTCGGGCAACTGGAAATCTTTCGTATTGGTGGCATAGAACTGCTTGATATCCGCTTCGGGGATGATGATGCCGTTGGTGATGTCATGCACCAGCACCCGCTGGGACAATTGTTTCTTCATCTCCTGGTCGCGCACCTCCGCCATCGTCAGCCCCTGGGCCTTGATCCGCTGGTCGAAAAGCTCCGGGCTGGGCGCGTTGGAGCGCGCCTGGGCGATCTCCTGGTCCACCAGCTTGGCGACGGTCGTTTTGTCCTCCGGCGTGGCCCTTTGCAGCAGGATTTTGTTGATGATGAGGTTTTCCAGCAATTTGGAGCGGACGATGGGCCGGTCGGCCTCCGGGATGGTGCTGCCGCTGGCCACCGCGTTGGCGCTGTAGTTGATGAAGGCGTCATCCAACTCGCTGCGCTTGATTTCAAAACCCTTGCCGGTGGCCACCACCGGATCGCTGAAGAGCGGGGCGGACGTGGCGGGCGTTTGGGCGCGGAGGGCGGAGGGAAGTGGGAACAAGGCGCAAGCCAGCAAGGCCGGCAGCGCCGGCATTTTCAGGAATCGGAGCATGTTAAGTTGAGTTGATGGTTAGGGGTTAGAGTGTGACGACCCGCACGTGGTTGATGTCGGGGTCTTTCTGGATTTCCTCCAGCAAGGCCGGCGGAGGCACGCTGTCCAAATTCAACACCGTCAGCGCCCGTCCGCCGGCTTTATCCCGGCCCAGGCTCATGCTGGCGATGTTGACGTTGTACCTGCCCATTAAAGTGCCAATATACCCCACAATGCCCGGACGGTCTTTATTATTCATCAGGAATAACACTCCTTCGGGCACAATCTCCACCGGCTGGCTGTTGAGCCGCACGATGCGCGGATGGTTGTGGGCCCCAAAAAAGCTGCCCGCGGCGGAGATTTTCTCCCCGCCCGCATAGACGGCCAGGTGCAGCCATTCACTAAAATCGGTTTCTTCGCTTGACTTGATTTCCTTGACCTCCAAGCCCAGTCCGGCGGCTTTGGCCAGGACGTTGACCTGGTTGATTTCCTTGCCGCCGGCCAGTTCGAGAAATCCTTTAAGGACCGCGCGCGTGACCGGGTCCGTGGGCCATTGATGGGCTTTGCCGCCGTAAGTGATTTCGATGCGGTCGTTGCGCTTGGGCGCGAGTTGGGCGGCCAGACGCCCCAATTTTTCGCCCAGCGTCAAAAACGGCCTGACCACCGCGAAGGTCTGCGCGTCCAGGTTGGGCAGGTTGACCGCGTTGCGCACGGCCCCGCTGAGGAGGAAATTGGTGATGGCCTCGGCCACTTCAATGCCGACGTTTTCCTGCGCCTCCTGAGTGCTGGCGCCCAAGTGGGGCGTCATGATCACCTGCGGCAGCGCGCGCAGGGGGAAATCGGCGGGCGGCGGTTCGGTTTCATAAACGTCCAGCGCGGCGCCGGCGACCTGGCCGTTCTGGAGGGCGGCGAACAAATCGGCCTCGTTGATGATGCCCCCGCGGGCGCAATTAAGCACGCGCACCCCCTGTTTCATTTTGGCGAAGGCGGCGGCATTGACCATCCCCCGGGTTTCCTCGGTCATGGGCATGTGGACGGTAATGAAATGGGACTCGGCATACACGTCATCCACGTTCTCCTTCAAATCCACCTGCAAGGCCTTGGCGCGGGCCAGGGAGAGATACGGATCGTACGCCACCACTTTCATGCCGAAGGCCAGCGCGCGTTTGGCCACCTCGCTGCCGATGCGGCCCATGCCCAGGATGCCCAGCGTTTTGTTCAACAGCTCGGTGCCCTGGTAATCCTTCCGGTTCCACTTGCCCTCTTTCATGGACATATTGGCCTGGGGAATCTTGCGCGCCAGCGACATCAGCATGGAAAAAGTCAATTCCGCCGTCGAAATGGTATTGCCGCCCGGCGTATTCATGACCACGATGCCTCGTTGGGTGGCGGTATCCACGTCCACGTTATCCACCCCGACGCCGGCCCGGCCGACCACGCGCAGGTTGGGGGCGGCCTCCATGACCTTTTTGGTGATTTTAGTTTCGGAGCGCACGACCATGGCCTGCATGTCCTTGACCAAGGGCAAAAGGTCGGCTTCGGCCGTCTTTTGCTTCAGGACAGTCACTTTGAATTCGGGCCGTTGCTGGAGCAGCGCGATGCCTTTGGGCGAAATCGGGTCACAAACCAAAATATTCATAAAATGGACAGCCAATGTAGGGCAGACGCCCGGGGCGGTCAACATATTTGGAAAGGCCAGTTTGGAACGACAGGGCTGCTCTAAAGTCTGGCAACAAGGACTCAGACCACGGCGCTGCCGTCTTGCCGCCCATTGCCGTAAAAAGCGGAAGGCGTGTTAAGGCGTGTTTAGCTTCGATTAGCCGTGTTAAAGCGTGTTGGCCCGCCACTCCAACACGCCTTGATTTCACCTTTGCGGGTGTTTTGGACTCGGCATCCCTGCAACTGCCAGCGACTTCCGGCTTGCCTGGTTTGATCCGGCAAAATTTGCCGCTTGGCTCCGCACAGCCTAAAAATAAAAAAATCCGGTCATATTTGGTTTAATTTGGTTTAATTTACTTAAACTTTTTCAGCCGCGTCACTCGATTCCGGGGACTTTTATTTATTTTGTCATTGGTCGGATTAGATTGGATTAGATTGGATTGGGTTGGATTAAGCCCGGATTGAGGTTGGCTTGGACGCGAGGTTGAGGTCAGATTGGCTGGAAATGACCAGCCCCAATATTTCATAGTTCGGACATTTTTTCTTTGGCCGGCGCGCGCCGGGGCGCTTGGTAGCGCAAACTTCCAAGTCTGCCGAGTCGCGGGTTTCCAAACCCGCTGGCCGCAAGGCCGTGCAGCCGACTTGGAAGTCGGCGACACGGCAGGTTTGGAAACCTGCGCCACGAGAACCGTCTCGCGCTGAACTTTATCATCGTTCACGCGGCGATATTACCAGAACCCGCAAAAACCCAAAAACCTACCATAGGTTTTTAGGCACGATTTTTTGGTCAGGGGGCAAATCCGCGAAAAATCCTGAGCCTCAACATCTTCCGGGGCTAAAAATCCCCAAAAAACGAAAAAACACAAAAAAAAATGGTTTTTTTTAAGGCGCGGCCCCCCCCGTTTTTCTGCCAAACGGCCCCTAAAAATGGCTCGCTTTTACTGTCAGTACGTTTTTTAGGGCGAGGCCATGCCCCTCTTTTGCCTTGATGGATAGGAACTTGCGTTGATTTGCAGCTTGACCCATTTTTGGTTGGAAACGCAAATAAACAGCCGATAGACGCAGACGCGGATAGGAACAGAAGGAAACGAAGGATGGAAGAAAGAGAATGAGGGTCTATGCGGGAGGCGCAAAACATGGAATTCCTCAAAGGCTCCATACGACTTTGAATCACAACGACCTGCGGCGCTTGGGAAAAACCCCTCTGAAAAATTCATCTTCGTTTCCTTCGTTTCCTTCTGTAGTATTCTCCCATGCATCCGCTTCACGAAAAGGCGGACAAACTGAGCAGTGAAGCTGCCGTTGGTCAAAGGCACTTTCGTAACAAGGCGATAGCTGCCACAGCGCGGGTTTCCGGGAAGGTTTTGTTTGAACAGGAGGGCGCAGAGGAAGCAGAGTTCCCTTTCCCCCTCTCTGTGCTCTCCGCGCCCTCCTGTTCAAATTCCGAGCTTCACAGCCCTTCGCCTTTTGCGTTTTTTGGCGATGTGGTCCTTGTGCTCTTGGTGAACAGAGTGTCAAAAGTGAGAACCGACACGAATGGCGCTTAGATAAGAAGCACGTATTCATCTTGACTTCTCTCAGGCTGCTTTGCGGTAGCGGCAGCGGTGGGAAACCTCTCTAAATTTGTGCCGGGGTTTATTGAGTAGTTGATAGG
>Ga0224555_1005535_pt1 | contig 10487 bp, 8 predicted proteins | sample 714S23034metaG_FD_180687 | JGI IMG/M metagenome (GOLD analysis project Ga0224555, IMG submission 180687) | Peat soil microbial communities from Stordalen Mire, Sweden - 717 S2 30-34 | ecosystem: Environmental > Terrestrial > Soil > Wetlands > Peat | place: Sweden: Norrbotten County, Stordalen...
AGGTGCAGCACGTCATGGAGTTCGACAATGTGGAGACGGTGAAACGCGCGGTGGAGATTGACGCCGGCATCTCGATTGTCCCGCAAAGCACGGTCGTCCAGGAGACCGAAAAACAGACCCTGGCCCAGGTGGAAATTGAGGACGGCCAGTTCTTCCGGCCCATTGCCGCGATCCACAAGCGAAAGCGGACGCTCTCCCCGGCGATGAAACAGTTTCTGGCGCTCCTGCAAAGCCCGGCCTGAAGCCCGGTCCGGAGTCTGGGGCGGTCGGTTCCGCTCACTTGAACTTGATCTTGTCGGGCAGGAACAGGAGGCCGATGCCGCCGATGATGAGCATCAATCCCACGGGCCCGAGCTTGACCCACGGGATGCCGGTCACGGGCCGGCCCTGCGCATGGAAGGCGGCGACGGTCAGGAACAGCCCCAGCGGGATCATCCCGAACCCCAGCACGCGATACCATTTGTTTTTGGTCATAATCAAGAATCGGGTTCAGGCTTTCAGCACTTCGATGAAGGCTTCCTGCGGGATGTTGACATTGCCGATGGATTTCATGCGCTTCTTGCCTTCCTTCTGCTTCTCCAGCAGCTTGCGTTTGCGGGAGACGTCGCCGCCGTAGCATTTCGCCGTCACGTCCTTGCGGAACGCGCTGATGACTTCGGACGCGACAATCTTCCCGCCGATGGCCGCCTGGATCTTCACCTGGAATTGCTGGCGAGGGATCACTTCTTTGAGCTTCTCGGCCAAGGCGCGTCCCCTGCCCTCCGCCTTTGTGCGATGAACGATGCAGGAGAAGGCGTCCATCGGTTCGGTGTTGACGAGCATGTCCAGCTTCACCATGTCGGATTCCATGTATTCGTCCGGTTCGTAATCCATCGAGCCGAAGCCGCGCGTGATGCTCTTGATGCGGTCATGGAAATCAATGAGGATTTCGTTCAGCGGGATGAGGCTGGTCAGCATCACGCGGCGCGAGTCGAGCGTCTCGGTGTGGTCCACGTTGCCGCGCTTCTCGGAGATGAGCGACATCATGTCGCCGATGTTTTCGTTGGGGCAAATCACAAACGCCTTCACCATCGGCTCCTCGATCTTGGCGATGTAAGTCACGTCGGGCATGAAGGCGGGGTTGTCCACCTGCTTCATGGTGCCGTCCGAGAGCGTGATCTTATAGACCACGCTGGGATAGGTGGCGATGATGTCCATGTCGTATTCGCGGCGCAGGCGTTCCTGCACGATTTCCAGATGCAGCAGGCCGAGGAAGCCGCAGCGGAAGCCGAAGCCGAGGGCGACGGAGGTTTCGGCCGAATAGACAAACGCCGAGTCGTTGAGCTTGAGCTTGCCCATGGACTGTTTCAACTGCTCGTAGTCGGCGGTGTTGATCGGGTAGATGCCGCTGAACACCATCGGATGAATCTCCTTGAAGCCCGGCAGCACGCCGGAGGGATTGCGCGCGTCTGTGATGGTGTCGCCCATCTTGACCTCGGCGGCGCTCTTGATGTTCGCCGTGAAATAGCCCGTCTCGCCGACTTCCAGTTTCTCGCGGATGTAGGGCTTGGGATTGAAGCTGCCGACTTCCTTCACCTCGACGTTCTTGCCGGAGTGGAGGAGCTTCACCTGCTGGCCGGCTTTCAGTTCACCGTTGAAGACGCGCACGTGCGTGACGACGCCCTTGTAGGTGTCGAAATAAGAATCGAACGCCAGCGCCTGCAGGCTCGGCTCGCCCGTCGGCTTGGGCGGCGGCACGCGCGCGATGATGGCTTCCAAAATGTCCTCGATGCCGATGCCCTGCTTGGCGCTGCACGGAATCGCCCATTCGCTGGGAATCGCCAGCACATCCTCCAACTGCTGCTTGGCCTGCGGCACGTTCGCGTGGCCGAGGTCAATCTTGTTGATGACGGGAATGATGGTGAGGTTGAGCTTCGCCGCGAGATGATAGTTCGCCACCGTCTGCGCCTCGACGCCTTGCGCCGCGTCAATCACGAGCAGCGCGCCTTCGCACGCGCTCAAGCTGCGCGAGACTTCGTAGGCAAAGTCCACATGGCCGGGCGTGTCAATCAGGTTCAGCTCGTAGGTCTCGCCGTTGCGCGCCTTGTAAGTCATCGTGACCGGATGCGCCTTGATGGTGATGCCTCGCTCGCGTTCGAGGTCCATCGCGTCGAGCAGCTGGTCGGACATGTCGCGCGTCGCAATGGTGCCGGTCATGTGCAACAGCCGGTCGGAAAGCGTCGTCTTGCCGTGGTCAATGTGGGCGATGATGCTGAAATTGCGTATATGTGCTGAATCCATTCGTTAAATCGTTCAATGGTTGAATCGTTAAATCGGAAAATAATTCAACGGCCTGACCGTTCAACGATTCAACGAATACCGAGCGCAGCAGGATAACTGCTAAACGAATGAAGAAAAGAAAATTTGACCGGTCGCATTGGGACAGGATTGTTTTTTCCGGTGTTTTCGCATCCTGTGAATCCGGTTAATCCTGTCCAGCACCGGCTTGAAAAACAGGCCGTTTGCCAGACCATCCGATGAAAGACAGGCCGGCAGCCTGTTTTTTTAACAGGCGCACAACCCGGGCTGGAACGCCTCCAGCCTGGTTTTCATGCAGACGCAATGATAGGAGGCAAGGTAGGCCAGATCGTCATCCGTCAGGCTGTGGAGCCAGTTGATCCGCCGGGGCAGACTCATTTTCCGGACCGCAAACAGGGGGCAGTCGGCGGGGTTGGACTGGTCAGCCGGACACGCCATGGCGACTTGCAGGATTGAGTCCATCAATTCCGCACGGTCTTGTCGGGTTGTCGAGGTCATAAGCATGATTTCGCTCTGCATCACCGGCTTTGTCCGGTTGAAATTAGCCCCGGCAGACGACACCGTCAATGGCATTCGCGCCACATGACGGCATGGTTCGAAAGAATTTTTTGGGTCGCGCGAAGGCCACGAAGAAAACCGGAGGAAAAAGATTTTTGCCGTCGCCGCCGTCGCGTCCTTCGCGCGAAACCTGCCAAGCTGCGCTGGAAAATTATTTCTTTTTGGCGGCGGCCTTTTTCTTCGGGACGCCGTTCTTTTTTGCCGCGCCATTGCCATTGGCCTGGGCGGGCACGGGCGGCTTGGTGACGGCGGGTTTGGTTCCCCGCGTCAGCACGGCCTTGTTTTTCTTGAGAAATTTTTCGATGTCCGTCTTGCTGCCGATGGAGTTGGAAATGCGGACGGCCCCGTGTTTGCCGAGCTTGTAGTGGACGAGCAGCCGGCCGACCATCTCCACCTGCAGGCTGGACTCCGCCATGCGCCAGACCTGGCCGTCGGCCAGCGGTTTCAGGGCGGCGCGCGCGGCTGGCTTGGTTTTAATCACGTTCGCATCCTGCCGTTTTAACCCGGGCTTATCCAGTCAAATCGGCAAAATAATCAAGGACGGAAGCCGGCTGTTTCTTCTCCGCGTCGGCCAGGCGCTTTTCCGGTTCCGCGACGCTCCCTGCCAGAACAAGATTTGGCGAGGTTTTCGCAAGATTGTTTGGGAATTCTTCGTTGACGGTTGCGCCAGATCGTCTAAACTTCCCGCTCGGTTTCGTGAACCAATTTACTAAAAGAAACTAAAAAAACATTTATGGCAGTAAAAGTAGCAATCAACGGATTCGGCCGCATCGGCCGGATGGTCTTCCAGGCGCTCTGTGACCAGGGCTTGCTGGGCAAATCAATTGACGTCGTCGCCGTCGTGGACGTGTCCACCGACGCGGACTACTTCGCCTACCAGATGAAGTATGACTCCATCCACGGCAAGTTCAAACACGACGTCAAAACCGAGAAGAGCGTCGCCTCCCTCGAAGAGCCTGACGTCCTCGTGGTCAACGGCCACAAGATCAAATGCGTCGGCGCGGTCAAAGACCTCGCCACGTTGCCGTGGAAGGCGCTCGGCGTGGACATCGTCATCGAATCCACCGGCCTCTTCACCGACAGCGAAAAGGCGAAAGCCCACATCACCGCCGGCGCGAAGAAGGTAATTATTTCCGCCCCCGGCAAAGGCGAGGTCAAGACCATCGTCATGGGCGTCAACGAAGGCGAATATGATGCGGCCAAGCACAACATCATTTCCAACGCCTCCTGCACCACGAACTGCCTCGCGCCGCTCGTGCATGTCATCCTCAAGGAAGGTTTCGGCATCGAGACCGGCTTGATGACCACCATCCACGCGATGACCGCCACGCAGAAAACCGTTGACGGCCCGTCCAAGAAAGACTGGCGCGGCGGCCGTGCGGCGAGCATCAACATCATTCCCTCCACCACCGGCGCGGCCAAGGCGGTCGGCGAAGTGCTGCCCGTCACCAAGGGCAAGCTCACCGGCATGTCGTTCCGCATTCCGACGGCGGACGTCTCGGTCGTTGACCTCACCATCCGCACCGTGAAGGACACGAGCATCGAAGAGATTGACGCCGCGTTGAAGAAGGCCAGCCAGAGCTATCTCAAAGGCATTCTCGGCGTGACCAATGAAGAACTGGTTTCCACCGACTTCATCCACGACAACCGCAGCTCCATCTACGACAGCCTCGCGACGCTGCAGAACAACCTGAAGGGCGAAAAACGCTTCTTCAAGGTCGTGAGCTGGTATGACAACGAATGGGGTTACAGCAACCGCGTCGTTGACCTCGTGAAATATATCACGGCCAAGGGAATTTAATCCTCCCTCAATAATTCAAGACGGCGGACGAGCAATCGTCCGCCGTTTTTTATTTTTGAAAATCAACCAGCCTTTGCCGCCTTGGCTGGACGAAAGCCACAAAACAAAGCCGGTCAAGTCACCGAACCAGCCAAATGATAAGCAGCCATCTGCCTGGCAACCGCCCCCGCTCGTGCCCGGCAAACCGGAGACGCACCAAATCAAGGCCGTGTTCTTCACCGGCAAAGCCGAGATCGGCCTGCCCAGCGACATCGCCACCGTCGCCGCCAAGCCGTGAACGGCGGGAAATCCTTGTAGCGTCGGTCTGTGACCGACGGACGGCGCTCACAGAGCGCCGCTACACCAGCGGTCTCCGGCAACGGGAACCGCTATTTTATTACTGATGCCAGCGGCGTAGGTGTGGAATCTTTGTAGAACTAAATCCGAAGAAGATTTTCAAGCTCCGTCAGGAGCGGCACATCCGGTTGTTTTTACATTCAACTTGAATTTAAATGACCTTGACTCGTTATGGTTCCGCGCTATAAAGCCCCATACTTCCTTATGTGGAAAATGCGTCCCAAACCCTCATCGGCATTTTTGCCCGTAATGCTGGCAGGTTTGATCTGCCTCCCCTTGGCCAGCCGTGCCGACAGCCAGGTCATTGTTTGGGGAAGTTTTAGCTACAGCGACCCCAACTTGGCCAATGTGCCGCCGAGCGCAACGAACGTCATCGCGCTGGCCGCTGGTGATTCTCATTGTGTCGCCTTGAAATCGGATGGCACCGTGCTGGCTTGGGGCGGGAACGAAGCCAATGCTGGCGAAACCAATGTTCCTTCCGGCCTTTCCAATGTGGTAAGCATTGCCGCCGGCAGCACTCATAGTCTGGCGTTAAGGAGCGATGGCACGTTGGCAGCGTGGGGTCAAATTTACGAAAGTGGTGTCAATATCACCGTGCCGCCGGCGGCCACCAATGTCGCGGCCCTGGCCTTGGGGTCGGGCGCCGAACATGCGCTGGTTTTGAAAGCCGATGGAACCGTGCTGGACTGGGGCGACGTCTTTTACGGATCCAGCCTGACCAACATACCCGCGCTGGCACGGGATGTGGTCGCCGTGGCCTCGGGTGCGACGTATGGTCTGGCATTGCGTTCCGATGGCGTAGTAGTGACTTGGGGCAGCGGTGGCATGTATGGCGACACTCCTCCTTCGGTTCCTGCGTCTGCCACCAACATTGTTGCAATAGCGACCGGCTGGTATGGCAGCGCCGCTTTGCGTTCTGACGGAACCGTTTTGACATGGGGTTCGATTGTTACTCCGCGCGGAAGCTTTACCAACTTTGTTGACTTGGCATGCACGGGCCAAAACCCCAGTGACATTATTGGTTTGCGACGGGATGGAACATTGCTGCATGCGAGTATGTTAGGCAGTCTGCCAACGTATCCGGCGAACAGCATCACCGCCATTGCCGCCGGCAGTTACAACGACTTTGCCGTGGTTGGCAGCGGGCCGCCGGTTTTTCCGGGATTGCCCGTCAACCGGACGGTGGCCGCCGGTTCGTGCGCCTACTTTCGCGCCATCGCGGCCGGCACGATGCCGATCAGTTACCAATGGAGCGTCAACGGAACGAACATCTCCGGCGCGACCAACACGGCGCTGGTGCTGATGAATGTCCAGCCGAATCTGGCCGGGAATGGTTATTCGCTCATCGCCAGCAATGCCTTGGGCGTGGCCACGAACGGAGCCATGCTGCTCAATGTCGTTCCTTTGGAATTTGCCATCCAGCCGGCGGCCATTTCAACTTCTGCCGGTGCCACGGCGGCATTCTCCGTCACCAACTTGATTGGCGTCGGGCCATTCGCTTATCAGTGGCAATTCAACAGCACCAACCTTGACGGCGCCACTAACGCTTCGCTGTCGCTGACCAATGTGCAGGCGGATCAGTCCGGCAACTATTCGGTGGTGGTCACCAATGCCTACGGGAATGCCACCAACAACGCCGCTTTGACGGTGCAACCGTTTGTGTTCGACATGAGTTCAACCAATGTGTTTTTCTCGACCAATGGAATGCAGTTGCAGTTGGACGGGGTGTTCGCAACCAATGCGGTGATCCTCTATGCTTCCACGGATTTGATAAGCTGGCTGCCAATTCTGACCAATCCTCCGGCCACCGGTTCGGTGCTGTTCCTGGATTCAGACGCCACCAACTGGCCGCAGCGGTTTTACCGGGTAACAGAACAATAGCTTAAGCCTGGTCAGTCCCATCATCACCGCTCACAATGCTTCCAACAAAACCGACGGTGGTTAAGCTTTGGGTTTCCTTTCCAGAATCTCGCCCACCAGCGCGACCGCCGGTCATTCGCCGATGAAATGCAGCGCCACGCGGCGCGAATGCGGGCGCGTGCGGTGTTCCCACAGGTAAATCCCCTGCCACGTCCCCAGCGCAAGCCGCCCGCCGTGCAGCGGCAGGGAAAGGTTCACCGCCGTCAGCGCGGTGCGGACATGGGCGGCCATGTCGTCGTCGCCCTCGGCGGTGTGGACAAACAGCGGGTCGCCGTCCGGCACGAGCCGCGCGAAAAACGCGTCGAGGTCGCGGCGCACGTCCGGGTCGGCGTTTTCCTGGATGAGCAGCGAGGCGGAGGTATGCTTGAGGTGCAGCGTGACGAGGCCGTCGCGGAATTTATTTTCGGCAACCCACTTTTCCACCGCTCCGGTGAACTCCACCAGCCCGCGCCCGCGCGTGGCGATGACGAGTTCGTGGAAAGACTGGCGGAACATAAAAGCTTTCGTGGTAGGGCTGACCTGCTGGTCAGCCGGGGAAGGCGGCGCGGCAGCGCCGCCCTACCTTTCAATTTCACGGCGTCACCGGCGCGCCCTTGTCGGCGAGCATCTTTTCCAGGTCGGCATTGCGCGGCTGGCCGGCGGCGAGCGCCTTCTGGTAATGCCAGCGCGCCAGGTCGGGCAGCGGCGGCGTCTGGTTCAGGTAGATCACGGCGAGGTTGTTGTGGGCGGGCGCGTAGTTCGGGTTCAGCCCGATGGCGCGGCGCAGCGCGGCCTCCGCCGCCTTGCGCTGGCCCTGATGGCTCAAGGTGACGCCGAGGTAGTTCTGGATTTCCGGGTTGTTCGGGTCAAGCTGCGCGGCGCGGGACAAGGCGTTCAGCGCGTCGTCATATTTCTCCTGGCGGAACTTGAGGTAGCCGAGGGTGGACAGGTTGTAGGCGTCGTTGGGGCTTTGCACGAGCGCGGCGCGGATGTGCTTGTCCGCGTCGTCCAGCTTGCCCTCCTGCAGCTCGATGGTGGCGAGGTTGGCGAGCGCGATGCCGTTGTTCTGGTCGCGGTCGAGGATTTTCAGGTAGTCCGCCTCGGCCGCGTCGAATTGCTGCGCGGCAAAATGCGCCTGCGCGGAGGCGACCAGCTCGGCGCTGCCGGCGGGCATCTCGCTGATAGGTTTCTTTTCGCCGTCGGGATTGGTCGGCGGCGTCACGACGGCATTGAACAGCGCCAGCTCCTCGGGCGTGTAGGGCGCGGGCGACGCCTCATCCGCAGCCAGCCGGGAACGCAGGACGGACACCTCGGCGTTCAGCGCGGAAAGCTGGGCGGAATTGTCAACGGGTTTGCCGCCGGCATTGGCCGCCGCCAGCGCCGACTGGAGCCGGTTTTGCAGCGCCACTTTTTCCAGCGCGGCAATTTCCGCCTCGGACCGCAGCGTGGCGATGAGCGCCTGCGCCTGCCGCAACTGCGCGGCGGACGCGGTGTCGCCGGTGGCGGCGGGCGGCGCGGCGCGGAGGGCGGCCAGCTCATTTTTGAGCCGGTCGTTTTCCGCGCGCAAACCGGCGGGCACGGCGTCACCGGCCGCGGCCGGGTTCGTGGCGACGGCGTTCGTGGCGGCGGCGTTCTCCAAGAGTTTTTGCAACTGCGCGGCGAGCTGCTCGGCGCGGTCATGCTCGTCGTTGTAATTTCTGACGGCGGCCGCGTGGTCCAGCCGCGCCATTTCGAGCGCGTTGGTGTCCTCAACCAAAACGCGGACGTAGTTGGTGACGACCACCGGGGCCGTGTTCGTCGCAAAAACTTCCGCGAGGTTGGTGACCACCACGGCCGGGGTGTTGGTCACATAGACGGTCACGGTGTTGGTGACGAACTGCGTGACGGGCGGGACGGCGTTGGTCGGGCCGCCGCCGCTGGCGTTGAGCAGGTCAATCTGCTTCATCAGCGAACGGATTTTTTCCTGCGCCTTTTCCAATTCGCGCGGATCCACGGCGGCGGGCTGGACCGAAAGCGCCTCCTTCAATTTGGCCTGCCAGATTTCGTTGGCCGCCTGCGCAACCTGCAACTGCGTGCGGAGGCTGTCCAGTTCCGCCGGCGTTTCCGGGGCGGCCGGCGGCGGCGTCATTGCGGGCGCGTTCGTCATGGCCTGCACGGCCTTTTTGGCGGACGTGACCATGGCCGCGCGGCTTTTGAGTTCGGCCATCCGGTCGGCGAGGTGGTCCAACCGGAAGGAGACGATGTTGGGATTCCAGTCGGGAAACTCCTTTTGAAACGCCTGCAACTGGCGCTGCGCGTCGCCGAACGCGGCCAGCGCCTCGCCGGGATCGCCCATCGTGGCGAGATTGTCCGCCTGCTGGATGATACCGTAGATGGCGATGTATTTGTCATCCGCCTCCGACTGCGCCCGCGCCGTGGACACGAGGCCGGCGAATAGCAGGACGGCAATGCAAAGAAATTTCATGCCGCCACAATGCCAGAGGAAACGGGCTTTGGCAACCGCGCCGCGCGTCACGCCGGCTTGCGTCAGATTTGATTGGACAAAACACCATCTCTCACCGAAAACTGGTTCCGTTCCCCCACAACCATCAACAAAAGGATTGGATATGAAAACATCGTCAGGGTTTGGAGTGCTTGTTCTTGCTGCCAGCTTGATGCTCGCCGCCGCCGCCGAAGCCAAATTAACCATCGGCGATCCGGCCCCCCAATTGCAGCCGGGCAAATGGATCCAGGGCGACGCCGTGCCGGCATTCGACACCAACCATGTTTACATCGTGGAATTTTGGGCGACGTGGTGCGGGCCATGCCGCGCCTCCATCCCGCACCTCAACGGGCTTTACGAAAAATTCAAGGATCAGGGCATCATCGCCATCGGCCAGGATGTCTGGGAACAAAATGAAGACGGCGTGGCGCCGTTCGTGAAAAAAATGGGCGCCAACATGACTTACCGCGTGGCGCTGGATGACAAGAGCCAGAATACCAAGGGCGCAATGGCCACGACCTGGATGGACGCCGCCGACCAGCATGGCATCCCCACCGCCTTCATCGTCAACAGGCACGGAGTCATCGCCTGGATCGGACACCCGATGGGATTGACCGAAGCGGTGCTCGGACAAATCCTGGCGGACAAATTCGACACTGGCAGTTTCGCCAAAAAATATGAAAAGGATCAGCTGGCGGCAACGCTGCGCAATGCGCTTTACCAGAAGCTGCGCACCGCCATGAAGACAAACGACTGGGACGCCGCCGACGCCGCGTTGGCGGAAGTGGAAAAGGCCGAGCCCGAAAACGCGCGCTACCAATTCGGCACAACACACCTGCAAATCCTGCTGGGCCGGAAAGACTACGATGGCGCTTACAAACTGGCCGAGTCATTGAGCGATGCTCAACGGAATAACACCGTTTTTCAGAACGAGCTTGCCTGGACCCTGGTCACATCGAAAGACCTTAATCAGCGTGGCCTTGTGGTGGCCAAAAAAATAGCGGAGCGCGCGAACACCGCCGCCAAGGAAAAAGAACCGCAGATTCTCGATACCCTCGCCCGCGCACAATTCATGAACGGCATGACCAACGAAGCCGTCGCCACCGAACAAAA
>Ga0224555_1005536_pt1 | contig 10483 bp, 7 predicted proteins | sample 714S23034metaG_FD_180687 | JGI IMG/M metagenome (GOLD analysis project Ga0224555, IMG submission 180687) | Peat soil microbial communities from Stordalen Mire, Sweden - 717 S2 30-34 | ecosystem: Environmental > Terrestrial > Soil > Wetlands > Peat | place: Sweden: Norrbotten County, Stordalen...
GGGGGGGGGGGGGGGGTTCGGGCGGCGCGCGGCGGCGAGGGGAGTGTTGAGGAAGTGGACGATGGGGGCGGCGAGCGAGAAGCGGCGGGTGATCTCCTTTAATAAGGTGGGGGCGAGAGCGGCTTCCGCGGGCAAGGTGGCGGAGACTCCCCACTGGCGGCAGAGGAGGAGATCGAGGGCGGGCGAGTCCGCGGGAAAGCCGCGGGGGGCACGGGTGAGGCGGTTGCCCTCGAACTCGTGCATGGCGGCTTTGAGGCGGCGGTTGGCGAGGAGGGCGCGGAGTTCGGCGTGGTGGGTGAGGAGGTGGCGGCGGACGGCGAGGAACTGCTCGGGCGAAGGCATGTACATGCCGGCGGCGATGACGACCTCTTTGGGCGAGAAGTGGAAGTAGAAGCCGGCGCCGGAGGTCTTCTCGAGGCCGCGGCGAACCCACCAGGCGGCGACGTTGGTCTTGTAGGGACGGGGCGCATTGCCACGGGCGGCGTCGAAACGGGTGTCGCGGTAGATGCGCATCATGGCCTTGTGCGGCGGGCGGATGTGCTCGGGGGCGAAGTCGGCGAAGGCGTGGTTGATCTCTTCGATGAGGGCGAGCATGGGGAGTTTGAGCTCGCGCTCGTAGGTGGACTTGCGCGGCGTGAACCAGGCGCGGTCGTTGTGGCGGGCGAGGGCGCGGAGGAAGGTGAGAGCGGCGGGGGTGAAGTGGGTCATGGGAGAGGTTCGAGGTTCAAGGTTCAAGGTTCGAGGCGGGGCGCAAGGTTCGAGTTGTTAGATGAAGAGTATCAGCGGACGGGTTCGGGTAGGATGGGCGCTAGGTTTTGAGGAGGGAACGATGAAGAAGCTGGCGGCGTTGGTGGTCGTAGTGTTGGGGTGCGGAGTGGGTTGGGGTCAGGCGGCGCAGACGGATTCGCAGGTGCTGCAGGAGATTTTGGTGGAGATGCGGGGGATCCATAACGATGTGCGGCTGAGCCAGACGACCCAGATTCTGCTGACCGAGCTGGAGGTCGAGCACGGCGCGGTGGACAAGGCGATAGAGAAGCGCGACACCGCGCGGATCCGGGTGTCGCAGTTGCAGATGAATGAGAAGAACTTCGCGGCGCAGATCGCGCAGAACGAGGAGAACGCAAAAACGATGACGCTGGATCCGGTGCAACAGAAGCGGTTTGCGGACCAGGCGCAGATGCTGAAGTCGAATATGGCGACGTTCAAGAGTCAGGAGGACGATGCGACGAACGTGCTACAGGATGCGGAGAGCCAGTTGCGGAAGGAGCAGGATGTGCTGAGCGGGATTCAGGCGCAGTTGGATGAGGTGGTGAAGAAGTTGCAGCCGGTGGAGAAGTAGAGGCGGGGGTTCGAGGTTCAAGGTTCGAGATGGGGTGCGAGGGGCGAGGTGGTATTCCGAGGGTCGGCGATAAGGCCGCCGGACCCTTCGACACGCTCAGGGCAGGCTTCGGGCACCCGGCGTGGGATGGGGTGGAACAGGGGTGGGGGTGCGGTGGTAGAATTTGCCACTGCATTTGAGATACGAAGAGATAAATGCAAAATGCGGGGGCCTCTCCACTCAGCGCTAAAGCACTTCGGTCGAGATGACGCCTCTCAGTACAGATGGCAACACCAATTCAAAAAAAACCGAGGGAGGAAGAACGATGAAGAAGCTACTGTTTTTGGTATTGCTCGGGGCCCTGATGTTGGCGGGAAATGTTGGCGTGGCGCAGGACGCGCTGAGCGGGACGTGGAAGATCGACATGAACAAGGTTGATTTTTCGAAGAAGCCGGATGTGTTGCTGCTGCAGGGCGGGATGTATGAGTGCAAGACGTGCGTGCCGCCGTACCGGATCAAGGCCGATGGGATGGACCAGGCGGTGACGGGGCATCCATACTTCGATTCGGTGGCGATCAAGGTGGTGAACGACCACGAGATCGAAGAGACGGACAAGAAGAATGGCAAGGTGGTGGGGACTTCGACGACAACGATTTCGCCGGACGGGAAGACGGCGAGGTTCACCTTCAGCGACGCGAGCGACACGAATGGCGGGCCTCCGGTGACGGGCAAGGGCGAGTCGGAGCTGGTGGCGGCGGGGCCGGCCGGGTCGCATGCGGTGTCGGGGTCGTGGCGGATGGGGAAGATCGACACCATGTCGGACAACGCGCTGGTGTGGTCGTACGCGGTGAAGGGAGACTGGATCACGATGACGAGCAAGACCGGGCAGCAATATACGGCCAAGTTGGATGGGACCGACGCTGCCATGAAAGGCGACCCGGGCGTGACCAGCGTGGAGGTGAAGATGATGGGCAAGAACGTGCTGGTGGAGACGGACAAACGCGACGGCAAGGTGATCAGCGTGATGACCATGACGGTGGCTCCGGATGGAAGGACGGCCAAGGCCAGCGTGGAAGACAAGCTGGAGGGAAGGACGACGAGCTTCGATGTGGTGAAGCAGTAGTAGGTTCGGGGTTCGGGCTTCGAGGTTCAAGGTTCGAGGGGTGGGCGATTCGTGCCCGCCCCTTTGACGTTTGAGGCGGGGTGAGGCGTATGAAGGCTCGACTATGAAAAGGACAGTGGTCAGTGGACGGTGGACGGTGGTCAGTGGGGTGGTCTCTGCTGCGGCTCTGTGCGTGCTGGCGCTGAAGGGGACAGAGAATCTGGGGGGGGAAATAGGGCGAGAAAAAGCGAATCACAGAGAGCACGGAGGAAAAGAGAGAGCACGGAGATGGGTTGAGGTGGGGGTTGGTGGGATGGAGCACAAACGGAGGGGGCGGGTGCGCCTATGATGTGACGCATGCGAGCGCATCTGGCCAGCCTGGTTGAGGAGTTTCGCGAGCACGCGGCGGAGACGGCCGTGGTGGCGCATCGCGGGGTGCGGCGGTATGCGACTACGTATGGCGAGCTGGCGGAGTTGGCGGGGCGGTTCGCGGCAGAGCTGGAACGGCGCGGGGTGGGGCCGGGCGAACGAGTGGTGCTGTGGGGCGCGGATTCGGCCGAGTGGATTGGCGTGTTCTTTGGGTGCCTGCTGAGGGGCGTGATCGTGGTTCCGCTGGACGCGGCGGGAGATGCGGGGTTCGCGGGGAGGGTGGTAAGGGATGTGGGGGCGAGGTTGGTGGTGGGGGATGGAGAGCTGTTGGGGGCGTTGGAGGGTGGTAAGTGGTCAGTGGCAAGTGGTCAGGAAGAGCAAAGGCAAATGCGGGGGTCTCTCCACTCGCTCCCAACCCCAGCGAGCAAGCTCGCCGGGGACCCCGTCCGCTCGGTCGAGATGACGGCGTTTAGGGAGGGTGCGCGACTCGGTCGAGATGACGGTTCTTTGAAGGATGGCGGCCCCGGTCGAGATGACGGTTCGGTGGCGGAGGTGGACGTTCCGCGGATGGAGTTGCGGGGGATTGGGGAGAGGCTGACGGGGGAGCCGCTGTGGGCGGTGAGCGCGGGGGTGGGGTTGGATACGCCGTTCCAGATTGTGTTTACGTCGGGGACCACGGCGGAGCCGCGCGGGATTGTGCATACCCACCGGAATGTGCTGGTGACGCTGGACCCGATCGAGCGGGAGATTGCGAAGTATAGGCGGCTGGAGAGGGTGTTCCATCCGCTGCGATTTCTGCACTCGCTGCCGCTGAGCCATGTGTTTGGGCAGTTCATGGGGCTGTGGTGCCCGGCGCTGCTGGCGGCGGAGGTGCACTTTGCGGAGCAGTTGGAGCCGGCACGAGTGGTGGAGCTGATCAAGCGGGAGCGGATCGCGGTGCTGGTGGCGGTGCCGAGGGTGCTCGAGTTATTGAGGGTGCATTTGCTGGCCAGGTTCGAGGTTCGAGGTTCGAGGTTCGAGGAGCAGAGGGGGGGTGGGGTTTGGGCGGTGGTACGGAAGTGGTGGCGGGGGAGGCGGGTGCATCGGGCGCTGGGGTGGAAGTTCTGGGCGGTGATCTCGGGCGGGGCGACGCTGCCGCGGGAGCTGGAGGCGTTCTGGAGCGGGCTGGGGGTGGCGCTGATTCAGGGGTACGGGATGACGGAGACGACGGCGCTGGTGACGCTGAACCACCCCTTCCATATTAAGCAAGGGACGATTGGCAAGACGCTGCCGGGACGCGAGGTGAAGATCGGGGCGGATGGGGAGATTCTGGTGCGCGGGGATGTGGTGGCGGGGGCGACCTGGGAGCGTGGCGCGATGCGGCGGCGGGAGGGCGAGTGGCTGGCGACCGGCGACCTGGCAGAGACGGGCGCGGAGGGCGAGCTGAAGTTTGTGGGGCGGAAGGGCGATGCGATTGTGACCGGTGCGGGGATGAATGTTCATCCGGCCGACTTGGAGGCGGCGCTGGCGGGGCAGGCGGGAGTAAGAGGGTGCGTGGTGGTGGGGTGTGGGTTCAGTTCGGGGTCCGAGGCGGTGGCGGTGGTGCTGTTTTCGGGGACGGAGGCGGAGCTGGCGGCGGCGGTGAAGGAGGCGAATCGAGGGCTGGCGGAGTATCAGCAGATTCGGCGGTGGGTAAGGTGGCCGGAGTTGACGTTTCCGTATACGTCGACGGGGAAGCTGATACGGAGAAAGGTGGCGGAGTGGGTTTCAGGGGCGATGGGAGTGAAGAGTGCCGCAAGCGACAGGAATGCGACGGGTAAAGCAACTACGGAGATTCTGAGCGTCGCTCAGAATGACGGCGCGAATATTTCTGCGGCGGGCCATGGGGTGGTGGGGGTGATTGAAGAGGTGACGGGAGAGGCGGTTACGGGGGATTCGCTGCGGCTGGGGGAGGATTTGAAGCTGGATTCGCTGGGGAGGGTGCAGTTGCAATCGGCGCTGGAGCAGCGGTTCGATGTGGAGCTGGAAGAGGATGCGATGGCAGCGGTGGAGACGGTGGGGGAGCTGCGGAGGATGGTGGAAGAACAAGTGGTTGGGGGGCAGTTGGCGGAGGTTCGTTCGAAGGCGGTGGATGGCGGGCGGGGTGCGGAGGGTAAGGAAGGGCGACCTCAGGGGCTAAAGCCCGCGGATTTTGGCGTGAGTATTGGCACGGCTGAAGCCGTGCCCTTAAGCAAGACGGGTTCGGCAGCGGGACTGGAAGCTGAGGCGCTGGCGCGGTCTCCGGCAAAGGCGGGGGAGGAGATGGTGTATCCGCGGTGGGCGTGGTGGCGGTGGGTGAGGTGGATGCGGGTGGTGTGGATCGAGGCGGTGATGCGTCCGCTGGTTTGGGTGCTGGCGCGGCCGCGGGTGATGTATGTAACTGGGGAAGGAACAAATATGGAGGGAGCTGATGGTCTTGTAACTGGGGAAGGAACAAATGCGGGGATTGTGAGCGGAGCTCAGAATGACGAACAAGAGCGAGGAACAAATACGGGGATTCTGAGCGGAGCTCAGAATGACGAACTCAATGATGACGAGCCCTTTCTTATCATCTGCAATCATGTGACGGCGTTCGATGGGGCGCTGGTGTTGTATGCGCTGCCGGGGAGGGTGCGGCGGCGGGTGGCGTGCGCGATGTCGGGGGAGATGCTGATGGACTACCGGCGGGCGCGGGGGCAGGGGAACTGGGTGCTGAATGTGCTGGCGCCGGGAGCGTACTGGCTGCTGACGGCGCTGTTCAATGTGTTTCCGCTGCCGCGGGCGCGGGGGTTTCGGCGGAGCTTTGCGCATGCAGGCGAGGCAATGGATAGGGGCTACTCGGTGCTGGTGTTTCCGGAGGGGTCGCGGAGCCGCGATGGGAGGATGCATGGGTTCCGGCCGGGGATTGGATTGCTGGCGAAGGAGGCTGGGGCGGCGATATTGCCGGTGGGGCTGAGGGGTTTGTACGAGCTTACGGGCGCGGAGGAACCGCGGCGGCGGTGGTTCCATGCGGGGAAGATCGAGGTAGTAGTGGGAGCGGTGGTGGGGGCGGCGGATGAGGCGAGCGATCCGGCGGAGGTGACGGCGCGGCTGGAGGCGGCGGTGAGGGGGTTGGTGGAGAAGCCGTGGTAAGTGGTCAGTGGTCAGTGGTAAGTGGTAAGTGAAAAACAAATACGGAGGTTCTGGCTGCGCCAGAATGACGACTTCCGAGAGCTGCGGTGGCGCGAAGACGCATGTATTCCCATGGTCGACTGTGTCGATCATGGGGCACCCGGGTGCGGGGCGCCGCAGCGGCTAGGAGGGATCGCTGTGCTGGTGGTAGAGGCGGGTGATTTCGGTGAAGAGTTGGGCGGTGAGGGCGTCGGCGTCGCGGGTGGTGAGGGAGTGGGTGGGGATGGGGTCGCCGACGATGATTTTGAGCGGGCGCGGGCGCAGGCTGTAGGTGTGGATGGGGAGCAACTGGTAGGTGCCGACGAGGGCAAGGGGGATGAGCGGGACCTGAGCTCGGATGGCCATGAAGGCACAGCCGGAGGCGAACGACTGCAGGTTGCCGGTGGGGGAACGGGCGCCTTCGGGGAAGACGACCAGCGGCATGCCGGACTGGAGCGCATGAACGCCGCGCAGCAGGCCGGCGATCATGGAGCGGGGGCTGCCGGAGTGGATGGGGACCTGGCCGGAGCGGTTGAGATACCAACCGACGAACGGGACTTTCCACAGGCCGCCCTTGGCGAGGATGCGGAACTGGAAGGGCAGGCGGGCGAAGAGGACCGACGTGTCCATGTAGCTGAGGTGGTTGGAGGCGTAAACGGCGGTGGGTGCGTTGCGAAGTTTTTCGGCGCCGATGACCTGGACGGGCGAGAAGGAGATGCGGAGCAGCGTGCGGGCCCAGATGCGGGCGACGAAATGCTGCTGCCGGCCGGAACGGTCCCACAGGCCGCAGAGCAGCGAGATGCAGCCGAAGAAGGCGGTGGCCGCGGCCATCAGCGGGATGGCGAAGAGGTTGGTGAAGAGGCGGAGGTGAAGGGGGATGGTGGGAGGTTCGAGGTTCGAGGTGGGTTCGGTGGGCGCGGGCGGAGTTTGGGGGGTGGTGGTCATGAGATGCGGGTATCGCCCTATTTTAGGGCATGGAGTGGAGAGTGCTTAGAAAAGCGAATCACAGAGATCACAGAGGAAAAGAGAGAACACAGAGAGGGCCGCCGCGCTGGCGATGCGGGGCTGAGGGAAGAATGTTTTTTTACGAGGCAGCTTTCAGCGGTCAGCTATCGGCTGTCAGCTTTCGATGAGGGCCGCCTGGCGGAGGGCGCCGATGAGGTAGATGGAGCCGGTGGCGAGGATGAGGCCGTTGGGTGGGGTGAGGCGGCGGGCGAGGGCGAGGGCTTCGATGGGCGAGTGCGCGGTGTGGGCGGGGATGGAGAGTGCGCGCGCGGCGGCGACGAGGGAGTCGAGGGAGGCGGCGCGGGGGTTGTCGATGGGGGTGAGGATCAGGTGGTGGGTGGAACGGCCTGCCCCAGGGGCTAAAGCCCCCGATCCTGACTGGGGCTGGGAGACCCAAGCCTGAAGGCTTGGGGTACCTAGAGGCTCGGGGTTCGAGGTTCGAGGTTCGAGGTTCGAGGGACCGCTGGAGTCGAAGAGGGGGAAGAGGATGCGGGAGATCTCGGTGAGGTCCTTGTCGCGGAGGCAGGAGAAGATGAGGGTGCGGGGACACTCGAGGGTAAAGCCTCGGGCTGCGTGGGTGGGGAGGGAGGCGATGGCGGCGCGGAGGGTCCAGGCGCCGGCGGGGTTGTGGGCGACGTCGAGCAGGAGGTTGGGGGGGAGGAATTCGAGGCGGCCGGGCCAGGAGGTGGCGGCGATGCCGGCTTGGATGGCTTGGATCAGGTTCGAGGTTCGAGGTTCGAGGTTCGAGGAGTTGGAGGCGAGAACTTCTACCGCGGCGGCGATGGCGAGAGCGAGGTTGCGGCGCTGGTGCTCGCCGGGGAGGGGGGAACGGACGTGGAGGGTTTCGGCTCCGAGGTGGAGATCGTAGTGGTTGGGGGGAAGGGGGGTGGTTTCAGAAAGACCAATGCGGGGGTCTCTCCACTGCGCGCTGCGCGCTTCGGTCGAGATGACGCCATCTAGTGGGGCGGCGGGTTCGAGGTTCGAGGTTCGAGGTTCGAGGTCAGTGCGGGATGGCAGGTAGGGGGCGGCGGAGATGGCGCGGACGTTGAGGGCGATGGCGGCTTCGCCGATGGCCTGGTTGGCTTCTGGGTGTTGCGGAAGCGTGATCAGGGTGCCTCCAGCCCGGAGGATGCCGGCTTTTTCGCGGGCGATTTCGGCGATGGTCGAGCCGAGGTAGTCCTGGTGGTCGAGGGCGATGTCGGTGATGACGGAGAGGAGGGGCGAGACGATGTTGGTGGCGTCGAGACGGCCGCCGAGGCCGACTTCGAGGACGGCGATGTCGACGGGGTGGGCGGCGCCGCCGTCGGCGGGGCGATCGGCGAAGTAGAGGAAGCTGAGGGCGGTGAGGATCTCGAAAAAGCTGGGGTGGTGGGGGAGTTGGCCGGAGGTGACGAGGCGGTTGGCAGTGGAATCGACGTGGAAGTAGAGGCGGGCGAAGGCCTCCTCGGGGATCTCGAGGAGAGGGGCGGGGTGGTTGGAAAGACAAATGCGGGGGTCTCTCCACTGCGCGCTGCGCGCTCCGGTCGAGATGACGGCATCATTCACGATTGGCGGACAAGCTTCGGTCGAGATGACGCCTTGTTCTTGTTGGGGGTTGGGGTCGCTGGTGCGGATGCGTTCGGTGACACGGGTGAGGTGGGGCGAGGTGTAGAGGCCGGTGCGGAGGCCGGCGGCGGTGAGGATGGAGGCGAGGGTGGCCGCGGTCGAGCCCTTGCCGTTGGTTCCGGCGATGAGGATGGAGGGGAAGCACTGCTGGGGGTCGCCGAGAGCGCGGGCGAGGGTGCGCATGTGTTCGAGCGAAAACTTGCGGCGGGGCGCGGTGGGAGAGAGCTCGGGTGTGAGGCCGAGCAGATGGTCGACCGCGGCAGTGTAGGACATGAGGCTATTCTAGAGCGGCTTGGCAGGGGGATTTCGCGTCTAATGATTTGGTTGAGTGGAAGCTCGGACGCAAGTCCGCCGAAGTCGCTGGTGAAGACGCATGTTATTCCTGGTGAGGAACGCCGTGTTCGCGCTGGTGGTGGCGCTGCTGCTTTGGGGGCTGGCGCTGGAGTACCGCAGGAAGTGAGGCCGCACGCGATGGGCGAAGGCGTGCAAGCAACCCCAGGGTCGACGCGGAATAACGCGCGTCGACCCTGAGGCTCAGGGATGGAGTTGAGCGGCGACCGGCGTTATTGGCCGGATTGGGGTGCGCTGCTGAGTTCGAAGCTGACCTTGCTGAGATGGATGGCCTGGAGATTGGTGACCCCTCCATTGGTAATCAGGTCGACTCCGGGGTTTACGGTGTTCTTGTCGATCTCCTTTGCGGGAAAGGTGAGCACGGTTTTCCCGGCCTGGGTCAGGGTGACCTGAACGTTGCCAGTGCCGGTATAAGCCAGCTTGTAGGTGCCCGCGGGAAGCTGTGTGGATCCGACCTGAACGTTCTGGGGGATGACCACGTTTTGGGGCTTCGAGCCTGCGCCGAACGCGGGGGCAACAAGCAGGACCAACATGGATGCGAAACCAGCGAAATATTTCATATGCTTCTCCTCAAGGCGCCTCGTGGATTCTGGGGAGCGAGGCCTAAGAGAGATACGCTGCGGGTGGGCCGGAAGTCTAAAGTCGGGCGATAATCGGACATTGTGGGTGATAAAGGAGGAGTGAGGGATGCCAGCTCTATGACGGGCGGCGGATGCGGGGGGAAGTCAAGGGAGGGATATCTATATATAGGTGGGGAGGGTGAACCCACGCGTGAGGATAGGGCTGTCGGCCCAAATCTTGCCCCAGGGGAGACCCGAGGCTTAACTATCAGCCCCGCTCCTCTCTTGCGGCCTGAGAGACCCAAGCAGATCCAAGGCTTAAGCCTTGGGCTACCAGGCTTGGGGTACCTGGAAGCAAGGGCGAAGGCAATGGTAAAGGCGAAGGCACAATGCGGGGGTCTCTCCGCTGCGCCGCGCGATCGGGCTGCGCGGCTACGGTCATGACGCCTTCTTTGGTGCGGGTAACACGAAAAGGGGATGGGGAGAGCGAAGGTGGGATTGGTGAATCAGGTACCGGGGAGCGATAGTCGGAGAGTGCCCAAAGGATTCGGGCGCGGGACCCACACGCCTCAAGAACCATCTGTCCTCGCTATACCGACTCGGTGGTCCCCAAAGCTGCCGAGGTCACAACAAAGGAGAAGTCGCAATGGAGATTTGCATGATCTATGCGTTTGTTGTAGTCGCGGGTGCCCCCCTCATCGGCATCTGGCGAGGACATGTGTGGGCTAGAGCCAATGGATTGGTTCCTCGGTCGGTGGCCACACCGCAGCAGGGCCAGACCGCATAGATCGCGATTGCAGGAGTGAACAGAAGCGGGCGCACCGTAATGGGTGGGCCCGCTTCTGTTTTGAAGGCAGTGGTTAGTGGTTAGTTGCCAGTTGGAAAAGCGAGAGGCAAAGGCAAATACGGAGAGATGATTATCAAGCTTGCTCAGGCGAAGATAAAGCGATAGTCTAGACGCATGAAAAATCGAAGAGGCAAGATGATGACGGTGCAGGAGTTTCGTCGGTTGTTTGGCGCGGAGCG
>Ga0224555_1005538_pt1 | contig 10478 bp, 5 predicted proteins | sample 714S23034metaG_FD_180687 | JGI IMG/M metagenome (GOLD analysis project Ga0224555, IMG submission 180687) | Peat soil microbial communities from Stordalen Mire, Sweden - 717 S2 30-34 | ecosystem: Environmental > Terrestrial > Soil > Wetlands > Peat | place: Sweden: Norrbotten County, Stordalen...
GGACCGGGCCTCGCGAACGTTGACTTCGGAGTGTTCAAGTACTTCCCGATTCGCGAGAAAGTACGCCTGAAGATGAAGATGACGGCAACGAACTTCTTGAACCATCCTAACCTCGGCAATCCCAACACGGATTTCCTTTCACCCAATGCCGGAGTGATCACTTCTCTCACCAATCGCGGCATGAACGGATCGAACACATCTATGCGTAGCATCATGCTGGGAGCTCGAGTCGAGTTCTAGCGCGCGGCATTGGAGAAGGGGGCAGGAACTATTTTCCTGCCCCTCCTCGGAAACATGGATCTGGAGAGACTGGTCCAGGCGCGGGACACAAGATCATCTTAGAGAACGGGGCAGCATGCGAAGACGCGAATTTATGGCTTTGGCCGCGACGGCGGCGTTGGCAAGGCAGGAGAAACTTCCGCAGGTGCGAGCCATCACCCGCGGGCCTAATTTCCATTGGTTCGGCTACTACGATAAACTGCAGTTCGATCCCAGCAACCGTTACGTTCTGGCCATGCGAACGGGTTTCGAGCATCGCTCTCCGCGTCCGGACGACCTCATCCAACTCGGGCTCATCGATCTGCAGGATAGCGACAAGTGGATGCACCTGGGAGAGACCACGGCCTGGTGCTGGCAGCAGGGATGCATGCTCCAGTGGCTGCCCGGATCCGCCTCCGAAGTAATCTGGAACGACCGCGAACACGACCAGTACGTCAGCCGCATCAGCGATGTGAAGACCGGCCAGCGGCGCTCTCTGCCCGGCCCCATCTATGCTCTCAGCCCCGACTGCCGCCAGGCCGTGGCCACCGACTTCCGCCGCCTCGCCGATACGCGCCCGGGCTACGGGTATAACGGCATACCCGATCCCAATAAGGACATGCTTGCGCCCGATGACTCTGGCATTTGGCGGATGGATTTACGAAGCGGCGAGTGCAAGCTGATTTTCTCAATCCGGGATGCCGTGCGCATTCCTTGCGTCCGCCACGATTGGCGCGGCGCTAAGCACTGGTTCAATCACCTGCTTTACGCGCCCGATGGCAAGCGTCTCGTTTTCCTGCATCGCTGGACTGGAGGAGCGGCCGGTTCGCGCCGCCTCACGCGCATGTTCACGCTTAGCCCGGAGGGGCGGGAGCCGCATGTCGTGGACGATTTCGGCGGCATGTCGCACTTCACCTGGTGCGACGCGAACCATATCCTGGGCTGGGCCGAGCGCCCGCCTGCGGGTCAAGCGTTCTACCTCTTCGAGGATCGCACCCGCAACGTGGAGGTTGTCGGCGCGGGCGTCATGACTGAGGATGGCCACTGCACCTATCTGCCAGACAATCGCTGGATTCTGTGCGACACCTACGCGGACTCCCAGCGCCTTCAGCATCCTTACCTGTTTCACACCACCTCCAAGACGCGGCATCCCCTCGGCCATTTCTTTTCTCCTCCGGAATACCGCGGCGAATGGCGCTGTGACACCCACCCCCGCATAAGTAGGGACGGGCATCTCGTCACCATCGACTCGGCGCACGCTGGAGGCCGGCAGATCTATCTGCTGGATATTCGCACGATCATAGGTTGAGGAGATCGCGTTGCCGCGCTTCACGGGCCAGACCGCTCGCATCCTTGGGACTTCGGTCAACAAGAGCTTTGCACCGGCTCCCAAATGGCAAGCCCGAATTCGATCTTGAGGAGAACAACGATATTGCCTGCGCTCCTGACGCGAGTTGGAGATTGCTTTCCTGGTTTCCTGTTGGTGACGGTTTTGTCGGCTGGCCCCGCTGTCTGTCAGGACGGCCCTGCTTCACTGAAGATCGTCAAAGCCGCTGAGCCGCGCCCGTATGACTACGCTCGTTCCTTCCGCGCGGCGGACGGGACCATTTATCTGCTGGGGCCATTTAAGACCACCGACGCTGGACGAAAACTGGAACTGTGCACGCTGGCCGATCCCCACTGGGGCACGTTATTGAATGAAGGCGAGATGAACACATTCTTCTCGCGGAAGGGGCTGTTTGTCGCATTGAAGAACAAGGTGGTCTGCGCTCCCGGCGGCCAGTGCACCGGGACAATGTGGCGATCTACGGACGATCTCAAGACGTTTCAGCAAACTGCAATCACCGTGGTCATCCCCGAAGCGGGCAAAGTAGACAATGGGAAACCCGAGGAATGGGTCGGCTTGTTCTTTCACCAGGCAATTATCGAACTGCGGGACGGGACGCTGCTGGCGGCCATGTACGGCAATTTCGAACACGACACGATCACTCCTACCAACCCCAGGAGCAAATCGGAATCGAAGTATAAGCTACGAGCGTTCGTTGTACGTTCGACGGATCAGGGCAACACGTGGCGTTACCTGTCCACCGTGGCCGCACCCGCTCCCGCGGTAGTGGACGACACGGAGGGCTTCAACGAATGGACGATCGCAAGATTGGCGGACGGCTGGTTGCTGGGCCTCATAAGAACCGGCCATTACACGCCGCTGCAGGCCAGTTGGAGCAGCGATGAAGGGAAGACTTGGACCACACCACATACTCCCAACGGGCTCGGCCCGGGCGGCGCGGATCCGTTTCTCATCCTGCTGAGCGATGGCCGCCTGGCACTGGCCTACGGCGAAATCGTCCAGCCGAAAGGATCGCGGGAAGCGTACTGGAAGGACTATAGCACGCACAACTGGCCCGGCGCCGCGAAGACTTCCGAAGGTGACGAACGGCGGCGCTGCGTGCTGGCGATCGACGCCGACGGCTCCGGCCGGAACTGGGTCTCCTACACTGTAGCCGACTACGGGCCGAGAAGCGCCTATGCGACGATTTTTCAAGTGGAGCCAAATATCATCGTGTACCAGGCAGATATGGACTTGTGGCGGGTCGAGTTGCCGCCGCGGTGATGACGCACATTGCCGCCGGGCGCAGATTGGCGGCTGGTGAAGCGGCGCGCAGGCGAATGAAGCTGTGAAATGAAGGGGTCGATGAATCGAATACTTCTCTTATGCATGGTCGCGGCCGGCACAACCTGGGCGGCGCAAGTGCCCGAGCCTCCGGTTGTCCGGCTTACGACCAGCCTGAACGAGGGCTGGCGTTTTCAAAGGCAGGCGAACCCGGGTTCGGCCATCGAGTGGCAATTTCGGGACGCCTGGACGCCCGGCTTCGATGACTCGCAGTGGTCGCACGTGTTCCTGCCGCATTCCTGGGACCAGACAGCTCACACCCCCTGGGTCTCGCTCGACCACTGGCGCGGCATCGGTTGGTATCGACGCGAGTTCGAAGTTCCTCAGCTGCGCGGCGGCCAACGCGTCTGCCTGGAGTTCGAAGGCGCCATGCAGGTAACTACGGTCTGGGTCAATGGCCGGCGCGCCGGCGAACACGTGGGTGGCTATACCGGCTTTGTGTTCGATGTGACGGATCTGGTAAAGCCGGGCCAACGGAATCTCCTGGCTGCTATGCTGGACGATACTAACAGTCCGGACATCCCGCCAGCGAATGAAACCAATATCGCAATCTACGGCGGTTTGTATCGCGACGTGTGGTTGCACATCACGGGTCCGATTCTGATTCCTGATGGCGGCGTCTCGATCACTACTCCACAGGTAACCAAGGAACGATCAACGTTGCGGGTGAGTACGGAAGTCAGGAATTCGCTGAGCTCGGAGGTTAAGGTAACACTCGTCTCCGAAGCGATCTCGCGCGATGGCGCTACGGTAGGCCGGTCGGAGCAGGAAAAGGAAGTTCCAGCGGGCAGCGTCGCTTCATTCCAGGTACCGGAGATGACCGTTGTGAAGCCGGAGCTGTGGCATCCGGATCATCCCGACCTCTACACTCTGCGCAGTCGCGTGTATCGCAACGGCACGCTGGCCGATGAGGTCGCGACTCGTTTCGGATTCCGGGTGCTCGGCTACCTCCCCGGCAAAGGCTACACCATCAACGGCGAGTTCATCAACATCCATGGCGTCAACCGGCGGCAGGATTATGGGTTCCTGACCGACGCGTTGCCGGACGCGATCAGCCGCCGCGACATGGAAATCATCAAACAATTGGGCGCAAACATGGTGCGGACCTCGCATTATGTGCAGGACAAGAGCATCCTGGAGGCGGCCGACGAACTGGGTATTTTGATCTGGGAAGAGATCCCCAATATCAAGATCTACGACTACACGCCCGGGCCCATGACCGAGCAAGGCGACTCGCGCTATACACGCAGGTACATCGATAACTGCCTGATGGCTATGCAGGAGATGATCCGCCGGGACCACAATCACCCCTCCATCATCATCTGGGGTATCGCCGACGACATGACCGGGTATCCCTACATCGAAGACTTGCGTGAGTTGCACGACAAAGCTCACGCGCTCGATCCAACGCGCTGGACGGCCGGGCGCGTGAACCCGACCATCACCGACGTCCGGGATCCCACCAACGACGCCTATTTCGATTTCGAGAAGCTATCGCGGGAGCATCCCGATTGGAAATGGTTGTGGAATGAATGGGGCGCCTTCAAGAACGAGCGCGGGTTGATAGTCGAGCCGGCCGGCCGGGACAGGCCCGAGGATGGGGTCGGCATCGTCTCCGAGTACCGCCGCGTCACTATTCCTTCTGAACTCACCGGCGCGATCGTGCAGGAGGCGGCCTGGCTCAAGTTCGAGGCCCTGCCCTGGATGGCCAGCGCAAAATGGGAAATGTTCGATGCCGGTTGCGCGGCCTGCGAAGGCACCAACGGCATTTTCCATTTTTATGGTCCACCCGAGGTGCGGCCCTGGGGCACCCGGTATAACGGCGGTGACTATCGGGGCTTGAGCGACCTGTGGCGTATTCCCAAAGCCAGCTATTGGTTTGTGAAAGCGCAGTGGACCGAAGATCCCTTCGTCCACATCGTGGGGCACTGGACTTGGCCGGGGCAGGAAGACCAGCCGAAGATGATTCGCATCTATTCCACGTGCGACGAGGTCGAGCTCTTCCTAAACGGGAAGTCTCTAGGGAAACGCCAGCCAGAGCCAATCGGGCGCCTGATTGCCGAATGGAAAAGCTATGGCTACTATGAGCCTTGGCCCAAGCTTCCGGATGGCACCCATCTGCGACATGGCCCGTTCGTTTGGAGGATCCCCTACCAACCGGGCATCCTGCGGGCGGTCGGAGTGAAAGACGGCCGGCAGTATGCGGATGAGAGAAGAACCGCGGGGGCCCCGGCCCGGATTATTCTGAAGGCCGATCGCGAGACGATGAAAGCCGATGGACGCGATGCCGTGCGCATCGTAGCCACTGTCGCGGACCAGGAAGGCGTAACGGTTCCCAGCGCTATGAACTGGCTCTCGTTTCAGGTGGAAGGGCCGGGGCGTCTTCTGGGCACGCCGGTCCTGGATGCGGTTTGGGGCATGGCCGCGATCAATGTAATGTCGGACTCTGCGGGCGGAACGATCACCCTGCGGGCCTCTTCGCGAGGCTTGCAAGAAGGAGTTTGTACGCTGGCGGCGGAGAGTCGGCATTAAGCGCGGAGCACTATGATCCCGAAACGGATTCCGGCATCAGTCGTCTTTCTCTGCCTGGTCTTGCCGGCGGCTGCTCAGCAGCAACCTGATGACCGCTGGAATGTGATCCCGCACGATCGGATCGTCGAGTCCGGCAATGTGTTGCCTGACGCGCCGGCGTTGATCAAGTCCTTGGGAGATGCCGCGGAGTTCCTGACGCGCTGGACTCTGCCCGAGAACGCCGCGGAGTGGCATCGGCGGCGGCCGGAGAAGGAAGCCGCGTTCCGCCAGGCGATCGGCCTGGAAACGCTGCCGGAGCGCTCGCAGCTGCATGCGCGGATTCTGGCGCGCCATGATCTGGGCGACTACACCATCGAGAATCTCATCTTCGAGAGCCGTCCAGGTTTTCCGGTGACGGCCAATTTGTACCGTGCCAAATCCGCAACTCCGGGAAGGCACGCGGCCGTACTCTGCCCCATCGGGCACTATCTCTCCGCCGGGAAAGCCGCTTCCGACGTGCAGGCCCGCTGCATCCAGCTGGCCCGGATGGGCTTTGTCGTTCTTGTTTACGACGCGATTGGTCAGGGCGAGCGGCTCGCACCCGGCAATATCCACCACGACGCCGGCTACGCGCTGCTGCCGCTAGGTGAAACCATCGCCGGCTGGATGGTGTGGGATAGCATGCGGGCAATCGATTATCTGCTGACACTGGACGACGTCGATCCACATACAATCGGCGTCACGGGCAATTCCGGAGGAGGACTGAACACACTATTCACGGCTGTGCTGGATGCGCGCGTGCGCGCCGCCGCAGTGGTGGGTTTCACGTTCGAATTCAGCAACTGGCTGAAATACGCCGGTGCGCACTGCACCTGCACGCATCTGCCAGGCGTCTTCCGCGCCATGGAGTGGTTCGAGATCGCGGGACTGATCGCCCCGCGCGCACTGCTCATGTTGCAGGGCACCGACGACGGCATCTTCCCGATCAGTGGCGCGCGGCGGGCGGCTGCCGACGCTGGCCGCATTTATGAGCTTCTCGATCATCCGGCCCCAGTGCGATTCACGGAGCTGGCCGGCCAGCCGCATGCCTACTCGCAACCTTATCGCGAGCAGATGTATGGATGGATGGCGCAGCAACTGCTGGGACAAGGCGACGGCGGCCCGATTGCGGAAGGCGATGTCCGGCCTCTCGACGAGAAGGATCCTCGTTTGCAATGCGATCCCGGGAAGACAATTCTCCGCGGAACCCCCACCGTCGTCGATTTGGCAAGAAAGCAGGCCGCGACGGCCATCGCGAAACTGCCGTCGGAGGGGGCCAGCCAGTGGATTCGCGACCTGACCGCGCCTCCCGATGCGCTGCCGCACTTCCTGGCCCCGCAAGTGCACGAGAGAATTCAAGTCCCGGGCGGCCGCTTGGAGAAGATCTCGTTCGTCAGTGAAGATGGCCAGAATATCCCCGGCTTGTTGTGGCTGCCGGAGCATACTGGCGCGCCTGCACGGACTGTCATTATCGCGGACGCCCGGGGCAAAGCAGCCGCAGCGGAGTCCGGACTTGTGCCGCCGCTGTTGCGCACAGGTATCGCCGTCTTGGCGGTCGACCTGCGTGGCCGGGGTGAATCGCTGAGCTATTACCAGCCGGGGGTCTGGAACACGAATTTTCGTCTGCTTGCCAACCAGGTTTTATTCGGCCAGCCGCTGGCCGGCCGGCGCGCCTTCGATCTGCTGCGAGCCGTGGATTACCTGTCGAGCCGCAAGGACCTCTCCTCCGGTGATGTGACGGTGGTCGGAATAGGAGATGACAGCCTACCCGCTCTGCTGGCATCCGCCGCGGACCGGCGCATCCGGCGCACGGCCGTCGCGGGCTACTTCCATAGTTTCGTTTCACAGATGCGCTCCCGAGCGCCGCAGCCCGGAACCTCCCTCGACGAATCCTGGAACGACCCGCAACTGACCGGGCGAATCGACACCGGTGGATTCATGGTGGATTTCGGCTCGGTGATCCCGGCGGTGCTTAAGGCTGTGGACGTGCCGGACATCGCCGCCCTGATTGCTCCGCGCCCGGTTCTGTTTTGCCAGGCGCTGGACAACGGAACCGCTGCTGCCGAGGTGCTCCGGTTTCATCGCGTGACGAATTCTTCCGGCGGGAAATGGATCCGCTACGAGCCTGGGTCACCACTCACGGCAGCGCTCCTGTTGGAGTGGCTCCAAGGACGAGAAAAGCGATGAGGCTGGATGCGCCAGCAATCCAGATCACGCTGCTGGACGGCGCCGGGCGCAAATCGCGGTCGTGGGCCCCGGACAAGATGTCTCCTGGCAATCCGTCGAACAGGACGCCTCTTGTGCAGTCAGCGGATGCGGATTCGTCCTGACTCGGGCCTATGCGCGCGACCGGGCGAATAGCGCACGCCCCGTCCGCTGGACTGCCTGGAAGCGATGCGGCGAGTACAATGAGTTTTTTCGTGGCGAAGGATGACGGCCCAAATGATGAAGCTCAGTCGACGGCAGTTGATGCAGTGGAGCGGCCTGCTGGCGCCGCTGGTTGGCGCGACAAGGCCGGCCCTGGCCCAATCCGCGCAGCCATCCTATGAACGGGACCTTCCGGACATGTTGCTGGCCCACCTGGCCATGCAACTGAACGCACTGGCCGTGAAATGGGACGCCGTACGCGATAGCATCCGCACTGGCGCGGATGTGGAGTCGCGCAACCGGTTCGTCCGCGAGGCCATGGGGAAGATGCTTCATGGAATCCCGGCGCATCATCCGCCGCCGGGCGTCGTGGTCCGAACCCAGGAGCGGAATGGCTACCGGGTCGAGAACCTGATGTTCGAGAGTCGGCCGGATTTCTGGGTAACGGGCAATCTGTATATCCCCACCACCGGTCGCGCGCCGTGTCCCGCGATCATTTCGCCGTGCGGCCACTATTCGCTGGCGCGCATGCAGCCCGATTATCAGGCTGTGTATCAGAACCTGGTGCACAACGGCTTTGTGGTCCTCGCCTACGACCCCATCGGCCAAGGCGAGCGCCGCCAGTATTGGGATCCTCAAACCGGTCAGGCCGACATTTCCGATCCGGTGTACGAACACTCCATGCCCGGCCAGGTGCTACTGCTGATGGGCCAGGATCTCACGCACTACATGGTCTGGGACGGCATGCGCGCCATCGACTATCTGCTGACGCGGCCCGAGGTCGACGCCAGCCGCATCGGCTGCGCGGGCCACTCCGGCGGTGGCACCTTGACAATGTTCATCAGCGCTGTGGATGAACGCGTGCGCTGCGCCGTGATTAACGAGGGCGGAACCCGCCATCGCTGGCCGCTGTGGATCCAATCGGGAGATCATTTCGGACCTTCCGACGTGGAGCAGAACCTGTTTCCCGCCGCGGATTACGGAGTCGATTTGTGCGATTTGCATGTCGCCATGGCGCCGCGGCCTTTGTTGGCGCTCGTCGAGAACTATTCGCCTGCCTTCGATCTTGCGGCCGCGCACATCCGGAGGCGCTACGAGCAACTTGGCGTTGCAGACAAGTTCGCCACCGCTGCGGCCACCGACCCGCATGCCTATACCTACAAGCTCCGGCTCGCCACTACCGACTGGTTCTGCCGTTGGTTCTATGGCCGCCCGGGTCCGGCCACCGAGCCCGATCTCCATTTCGAGCCGCCCGCCAGCCTGTACTGCACTCCGCATGGCTCGCTGCGCTACGCCGGCCAGGGGCAGACGATCTTCACGCTGATTCGGAAACGCGGTGCGGAGTTGCCGCCGCCGCGCCAGGTTCCCGCTAATGCCGCCGGGCAGTTGGCGTTTCGCAATGAGATGCAGAGCCGGATCAAGTCACTGCTGCACTTCGAGCACAGCCGCGAGCCGCTGGCCGTGCGGCGGATCGTGACTACTCCGCGCAAAGGTTATGCCATCGAGAAACTGGAGTTTCTTTCGGAGCCGGGCATCTATGTGCCCGCCTGGGTCTTCGTCCCCGAACGCAAGGTGCCCGGCCGCGTCATCCTCTATGCGAACGAGGCCGGAAAGCAGGCCGACGGCATGGAATATGGCGTGCTCGAGCAACTGGCGCGCACAGGCCGCAGCGTGATTGCGGTCGATGTGCGCGGCATTGGCGAGACAGCTCCTCCGCACTGCCAGGATCTGGGCGGCAACGAGTTTGCGCACCTGTTCAGCGTGGAAACGGCGGCCGCTTACATGGCCTGGTCCATGGACCGGTCTTTGTTCGGCATGCGGGTGCAGGATCTGGTCCGGTCGGTGGATTATGCCTTGAGCCGGCCGGACGTGGATTCCTCCGGGGTGGACGTGATCGGGAAAGGCGCCGGCGCGCTGTGGGCGCTTTTCGCCGCCGCCCTGGATACGCGCATTCACGCGCTAGTGGCCGAACGGGGTCTCATTTCCTATGCCGGCCTGACGGGCGTAGACCGCTATCTCCACACGGCCGGTGTTTTCATTCGCGACGTTCTGACGTGCTTCGATTTGCCGCACGTCGCCGCAGCTATCGCTGACCGGAGAGTGACCCTTCTTTCACCAGTTGATCCCATGCAGAATGTGGACTTGCCGGCTGCCACGGCGACCTATCGTTTCACGCAGGAAACGTATGCCCGGGCCGGTGTCGAGGGCGCTTTTGCCGTACTGAGTAGCGATGATCGAATGCCTGCGGCGGAGCGCTACATCCGCCTGCTGCAAGCTTGAGCCTGATGCCTAGGCCCGGACGGAAGACTGGTTTGAGCCTAGAATCATTGGCCTTCAGCTCCGCCAGTTCGCCGGCGCTGCAGCAGGCGATGCAAAATGTTCGAGTACGATCAGGAAACGCCCAACACGCGGACCGCGACGTACGAATTCGGCGAGGGCGGAAAGAAGCGCGCCGTCGATTCCCCTATGGTTCCGGATAATACAGATACAACTTCGACTTTCGCTCGCTCTGTCCCAGGTAGATCGTGCCTTCCAGCCCAAGCGCGATCGAGTCGATCACATAAGCCTGCCAGGCATAATATGGCCGCCGGTTGACATCCACCATTCCAAGCAATTCATAGGCGCCGTTCGC
>Ga0224555_1005539_pt1 | contig 10473 bp, 8 predicted proteins | sample 714S23034metaG_FD_180687 | JGI IMG/M metagenome (GOLD analysis project Ga0224555, IMG submission 180687) | Peat soil microbial communities from Stordalen Mire, Sweden - 717 S2 30-34 | ecosystem: Environmental > Terrestrial > Soil > Wetlands > Peat | place: Sweden: Norrbotten County, Stordalen...
GAAACTGAAAATGTAGTGCCGACCTTTGAGAACCCTTCGTTAAAAACAAACCACTTGCCGCTCTTCAACCCCCTCAACTGCGAAAGTCGGGCTAGGAGTCATGGTGCCGACGAAGCCATTGAAGGTGGTGCCCGTTCTGGTGAGTGCCAGCGGCGAGGCTACCGTGAAAAGCCCGCCCAACGGAACGATGGTGGCTTGCAACGTCTGCGTCGTCGTCAGTGTTGCTGCCTGCGAGCGAAGTGGCGACAGCAGAAGCGCACCCCAGACGACTAAAGGCGCAAGGCGCATTATCGACCGGCCGACCCTCTCGAGCGGGCCCCTGACGCAACTCCCGCTTCCCAGCGCGGATGAAAAGGTGTACCGTTCAGCGTATTCAATTCGAAGCTTGCCTTCATGGGCGGCTGACCTGTCTTGTTCCGCCATCTCTTGCGCTCCGAACACAGGGACAACCACAGAGCTGCGTGCGCTCCTGGGCAAGAGCCTTTGAGCCCGCCCATCGTCACCTGTTAAGAAGTTCTGCACAGCCCAAGCGTCATTGAGCTTGCACAGTCTCGATTAGAATTGTCTAACCATTGTAGAGCACGTGCAGTTTCCTTACCAAACGCCCTTGGCGCGTAATCCTATGTGATTTCTAGGCTTACCGGCATTCACGGGGTGTTGAGGGATGCCGCGAGTGCCCGAAGGTCGGCAGGGTGCCCGATAGTTGGCAATGGTCAAAGTGATTCGGAAGGGGCTAGTGGGGTCACTCGGAATATCATCCCTTACGAAACGCCAGTCATTCCCGCGAAAGCGGGAATCCACTCCGCAAACCTTCGGAAATGCGCTGTCCACGGATTGGATTGCCGCTTTCGCGGGAATGACTGCGGCGCGGAGCGCCCGTGTTTCGCAAACGACACCACTACCCGGAAGGATGATGAGACAGTCTAATGTTCAGGAGGCGCATTCGATATTGGAGTGTTGTCCGCTTGAGGCCTAACAGTGCTGCTGCGCCTCCCGGACCACTAACACGCCCTTTGGTTTTCCTCAGAGCTTCCAGGATCGCCTCGCGCTCCACATCCCGGAGGTTAAGGCTCCTGGCAGCGTTTGTAGAGGTTCGTCCTGTTCGGGGCGGCCTCAGTTCCTCAAGCGGCACTTCCAGGCACTCCCCCGTGGTAAGAATCACCGCCCGTTCGATGATGTTCTGCAATTCCCGGATATTCCCGGGCACCGGCCTGCGCCTCATTTACAAAGTCGGCTCATGTTAATTTCCTTGGGGCTCAGGAGGTCTGTAGTTGAACGGTGATGGCATACGGTATCGAGCCTCCCGAAGTTCCGGCGAAGGTGATAGTGTACGTACCAGAACTTTGGTTGGCGGGGAGACTCACGTCTACTTCACCGAATGGGCTGCTGGGGAAACTGAACTCGCCGCAAGTGACAGGGTGGGTGAGTCCCGCCTCCGGTTACGTTGGAGCAGGAAAGCGCGACGCTGCCGTTAGGTGATGTTGAAGGCGCTGCTCACCACGACTCCCGCTGTAGTGTCAACCGTTGACCCGGTGACGGTCAGAGTGTAGCCCGTGCCGGCGCTGCTAATTGAGCAGCCGGCAAACGTGGCCACACCGGTAGTGGTGGCTTTCGAGAGGCCGCCAGTGCAGGTGAGCGTACCGCTGCCTGGATTGTTCTGGATGGCCAGCGTTACGGTCTGGGCCGTGCCCGTAACCGTATTCCCACCCGCGTCTTGCAGGGTCACTACCGGCTGCTGCGACCAAGCCGTTCCAGCCGTCCCGCCACCGGGCTGCGTGGTGAAGGCCACCTGCGCGGCAGAGCCTACAGTGATATTGAACGCGCTGCTAGTCGCCGAGGTCAGCCCGCTGCTCGTCGCCGTCAGCGTGTACCCCGTCCCAGACTTGTTAATGTTGCAGCCCGCAAACGTGGCCACACCGGAAGAGGCGGCCAACGGGTTCGTAGTGCAGGTGAGCGTCCCGCTGCTCGGAGTCAGCGTGATCAAGGCCGAACTGCTTGTCACCGTGTTGCCTGCCCCGTCTTCGACTGTCACTTTTGGCTGCATCGTCCAGGCCGTTCCGCCCGTGCCACCGCCCGGTTGCGTCGTGAAGACCAGCTTGCTGGCCGTGAACGTGACCGTGGCCGTCTGCGAGATGGTGACGCTGTCGGTGGTGTCCTTGGCCGTATAAGTCACCTGCTGGGCGACGTTATCCTTCACCGTGAAGGTCACCACACCCGCCGCGGTGGATGAGCCGCTGGCCGCCGAGATCGTCGAACTGCCGCTGCCCGCCGTCAGCGTCACGGTCTTGCCGCTCACCGGGTTGCTGTTCACGTCCAAGAGCGTGACCGTAACCGTCGAGGTCGTCGACCCGTCGGCTGGCACGGAGGTTGGGCTGGCGGTCACCGTCGACACCGACGCGCTCACCGTGCCCGCGTTCACCGTCTCGGTCTGCGTGGGACTGCTAGTCACGCCTCCGGTCGCCGCCGCCGTAATCACGGGGCTGCCCGCTTTCGTATCCTTGTAGTAGAAGTTCGCCGTGTTCGCCGAGGTAGCGATGGACACGCTGCTTATTGATGTCGAGCAACCGCTGTTGCTATAGAAGGCCTTGGTCCCGGTAGAGTTGCTGCTCAGAGCTACGGTCACCGCGCTCGGTGGATCCGTAGGGTTGCTAGAGCCATCTTGCGTCTGCACCGTGATCTGCGGTGAGCAAACGCCTGCCGTGACACTAATCGGCGAGGTCGTAAATACGAGCTTGCTAGCCGTGAACGTGACCGTGGCCGTCTGCGAGATGGTGACGCTGTCGGTGGTGTCCTTGGCCGTATAAGTTACCTGCTGGGCCTTCGCGTCCGTGACGGTGAACGTCACCACGCCCGTCGCGGTGGATGAGCCGCTGGCCGCCGAGATCGTCGAACTGCCGCTGCCCGCCGTCAGGGACACCGCCTTGCCAGTCACCGGGTTGCCGCCCGCGTCGTTCAGGGTGACCGTAATCGTCGAAGTTGTCGCGCCGTCGGCTAGAACAGATGTCGGGCTCGCGGTCACCGTGGACACCGAGGCGCTCACCGCGCCGGTCGTGATATTGAAGGCGCTGCTGGTGGCAGTGCCCAGCCCAGAGCTCGTCGCCGTCAGTGTGTAGCCCGTCCCTACCAAATTAATCTTGCAGCCCGCAAACGTATCTACGCCGGCGATAGCGTTCTTCGGGTTTGCCGTGCAGGCGAGTGTCCCTGGACCGCCCGAGGTCGGAGTGCCGCTCGTGATCGCTAGCGTGATCGAGGCGGTGCTGTTCGCGCCGGTCGTCACCGTTGTGCCGCCCGAGGTCTCCACCTTCACGACTGGCTGCGTCCCCCACGCCGTCCCGCCCGTCCCGCCACCGGGCTGCGTGGTGAAGACCAACTTGTCCGCCGTAAACGTCACCGTGGCCGTTTGCGTGACGGTGACGCTGTCGGTGGTGTCCTTGCCCGTGTAAATGACCGACTGCGCGGTGGAATCCTTCACCGTGAAGGTCACCACGCCCGTCGCGCTGGACGAGCCGCTGGCCGCCGAAATCGTCGAACTGCCGCTGCCGGCCGTCAGCGTTACCGTCTTGCCGCTCACGGGGTTGCTGTTCGCGTCCATCAGGGTGACCGTAATCGTCGAAGTCGTCGTCCCGTCGGCTATAACGGACGTCGGGTTCGCGCTCACCGTCGACACCAACGCGCTGACCGCGCCGGGTACTATGGTCAGCGTGCCCGACGTGCCAGTGAAGGAGGCGACGGCCTGAATCTGCGCCGTTCCCACCTTGTGCCCGGTGAGCGTCGTGCTGGTGCCGCTCGTGGGCGACAGGTCACCGGCCACCACCCCACCAGTGACGTTGCTCAGCGACCACGTTGCCGTCACGTTGGCCACGAAGTTGTTCGAGGCGTCGCGCGAGATGGCGTACACGGTCAGCGTGCTGCCGGAAGCCACGTTCTGCGCTGGCACCACCGTGCCGCTGCCGTTTGCCGCCGTCTCCACCCGCACCTGCGTCGCCGTGCCCGAGGTGATGTTGAAGGTGGCGCTATTCGCCACGGTCAGGCTGCCGCTGGTGGCCTGCAGTTGGTAATTGTTCCCCGCATCGTTTATCGAGAGATTATTAAACGTGGCAACGCCATTGACCGCCGATTGCGTCAGCGTTCCGCTTAGCGTGGCGCCCGATGTCCCGGTGCCGCTCTTTATGGCTATGGCCACCGAGGCCGTGCTACCGGTATATACGATTCCATTACTGTCCAGCACTTGCACCGTCACCGCCGGGGAGATGGAAGCGCCCGATGCGGTGTTGCTGGGCTGCTGACTGAACGCCAGCGAGGCGGGGGTATGCGGCCACGCCACGTAGGTCGTCAGACTTAGGGTCGAGGGGGAGTACACACAAACGTAGTTGTTATAGATGAAGGGAACGGCGGAGAGAAGGGAACTGTACGTTCCTGACGTGCTGATGGTCGTCGCGTTTGCGATAGGCGAGGTGCAGGTATTGGTACTATCCCCCCAGAGGTACGCCGGCCCTGTCCCGAGCCGGATTTTCAGGGACACGGTGGTGCCACTCTGAATCGCCAGCAGGTCTGCCGGGTCCACCTGCACCGCCAGACTCGTGGTGCCGGTCCTGCTATGCTGGGCGAAGAGAAGAGCGCCACCCGCCAGTAACGCTACGGCGGCCAGTGCGAGGAGCACACCGTTCCTGCGGTGTCCGCGAGCGCCACGGCGGCCACAAGTCACCCTGCCCGCCTTCTGCCTGCCGCGCGATCGCACCGTTGGCATCGCCCTTTACCGTTCCCGATCATTGCATCATCGGCTCAGGGGATGAAATCTACCATCGCCTCAATGATTCAATGTCTCAATGACCCAATTCCCCCGGCTCCAGCCACTGCCGACCTAAAGGTCAGCGCTACCTTGACCTGTACCTCGACCTGTAGCGCCGACCTTCAGGTCGGCATTTTCCTGTCTTCGTCAGTGCTGACGCCGCTAACCACGGCCCTTAGCGGCGGCCGCTGCCGCCGGGCGCGTTGATGTGGATCTCCTGTTTCAACATCTCCCGGACCGGCTTCTCCACCTGGGGCTTGAGCTTCAATTCGAATCCTATCGGCGGCGCCGGGTTGGTACTTGAGGCGGCCACCGGTACGCGCGCGGGCGAAGCCGGCAGGTAACCCTCGGGGACCGTCTCCACGTCGATCTCCACCTCGTATTGCCCCTCGCGCAGGTTGTAGAAGGAGAACGTTCCGTCCGCGTAGGGCGTGGTGTAAACCTTCGTGCCCACCAGTCGGACCACGACGTTCTCAATTTGCACATCCTTGGGCGCCACAATCATCCCGGCGAGATTCGCCAGGCGCAGCACGTTGAAGTCAGTCCGGGCGATGGCGCGCGGCTCCACGCTCACGCGCGCGATATTCGCCGGGCCCGGCTCGTAATCGGCGGGGAGTTCTTCCATGTTCAGCGCCACCTCGTGCGTCCCCTCGGGAACATCGGCAAACGCTTAGCGGCCCGTGGCGTCGCTGACGGCAGTACGAGAATGATCGAGGATGATGGAGACGTTCGGGGCCGGCTGCGGTCCGGCCAGCGCTGCCTCCGTCACCAAGCCCTGGACGCTGCCCACCAGCGGCGCGTGCGCCGCCGCGTACTGCTCCATGGTGCTCCCTTGGGCCAGTGCTTTCCCCCACTGGAAATGCTTGCTGATCTTTAAGTAGACGCTCCGTTGATTGAAGCCCGCCAACTGGGTGTTCAGGCCCTGGTCGGCGTTGCCGAAAAGGAAGATGTTCTCGGGATTCAGGGCCGTAAGGAGCTGGTTTTGGAAGGCCTCAAATTGCAGCATCCATCCCTTAAAGAGCGGAGCGCTCACTCTCGCCACCGTGCTGCGGAGCGAGTTGGTGCTAAAAATGCTTTTGTTCACCAGGTCGTTGCCCTTTTCCATATACCCGTAAACCGAGATGCGCTTGATGTTGGCCTGCATCGATCCGCGAAAGAAGAGCGTATTCCGGCTTTCCGTCGATTGCGAGTTTTGCAGCCGGATGGCCCCACCCAGCACCAGCCGCTTCCAGGTGAACGTGTCCTCAGCCTCCTCGAAGCGTTGCGACTGCGGCAGGAGGTTGGCGTTGAGCTTCATGTCGATCAGAGAGAAGCGGAGGTTGTGACGCCGGAGGGGGCGGCTGAGGTTCAAGTTGATCTGGCGGTTGTTCGAGGGGAGCGCAACCGGCTGCGAAGGCTCGCGCTCCGTCAAGTTCAGGCTGGTGAGCGAGGCGGCGGCGCTCAACCTCCAGGGCAGCGTAAAGGAAGCGCCCGCAGTATACCGGGAGCTGCGGAAACTCGGCAGTTCGGGGTTGTTCTCTAGGTTGTTCGAGTAAGCGCTGGCCGAGCCGTAGAGCTCCGCCCAACCGAGCGGCCGGTAGTGCCCTTCCACGTACGGCCCTTTGCGGTCGCCCGCGAAGTAGCCGAGCAGCGGCATGTACGAAGTGCTCTGGCGCACGTAATTGGCGCGGCTAGTGAACTTGTCGGTCTCCCACGAGGGGCCAATCAGGAGCGAAAACGGCACCTGCCGCACCGGCGAGGAGGTGGTTTGGGAGGGGACGGCTGGCTCTCCTTCCGAGGGTAGCTGCGCCAACTGCGTGGACGAGAAGCTCGAAGCCGTGCCGTAACCGGTTTCGACATAGAACTTCAGGTGCTCGGTAAAGTGGTAGGTCGACTGAAACGTCAGGCTATTGGAGCCTTGGTAGGCGCGGCCTGGGAAAAGAAGGTGGGGTCTTTCGTCAGCGCGCTCGGGCTGGTCTCCAGGTTCAGGAAGCGCACTCCTAACGCCCACCGCTCGCCGACCTTCTGCTGCATGGAGGCGCCTGTCACGCGCTGCGGGAGCACGATGCGGAAGGGAATGCGCGGGCCTTCGAGCACGGTGTCCTCACCCACAAATAACTGATAGGTGCGGTTCGTGCGCCGCATGACGATTCGCAGGCCGCGCCCCGCGATCTCGGGCGTGTAGACGTTCATGAAGGGGTTCTCGACCAGGTTCGAAGCGAAATGGAAGTCGCCGCCCATAAAGTCCCAATGCCAGCCCCAGATGGGCGTCCCTTCCAGTCCCGCGAAGACGTTGCCGGTGCGCAAACCGTCGCCGCCGTAACCCTCGAGGTTGGCGGTAATCAGGCCAATCCCTTCGATGAACTCGGTGGTGTTCACGGCCATCCCGGCGGTCTGGAGCGGCTGCTGCTCGCTTCCGCCGAGGTAGTAACCCTGCATGGCCACCTCCGCCTGCCCGGCGGACTCCTGTGCCCAAATTTCACCAGAGCGACACAGCGATACCAACAGAAGCATTATGAACGGTGAACAACGCGCGATGAATGCCAGGCGATCAGTCCTTTTCACGTCATCATTCATCATTCGGTGATGCGGAAAAACCCCTCTGGCCTGTCATTCCGAGGAGTCCGCCGTTCTTATTGGCGGACGACGAGGAATCTTGCAAGGCCTGCGTTTTCGGAGCGAGATTCCTCGCTCCGCTCGGAATGACAGCTTTCGCAAAGGTTTTTCACCATTCCGCATTCGACACTTCTTCCCGCATTGCCTTCTGCCTTCTGCCTACTGCGCCGCGGGCGGTGGCGCGGCTTCCACCGCCACGTCCGCCGTGCCTTGCTGGATCTCGCCCGTGCCGATGTCCACGTTCACCCGCAACTTGTAATGCCCGGGCTCGAGGTGCGTCTTGAGCGGGAAAATGACGCGCTGGCTGCGCTCGCGCAAGATGGGCAAGGAAGGGAAATCAACCATCTCCACCGCCTTGCCTTCTGCGTCCAGCACCTCGAGCTTGCCCGTGGGGCGGAAGTGCATCCGCCCCTGGTTTTCAAGCACCACCACCGCCTGCCAGCCGCCCTTGGCCTCTTTCGCCGGCGCCGCCGGCGGCAGCGCCTCGAGCTTGATTTCCTTCAGCCTGCCGAGGACGGGAGGAGGGCCGACCTGGATGTAGAAAGCGGTAACGATGCGCACCGCCATATGCATTCCCATACCCTCCGGTGCTGACTCATTGGCTGGGCGAAGCGTAGTAAAGCCGGCGGCGCAGTTGTAGCTGCCTTCAGCCACGTCGGCGGGCAGCCGGAAGGTGTAACGCACCAACAGGAATCCGCCCTTTTCGAGCTCGATCTCCATGGGGTTCAGGCTCAGCCACTTCTTGCAGGAGTAGGCGGCCTCCTGGGGCAGGTCGCGCTCAAACTGCGGCGTGGCCGTGTCGTCGATATAGAAGTCGTCAACCTCGGCCCGAATGCGGGTCTTCACGCCCGATTCGCTGCTGAGTTTAAGGGCGCCGGAGAGCTGTTGGCCGGGCGCGATTTTCAACTCGGCCCGCATGGGCACCAGTCCCAGGCCCAACTGCGCCTGCGCGGGCCGGGTGACGCCAAGGACAAGCAAAACAGCAAAAACAGCTACTGCGCATTTACGGTGTACGTAACGGTTAATGGACATGTGTTTGCTATGTACCTCCACGAATCTGCCAACTGGTAGCTCAGCACCACGGTGGAATTGTGCGAACTACCGTTCCCCTCGTTCCCGCTCGCCACCGGCAGGCCCGGGAGCGTGTTGGGGAGCCTAGTGAAGTTGGTCACGTTGCAGCCGGCACTAGCGTGCCCGCCGCCATCAACCGATGCAGAGGTGCACTTGACGCTGACCGCGGATTCCGGCACGGTGGCGCAGCCGCTGAAGCTCGACGAACTTGCGCCGACCGCTAAGGTCCACGTCTGCCCGTTCTTCCCCCCGGTGATATTCCAGGCGACCGTGGCAACCGAGCCGCCCGCAATGGTACTACCAGGGTTGTTTGCCGTAAATGGAATAGTGCTGGGCGTGGCCCGCAGTAGGCTGACCACGCTAAACCCGCAAGTCGGGACAGCCTGGCTCGCGGATGGGAAAACCGGGGTGGGCTGGCGCGGGCTCACCATTGGCTTTTGAGCCCACGCCAGCCCTAAAACGAATATGAACACACCCGTTGCCGCAAACAAGGTGCATTTGCGCATCCCGGCCTCCCTTCTTTGCTGACCCCTGTACCGGTGGTCGGTGGTGGTGTCATTTGAGTTTGGATCCCTTTCGAAACGCCGGTCATTCCCGCGAAAGCGGGAATCCATTCCGTCGACAGCGCATTTCCGAAGGTTTGCCGGGTGGATTCCCGCTTTCGCGGGAATGACTGCGGCTTGCAGCGCCCATGTCTCGCTAAATGACATCAGTAACCGGCGGCCTAATACCGCCGTTTTCGGCGCTCCCTTCCTGCGTCACGAGGCTCCGAGCGCCGCTACAGATAGGGGAGCACTGCCCTTCCACGGGAGCGCCACGCGCTCCCCTACTGCGGTGTGACCCGTTACGTAGCAGCGATCGTGAAAGTAGCGACTGCGCTGTACGATCCCGCCTTGTAAGCGGGGTCGTTGGTCAGACTCCAAGCCACCGAAGCGGTGTTCCCAGCCGCAAGGGATTCAGAGCTGGCCGAAAAGGTCGCCACATTCGTGGCATTGTTCATGGAAGCGGTCATTGCTGAGAAAGCGGTTGCCGTCCCTCCGGCACCCGGGGTCGCAACAGTGCTGGTGTAGGTTAGCAGGTCACCGCTGGTGGGTGGAGTGGTGACCGACGGGCCGCCGCCCGTGCCGCCCGTGCTGAAGTCGGTCGTAATTTCCACGGTAATGCTGCCCAAGCCCGAACTGGTGGTCCGGATTTGGTAGGTGAGCGGGGTGGTAGCAGTAAAGGGCTGGAAGGTTCCGCTCGACGTGAAGGCGGGGGTGGTGCCGACAACTATACTCGCCTCGGCACCTATCGACACGCTTAGAGTCGTGGTCCCGGTTTTCTGCGCGTAGCTGAGCGACGCCGCGAGCAGCAGGACCGATGTAAGAGCTAGAATTTTCTTCATGCTGTTGTCTCCTTTTCTTGTTCCCAGCTTGCGCTGAGGTTGAAATCTTTACGATGCACTAATGGTAAAAGTCACGGTTGCGTTATACGTCCCCGTCTTGTACTTGGGGTCGTTGGTAAGGCTCCAGTTGACCGAGGCGGTGCTTCCCCCGGCGCCGGTATGAACATTCGTCGCAAAGGTCGCCACGTTCGTCTGGCTGACGGTGGAAGAGGTCTGCGTGCCGGTGCAAGCCGTCCCCGGGCTGGCGAAGTGTAGGTGCGCGCGTCGCCGGCCGTGGGTGGGGAACCGACCGAGGGGCCGCCGCCCGGGCTGAAGTCGGTGGTAACTTTCAAGGTAATGCTGCCGCCTCCGCCCGACGCGGTGGTGCGGATAGAGTAGGTCAGGCCGGTAGTACCGGTGAATTGGTTGAAGTTGGAACCGGTCGCCGTCAGGGGCGTGCTGCCGTTGGTGATATTGAAGCCCGCCTCAGCGCCTATAGTCACGGTAACAGTCGTAGTCCCGGTAGCAGTCGTAAGCTGTGCGCGCGTTAGTCCGTAGTTCCCCTGACAATTGGCGCTAAATTCTGGGTCAAGCCTCTGATTCTGCGTCCGTTGAGAAAAGGTGCGCGTTGCAATATGTTCCCATGTAAAGGTCA
>Ga0224555_1005540_pt1 | contig 10470 bp, 7 predicted proteins | sample 714S23034metaG_FD_180687 | JGI IMG/M metagenome (GOLD analysis project Ga0224555, IMG submission 180687) | Peat soil microbial communities from Stordalen Mire, Sweden - 717 S2 30-34 | ecosystem: Environmental > Terrestrial > Soil > Wetlands > Peat | place: Sweden: Norrbotten County, Stordalen...
ACATCTTTGCATCCTCTCCACTTCCTATGGCACGAGGGGAAGCAGTCGGCGGGGGCGCCGACTGCCACACGCGAGGGCGCGCGTGCCCCCCGGAATTGAAAACGGGCGCGTTAGGCGAGGATTTGGGTCGCAACTGAAGGATTGCGCCGGGGAATGCCCGCCCTGTATCATGTTCCAACCATGCGACAAATCGCCAATGATTCATCAGTTCCCCTCAGAGTGATGCTGGCCTTGGGCGGCGTTGCCGCCAGCGTCACCTTATCCACGTTAAACGCGGAAACCGTCGGCGCGCCTCCCGTTCTGCGCATCAATGCCGGCCAGGTCACGGCCAAAGTCAGCCCCGCGCTCTATGGCCTGATGACCGAGGAGATCAATTATTCCTACGAAGGCGGCCTTTACGGGGAATTGATCCGCAACCGTTCCTTCAAGGCCGGCGCCAACGAGCCGAAATTCTGGAGCGCCTTGGGCGGAGGCGTTATCGCGCTCGACCCCGGCGCGCCGCTCAACGAGGCGCTGAATGTCAGCTTGAAACTCGACGCGTCGCGCGCTTCCAAGGATTCCCCCGCCGGCGTGGCCAATGGCGGCTACTGGGGGATTCCCGTTCATCCGAAAGAGAAGTACCACGCCTCCTTTTACGCCAGGGCGGCGGAGGGCTTCCACGGCCCGCTCAAGCTGGCCATCGCCAGCACCAATGAAACAGCCGACCTGGCCAGCGTCGAAGTGGCCGGACTCACCAGTGGCTGGAAAAAATACGAAGTCACCTTGACAGCCAAAAAGGGGAAGGCATCCAAGGACAACATTTTCACCATCACGACAACATCCCCCGGCACGATCTGGTTCCAGCAAGTGTCGCTCTTTCCGCCGACGTTCCACGACCGGGCCAATGGCAGCCGGCCTGACATCATGCAACTGCTGGCGGGCATGAACCCGAAGTTCCTGCGTTTCCCCGGCGGCAATTATCTCGAAGGCAATGACATCAATACCCGCTTTGACTGGAAGAAAACCATCGGCGACCCCTCGCGGCGGCCGGGCCACCCAAGCCCGTGGGGTTACTGGTCCACGGACGGTTTGGGCCTCTTGGAATATCTGGATTGGTGCGAAGACTTGCAGATGGAACCGTTGCTGGCGGTTTTTGCCGGCTACGCGTTGCGACATGATTACGTCAAGCCCGGCCCCGATCTGGAACCTTACGTGCAGGACGCGCTGGACGAAATCGAATACGTCACCGGCGACCCCGCCACCAAGTGGGGCGCGCAGCGGGCCAGGGACGGGCATCCCGCTCCGTTCCCGTTGCATTACGTCGAAGTCGGCAATGAGGATTGGTTCGACAAATCCGGCAGTTACGACGGGCGCTTCGCGCAATTCCACGACGCCATCAAGGCCAAATACCCCGCCTTGCAAGTCATCGCCACCACCAAAGTGCGCGACCGGCAGCCCGACTTGCTGGATGAACATTATTATCGTTCGCGCGAGGAAATGCAGGCGCACGCGCATGATTACGACACTTATTCGCGCGCCGGCCAAACCAAAATCTTTTGCGGCGAATGGGCCACGCGCGTCGGATCGCCCACTCCCAACATGGCGGGCGCGCTGGGCGATGCCGCCTGGATGACCGGCATGGAACGCAACTCCGACATCGTCCTGATGTCCTGCTACGCTCCGCTTTTCGTCAACGTGAGTCCCGGAGGGATGCAATGGAAAACAGATTTGATCGGCTACGACGCCCTGACGAGCTACGGCTCGCCCGCCTATTACGCGCAAAAGATGTTCAGCACGCACCACGGCGACGTTGTGCTGGCCGCCAGTTCGGAGAACATTCCCACCTTCTCATGGCAGCGGCCCGCCAAACGCAGAAACGGCGTCGAACAACCGCCTCCGCCCGCCCAGGACGTGCCGACGCTCTTCTTCGATGCCACGCGCGACAGCCGGAACGGCACGATCTATTTGAAAATCGTCAACACCCGGGGCGAGGCGCAACCGGTGCAAATTGAAATCAGCGGAGTTTCCAAAATTGCCGGCACGGGTCAATCCCTCTCCTTGAAAGCCCTCAACATGGAGGACACCAATTCCATCCAGGAACCAATGAAGATCATTCCCATCATGGAGAAAGCCACGGGACTTGGCGCCAACTTCACGCGCATCTTCCCCGCTTATTCCATCACCGTGCTGGAGCTTAAAGCCAAGTGAGGCTCCTTCGGATGTGTGGTGTCAGGCAGGCAATCCTGCCTGCTCCTGGCAGCACTTTTTCTCTGTGACCCTTTTTTTAAATCCTCGCAAGCGCCACATCGCCAACCATTTGCGAATCAATAAAAAGTTTGACAGTTGAAAACGACCCCAAAACGGGCCTTTTTGGCAGAAAAACCGGGGTTGCCGCGCAAAAAAATGACATTTTTTCTCGTGTTTTTTCGTTTTTTGGGGATTTATGGCCTTGCAAGCCATTGAGGACCAGGAGCTTGCGCGGATTGGATCCCTTCCACAAAAATCGTGCCTAAAAACCTACGGGAGGTTTTTGTCTTTTTGCCGATTCTGGTAAAGTCGGTGCATGAGTATCGAAATGGCTCTGGATTGCAGAATGAAAAACCGACTCGGTATCACTGAAAGGTCGGACAAGCGGGGGCCGCTGCGGAGACCAGGATTGACCCAGTCGCCTCCAGTCAACCCTAGTCAACCCTAGTCACGCCAAAATAGAGAAATTATTTTATGATTACCAAAGGTCTCACCAGCGACATGAAACGGCGGCTCGGCTTGGCGGCGGCCGTTCTCGCGGCCGGCTTCGCCGCCCTCAATTTCGTGGCCTACCGCCAGGTTTACTCGATGACCCATTTTGTCGCGAACGCGCCACCCGTGGTCGAGCCGGAGGACATGGGCCTGGGCCAAAAATTGAAAGCTTTGTTCTGGGGCGTTGCTTTGGCCCGCCCCAAGACGACCCGCCCGCCCTCGAGCCTTGACCCGGCCTGCCGCGCCTTGACCTTCGCCGGGACGAACGGCGTGCGATTGGGCGCCTGGTACTGCCCGGTCTCGCCCGAGAGTCCGCTGGTGATTCTGTTTCACGGCTACCACGGGGAAAAATCGGGCACGTTGAACGAGGCCAAAGTTTTCAGGGAGTTGGGGCTTTCGGTCTTGTTGGTGGATTTTCGCGGGTCGGGGGATTCTTCCGAATCCTATACCACTGTTGGCTACGATGAGGCCGAGGACGTGGCGGCGGCGGTGCGCTACGCCAGGGCCAGCCTGCCTCATTCCAAGCTGGTCCTCTACGGCATTTCCATGGGGGCGGCGGCGGAGTTGAGGGCGGTCCACAGTTGCGGCGTGCAGCCGGACGCCATCATCGCCGAAGCTGTATTTGACAGAATGTTGACCACCGTGCGGAATCGTTTTGCCTTGATGCGCGTGCCTTCGTTTCCCGGAGCGCAGTTGATGGTCTTTTGGGGCGGACGGCAATTTGGCTTCAACGGCTTTGACAGCAATCCGGTGGAATGCGCCGCCAGCGTGCGCTGCCCGATCCTGTTTTTGCACGGCGCGGCCGATCCTCGCGCCCGGCCGTCCGAGGCTCGCATGGTCTATGACGCGGTGCCGGGGCGAAAACTGTTCAAGGAGTTTGCCGGGGTCGGCCACGCCGCCACCGTGACGCCCTTCCGCCGGCAATGGAAGGAGACCGTGCGCCAGTTTCTGCACGATGCCAATATTGAAGTCCAGATGCCCGCCGCGGAAATGCGCTGACAAACGCAAGCCGCGGTTGAATCGCCGGCGGCCTTCTGGTAGGCTGGGGGCATGGGACGTCAATGGCTCCATGCCAAAAGATTGGTCGCCGGCCTCAAAAAGGGGCGGGCGACGGCTAAACTTGTACGTGAAATCTCGGTCGCCTCCAAAATGGGCGGACCCGATCCGGGGATGAACCCCCGCCTCTTTGCCGCCGTCGAGAAGGCGAAAAAGGAGAGCGTCAACCGCGAAGCCATTGAGCGCGCCATCAAGAAGGGCGCGGGCATCGGCCCGGAGAAACTCGTGGTCGAACACGTCGTCTTCGAAGGCTACGCGCCGCACAAGGTGGCGGTCATCGTCGAGGTTTACACCGACAACGTCAACCGGACGACGCCGGAGATACGGATGCTGTTCAAGAAAGGCCAGCTCGGAGCCGCGGGCGGAAACAAGTTTCTCTTTGATCACGCCGGTTTGGTGGAGGCGCACCACGCCGACCCGAACGCCGACCGCGAAGCGGCCGCCATCGAAGCGGGCGCCAATGAATTCGAGCCGCTCACGCACGAGCAGAATGACGACATCCCGGACGGGGCCGCCGGGGCGCGGTTCCTCTGCGAACGCGCGGCGGTTCATGCCGTGTCGAAATGGCTGTCCGCCAACGGCTGGACGGTGGTGACAAGCGAATTGGGCTACGTGCCGAAGAACTGCCCCGAACTGACCGAGGCGCAACGGATGGAGGTGGGCGAGTTCCTGCAAGCGCTGGAGGAACACGACGACGTCCACCGGGTCTGGGCCGCAGTCAAGTAGAATAAGTCCGCGAGCGGCCTTCTTATTGCGACACCGCGCGGTAGAACCGGGCCTCGGCCTGGCCGGCGTTGGCATCGGTAAAAATCACCTGCCCGTTGACCACCGCGTTGGTGCTCACGTTGACCCATGATCCCGGCTGCAAGGTCGTGCTGCTCTGAATGATCAGAGCCTGCGCGCTTCCCCCTGAAATAGTGAATTGAAACCCGCCGCCAGGAAGGATTTGGGCGGAAGTGAAAACCGGCTGGAACGAGATCGTCACCAAAGACATGCTGCTTGTGGCGCCAGCATCCATCTGAAGCGCCAGCCCGGTGGGCGCGGCGCTGGAAACCGTCAGGACGGCGTTGGTGGTGCTGACGATCTGACCGACGCGATTGGTAATGAGGACCGTATAGGTGCCGGCGGCGGCCGCCTGCACTTTGCGCAGCGTTAGTTTGGGCGTGGTCGCGCCGCTAAGGCTGGCGCTATTGGCAAGATTGTTCCCATTGAACCGCCATTGGTAGTGCAACGGGCCGGTCCCGGCGGCTTTGACCGCAAACGCCGCCGTCGCTCCCGCCGCGACGGGCTGATTGGTGGGCTGGCTCGTAATAGTTGGAGGCTGATCCACAGTCAGAGTCGCCCTTGGACTGGTGACGGAACCCACGGCATTGAGGATGACGACCTCGTACGCGCCAGCCTCCGCCGTTTGCACGTTGGGGATGATTAAAGTGGCGGTGGCCGTGCCCTGGTAATTCGCGCCATTTGTCAAGTCAACGCTGCCGCGCTTCCATTGGTAGGTCAACGGGCCTGTCCCGGTGGCGTCCACGTAAAAGCTGGCGTTGGTGCCTGCCCCCAGCGTTTGGCTCACGGGACGGCTGACGATGGAGGGAGGGGATTGCACCGACAAGTAGGCGTAGCCGCTCTCGACCGAACCGACACCATTGGTGACAGCAACGCTGTAATAGCCCTCGAGGGAGGCGCTGGCATCAATGACCAGCCTGGCGCTGGTGGCGCCGCTGACCCCGTGGCCGTTGCTGAGACGCTCGCCGTTAAAATACCATCGGTAGGCAAGAGGGGTGCTGCCACTGGCTTTCACCGTGAAGACCGCGGCGTGGCCGGCAACCTCATCTTTATCCACCGGCTGGGTGACAATGGACGGCGGGGTTTCCAAAGTCAGCGTCGCTGCCGCGCTGGTCACGGAGCCTTTCTCATTGGAGACAACGACGGTGTATTTGCCGGCATCGCCTGAGCCGGCATCGTCCACAGTCAAGCTGGAGGTGGCGGAGCCGTAGACATTCGAGCTGTCGGACAACGCGATTCCGCTATGTTTCCACTGGTAGGATAACGGGGCGGTGCCCGTGGCCGTGACGTCAAAGGCAACCGAACCGCCCGCAGCGACACCCTGGCTTCGCGGTTGGGTGGTGATATGGGGCGCGCTGACGTCTGAGGTGGTGACGGTCAGCTTGGCAAGGGAGCTTGCATCATACTCCGCGCCATTCTCGTCCGTGGCTGATCCGTAACCTTCCACTTCCGTTGCGGTGGTGAACGTCCCTGTATAGGGGTAATCGTTTTGAAAGAAAGTATAGCCAAACTCTGTGCCAAGGGGCACCGCGACGACAAAAAAATTCAATTTTACGATCACATAAAACTCCGAGCCTTTTGCGGCGAAAGCGTAAAGGACGGGCTGGCCATTAATGGTGGTTGGATCATAATCGGTATCAATGCTCGCAGCCAAAGACCCCACCTTTGCGACGCCGGTCTTATTGATCAAATCATAACCGCCATCCGTCACAGTGATGGTGCCCGTTTCGGTTCCGGTTCTGGTGAATTTTTGCGGCTTGTCCGGGTTGGGGTACGGCGAATAGACCGAGACCTTCCACGACTCCGACACCTTGAAAGTCCCGTCTTCCTGGGCGTAAACCGCCGCGGCGCAGGCCATCAAAATGAATAAAATGACCAAAGCCGCCGGGAGCCGGGACTGCACCCCCAACCTGTTAAATGGGGGGCATGGGGTCCGCGGAAAAGCCCTGCCGGGCCGGCGCGGTGTTGAGAAACATTTTTGCATATTTGTGAGAGGGGTTAAAGTTGTATGGCCAAGATGGAACAGGCGCGCAACAGGGTTGCCGGAGATCTGGCGACGCTTGAACGAAATCCAACAGTTCCGCAATATGGAGGTTGCGGCGTCGGCGATGGTTTTGGATGCCGCCTGCTCAATCATGAAAGGAGCGTAGTGTCCCTGCTCTCCATTTTCAACAGAATAAACTGGCCATTGCTCAGAAGCAATCGGCCGGATTCTCCCGCAACCACTCCGTCAGGCCAGGCAGGCGGAAGGGGAGATGCTCCTGCAATTTGGCGCAGTTTAAAGAGGTGTCGGCGGGCCGGGGCGTTCCCTGGTACTCGCGCAGCGAGCAACTCTCGATGCGTCCGCGCAAGTCCGGGTGGCGCAGCGCCAGGAGTTGGCCGATTTGCAGGCGGGAAAGGCGTTCGCTGCCGGCCAAATGCCAGAGGCCACCCCGCGGACAAGCGGCCCATTCCCAGACGGCGCGCGCGGTCACGGCGGCCGGAATCGGAGAACGATATTCGTCATGGAATAGTCTGAGGGTCTTTCCTTCCGCCCAAGCGGCGCGCATTTGCTCGTTGTAGCCGCTCTTGCCGCCGGGGGAGGCGCCGCTGTTGAGGGACGTGCGCGCCACGGCGTGCCGGGCGTTCCGGGCGACGATGGCCTCGGCGGCGGCTTTCGTCTCGCCATAAACGCTCAACGGATTGACCGCGTCCGTTTCGACGTAGTTTCCTTTCCGTCCGTCAAAAACAAGGTCTGTCGAGAAGAAAATAAAATCAGACTCCGCCGCCAGGCCGGCCAGGCGGGCGGTGGCCTCGACGTTGACCCGCCGGGCCTGCGCGGGGCTGGCCTGGCAGTCGGGGGTTTTGGACATCGCGGCGCAATGCAGGATCAGGCGCGGACGGTCCGCCAGGAACCGTCGCTCGACGGCGGCCAAGTCGGTCAAGTCCAAATCGGCGCGGGCCAGCGGGATGACGTTGAAGGCGGGGGCGCATTGAGGAGCGAGCCGCAGCAGGGCGCTTCCGATGAGGCCGCCGGCTCCGGTGATCCACACCTTCTCCTGCGCTGCTGTGTCGTGGCGGCTCAATCGCGATAGCGTTTGGACAAATCGCCGTAGGCGTCAATGCGGCGGTCGCGCAGGAAGGGCCAGTGCGTTCGTGTCAATTCGACTTGTCCCAGATCTATGGTTACGAGGAGGTTTTCCTCCTGGCTGGCGCTGGCGCGGGCCAGGATTTGGCCGGAGGGGGCGACGACGAAACTTTGTCCCCAGAATTCGAGGCCCTTGCCGCCGGCTGGCTTCTCCAAGCCAACGCGATTGACGGCGGCGACGAAACAGCCATTGGCGACGGCGTGGCTGCGCTGCATGGTTTCCCAGGCGGCGTGCTGATTGGCTCCGTGTTGCCTCTTTTCCGACGGGTGCCAGCCGATGGACGTCGGATAGAATAGAATTTCGGCCCCCTGCAGGGCGGTCAGGCGGGCGGCTTCGGGATACCATTGGTCCCAGCAGATGCAGACGCCGATGTTGCCGCGGCGTGTTTTCCAGGAGCGAAAGCCGAGGTCGCCCGGAGCAAAGTAAAACTTCTCGTAGTAGAGCGGGTCGTCGGGAATGTGCATCTTGCGGTAAAGGCCCAGCAAACGCCCTCCGGCGTCAATGATGACGGCGGTGTTGTGATAAACCCCGGCCGCCCGCTTCTCAAAAAGCGAGGCGACGATCACGGCGCGGTGGCGGCGGGCCAGCTTCTGCAAGACGGCGGTGGTGGGGCCGGGAACGGGTTCGGCGAGTTTGAAATAATCGTGGTTCTCGCTCTGGCAAAAATACTCGGAGGTGAAAAGTTCCTGGGTGCAGATGAGGCGCGCCCCCTGGCGGGCGGCCTGGGAAATTTTGGCGGCCGCGCGGGCCAGATTCTCCGCCGGGTCGGGCGAACAGCGCGTTTGGATTAATCCGAGCACGGTGCGCATTTCATTTTGTCTCTTAATCGTCATCTTAATCTTAATCTTTTTCGGATCAACGAAAATGGATTAAGATTAAGATCAGGATTAAGAAATGAACACCACCACCCAAAACGCCCTCAGCCAACGCGCGGTTTGGAAAGGGTCGAGCGCTCCAGAACGGTCGTCTCCCCTTTGTCCGCCGGGCTGGGAATCCGCTGGCCAAAAAGCTCGCGGATGAATTTGCCCAGCGTTTCATTGGTCGGGCCGTAGCCTTGGTGATAGATATAATACTCCAACTCGTAAAGCAACTCATCGGCGTTGGGGTAACGTTGGGACACGTCGCGCACCAGAGTGCGCTGCAGCATTTCGTTGAGCCGCGCGTCAATGCGCGGATTGAGCTGGCAGAAATTGGGCAGGGGCAGGGTCATGATGCGCTCGCGCGATTCCTCGGCGCTGGCCCCTTTGAAAATGTTGTAACCCAGCAGAAGATTGGCCAGCACCACGCCGGTGGAGAAAATATCGGATCGTTTGTCGGTGATTTGGAAGTCCGCCTGTTCGGGACTCATGTAGTCGGCTTTGCCGGCCACCACTTCCCCTTCGTTGTCTTGCAAAAAACCCCTGGCCTTGGCGATGCCGAAGTCCGTCAATTTCACGTCGCCGGCGAAGGCAATCATGATGTTTTTGAAGCTGACGTCGCGGTGAACAATGCCGAGGGAGTTGCCGGCGTCGTCCATCTTGGCGTGGGCGTAAGCAAGGCCGCGGGCGATGCGGCTGGTGATAAAGACGGCCAATTCGGGGGGCAGGGCCTGGCGCTTTTCCGCCAGTTGCTGCGCGAACTGCTCCAGGTTCACGCCGTGGATCAACTCCATGCAAATAAAATACAACCCCCGCGCCTCGCCCAAATGGTAGGTCTGGACGATGTTGGTATGGATGAGGTCGGCCACCAATTTGGCTTCCCCGATAAAATTCTCGATGAACTGCTTTTGGTTGGCGTAGTTCTGGCGGATGACTTTCATGGCCACACGTTTGACAAAGTTGCGCGCGCCGTGCTGTTGCGCCTCGTAAACGATGCCCATGCCGCCCTCAAAAATCTTGCGGACGATCTCGTACCGGAAATCACTTTGAATGGTAAACAACGACGCCATCCTCTGCACTGTAAAGAAGCATTGGAACTTGTCAAGCCCCTGGTTGGCTTCAGATTGGGGTTGCCGTTTGTCAGTATTGTGCGCCGCGGTTTTTTCGTGACAATGCGCCGAAGGCGGTTATATTGCACGCTCCTGGCCGACCCTGTCGTCTAGCGGTTAGGACACTGCCCTTTCACGGCGGTAGCAGGGGTTCGATTCCCCTCAGGGTCGCCAATTCTCTGTAAAATAAGTAAAATCAACAGTTTATAAAGATTTCAAAATTTGAAAAACTCAAATAATGTATGTAAAATGTATGCAAATGGTGTGAGATATTCACCATTGCTCATACAGCATCACTATCGCTCATTCTTCGATTGGCAAAGTGTTCAACCGTTTCCAATGCCTGCGCTTCGTCTCATTTGTGCCGCACAGGGACATGCCAAAAGCGGTCACGGTCTTGATCGGCGGTTACCAAGGCGGTGATTTTCTCATTCTGGCTCGTTACCGACTCACTTCCCTCTTGGTCTTTGCCCCTTCTGCTCCCATCCCTCGCCCCCCCCCGCAATAGCCCCTCTTCCTGTGTTATGTATTATTGACAGATACTTTTAGCTCTCTGTTGGTTCCTGCTCCTCCGAGCCGGGACCTGACCTCAATAAACGATAAGCCCAAGCGCCTGCTCCCCACCCGGAAAGGCGTTTTTGCTTTTCCCACAGAAGGAATAATCATGAGTCCACATGCAGGAAATGTCTTATGTAGTGTCTGGCAGGGAACTTCCTTTGGAGGCACTTTCACTCGGAAATTGTGACGATTTATTTGAATGAAATCCGCGAATGTTAGTCAATAAGAGTGACCGTTTGGCGTGTTTGCCGGGCTAGCTTG
>Ga0224555_1005541_pt1 | contig 10469 bp, 8 predicted proteins | sample 714S23034metaG_FD_180687 | JGI IMG/M metagenome (GOLD analysis project Ga0224555, IMG submission 180687) | Peat soil microbial communities from Stordalen Mire, Sweden - 717 S2 30-34 | ecosystem: Environmental > Terrestrial > Soil > Wetlands > Peat | place: Sweden: Norrbotten County, Stordalen...
GCCGCTCACCTCCATCCGCGCCGCGGCCACAACTCTGCTCGAGGCCGGAGACCTGGACGAGGCCGGCCGCCGCGACATGGTCTCCATCATTGACGAAGAGGCTGCGCGCCTGGATTCGCTTATTGGCGATGCCGTTGAAATGGCGGAGATCGATGCCCACGCCGTCCAGGTGCATCTGGCTCCGCAGCATCCAAGCGCGCTGCTCGATCAGGCCGTCGAAGAATCGCGGAAGACGCTTTCCGCGCACCGCGTAACCATCGCACCGCAAGCGCCGGGAGAGCCGGACCAGCCTGCCCAGCCTGTATGGTTCGATCCCCATCTGCTCGACCGCGTGCTGCGCCATCTGCTCGAGAACGCCGCGGCCTATACGCCTCCGGGAAGCCGCGTGACTCTCAGCAGCCGGCGAACCGGCGACCGCCTTGAGTTCTGCGTGGAGGACGATGGCCCCGGAATCGACACCTCCGACCTGCCACTGATCTTTGAGAAGTTTTACCGCGGCAAGCGCAGAAAGACCACCGCCAAAGGCTCCGGAATGGGCCTGGCCATCGTTCGCGCCATCCTCGCCGCGCACGGCGGCGGCATAGAAGCCTCAAGCGTCGCGGGCCGCGGCGCCAAATTTCGTTTCTGGGTGCCCTTGATCGAGAAAGAACCGGGGATTAAAGGCTGAGCCGGCTTTTCAGGCCGGAGGTGTTTCCTTAATTCGGCTCCTCGCTCCAATCGCAAGCAATTTCGCAACGTTGCTTCGAACTTTCCTCGGCCCACTCCAGCAGCCGCGCAACCCGCCACGCAGCCAATGCTGAAACCGGCGCATCGCCTTTTCCAAGCAGCGCATCGCGGACTGCGGCGTAGTAGAGCCGGTAGTCGCCGGGAACGGGCTCAACGGGATGCGTGACCATGCCGCCATCCACATCCACCGCCAGCGTTCCCCAGGCAGCGGGCGGTTCCTGGCCCCATGGGCCGCCGCCGATACGGGTCACTCGGCTCAGCGCAGCCTCCTGCGGATCGACGCCGCACTTCACATAGTTGCCCTTGGTGCCGCGCAGATGATAGCGGGGCCGCTCCAGCGCGGAGAGAGTGTTTGCGGACACCATCACAGTGAATCCTGGATAACGAAGCCGCAGGGTGAAGCAGTCGTTGGCGCCCTCGCCGTCGTGTTCGCGCTTCACCTCGGCATCCACCGCCTCCGGGTTTCCGAACAGCACCAGCGGCTGATCGGCGAGATGGGTTCCCAGGTCGAGCAGAAGGCCGCCTTGCGCCGGATCGTTCTTCCACGGCATCCGGGCCGACGGTGCGGGACGCCAGCGGTCCATGGTGGCCTCGAAGTAAACGAGTCGCCCCAGCGATCCGTCTTGCAATAGCTTCCGCAGGGTCAGGAAATCGCCCTCGAAACGCCGGTTATGGAACGGCGCAAGCATCGTGCCTCGACCCGCCGCCAGCTTCATCAGCTCGGCGATCTCGGCCGACGAAACGCACATAGGCTTGTCGACGACGACGTGTTTCCCTGCTTCGATGGCCTCACGGGCGTATTCGAAATGGCTATCGTTGGGCGTGGTGACGACAATCAGATCCAGCGAGGAGTCGGCCAGCATATCGTCAAGCGTGCGGTAAGTGGTGATGCCGGGATACCGCTCGGCGGCGTGGTTGGTGGTGCGCTCGACAACGGCAGCTAGCTCCAACCCCTCGACGGAAGAAAGCAGCGGAGCGTGAAAGACGCGGCCACCCAAGCCGAAACCTATTAATCCCGCACGAATCATCTTGTACCCTCAAAGCCGGAATCGTAATTCGCACAATTCCCACTAACCTTCAAGCTTAAACCGCGTCTCCGCGAGCCTGTAAAGCCGTCGCCACACCAGCCTGTTCATCGTCACCACCATCACTGAAATCATGATCGTCGCCAGCAGCAGCAGGGCAAATTTGCCGCTGTCGGTCGCCGCATCGATCTGCGCGCCCAGCCCGATCGTCTCCAGCGTCCGGTCCTTCACATGCGAATACTCCGCCATCACCGACGCATTCCACGCCCCGCCTGAAGCCGTCACCATCCCGGTGATGAGATATGGAAAGATGCCGGGAAGAATAAGCTTGGTCCATCGTTGCCAGCGCGTGAAGTGAAAGAGTTCGGAGACTTCGCGCAGGTCGGAAGGAATCGACATCGCTCCCGCAATCACGTTGAAAAGGATGTACCACTGCGTTCCCAGCAGCATCAGCGCGATGGAGCCGATGCCGAGGCCGCCGCCGATCTTCACTAGTCCGATCAGCAGGATGGGGAAGAACGCCGTAGCCGGAACCGATGCCAGCACCTGCGCCAGCGGCTGCACAATGCGGGCAAGCCGGGGGTTAAGCCCGATGGCGACGCCGACCGGAATCGTCCACGCCGCGGAAATGAGCAGCGATGCGTTAACCCGCAAAAATGTGGCCACCGCGCCCTCCAGCAGCAGGCGCAGCTCCGGCCAGGTTACGGTGCTCAGCATGTAGGCGGCCTGCGCTGTCCCCCAGCATGCAACCCCCAGCGCTGCCAGGCACAGCGCCCACAGCGCAATGGAACCTCCGCCGCGCTCCGCCTGGTCCAGAGAATGCACGACATGGTTTTCCCTCCTTTGCGCCATGCGCTTCGAGATGGGCTCATCCAGCCGCGCAAATATCCTCCCCGGGAGCGTACTGAACAGGTTCGACCTGCGCAGCATGGTGAGAATCGGAGACGTGACACGCTCTGAAGATTCCACCTGCTCGAACTTGAATTTGTCGCTCCAGGCAATCAGCGGGCGCCACACGAGCTGATCGGTCGCGACGACGATCAGAATGACCGCTGCAATTCCGCTTAGCAGCGCCCGCATGTCGCCGGCATAGGTAGCCGTCTGGATATAGCTTCCCAGTCCAGGCAACTGAAAGTTCCGGTCGCCCATCGTGAATGTCTCACAAAAAATAAGGGCAAACCAGCCGCCGGCCACCGACACAATCGAGTTCCACACCAGGCCGATCGCCGCGTACGGCATCTCCAACTGCCAGAATCGCTGCCAGCCGGAGTAGCGGTAGACGCGCGTGGCCTCCACCATCTCCCTGGGAATGCTCTTCAGCGAGGAATAAAAACTGAAGGCGAGATTCCACACCTGTCCCGTAAAAATCAGCAGGATCACGCCCATCTCGATCCCCATCTGGTGGCCGGGAACCAGCGCCACCATGGCCAGCACCACCGGAGGCAAAAAGCTCAGCACCGGAATCGATTGCAGAATGTCGAGCACCGCAACCATCCATGGCTCGAGCCGCGGATTGTACGCCGCAATGTATCCGTAACTGATGGCGAAGACCAGGCTCAGCAGGTACGCAATCGACATTCGTACAATCGAGTAAAACGCATACAGCGGCAACGCGCCGATGGAATTTGAAATCGGAACCACCGGGACGGGTTTGCCAAGCCAGTAAACGCCGGTGCCGATAACGGCCACAAAGACCGACAACGCAAAAATCGCCACAGCCAGGTCCATGAGAAAGGACCACGAGCGGGCGGTGACAAGCGTGCGGGCGAGCGGGTGCTGGATCTTCACTCGCCGTCCTCGCTGTTATGGGCGTCTCCGTCATTCTTCTCGGCAATTTCTTCCTCAGCCGCATCGGGCAGCACAAACCGGCGGCGGGAGGCGTCGAAATCGAACAGTTCCGCATAGCGGCCCCACGTTACCGCGGTTTCCATCTGTCGCAGAGACTCCTCTTCGCTGAACTGCTCATCGAGCATGTCGAGGAAGAAGTCTTCCGGAACCGTGTGGTCGCTCTTGGCATCCAAAGCCCGGCGAATCTGGCGCAGCAGCAAAACATTCTCGACCGCCGCGTCGCGGAACAATTCCTTTTGCCGCAGGATTTCAGAGTTGGCAAACTCCGTCCCGCTCGGCGTGATGGCCGCGTCGCCTTCTTCCACTTTGAGGAATCCAAGCAGTTGCGCGGCATCCACAATCGGTAGCAGATCGTCGATCTCGAACGCCAGGTCGTCGGCCAAGTGGTAGATGTCGTCGCGGCCGCCCTTGTCGAGCAGCAATTCAAGCAGGCCGGCCACGCCGCCGGGGCGCGCATGGGGCAACATCTGGTAGTGCATCTGCCGCTGATCGCGCGGCCGCGGTTCGGCTTGCTGGTCGGGCGCCTCCGCGGGCACGACGTCGGGTCTGGTGAGAACCTTGTAAATGTAGTCCACCAACTGCGTAAAGGCCTCCGACTTGCGGTCCCGCGGATGCGCAAGCTGCACCCGGAAATCGGTGCGGATATGCCCCGGATTGCGCCCCAGAACCACGATGCGATCGGCAAGCAGCACTGCTTCTTCAATGTTGTGGGTCACCAGGAATACGGCCTTTGTGGGCATGGTCTTCTTGGCCCACAGCTCAAGCAGTTCGCTGCGCAGATTCTCCGCAGTCAGCACGTCCAGCGCCGAGAAAGGCTCGTCCATAAACAGCACTTCGGGTTCCACCACCAGTGCGCGCGCGAAACCCACCCGCTGCTTCATGCCTCCCGATAATTCTTTGGGGTAGGCGGCTTCAAATCCGTCCAACCCCACCGTATCCAGCATCTTCATGCTGCGCGCGTGGCGCTCTTCCTGGTCCACGCCTCGGGCCTGGAGCGGAGCTTCCACATTTTCAAGCACCGTGAGCCATGGAAACAGCGCAAAACTCTGGAAGACGATTGAGACATTGGTCTCGGCTCCGGCGATCGGCGCCTCGTGCCAAAGCACCTTGCCGGCTGTGGGCGTCGAGAGCCCGGTCAACATGCGCAGCATCGTCGACTTGCCGGAGCCCGAGGGTCCCAGCAAGGCGAGAATCTCTCCCGGCAGAATACTCAAATCGGTCGCCGAGATCACTTGAATGCGGTTCTGACTCGGCTGCGTGTAATATTTTTCAACCTTCTCGGCACGAATGATCGCGCCTGGGGCCGGAGCCGAGGACTGGGTCAGGTTAGAGGCGGTAGCTTCCTGCATAATCTGTTCTCGCATAGGTTCGGCTGTCCAAGTGGTGGCCGGACGTCGTTCCTTGAGGATAAGTTTTGCTTATTGCGTGCAGATGAATGGCCATCCGGCTGAGCACGATTCAGCCATCGTAACCGGGTTACGGTTTTCCCCGGTGCTACTTGTCCGTGGCTGGGATCAACTGCCGGAAAGAATTTCCCACTCCGAGAGTATCATTAAGAAAGGCGTCTAATCTGGAAGATACGTCTTCCCCGATCACCGCTGAGCCGCGCCGCCCTGAGAGCCCAACCCTACCGAATCGATTGAGTGCGCAGGAGATTATGCCCGAAACGAAGACCAAACCCAAAGTTCTGGTAGTTGACGACGAACGTGTTATTGCAGATACGCTTTCCATGATCCTGAACCAGAGCGGGTTTGAGGCTCGCGCGGTTTATTCCGGGGAAGGTGCGCTCGAGATGGCACATTCGTTTGAGCCCGACATGCTCATCTCCGACGTCATCATGGCCGATTTGAATGGGATCGATGCGGCCATCCGCATTCGCGCCCTGCTGCCGGGCATTAAGATCCTGCTCTTTTCCGGGCAGGCTGCCACGGCCGATCTGCTTGAAATAGCCCGTGCCCAGGGCTACGAGTTTGAGATCCTCGCCAAGCCGGTCCATCCCCAGGATCTCGTCAGCAGGCTACGCGCCTAGTTGAGCAAACGAAGCGTTGAAGTGCGAAGGCGAAACATTCCGGCGAATAGAGCCGGCTTCGATGTGACCTAAGAGCGGGGTAAGTTCCTAGCGAAGAACGAGGCGTTTTCCGCCGCTCGCTCGCCATTGCGCGGCCTCTATGTCTATGGGGACCCGGGACCTGGGGCACCCCAATTCTTTGGTAAGTCTGCTTTCCTGAGCACCCTGCCACCTGCACAGGGACCTTCGAATACAGAGCAGAAATGGATTATACAATGGCGCAAATAGGGAGATTTCGATGAAGCGTATCCTTGTTACAGGATCTTCGGGTCTAATTGGATCCGAAGTATGTCTTTATTTTGCCGGTGAAGGCTGGGAGATCCACGGGATTGACAATAATCAACGCGCTGTGTTCTTCGGACCGAAGGGGGATACACGCTGGAATCAGCGCCGGCTCGAGCGCATGATTGTGGGTTTTGTCCATCATGAGCTGGATATTCGTGACCGCCAGGGAATACTGGACATCTTGAAGCAGGTCAGGCCTGATGCCATTGTTCACACGGCGGCACAGCCAAGCCACGACCTCGCCGCTTCGATTCCGTTTGATGACTTCGATACCAACGCGGTGGGCACCTTGAATCTGCTCGAGGCGGTGCGCCAGTACGCGCCCGAATCGCCCTTCGCATCGATGTCAACGAACAAGGTTTACGGCGATGCGCCGAATGAACTACCGCTCAAGGAGCTTGAAACCCGCTGGGAGTATGCCGACGAGGCTTACTGGAATGGCATTCCAGAGACGTTCCGGATCGACCAGTCGAAACACTCGATCTTCGGCGCCTCAAAGGTTGCCTGCGACGTGATGGTGCAGGAGTATGGCCGCTACTTTGGCATGCCCACCTGTGCGTTGCGCGGCGGCTGTCTCACCGGGCCCAGTCACTCAGGGGTCGAGTTACACGGATTCCTGAGTTACCTGATCAAGTGCAACGTGACAGGAACGAAATACAACGTCTACGGATACAAGGGCAAACAGGTGCGCGATAATATCCACTCACTCGATGTTGCGCGTTTTATCGCAGCGTTTATTACCAAGCCCCGGGCCGGAGAGGTTTATAACATCGGGGGAGGGCGCTCGAACAGTTGCTCCATTCTGGAAGCCTTTGCGAAGATAGCCGCTATCTCAGGAAAATCGATGGTCTACGAGTATCAGGAACAGAACCGCACGGGTGACCATATCTGCTATATTAGCGATCTGCGGAAGATGAAGGAGCATTTCCCGGGGTGGGATATTCGGAAATCGCTCGACGACATCTTCTTGGAAATCTACGCCTCGTGGGCAGATAGGGCGAAGACAGCCGAATGAAAGGCAGGACAAACTTACCGCGGCGACTCACACGCAATCCTGACCATCTATTGACGTTCCGCCGGATCGCAGCAGAGACGCCCCAAATTTGTTGTTAGAGTGGTATGAGAAAGACAACAACTCACGATCCAGAACGGGGAACAACCGATAGTCTTATGCGAACAATCGCCGGTATCAGCGAATCACGGCCTCGCGTTTGGTAAAGGCTTAGCGGCATGAAGATCCTCATCTCAGGGGTGTGCGGTTTTGTGGGCAGCCACTTGGCTCGCTATCTCCTGGAGTCTCACGAAGGAATCGAGATCGTGGGACTCGACAATCTCGCCCGCCAGGGAAGCGAAACCAACCGGCTTTCGCTCAAGCGCCTTGGTGTGAACTTGGTGCATGGCGACCTCCGGATGGCCAGCGATGTAGACGCCCTTCCCGCCGTGGATTGGGCGATCGACGCTGCGGCGCAGCCTAGCGTCCTAGCGGGCCGCGACGGCAAAACCAGCGCGCGCCAGCTCCTCGAACACAATCTTCTCGGCACCATCAATCTGCTCGAATTCTGCCGCAACTCGCGCGCCGGCCTCATTTTGATAAGCACCAGCCGGGTTTATTCCATCCCGGTGCTGGCAAAGTTGCCTCTGATTGCGAAGCAGGGAAGATACGAACTCGACGCGTCGCGCCCTTGGCCGCCGGCAGTCAGTGCGGCCGGCCTCACTGAAGCCTTTAGCACCGAGGCGCCCATCTCGCTCTACGGCGCCACCAAGCTGGCTTCGGAGCAGCTGGCACAGGAGTATTCTGCTGGTTTCGGTGTCCCAGTGTGGATCAATCGCTGCGGAGTGCTGGCTGGAGCGGGCCAGTTCGGCACCGCCGAACAAGGGATCTTTTCTTACTGGCTCCATGCTCATGCCGCGCGGCGGACGTTGCGGTATCTCGGCTTCGGCGCCCACGGCTATCAGGTCAGGGACGCATTACATCCGCGCGATCTGGCACGGCTGGTCGATATGCAGTTGCGTAACCCTGGGCAGGGCGGGCTGCAGAATGTCTCTGGCGGGCAGGAAAACTCGATGTCGTTGGCCCAGCTCACGGCCTGGTGCAACGAGCGCTTCGGCGCCCTCCCGCCGTTAGCTGACGGCTCCGATCGCCCTTACGACGTTCCCTGGTTGATACTGGATTTGGGTCGGGTTCGGAACGCCTTCGACTGGCGGCCCAGCATCGGCATCAACGCGATTCTTGAAGAGATCGCCGCTCATGTTGCCGCAAATCCCGGTTGGCTGGAGAGGTGCGGCGCATGAAGAGTCCGGCGCCGTTGACTGCGGCTGAAGAACTCAAGCTGCTCTCCGTTGTCATCCCGGCGCGGGACGAAGAGGGTTGCATTGCGTCGACTGTTGAGCACCTGCACGTCGAGCTTCGCCTAAACAATGTTCCACACGAAATCATCGTGGTGGACGACGGAAGTACCGATCGAACGGCGGAAATCGTGACTCGGCTCAGCCAGAGTATTCCACAGGCGCGCTTGCTTTCGAAGGGACAGCCGCATGGCTTCGGACATGCCATCACTGCCGGGCTTATGGAAATCAAGGGCGATGCTGCCGTGGTAATGATGGCCGATGAGTCGGACGATTGCCGCGATGTGGTTCGCTATTGGAAGAAGCTAAACGAGGGATGGGATGCTGTTTTCGGCTCCCGCTTTTTGAAAGGCGGTGGCGTAATTGATTATCCCTGGATCAAGCTGCGGCTGAACCGATTCGCTAATCTGTTTATCCGGATGCTTTTTGGCATTTCGCTCAACGACACCACGAATGCCTTCAAGGCGTATCGGTGCACCGTGATCAAGGGCTGCATGCCGATGCTCTCGGCGCATTTCAATCTCACGGTCGAGCTTCCGCTCAAAACGATCATCCGCGGATATTCGTGGACCACGATTCCCATTACCTGGCGCAACCGCAGAACGGGTGAGGCCAAGCTGAAAATCCAGGAGATGGGTAGCCGGTACCTCTTCATCTGCCTCTATCTGTGGCTGGAGAAACACCTGAGCCGCGGCGATTACAAAAGGAAAGATACCTGAGCCTCCACTAAACCCAAAACGTTTCGTGTCGCGATCAGGGAAGACCTGCATCGTTCCGGCACCGATTGCACATTCTTGCTCAATCGCCACCTGAAGACGACCCGGCGGCAGAAACATCGTCCCGCATATTGGACATTCCGGACGGCAGCCTCAATTTGAGCCAGTCTGGCAGACTGTAAACAAAGAGGTACAATACCCGCGTAGCGCTGGGGGCAACTCGCCAGTTTGAAGCGGCTGGATTGGAACGAAGCCACTGGAGCACGGCAACGCCAATTCGGACGATCTTCCGCGATGCGTTCGAGCACGCTGGCTTGCCGTACTTTCATCCGCATAGTTTGCGAAATACGCTGGCCCAGCTCGGTGAGCAAAACTGCCAATCGCCGGAAGCGTTCAAGGCGGGAGCCAGAACCTTGGCCATGAACAGGTACTCACCACCCTTATGAGCTATGACAAGGTGACAACTGAGCGGCAGGGTGAAATTATCCGGGGAATCGGTGTACCCAAACCATCAACCCAGCCCACTGTGGACGACTTCGCGGAAGCTTTCCTCAGAAAAATACAGAGTGCGGGTGTGGCCCTCCCGATTGCGCGGTAGCACCTTCACGCGAAGCAGCAGTGCCACCAAAGAGCAGCACCTTGCTCCCTCGCTGAGTGCGTTCCAGAAAATCAGCCCAGTCCCGCATCATCTTAGCGCGCGGCTCCAGGTAGAGAGCATGGTTATAAGCGGCGCTCACTGCATTCCGGGGAGCGTGGGCAAGCTGCAATTCGATATGCTCATGCGCGTAACCCTGCTCATGCAGGATGGTGGAAGCCAGACCACGGAAGCCATGGCCAGTCATGCGGCCCAGGCGGTCAAGTTTCCAGACAATGAGCGTGTCGCCGTCCTCGAATGCCTTGAGGAAACGGAGCAGTGCAGGGCGCTTGGTCGTGGCTCCTGACAAGCCCTCGTCCTTGAAAAGCGTCTTGCATCCGGCCCGCTTCAAGGTCGCAAGCTGCAAGGCTGTACTCTGGTCGTCAGTCGATACGCGGGCATAGCCGTATTTCATGGGTTAATCATGGCCTTGACATTTGACCCATGCAAGCCCTTGGAAACAAGGGCCGGCGGTCGTGGGTCAAAACTTACCCTTTGTGCCCTAAAGCTCATGGGTGAAACGGGGGCAAAGAGCGCAAGCGACACGCGCAGAGCCTAAACGTTCGTTTAGTCACAATGGAGTGACCGGCACCAATGCGCTGGCCGTGGTGGGTTAAGCTGTGAGCCACGAAGGAACACAGTTCAGAGCCACAAGCGGAGAGGAACCGGTCATGCAGAACAAGGTACGATTTTGGGGTTTGGATGTCCATGCCGACACGATTGCTGTTGCGATAGCTGAGCCGGATGGCGAGGTTCGCAGCCTGGGTACGATTGCCAATCGCGCGGAGTCGATTCGCAAGATGGTGAAGAAGCTGGGCTCG
>Ga0224555_1005543_pt1 | contig 10468 bp, 10 predicted proteins | sample 714S23034metaG_FD_180687 | JGI IMG/M metagenome (GOLD analysis project Ga0224555, IMG submission 180687) | Peat soil microbial communities from Stordalen Mire, Sweden - 717 S2 30-34 | ecosystem: Environmental > Terrestrial > Soil > Wetlands > Peat | place: Sweden: Norrbotten County, Stordalen...
TTCGGGCCGAGAGCAGCGTTAGCGTGCAACTTCATCCGGTGTCCTCCTTGGGACTGAGGGGCTTCGACACCACTCAGCCTCCAAGGAGGCCCGGATGAACAACGTCCTCAGGAACTACACCTAGAACATTCGTCCAGACGGCTATCGGTGGTGTGTTCAACTCCCGTTACCGGCTGAGGTGGCAACGGCACGCCGGAACTCACCGGAGCTGTCTTCAAACGGCTCGGGCGCCAGCCCCAGCCACCTGACGATGCAGGCAGCTTTGACGCAGCAGCTGCTCGACGGGCTGATCGCGCCCGCTGGGGCGAGTGCACCGATCGCACGCGCCGCCTGGGCGATCGGTGAAGAGGTCGCCGGCCCAGCCGCCGATGATGTGGACCGCGAATCACGCTTCCCCAGCGAGGCGGTCGACGAGCTCAAGCGTCGGCGGCTGCTCTCGGCGATGATTCCCGAGGCGCTCGGCGGCGCCGGCGCCAGCCTGGCGGAGGTTGCCGGCGGGGTGCGCGCGCTTGCTGCTCACTGCGCTTCGACGGCGCTCGTCCTCGCGATGCACAGCATCGAGGTCTCGAATCTCGTGCGGCACGGCCGGACGGACGCTTTCGACGATCTGATGCGCGAAATCGCCTCCGAGCAGCTGCTGCTCGCGAACGCCAACAGCGAGGTTGGCGTCGGCGGTGATGTCGGACGCAGCATTTGCGCGCTGGAGGAGACCGCGCACGGCTTGCAGCTCAAGAAGGAGGCGCTCGCGATCTCCTACGGTGAATACGCCGACGCAATCGTCGCCACCGCCAGGCGCAACGCCGAGGCTGCGGAAACCGACCAGGTCCAGGCCGTCTGCCGCAAGCCGGCGCTCGAGCTGGAGCCGATCTCGACGTGGGATGCAATGGGCCTTCGCGGGACCTGCAGCCGCGGCTTCCGCCTAGTCGCAAAGGTCGATCCGGATCTCGTTTATCCAGTCCCCTTCGCGGTGATCGCGAGTACCGGCGGCCTGCAAGCCGGGATGATCCTGTTGAGCTCGGTCTGGGTCGGAATCGCCGAGGCGGCCGCGGCGAAGGCGCACAGCACAGTCCGCGCGGCCGCGCGCAAGAGCCCCGGTGCTCTGCCGTCATCGGCGATGCGACTCGCTGAGTTGGCCGCTCAGCTGCAGCAGGCGCGCAGCCTGCTCGCCACGAGCGTGGCGCGCTACACGGCGGTCGACGGCAGCGAGCAAATGGAGGATCCGGCGTTCATCAGCGAGCTGCGCAACCTCAAGGTCTCGACGTCCGAGCTCGCCGTGCGGATTACGACAGCGGCGCTCACCATCTGCGGCATCGCCGGGTACAAGCGCGACACGCCGATCAGCCTGGACCGCCACATTCGCGATGCCCACGGCGGTCTCGTCATGGTCAGCAACGAGCGCTACCTGCAAGCCAACGCGCAGCTGCTGGTGGCGCGCAAGCGCCTTTGACACGCGTCGGCGACAGGACTCAGCGAGCCGGCATGACCCCGCGGCTGGCTTTCGTCTACCACCCACGCTCGTTTGGCACGTTGGCGATCGCCGAGGCCGCCCGCGGGGTTTGCGAGCTGGTGTGGGTCGTCGACAGCAGCGTTGAAGAGGTCGCCTCGATGCTGCGCTTGCTGCGCCGGCTGGGGAGCGTCGTCGACATTGCCGGGCGTTCGCTCGAGGACGCGGCCCGCGACATCGCCGCGGAGCATCCCGACGGGATTCTCGCCTTGGCCGACAGCCTGCTCGAGTGGACCGCGGCGGTCGCCGCGCCGCTCGACCTACCGTTCCTCTCCGGCGAGGCGGCGACACGCTTGACCGACAAGCACGCACAGCGCGTCGCCCTGCGCGCGGCCGGCGTCGCCGTGCCAGGCTTCTGGCCGATCCCCGATCCGGACGACGCGGAAGGGTGGGCTGCGCTGGCGCGCGCCGCCCGATTCCCGGCGGTCCTCAAGCCGCGCCGCGGCGAGGGCAGCCGCGACGTGGTCCGTGTCGATCAGCTAGCGCAGGTGCGCGAGATCATCCAGGAGCGTGTCCTGGACTCGACCGCCGCGGCGGCGCAGTTCGTCCTCGAGGAGTACCTGCGCGATCGCGTCGCCCCCCGACCAGCTGATTTTGCCGGCTACGTCTCGGTAGAGAGCATCGTCGCCGCGGGACGCGTCAGCCACCTCGCGATTACCGGCCGCTTCCCGCTCGCGAGGCCGTTTCGAGAGACTGGCTTCTTCATACCGAGCGCGCTCGAACCGCCAGATCAGGCCGCGGTGCTGGAGCTCGCGAGCACCGCGATCGAGGCGCTCGGCGTTTCGATCGGCTGCTTGCACAGCGAGATCAAGCTGACCCCGGACGGACCACGCGTGATCGAGCTCAACGGCCGGATCGGTGGTGGCGTCCCCGAGATGCTGCTCGACGCGACCGGCGTCGACCTCATGCAGATCGCGCTGCGGCTTGCGCTCGGCGAAGAGATCGTCTTCAGCACAATGCCGTCGTTCTCGAAGGTGGGGTACCTGCTTTACGTGCACGCGCCATTCGATATGCGCCGGGTGGCGGCCGTAAACGGGCTGGATGGGCTGCGTGCGGGCGCTGCTGTCGAGGAGGTCATTCTCAGTCGCGGGCCGGGCCATTCGGTCGACTGGCGCGAGGGCAACCACGGTCATGTGTTCTCCGTGCGCGGGGCGGTCGGCGATCACACCGAGCTCAAGCGCATCGAGCAGCGCGTTCATGCCGAGGTGCAGATCGTTGGCGAGTGAGGTTGAACGGCTGCAAGCGGCGCTGGCTGGTGCCTTGGCCGGACTAGCCGGGCGCGACCAAACGCCCCAGAGCTGTCGCGGACCGCTCAGCGTCGGACTCGACGTGCTCGAGGTCGGGGAGGTTGCGCTGAGCCTCGCCGCGCAGCCCGAGCGCTACGCGCGGCGCGTATACACCGATGCCGAGCTGTGCGAGTGCCGTAGCTCCTGCGGGACGCTCGATCCCTTCGCTCTCGCTCAGCGCTTCGCAGCGAAGGAAGCAACCCTCAAGGCATTCCGGGTGCTTGACGAATGTATTCCATGGCATTCGATAAGCGTGCGCTGTGACAACCTCGGAAAGCCATCACTCGAGCTCACCGGTGCGGCCGCGGCCCTTGCGGACCTGCGCGGCTTCGGGGAGCTCGAAGTCAGCCTTATACGGGTTGGCGGCCTCGCAGCGTCGGTGGTCGTTGCAAGGAGCCAGACATGCTGAGCGTTGAGCGGAGCGACGAGATTCGTCGCGTCATCGACGCGCATGCGCGGCTAGCAGTCAACGCCACGACGCTGACGGACGAGACCGACCTCTTCGGCGCCGGGATGACCTCACATGCGAGCGTCAACGTCATGCTGGCGCTGGAGGCGGCGTTTGACGTGGAGTTTCCTGACCGAATGCTCAAGCGGAGCGTGTTCGCGAGCATTCAAGCGATCGCTGCGGCGATCGAGGAGCTCCAGGCCGTCGATGCCCCAGTCTGAACGCGTCGATCCTGCAAGAAGCCCCATCGAGCAGGTCGATCGCCGCGCCGCGGTGGGGGGCGCGACACCCGACCAAGCGGCGTTCCGCGAGGAGCTGCTGGCGCGCGGGCTGCTCATCGATAGCGGCGTTCCGGGCCTGTACGGCCGTGGCGGAGCGTTCGAGGACATCCGACAGCGCTTCGATGCGCTGGTCAGCGCAGCGGCCGCTCCCGATCAGCCCGAAACGATGCGCTTCGCGCCGCTGCTCCCGCGCCGGCAGCTCGAAGCAAGCGGCTACCTGCACTCGTTTCCACATCTGGCCGGCAGCGTGTTCGCGTTCGAGGGCCGCGAGAGCGATGCGATCGAGCAACATGAGCGCGCCTCGCGGCGTGAGGACTGGAGCGCCTTCCAGCGCATGACTGATCTGGCGCTCGTTCCGGCCGCGTGCTATCCGGTCTATCCGGCGCTCGCGGCGCGGGGCGAGGTGCCGTCAGGGGGCCTCGTGGTCGACGCCGGTTCGGCCTGGGTTTTCCGCCACGAGCCATCGCAGGACCCGGCGCGCATGCAGATGTTTCACCAGCGCGAGCTCGTGCGGATCGGGAGCCCGGGGGAGGTGCTGGAATGGCGCGACCGCTGGTCCGAGCGCGGCCTCGCGCTGCTCCGCCGGCTCGGGCTAGCGGCCGAGCGCGACTTTGCCGCCGATCCCTTCTTCGGGCGCAGCGGGCGCATGCTCGCCCACAATCAACGCCAGCAGGAGCTCAAGTTCGAGCTGCTCGTGCCGCTCGGTGGCATCGAGCCGACCGCCGTGAGCTCGTTCAACTACCACCGCGAGCATTTCGCCGAGCACTACGGACTGCTGTTTGCAGATGGCAGCCCTGCCCACACCGCATGCCTCGGGTTCGGTGGCGAACGCGTCGTCCTCGCGCTGCTGTTCACGCACGGCTGCGAGCCGGGTGCCTGGCCGGCCGAGGTACGCCATCAGCTTTGGGGCTCCGTATGAACCGCGCCCACGCGCTCACGCGCGACAGGGAGCAGCCCGCGCGGCTGCACGCCCCGGCACGTGCGTTCTATCTCGAGCTCGAGCCCGACAGCGTCTTCGCCATCCTGCACGAGCCGGTCGAGAGCACTCCGTCGGGCGTGGGCGTCGTGTTCTGCCCGCCGTTCGGCTGGGCTGAGCTTTGCGTGCACCGCAGCCTGCGCCGGTGGGCCGAGGTGCTCGCCGCGAACGGCCACGCGGCGTTGCGGCTCGATCTCCCGGGGACCGGCGACAGCGCCGGCGGGCCGCACGACCCCGCACGGCTGTCCGCGTGGAGCGAAGCGATAGCTGCCGGCGGCAGGTGGCTGCGCGCTACGCAGGCCTGCGAGCGGGTCGTCGCCATCGGTATCGGGCTCGGCGGAATGCTGGCGTTAGCTGCGATCGCGGAACGGGCGCCGATCGACGACGTAGTGCTCTGGGGGGTGCCACGGAACGGCAGCCTGCTGCTGCGCGAGCTGCGCACGTTCGCGCAGATGTCAAACGACGCAGCCGAGGCGGATCGGCGGCAGGCAGCGCCTGCGGCGACCGACGACGAGGTCGAAATCGCCGGTTTCGTGCTCTCGGGGGCGACGGTGCGTGACCTCCGGGCGCTCGATCTCACGACGCTGGCGCTGCCCGACGCCACGCGCCGGCGGATCCTGATGCTCGGGCGCGACACACTCGACCCAGACAGGCGGCTGCTAGCGCACCTCGAGGCATGTGGTGCATCGGTGGCTGTGGCCGAAGGTCCCGGCTACGGCAAGATGCTTACCCACCCGCAGTTCGCGGTTGCGCCGGACCGCGTCTTCGCGCGCACACTCGCGTGGCTCGCTGAGTCGGAGGCGTCGGTGCGCTCGTCGACCTCGGTCAACCGCGCGGCGCCGGCCCAGGCGCCGTCGAGCGCAACGAAGGCCGCGCTGCGGGTCGGCGACGCGACGATCTGGGAGCGGCCGTTCGTGGTCGAGCTGGAGCACCGGCGGCTCGCCGGTGTGCTCGCGATGCCGCGAGCCGATGCCGCCGAGATGTGTGCCGTGCTGCTCAATGCCGGGGCGGTGCGACGAATCGGACCGAACCGTATGTGGGTCGAGAGCGCCCGCCTTTGGGCAGCGCGTGGAGTGCCGACGCTGCGTATCGACGGCGCCGCCTTTGGCGATTCAGACGGCGACGAGCGGCGCTATTACCAGCCCGTCGAGGTCTACCACGACGACAGCCTCGACCAGATACGGGCGACCCTCGACGCGCTCGAGGCTTGTGGCCTGCCGTCGCGCTTCATGCTCGCCGGGCTGTGCTCCAGTGCTTACTGGGCGGTGCAGGCGGCGCTTGTCGACGTGCGCGTCCGGGCGTTGATCCTGGTCAACTTGTGGTCGTTCGTTTGGAGCGAGGAGCTTGCCGCGGTGCGCGATGCTCGCCGCGCCCAGGCCATGCTGCGCTCCGGCGCCTGGCTGGATATTGCCCGTCTCGCGGTCAGCGAGGGAAGGATTGGTCGCTTCGCGCGGACGAGGCTTCGGCGGCTGCTCGTGCCGCGCAACGTCTGGGGTGCGGTGTCGGCACAGACCGATTGGATCCTCGACGAGCTGAACGAGCGCGAAGTGCAGACGCTGCTGCTGCTCTCTGAGGAGGAGCCGCTGGCCGAGGATTTCATCGCCGACGGGAGGATCGAGCACCTCGAGCGATGGCCGACGCTGCGCTACGAGAGGGTCCCGATTGACGACCACATCTTCCGCCCGGTTTGGGCACAGCGGCTCGTGCACGACGCGCTTGATGACGCGCTGGCACGCTTCATGCGCAGCGCTTCAGGCTAGACGCGGCTCAGCCAATCGGCGCCAAGCCGCGGCGCCGGCTCAGTGGTAGACGCGGACCCAGTTGACGAGCATTTGGGCCGGGAATGGTGCGCTCGGGCAAGAAGAGGACTGGCCGGCGCACGGCCAGCCGCCGACCGCGAGGTCGAGGACGATCGACCATGACTGGTTGTTGTTGAAGACCCACTGTCCCTGCGGGACGAGGCTGGCGGGCGTGGCCTGTGCGTATTCGACGCCGTCGATCGTCCAGACGATCTGGTTGGGGCTCCAGATGATCGCGTAGGTGTGGAAGCTCGTCGACAGGTCGCCGAGCGCTGATGTAGTGGACTCGTAGCTTTGGTAGCCGCCGTTCGGGTCTGGCTGTGTCCAGGGGCCGTGCAGGTCGAAGTAAGCGATCGTCGGGTTCGAGTTGAACGAGGGTGCTTCGAGGATGTCGATCTCGCCGCCTTGGGGCCAGTTCGAGCCGTCGCCGACCAGCCAGAACGCAGGGCAGAGCCCCTGTCCGGGCGGTAGCTTGATGTTTGCCTCGACGGCGCCGTAGGGGAACGAGGTGATCGGGTTCGTCTCGATCGCCGCGGACGTGTAGGACGAGCCGCTCTGCTGCGCCGTGATCGCGAGTTGATTGTTGCCGGTGAGCGCGACGTTCGACGAGCTGCTCGTGTTCGTGTTGATCGCGTCGCCGCAGTTTCCGCGGCCGCTGAGGATGTTCCAGTTCGAGGAGTTGGGCGCGCTGCCGGCGCCGCCGGCGAAGTTGTCAGACCACACGAGGTTGGTGTAGGGGTTGGGGTACTGGGGGCCGGGGCTGCTCGGCGGCGGCGGGGACGGCGCCGGCTGAGGCGGGGTCGGGCTCGGAGGCGGACTGCTGCTCTTAGCCCGCACCGTCATCGCGAGCCGGACGCCAGGCGTCGGGCTGACCGCGCGCGCGACGAGCTTCGTCGGCGCCTGCTCCAGCGTCAGCGCGTAATTCAGCACGGTTGCCCTGCCCGAAGACGCGCGCACGGTGCGCGTGGCGGCGCCGGAGACATACACGGTCACTTGCTGCTTGTGCTGCCGCGTGCGCACCGAGACGACCACGAGATACGTGCCCGGCGAGGCGACACGGCGGCTGACCGAGAGCATCACGTTGCGGCGCTGCGCGCGCCGAGCCAGATGAGCGGGCGCCGGCGTGGCGAAAGCTGCGAGCCCCGCGAGCAGCGTGACGATCCCCACCGCGCGTCGGATCAAGTCGCTTCTCCTGTCCTTGGATCGGGTCCGGGATCAGACATTCGGCTTCAGTCACCGCCTCGGCTACGCGAGAGCCCCGTTCGACAGCGCGGTGAACCATATCTGCTGGGGTCGATCAAATGTCCAGCCGCGAGAAAAACTGCAGGCGGCGACGTTTAGCCGTCGTACAGACCCGGCAGTAGCCGCTGCGCCTCGTCGGCTCGACCGCACCAGATGTCAGTGAAGCCCTCGCCGCTCGCCTGGAGCGCAGGGCGCGTGCGATGGGGACGCTTTACGCTGCGAGCCGCGGGACGTAGCGTGGAGCGCGCGCGAGGGCGCTCTCGGGCGCCGGGACTCGCTCCATCGCGTAGATCGCGCTTGTCAGCAAACGTATGCGTGAGCCCGCGGCGAGGCCGGGAGCGCGAACGACGACGGCTGTGGATGTTTCATCACCCTGCTCGAGCAACTCGTAGACGGCCTCGCTACCGAGCATCCGCTGCCTGACGAAACACTTCGCGACGTCCTGGGGGTTCATAGCCATGACTCATCGTACGGTCGTGAGCGGGGTCTCGGCCAGGCGTCTCAACGATTATCGCGCCGGCCGCTCCGGCCTGGACGTGTGTTCGAGCCGCGGGCGCCGGCCGTGCGCGAGCCGGCTCCCACGCATCGATGAGCGCGTTTGATCCGACGACTACCGCGGCGCCATCGCTGCCGGCATCCTGCTGATCCGATTGGGGGCGTAGATGTGTCTCGCGAGAAGCTCGCTTGCCGCGCATAGGGCGACAGCTCCGATCGGGCAGAGCAGCCACGGTATCCCGTCGCTGCCGGTCCACGGGTACAGGAGGTGCTCGTTGGCACCGGCGCCATCGAACAGCAGATGACCGGTGTTCACGGCAAAGCACGACCACGCGGCGGCTAGCTTCCACCGCCCCGGCCAGAGGACCAACACCACCAGCGACAGCAGGAGCACGAATGCGAGCGAGTGCGTGTCGGGACGGCCACCGGGAAGGGTCTCGATCCGGTGCAGGCTCAGCGAGCCCGCCGCGATGAAGTGGTCTACGTCGAGGATCGAGCCGCCGGCGAACGCACACGCAGCCCAGCTAGCCCGATGCCGGGCGCGCCAGATCAGCGGTGCGAGCACGAACACGCCGAGCACGCCGTGGATCAGCACGGCCCAGACGGCGGAGAGGAACGGGTGTTGTGGGTCCGATAGGAACGGCCAGGCCGGGTAGGGGCTCACCGTCGTGCGCCGCTCGCTTTCAGATCGTCCGTCACCGGAGGAATCGTAGGCGCTGGATCTGCCTTGGCGTGCCCACCGCCGCCGGGATGAGGCCTGCCGTCCGGCCCGTCGACCTACGCTACTCTTGCACGCATCATCGCTCGAGGCCGCGGCCATTCCAAGGCTCCCCGAGCAGTCGGGGGCAGGGGCGCCGGCGGGAGTCGAGCAGTGCGCCGCCGGCGTCGAGTGCTGTTCGCAACGCTGCTGGTGATTGTCGCTGCCGCCGCGAGCACGGTGGCCGCGACGCGGACGGGGGGCACGCCGATGCCGCTCGGGGTTCCCGGTTCTTGGAAGCTCATCTTCGCTGACAACTTCCGTGGCGAGACGAGCCTCGATACGTCGAAGTGGTCGACCGGCTGGTATGGCAGCGGCATCACCGCGTCGATCGCGCCAGACGATCTCAATTGCTTCGATGCACGCCGGGTCACCGTGGGCCGCGGCGCGCTGCACCTGACCCTCGCGGCCAGGCCTGAAACGTGCGCCGGCAAGACGCATCCGTTCGCCGGAGCCATCATCACGAGCCGCGGTAAGTTCTCCTACGCCTACGGCTTCGCGGAGATCCGGGCGAAGCTTGCCGTCACCTCGGCCGGCTCGGTGTACGACTGGCCGGTGTTCTGGACGGTTGGCCAGAACTGGCCGACAGACGGCGAGGACGACATCATCGAGGCAATCGACGGTTACCTCTGTTGGCACTTCCACTCGCCTGCCGGTGGACCCGGCGGCTGCAACGAGGTACCAGTCAAGCCCGGCTGGCACACCTACGGCGCCGACTGGGAGCCGGGCAGCGTCACCTACTACTACGACGGCCGCGTGGTCGGCACGATCACCACCGGCATCACGGGCGCGCCGATGTACCTGATCCTCAACATGGGCGCAAATCGCCACTACGGCGATCCGATCCGACCGGCGACGTTCCGAGTCTCCTTCGTGCGGGTCTGGCAGCACCCGTGACGAATCCTCGACGCACAGGCTGAGCGGCGGAGCCGGGAGGCGTCTCGATCGACGTCTGGATGGCGGGCGCCGCGGCCACACAGCATTTCGCTGGCCAGATGACCTAGGAGCGGCGTCGAGTTTCGAGTCGCGTTGGCCGGTCGGCGGATCACGACGTCGATACCGACAGCGTGCTGGCACGCCGCTCCACCATTGCAAGCCTGGCGGGGGTGGCCCTACTCGCCGTGGCGGCAGGTGGAACCGGGGCGCATCCGATCTACCATCGCCACCTCCACCAGCGCACCCACACGATGCGAGAGCAAGTGCGCCGGCCTGGGATCTACCGGGTTAGCGTGGTCATTCGCTCAAAGGATGGGCGACACGCCGCAATCAGCTTGAGGATTGGCAAGGTGACGCGGAAGGCCGAGGTGGGCGGGCGTAAGGGACAGCGCGTTATCCGCGTCGACGTCACCGTGCACCACCACCACGTGATTGTGCGCGACACCGCCTTGCGCGGCCATGCGACGCTGCACATTCAGCTTCAGCGGATAGCCGCGGTGCCGCGGCCGGCAGGGCGCGGGGTGACGCGCGGTGCGTCGGGTTCGAGTGGGTCGACCGGTCCGTCGGGTGCGACTGGGTCGACTGGTGCTTCGGGGTCGTCGGGTTCGGGTGGGTCTTCGGGGTCGTTGGTGCCGGCTGGTGTTGGTGGTAGTTGGCATATGGTGTTCAACGATTCGTTCACTGGGTCTAGCCTTGATACGTCGAAGTGGTCGACGGGGTGGTTTGGGTCGGGCATCACGCAGC
>Ga0224555_1005544_pt1 | contig 10468 bp, 5 predicted proteins | sample 714S23034metaG_FD_180687 | JGI IMG/M metagenome (GOLD analysis project Ga0224555, IMG submission 180687) | Peat soil microbial communities from Stordalen Mire, Sweden - 717 S2 30-34 | ecosystem: Environmental > Terrestrial > Soil > Wetlands > Peat | place: Sweden: Norrbotten County, Stordalen...
GGTAACATCGGTAAAGGTTCCGTTTCCGTTGTTATGAAACAGAATGTTATGCCCCCAAAATGCGCAGAACAGATCGTCCCATCCATCGTTGTCGTAATCGCCAACGCAAACGCCGGTTTGCCAGCCAGCGCGTCCCAGTCCCGACTTATCTGTAACATCGGTAAATGTGCCGTCGCGGTTGTTCTTGTACAGATGAGTGGTTGGTTCTTTTCCCGGCGCCCAATGCGCATTGAACCGGCTTCCATTGGTCAAGTAGATATCCAGCCAGCCATCGTTGTCGTAATCGAAAAACGCCAGCCCGCTTCCCTTGGTTTCAATGATGACACGTTTAGTGTCTATGCCGCCCCACACGTTGGGAATAGTCAGTCCGGCCTGCTGCGCCACGTCGACAAACTTGACCGGCGACGTGGCGGAACCCGATACTCCGGCTTCCACAATGAGCGGACTCTTCCACTTCCAAAGAGGTGTCGCCAGAGCGTCGGTCAGCGTGCTGCCGAGCAGAAAGAGCGATGAGCCAAGAAAGCGACGTCGCGGAATATTCATAGAATGTCATTATAGCCGTCAAAGATCGCTGTTGAGAAGACCTTTCGGCAATCCGATCTGACCGATGCTTTGATTGCGCACGGCCTCATTTTACTGTAACTTTCGGAAATGGATGGGAAACTATTCCCACCCCTTCTTTGACGGCGATGATCTTATCCACCGGCACATTGGTCAACTTATCCACTTGCCCGCTAGGCCAGGTAATAACAAGCGAGTCGATCTTTGTTCGCTTGCCTAGGCCAAAATGAATGCGTGGGTCGCTTGCCGACATATAGCTAGTTCCGCCCTTCGCCTGGTCGACCCGCACAAATCCATTCGCAGTCAGCTTCAGAACGGAACCGATGCCGTCGCGGTTGGACTTTGTACCAATCAACAGAACCTCAAGCCAATGATTTGCGTTGCCGCCATCGTTGCGCAAAAGCTCGGGATAATCGCCGCGGCAATTGACGGCTATGCCTACGCCTCCGCTGTTAAAGAAATCAGCCGTGGCAAGCCCGCGTCCCGCTACAGGACGGAGAAAGTCTGGACCGAGAGAGTCTGACGACATTTCAAAATGGCCATTGCCAAGATTATGGAACATCAGAAGCGGCTCCTTGTAGGTGATCTGGCTATGATACAAATTCACGTTGTCAACCATGGCTCCATTAGCTTGCACGATGTCCGGCCAGCCGTCGTTATCGTAATCGATAAACTTGGTGGCCACTCCGCTCATTAGCATTGCCTTGCTGCCGATTCCCGAGCTATAAGTAACATCCGTAAATGTCTCGTCTCCATTGTTGTGGTAGAGGCGATCCAATTCCATATCGAGATGGGTGATGTACACGTCCAGCAAGCCGTCACCATCCACATCTGCCGCGTCAATGCCCATCCCCGCCTCATAGCGTCCATCTTCGCTTGCGGCCAGCCCGGAAATCAGGGAGACGTCTCGGAAAGTTCCGTCGTGATTGTTCAGAAATAAGAAATTGGTCCAAGTGTCGTTGGCGATGGCAATATCCGTCCAGCCGTCGTTATTAAAGTCGGCCAAAACCAATCCCATCCCTTTGGATTCAGGCAGTCCAATGCCCGACTTATCGCTAACATCGGTAAATGTACCGTCATGATTGTTGTGATAGAGCTTGGTCTTCTGTCCCTTGTAGTTATTCGGATTGCAATATTCACGATAGCCAGGAGTGCGTTCTCCGCACCACAAATTGTTCTTAGGATTCCAATCAAGGTAATTGGTAACCACAAGGTCCAGCCATCCATCTTTGTCATAGTCGAACCATCCGGCGCTTGTCGACCAATTTCCCTCGTCTCCAACTCCCGCTTTGGCTGTTACATCGGTGAATGTCCCGTCTCCGTTATTGTGGTAGAGAATTGCTCGTCCGTAACCGGTTACATATAGATCGGGGTAGCCGTCATTGTCGTAGTCTCCCACGGCGACTCCTTGGCCGTAATGCCCCTCGCCTCCCACGCCTGCCTTTGCAGTAACATCGGTAAACGTTCCGTCGCCGTTGTTATGATAGAGAGCCGAGCGCAATGGCTTGGCCGGCGTATATGCGTCGGTGGCTCCGGATTGGACGAAGTATAGGTCCATTAGTCCATCTTGATCGTAGTCGATCCATGCGACGCCGGTGCCCATGGTCTCTAAATAGTATTTCTCGTCGGTTTGCGTGGAGTCCTGAATAAAGGTGATACCTGCCGCCTTGCGAATGTCCGTGAAGCGCACTGGAATAGAAGGGGCCGGCGTATTGGCATGCTGTTGAGCGCGAACCAATCGATGACAAAATACGCTGATGAAAGCTACCAGCACAAAAGCCGCGTTGAACAGGAATCTGGTAAGAACGTGAAATGAGGTTCTCATAAAGTCCTGTCCGCAAGCGAGAACGCCAGTTGAAGCAACCGCATTCTGTCCGCCATCGGCATGGGCTCATCGCCAGATGGGGTGGTATCAGGAGATTGCGCTAAAACCTGCTCAATCCGGTTCACATCCAAGCTGCCGCTTGCGCTGCTGTTCTTGAAACGGCTCAGTACCTCTTTGGCCTTGGCGATCTGTCCCGTTTGAAAATAGAAAACGCCTAGGATTGAATAGCTTCCAGGCCACTCCGGCAGCAAATCCACTGCTCGCTCGAACTGCCCGGCAGCTTCTGAGGTCTTCCCTTCCAGAACTGAGGCGAGCCCCAAACCCCAAAGAAGTTTTCCAGAGCCGGGGATGCGGGATTGACCTTTCAAAAGTGTCTGTTTTGCATCTGCGACGTGGTTCTCGCGGAACTCCAGCAAGCCAAGAGCGAGATAGTTCTGATCGTCGTCCGGATTGCGGCTAATGGCATCGCGGAAAATCTCCGAGGCATGGGCAGTGTCGCCCAAGTGGGCATAGATATCTCCGAGTAAAGCAAGGTAGGCCTCGTCTTTTCGTCCGTCCGTCGAAACTTGCCCGGCGGCATCCAATGCCAGCGAATAACTGCGTTTCCGGAAATAAGCGTTCGCAAGGTCGAATATCACCTCGTCCGAGCCGGGATTTGCAATCAGCGCTTGCTGAAAGTGCTGGATTGCGCCGTCGTAAAAATGATAGCGGGCAAGCAATACGCCGATCCCAGTCAAGGTCCGGTAATCGCTGGCACTAATCTTATCGAGTTGCTCGATAGTGCTCCTGGCTTCGTCTATCTTTCCTGATTTCAGATAAGCCTCGGCCAGCATGTATAAATCTTCCGGTTGATCGGGATGCTTATTGACCTGATCGGAAAGTTTCTTCAAGTCAAGTTGTTCACGGGCTTCTGGAGCGAGTTTGGAACGATTGTCGAGATAGTCAAATAGATGCTCGAAGGGATAGGGGCCGGCTGAAGCGTTATTGGATAGAGTCTGAAATACGCTCAAATCCCGTTCGGATGCAGCTGTCTCATGCAGACTTCTCTCGACCTTCGCGAGTTTGTAGTATCCAGTAGCCGGGTTGTGGCTAACTCGAACGTATTTACGCAGCAGTACCTCCGCCTCGGAAAACTTTCCGGCGGCGATGCGGAGGTTGGCCAGTTCCAATAGCGCGTCCGGATAGTCTGGATTGGTGCGCAGCGTGTCTTTGAACTTGGCTTCGGCTTCGGTAGAATCTCCCTGGCGCTCCGCTATAAAACCCAGGCTAAACAAACACAGAGTGCTATCTGGATCCAGTTTGATCCCTTGCTGAAAATACTGTTTCGCCTCATCAAATCGCCCTAGATAGCGGTAAGATAGACCCAGATATGCGTAAGAGCTTGCCGAGTTATCAATCTCGAGCAATTTCTTGAACTCCTCAATCGCCTGATCGAATTTGCCGGCCATTAAATAACTCTTGCCCAGGGCGGCACGGAGATCAGACCGCAGCGGCGCGATCTGAAGCCCCGATTCCAGCAGCGGTATTGCATCCTCGAAATAGTTTTGTGACATACTGATCTGGGCCATGAGGAGGATAATGTCCGTATTCTCCGGAGCTATCTTATGAGCGCGAAGCAGCAAATCAAGGGCATCAAGAGGACGCGACTCGTTTTTGTAGGTCTCTGCAAGCAAGTAAAGAGTATCGGGCGATTCAGGCTTCAGCGTTAGCGCCCTGGTCAATGCGAGTTCCGCTTTGGAGTTATTGGCGTTGAGTAAATACGTCAAGCCTAAGTTATATAGAATCTCAAAGGTTCCAGGCTGCAGGGCATCAGCCTTTTCCAGTTCGAGTTGCGCGACTTTATACTGCTTTTCCGATGCTAGCAGAGCGCTGAGCGTGAAATGCGCCTGGACGTCGTTCTTGTATTGCGCGGAAATGAGTGTAGCCAACTGCAACGCTTGAGCTGTGCGTTTAGACTGGAAGTAAGCGTTAATTAGATGGAGGCTAGTGGCAAGATTGGCTGGATGCACACGTTGAAAGAGCGCAATGGCCTGGGCAGGAGAGCCATTGGCCATCAGAAGCACACCCAGGTTGTAATTGGCGTCACGATTCGCCGGCTCAAGACGCAAAACAGTCCGGAATTCCTTTTCCGCGAGGTCGAGTTTCTTCTCTTCCGCAAAAAGGTTTCCCAAATTGTTGTGTGTCTTGGTAGAGTTAGGAGCAAGATGCAGGGCTTTCTGGAATGCATCGATGGCATTCGTGTAATCCTGCTGGTCGCTTTCGATAATTCCCAGCAAGTTGTAACCGTCAACGCTGGAAGGGTTCTGCTGTAGTTCCTTGAGCATTGCGGCCTTGGCCTCATCAAGATGGCCTTGCTGCATCATTACTTCCACTTGCGGGAATTTGGCGGGAGTCTTTGAGGATTGCTGCTGGACCGCGCGTGCCTGAAAAACCAATAGCATAGCTAACAAGGAGAGAATGCTTCCTGCCCTCGACCATGCATATACGATTCCGATCATAGGATTTGGCACAGCACGGCCGCGTATTCTTTCGGCGTCGATTGAAGCGCGCATTGATGCAGTCATTGCAGAGTATCCAATACCTTTCTCGCGCCCTCATCCTGTGGATGGATGCGCAGCAGTTCCAGTAACACAGCCTTTGCTTTATCCTTGTTGTCTTGCATCGCATACAGGCGGGCAAGATTAAAATAGGACTGATCGTAGTCCGGCGCGACGCGTATGCCGGTCTTGAATGTTTGCTCCGCCTTGGAGTAATCCTGACCGCGGACGAATAGAACGCCGAGGTTATTCAATGCCTCGGGATAGTCCGGACGCAGTTCAATGGCTTTTTGCAAATACTCCGACGCGCGTTGCATCCGGTCTTGCTGGGCGTAGAGCATACCGAGGCTGTAGTAGATTTCAGGGTCGTCGGGTTGAATATCGAGCGCATGGTTCAGAGATTCCTCAGCTTTATCAAAATCCCGCTGCCGCCTATAGACATTGCCCAGGTTCAGCAGTGCGATGGCGTATCCTGGCCGCAGCCGCAGCGATTGCTGAAAGTTCTGAATCGCTTCATCCGGATGACCCTCTTGTGCGGCCATCATGCCCAGATTGTTCCACGCCTCGGGATAATTCGGGCGCAGCTTCAAAGCCTGCTCCAGATAGTTGTGCGCCTCAACGAACTTGTTTCTACGCAGGCTGAGCGTACCCAGGTTGTAATATGCATCTGGATCGTCCGGCTTGGAGGTAACGGCTTCCAGAAAGGACTCGGAAGCCTGCTCCAGATAACCGTGCTGGAAGAACGCTACGCCGTAAGTAAAGTCATTGCGCGAAAACGCGTTCAGATAGAGTTTTCCGTTGAAGGGAAGCGCCTTCTTCATGCGATCAGCAGCCGTGTTCGGGATCGACTTCACGTCTTCCAGCAGATGCTCAGGATCGATTGTTCCCTGATAGACCTTGACGATCCTGCCCTCCCTGTCCAGCAGGAATGAGGTTGGGATTCCCAGATTTCTGCGACGGTCGAAGAGATGGTGATAGATGATGTTATAAATTCCGGCTACATCTTCGGTGGCAAATAGAACCGGAAAGGAAAGCTCTTCCTTGGTCGCGAATAACCGCGCGGCTTGAACGTCGCTGGGCTGGTTAACGTTTACAGCCAGGACTTCAATCTGTCCCGTGGCAAGCGCCTGACGGCGGCGATTGAGTAGCCGCAACTGATCAAGGGAGAATGGCGCCGCTGTTTCCCAAAAGTTGAGCAGCACGAAACCGCCTTGAAAGGAGCGAAGTTCCCGTAGGTTGCCGGCAAGATCGGGCAGGGAAAACGCGGGCGCTTTCAAGGGTTCGATAAGCCAAGTGCCAACCTGTGAAGGCAGCGGTTCCACCATCGGCGAAGAACCTGCCTGCGTATAGGCAGCGACTGTTGCAGCGAAGGGTGTGGCCGCAAATTCAGTAGAGCCCTCCTCGATTTCGATGCGGTGATTTGCTGGCAAATTGCTGAATTCCTGAGTTATCCCGCTAGGCCAGCGAATAACTGCCCGGATAGCGTCTTGCGGATTTCCGAGGCCAAAGAACAGCTCTTTGGAGTGCTGGGCCAGAAAACCGGAACCTGCCTGCAGATACTTTGTCTGACGGAGAGTGCCAGCTTCCACGGTGATAGCGGTTCCGATCGCATCACGATTGCTTGTATGCCCGCGCAAGCGGAATGCGATCGAACTGCCAATATCCTTCATTGAGTTATGCAATATCCGCAACTGCGGAGCATTGCGATTCTTGAGGATAACTTCCAGCCGTCCATCGTGGTCGAGATCAGCGAGAACAAAGGTGCGGCTGTCCTCGATGAAATCGAGTCCAACCGGACCGGAAACCTCGGAGAAGGTTCCGTCGCGGTTATTGGAGAACATCACGTTTCTCGCATAGCCGTGCCAGGTCGAGTCCGAGCGGACCAATTCGTTGATGGCATTCCATCCCCGCTCGTAAGCCAGCGCGCCGGTAGCGTCCTCTGAGGATTTGGCTACCACCTGCCGCCAGAAAAAGCTGGCCAGATCGTTGCGATCCAATCCGGAAAGATACCCATTGGAGACATATAAGTCAGAGTGACCGTCGTGATCAAAGTCCCAGAAATCCGACGACCAGGACCAGCGGCCCATTTCCACGCCAGCATGCCGCCCAACGTTTTGAAACGTTCCGTCTCCCAGATTGCGATAAAGCGCATTACCGCGCGCGTGCCGCTGATAGAGTTCGCGGATATTCTGCGGAGCCTTCTCGTGAAACTGCTTTTGTTCGGAAACTCTTTGGCCGGCCGCCTCCCACATACTGGGCACATAGACATCCTGGTGTCCGTCGTTATCGAAATCACACCAGGCGCAGCTCATTCCGGCGCCCACGCCCTCCACCTGAGCTTCATGCGAGACAACGGTGAAGGTTCCGTTACCGTTGTTGCGATATAACTGCGAACTGCCAAAATCGTTAACCACAAAAAGATCGGGCAGGCCGTTGGAGTTAGCGTCACCCCACGCGCAAGAGAAACTATAGCGGTCGTTATCGACATTCAAGCCCGCTGCTTCAGTCGTCTCGACAAAGATTCCATCTCCCTGGTTATGAAACAGACAGTTAGGCGGACCGTTGCGAGCATCGTAATAGGGAATTGGATAATGGTATTGGTCTAGGCCCAGATAGTACATATACATGCAGAAGTAAATATCGAGGCGACCATCACGATCATAATCGGCTATTGCCGCATGGGTGAATGTTCCCTGAGGAGAACGCGCAAACTTGAAGGCGTCGCGTTTGAGCGAGAAGGTTCCGTTGCCTTGATTCAGAAAGAGCAGAGGACCAGTGCCGCAAACCACGAGCAGGTCCTGGAGTCCCTTGTTTTGAAAGTCGGCGAAGAGAGCGCACGCGGTATTGTCCAGCACGCCGACGCCGGCTTTCTCCGTTACGTCTTCAAAAGTTCCATCGCCGCGATTGCGATAGAGCCGGTTGGGAAGGCCGGCCGGCTGGCATACATAGAAATCGTCGAAGCCGTCATTGTCGAAGTCGCCTACGGCCACGCCGTTGTTGGAGTAAACGTCCGTGCCGATTGCGCCGTCCAGGACCGTGCGCCAATGATCGACGCCGCGCAGCAGTTGCTTGTTATAGGATGCCGTTCCGCCAAGAGCCCGAGAAGTTACATCAATGAACGCCGGCCCGTGCATGACGCTGAGAGTTTCTTCGCCAGCTTCCCACTTGCGCGCTTTCCATTCTTGCGCTTCATCGCGGGACCACTCGGTGCGCCAGCTTCCGACCCGCTCCTCATGCAGCTCATCATTCCCGCTGGCCACCAGGTCATAGCGGATTTCCAGTCGAACCGTCAACGGAGCGGAAGCGATCACTTCGATGCTATAGATTTCAAATTCGGCGGACTCGACTCGCGTGATTTGCCCCAGCCAACCCTGGATTTCCTGAAGAAATCGCTCGCGGCCTGAAACCACAACACTGGGAAATTGCCTTCGCACGGCATCGATTCCGAATCCAGAGCGCAGCGGGGTTTCCTTAACGGGAGCAAGCGGAGAGGCTTCGATTGCAGGATCCAGGAACTTCGACAAGATTGAAACATCGTGAGCCGGCGACTTGAGAGCCTGGCTCCATTCCTTGAGGAGGGACTCGATTTCAGCGGCATACTTTTCGGTAATGTACTCATCCGAACCTGGCGCTACCAGACGGAGCACATCAGCCAAAGGAGATTTTTCCGGATAGTGGGGAGTCAGCCGCGGATCGGAGAAAGGGAACGCGGAATCGAGAGCCGGAAAGGTATTCGGAGCGCCGAAGAGAAACGAGTATCCATAAAAGGGCGCCGGGCGAAATAACAACGGCGCTAGCCCCATGCTCTTGAGTAGGGACCGCCGGGAAAGGCATTGGTGATTGTTGTGATGCGTCATTCTGATAAGTTCCATATCCCCGGCGAAGTGTCCGCAGAATAGCATCCGGGCCAGATTTGTTTCAAATTGTCGATCAATCCGCGCATCCGGCTATGTAATCCAAGCGCGCAGTGCGTGGTGAAGCCGGTCGAGAGTGACCGGTTCCGTTTCCTGCCAGAGAGTAAACTCGCGCGGCGCGACCACATAGGCTTGAGAGAGGCTCTCGGCTAAACAGACGCAGGTGGTTGAACTCTGGTACTCCTGGTAACGATAGGCGGCCAACCACACATAGAGCGCCAGCATTTGTGCGTCCACGGCGCTGCCCGGCAAATCGTCGACGGCCGGCAAGGGGTTCACCTGGTCGGGATTGTCGAAGACGGCCACGCCGGTAAAGGGCTTGGGCTTGCTGCGCACTCCGAATTGCGCTGCCAGAAAAGAGGGCCGGGCGCGGTGGAATGCCTCCGAGGCCGCCCATTCCACGAAGGAGTTGCCATAGATCACGGCTCCGTTGCCGGTCAGATACAGCGACCGCAAGAACTCCCGCACAGCTGGTTCCTCGGCCACTTCCGCAGGGCACCATGGCGTGACATCGACTTTGCGCAGGCGGTCGAAGACTGCGTCCGCGTCGGCCAGGTCTTTTTGCATGGTATTCATCTCGTGCGAAAAGCTCTGCCGGTAGAGGTCCAGCCTCGCATTGCTCAACAGGATCGCTTTTGCCGCGTTCGTGGTGGAAGACTCCTGCCCAAGCGCGGCATCGACCAGGCTTCTTCCCGCATCGATTACCCAAACGTCAGCGGAGGAAGCATCGGAGCGGCTCCGGGCAGCATCCAGCAATCCGCCGGAACGCCCGCCGTCCGCGTTGGGGATGCCGGTAAGAAGCAGTTCCAGCGCACTCGCTTTTCCGCTGGATAGCCCGAGATCGAGTTTCATTGGCCGGCCGATTCCCTGCCAACGGCGCCAAACGCTGGCTGCATCGGCGGGCAGAGGCAGAGGAATGTCGAGCAGGACCAAGCGATTTCCCGGCTTGACCGCCGCGCCGCTGGTTTTCAGCGCATGACTGTCGGCAGCATCGTAGACCGCCTGCACCGCCCGACGCCAATCCTGAAAGTACGGCGAACGGGCCAATTGCGAGGAGTTCAGGATTGTCTGCTCAGTGGTCGAGAACTCCCACTGGCGCACCCCCATCTTCTCTTCGATTTCAACCACGTCGCGGAAGAGGCTGGCGGATTGCTCCGGGCTCAAGCCTGCAACATAAAGCAGAAGCCTCTCGATCGACTGCCGCTCGTTGGGAAAAAGATGATCCCATTGGTTGAGCTGCTGATTGACGAAAGGAAGAAAGGTGATTGGCAGGCGCTTGAGCAGGCCATTGCTCAAAGCAGTCTGAAGATTCTCCGGCAGCCTGTCATTGTCCCGCATACTTCCTTCCTATGATCCCGTCTGTCGCGGGCTTATTGCGTTAACCGCGAATTTCGGCAATCGCGCGGCCTTGCTCCTCCATCCGCGGACAGCCGAGCAGGCCAGCCAGCGTGGGACACAGATCAATGTGATGAATCGGGCGCTCGATGATCTGAGGCTTGTCGATGCCGCCCCCAGCGCCATCATCCATGTGTCACGGGTTGAATCCGAGTTGGCGCGGTGATTGAAGAATCCGTTGGTCGATGAGCCGTCGGGGTCGCGCCCGAACTCCGGCAGGATCGCCATGGTCGTCT
>Ga0224555_1005545_pt1 | contig 10465 bp, 7 predicted proteins | sample 714S23034metaG_FD_180687 | JGI IMG/M metagenome (GOLD analysis project Ga0224555, IMG submission 180687) | Peat soil microbial communities from Stordalen Mire, Sweden - 717 S2 30-34 | ecosystem: Environmental > Terrestrial > Soil > Wetlands > Peat | place: Sweden: Norrbotten County, Stordalen...
CGGTTGAGGCGCTCGCCCCGGCAGTCCGGGCAGGCCTCGCCGTCCCTGCCGCTTTCGTCCGCGCTCCCGAGGCCCAGCTGGCGCAGGCGCGCGGCGTTCCCGTCGCCCTCCTCGTCGTCCTCGAGCATCCAGGGGTAGATCCTCCCGTAGCCCCGGCAGGTCGGGCACCAGCCGCGCGGCGAGTTGAACGAGAAGTCCTTCGGGTCCAGCTCGGGGAACGACTCGCCGGTCTCGATGTCTGTGCGCGTCGTCGAGAACCAGGACAGGACGTCGCCCGCGTTCGTTAGCAGGAAGCACGAACCCTTTCCCACCTGGAGCGCGCCCTCGAGCGCGACCCCGGGCCCTGCATGCCCCTTCAGGTCCGCGACGACGACCTCGACGTCGTGCTCCTTGTAGCGGTCGAGCTTGCGGAAGGCGTCGACCCGGGTGAGCCTGCCGTCGGCCCGCAGGAGCTCGTAGCCCTGCCTGCGGATCCAGTCGACGATCGGCTGGTGGTGGCCCTTTCTGCCGCGCACGAGGGGCGCGCACAGGTACAGGTGCCTGGCCCGGCGCGCCCTTGGCGTAGCCAGAACCCTGGAAAGGAGCTTCTTTAGGGAACCCGTCGAGAGCGGGGTGACCGGCCGGTCGGTCTCCGGGTGGTGCTGCGTGCCCAGGCGGGCGTAGAGGAGGCGCAGGTACTGCGCCACCTCGGTGATCGTGGCGACGGTGGACTTGAGCGATCCGCGCGTCACGCGCTGCTCGATGGCGACCGCGGGCGGTATCCCCGTCAGCCGGTCGAGGGCGGGTCGCGGCATCTGCTCCACGAACTGCCGCGCGTAGGGCGACATGGACTCCATGAACCGGCGCTGGCCCTCCGCGAAGATGATGTCGAATGCGAGGGTCGACTTGCCCGAGCCCGAGACGCCCGTCACCACCGTGAGCCTGCGCAGCGGGATCGAGACCGAGAGGTCCTTCAGGTTGTTCTCGCGGGCTCCGACGACCTCGATCGCCGTGCACGTGACAGCGGCCGGCCGGCCGCTCCCGGCGTCGCCGGCCGGGGCCGGGGCGACCCCGGCCAGGGCTGCGGCCAGGAAGGGCGACGTCGCGACGCCTGCGTCCGCGACCTGCTCGGGCGTTCCCTGGGCCGTGATTCGGCCGCCCGCGTCGCCCGCGTCCGGCCCCATCTCGATTATCCAGTCCGCGGCCTTGAGCACGTCCATGTTGTGCTCGATGACAACGACGCTGTGGCCGCGCTCGACAAGCGCCTGGAGGACCCCGAGGAGCCTGCCCACGTCGTGCCGGTGCAGCCCGGTCGTCGGCTCGTCAAGCAGCAGGAGCGCCCCGGCCTCGCTGCCTATGGAGCCCAGGTAGCGCACGAGCTTGAGGCGCTGCGACTCGCCCCCACTGAGCGTGTTCAGGGGCTGGCCCAGGGCGAGGTATCCGAGCCCCACGGCGTCGAGCGACGAGAGCCGGCGCAGGATCTGCTCGTGGCCGCAAAAGAGGCGGATCGCCTCGCTTACATTCATCGCCAGGACGTCGGCCACGCTCACCTCGTTCCAGCGTATCGCGAGGACCTCGGGCTTGAACCGTCGCCCCTCGCACACGGGGCAGGGCACGTACACGTCCGAGAGGAACTGCATCTCGACGCGCTCGTAGCCGAGCCCCTGGCAGTGGTCGCAGCGCCCCTCGCCGCTGTTGAACGAGAAGCTCGACTGCGCCATGCCCGCAGCCTGCGCCGCGGGCGTCCCGGCGAAGAGTTCCCGGATCAGCTCCCAGGCCTCGACGTAAAGGGCCGGGTTGGAGCGGGGCGTGCGCGAGACGGGGCCCTGGTCGACGAGCACGGCCTCCGAGATGGCCGCGGCGCCCCTGACCGAGCGAAGCGCGGCGGGGTCCTCGGCCGGCTCGCCGCGGCCGGCGGCAAGGCCCTGGTAGACCACGTTGTCCAAGAGGGTCGACTTGCCCGAGCCCGAGACGCCGCTCAGGCAGACGAGGCGCCCGAGCGGGATCCTCACGTCGAGATTCCTGATGTTGTGCTTGCTTGCTCCGTCAAACTCCAGGGCGCTGTGGCCGGCGGGCACCGGCCGGCGCCCCGAGCGCCCCTCGATGACCCGCCTTCCCGAGAAGTACGCCCCGGTGATGCTTCGCGCGTCGCGCAGCATCCGCGCCACGCTTCCCTGGAAGACCACGTGGCCGCCCCTCGCGCCGGGCTCGGGCCCTATCTCGATCACGTGGTCGGCCGCCCGGATCATGACCTCGTCGTGCTCGACCACGACCACCGTGTTGCCGGCGTCGACCAGCGAGCGGATGATCGCGACCAGCCTGCCGATGTCCCTCGTGTGGAGGCCGACGCTCGGCTCGTCCATGACGAAGAGCGTGTCGACGAGCGACGTGCCGAGGCAGCTCGTCAGGTTGACGCGCTCGACCTCGCCGCCCGAGAGCGTCCTCGACGGCCGGTCCGGCGTCAGGTAGCCCAGGCCCACCTCGCGCAGGTACCGCAGCCGGGAGAGGATCGACTCGTGGGCGAGGTCGGCCTGCCTGGCGCCCGGCTCCGGGCGCGCGGAGCCGACAAGGTCCAGGAGCTGCGCGACGGACATCCTGTAGAGGTCGGGCAGCGAGTGGCCCCTCCATTTCCAGCAGAGCGCCTCGGGCTGGAGGCGGGCGCCGCCGCAGTCGGGGCACGTGTTGTAGGAGCGGTAGCGCGAAAGGAACACGCGCACGTGCATCTTGTAGGTGTTCTTCTCGAGCCAGCGGAAAAACCCCTTGACCCCGTACCAGTACTGGGGCCACTGCTTGCCGTTCTCCTCGCCGTAGCCCGGCTCCCCGTCGATGATGTAGGAGCGGTCCCGCTCGCTCATGCGATCCAGGGGGACGTCGGTGCGGATCCCGTTCTTGCGCGTGAATACCCTCAGGTCGCCCTTGCACGAGCTGTAGACCGCGCCCTCCCAGCAGCGGATCGCGCCCCCGTCCACCGACAGGGACAAGTCGGGGATGGCGAGCCGGTAGTCGATGTCGATCACCCGCCCGAAGCCCCTGCACTTCGGGCAGGCGCCTAGCGGCGAGTTGAAGGAGAACAGGCCCGGCGTCGCCGGCCGGAACTTGCGGCCGGTCTTCGGGGAATGCAGGCCGCGGGAGTAATGGCCCAGCTCCCGGCGGTCCTCCCCGAAGACGCGCACCTCGCCCCTGCCGAAGTGCATGGCCGTCTCGGCCGCCTCGGTGAAGCGGGCCATCGCGCCGGGCTCGACGCGCACCCGGTCCTGAACGACGAAAATCCTGCCTTCGCCCGAGAGGCGCCCGGGGTCGGCGAGGAGCTCGTCGACGCGCTGGACGGACAGGCCTTCGCCCCCCTGGCCCCCGGCCAGGACGCGCACGTAAGACTGGCCCTTGAGATTGGCGAGGATCTCCGCCCAGGAGAGGCTCCCGGGCCTCGCGACCTCGAAGGCCACGAGCACGCTGGCGCCCTGCGCCAGGGCCAGCGTCTTTCTCCAGACCGACTGGGGATTGTCGTCGTCGACCCGCTCCCCGGTCTGCGGGTCGAAGCATTCGGCGACGTGGCTGAACCACACCTTGAAGAAGTCCGTCAGCTCGGTCATCGTGCCGACCGTGGAGCGGGAGGACTTCACGGTGTTCGTCTGCTCGATCGCTATCGACGGCCGGATGTTCTCGATCGAGTCGACCCTGGGCTTGTCGAGCAGCTCCAGGAACTGGCGCGTGTAGGCGCTGAAGGTCTCCACATAGCGGCGCTGCCCCTCGGCGTGGAGCGTATCGAAGACGAGCGAGCTCTTGCCCGCGCCGGAGAGCCCCGTGACGACCACGTAGCGGCCGAGCGGGATGTCCAGGTCGAACCCCTTGAGGTTGTTCTGGCGCACCCCGCGGAGGCGTATGCACTCGGGCCTCGAGCGCGAGGCCCCCTGGCGTTGGACACTGGGAAGGCTCACGGGCGCGGTGCCTGGGGCTTCTCCGAAAGGAGGGACTCAAAGAGCGCAAGGTACGCCTTCACCTGCCGGCCGGGGTCGAACGAGCGCCTCGCGAATGCCCTCGCGGTCTGCGAGCGCGCGGCCCTGACGGCGGGGGTGTCGGCCGCGAGCAGGGCGAGCGCGGAGCGGAACCCGGCGTGGTCGCCCTGCTCGACCATCCAGCCCGTCGAGCCCTCGACGAAGCACTCGCGTATCCCCAGCGCGCGGCAGGCGACGGCGGGAAGCCCGTGCGCCTGCGCCTCGATCAGGAAGTTGGAGAGGGCCTCCTCGCTGGAGGCGTGCACCGCGATGTCGGCCGAGCGGTAGTAGGGCCCCGGGTCGGCGCGAAACCCGAGGAAGCTCACGCGTCGCCCGAGGCCGAGGCGCCTGCAGAGCGCCTCGCAGCGCCCGCGCTCCGGGCCGTCCCCGACGAGCCAGAGGCGCCAGTCCCAGTCGCCCGGGAGCCCGGCTGCGATCTCCAAAAGCGCCCTCTGGTTCTTCGGGGGCCGGAACATGGCGACCGAGAGGAGCACGGTGGAGCCCGTCCCGGCGCCGAGATCCGAGCGAAGGGCCTCGTCGCGCCCCCCGGCCGACTCCGGAAAGACGAGCGAATTGTGTATCACGCTGACGGCGCCCCTCTCGATGCCGTGGGCGGCCACGAGGCGCTCGGCCGCCTCGTCGCTGTTCGTCACGGCGTGGCAGGCCCGGCGCACGGAGCAGGTGTAGAACCACGGGAGCCTGTCGCCCGCGCGAAGGGTCGCGACGACCTTCGTCGCGAGCCCAAGCGCGGCGGCGCGCCGCTGGATGCGGCCCGCGAAGCAGTTCGCCGTCTTTCCCATGCACAGGACGATGTCCGGCGATCCGGCGAGGATGCGCCCGGTGAGCCCCGGCGCCAGCCAGTCGATCCCCGTGTCGAAGGGCTGCAGGCAGCGGTGCGCCGACGAGACAGTCCCCGCGAGCGCGCCCCCGGGGCGGAACGTCACGAGCTCGGCCCGGTGGCCCGCCTCGGCGAACTCGCGGGAGAGCAGGATGGAATGCCTCTCGGTGCCCCCGCTGCGGAGGCGGTCCTGCAGGACGATTATTTTCATTGCCCGTGCGTCTTACAGGGGGAGAGTGGCGCTGCGGATGAACTCGCCCTTCCGGCAACTCCTCGTGCGTTGGCTGATCCTGGCTGTCGGGGTGCTCATCGCGACCCAGCTGGTCCCCGGGATCCATTGCAGCGGGATTGGGGCGCTCTTCTGGGCCGTGGTGCTCCTAAGCTTCCTAAACGCCATCTTAAGGCCCCTCCTCATCCTGTTCACGTTGCCGTTCATCATATTCACGATGGGGCTTGGGATAGTCGTTATCAATGCCTTCCTGTTCCTGTTTGTCGGGCGCCTCGTGGACGGCTTTGTCGTCTCTGGCTTCTGGCCCGCCGTGGGCGGCTCCCTGGTCTTAAGCCTGACGAACTTCGTCTTGAGCGGCCTCATGCGCCCGCCCCGCCCCAGGCCGCCGCGGCCGGGCGCCGGGGGCGGCGACGTCATCGATATTTAGTTGCCCCTCGTTCCCGCGGGGGCAGCTTGACAGCATGGCTGACACGACTGAATACGACCTGATCGTCATCGGCGGCGGGCCCGCGGGCTATGCCGGCGCCATCCGGGCCGGCCAGCTGGGAAAAAAGGTGGCCTGCATCGAGCTCGAGCGCGCGGGCGGCACCTGCCTCAACTGGGGCTGCATCCCGACGAAGGCCCTCCTGAAAAGCGCCGAGCTCTACCAGAAGATGAAGAAGGCCGAGGCCTACGGCCTCACCGTAAAGGAGGTCGGCTTCGACTTCGCCCGCGTGATGGACCGCTCGCGCTCGGTCGCAGGGCAGATGGCCAAGGGCGTCGAGTTCCTCTTCCGCAAGAACAAGGTCGACTATGTCCCGGGCGCGGGCCAGGTGAGCGCGCCGGGCATGGTCTCGATCACGCAGGGCGAGCAGAAGGGCAAGTTCCTGCGCGCGAAGAACATCCTTGTCGCCACCGGCTGCCGGATGCGCCGCATCCCCGGCCTCGACGTCGACGGGGTTCGCGTCATGACCTCGCGCGAGGCGCTCGCCTCGAAGGTGTTTCCCAAGTCCATCCTTGTCGTCGGGGCGGGAGCGATCGGCGTCGAGTTCGCGTACTTCTACAACGCATTCGGCTCCAAGGTGACGCTGGTCGAGATGCTGCCGCAGATCCTGCCCGTCGAGGACGAGGAGGTCTCGAGGACGCTCCACAGGTCATTCGAGAGGCAGGGGATCACGATCCACGTCAGCACGAAGTGCGAGAACTTCCGGGTCGGGAAGGACTCGGTCACGGTGGACCTGGTCGCGGGCGAGTCGAAGACGACGGTCGAGGCCGAGGTCGTCCTCTCGGCGATCGGCGTCGTCGCCAACATCGAGGGCGTCTTCGCGCCGGCGCTCAAGCCCGAGCTCGAGCGCAACTTCCTGAAGGTCGGCGACGACTACCAGACGAGCATCACGGGGATCTACGGTGCGGGCGACATCATCGGCCCGCCATGGCTCGCGCACGTCGCGACCTACGAGGCCGTGAACGCGGTGAACGGCATGTTCGGGCACGGAAGGCCCAAGCGCGTCAAGGACTTCCCGGGCTGCACCTACTGCCAGCCCCAGGTCGCCAGCACGGGCTTGACCGAGAAGGCCGCCCGCGAGAAGGGCCTCGCCATTAAGGTCGGCAAGTTCCCGTTCACGGCCTCCGGCAAGGCCGTGGCCTCCGCGGACACCGAGGGCTTCGTCAAGGTGATCTCCGACGCGGCGACGGGGGAGATCTACGGCGCCCACATCATCGGCGCCGAGGCGACCGAGCTCATCGCCGAGTACGGGCTGGCCGTCGAGCTCGAGGCAACGGTCGAGGAGATCCACCAGACGATCCACGCGCACCCGACGCTGAGCGAGGCCGTGATGGAGGCGTCCGCCGCGACGAGCGGGGAGTCGATCCACATCTAGGCGCACCCCCGGGCGGCGTCAGCCCGCCGTCTCCTTGAGCAGGCTCGTCAGGTACGGGATCAGCTGCTTCTTCCTGCTGACGATCCGGGGAAGGTCGAAGATCTCGTCCTTCTCGATGTGGGGGTAGTTGATGATCGACTGCGCCGCCGGGATGCCCTCCCGCTCCGAGATCTTCCAGAAGGAGCGGATGTCCATGGTGCCGAGCCTCACGTAGAACTCCTCGAGGCGCGCGTCGTCGACCGCGTGCACGACGGCCGCCTTGAGGGCCCTGGCGATGTCGGCCAGGGAGCCGTGGACCTGGCGCATGAGCCGCGGCTCCTTCACCCGGGGAATGAAGATGCCGCCCAGGTGGGGGAGCGAGAGCGTGCCGACCACCCGGCCCGCGCCGTCCGTCACCGGCAGCAGGTGCAGATCGCCCCGGTCCATGAGCTCCAGCGCCTCGGCGCACGTGGCGGTCTCGGGCACCGCCGCCACGGCCGTCGCCATGAGGTCGCGCACCCGCGGCGAGACGTCGCTCACGTAGACGGGCAGGGGCTGGTGGAAGCGCCCGAGGATCCTGTCTATGCGGTCGTTCGTGTTGCCGCAGCGGGCGGCGACGTGCCCGGCCTCGCCGCGGGCCTCCTTGTAGGCCGCGTAGGCTATGGCCGAGCAGATGGAATCGGCATCGGGATTGCGGTGGCCTATGACGAAGGTCGTGCTGGCGTCTGGCGCGAAGGGCGCTGTCGACATCTTAACAGCGTTGGGGCAAAACCCCCCGAATTCATGGAACTCGACAACACTTTGCTCCGGTTTGTAGCATGGGACGATGAAGATCTATCTCGACGGCAGGTTTGTCGATGAGGCCGACGCAAAGGTGTCGGTTTTTGACCACGGACTGCTCTACGGGGACGGCGTATTCGAGGGCATACGCCTCTATGGAGGCAACGTCTTCCGCCTGGACGAGCACCTCGAGCGCTTCGAGTACTCGGCGAAGGCCATCCTGCTGGACATGCCCCTTACGCGAGCGCAGTGGAGCGAGGCCATCTGCGAGTCCTGCCGCCAGAACGGCCTTAAGGACGGCTACATCCGCGCGGTGGTGACCCGCGGCGTGGGCGACCTGGGGCTGTCCCCCTGGCTTTGCAAGCAGGCGTCGTACTTCGTGATCGCCGGCAAAATATCGCTCTATCCGCCGGAGTACTACGAGAACGGCCTGGCGATCGTCACGGTGCCGACGCGCCGGATCGGGCCGGCGTCGCTGCCCGCGACGATCAAGTCCCTCAACTACCTGAACAACATCCTGGGCAAGATCGAGGCCAAGCAGTTCGGGGCCCTGGAGGCGATCATGCTCAACGACCAGGGATACGTCGCCGAGGCGACTGCGGACAACGTGTTCATCGTGCACAAAGGCGAGATCGTGACGCCGTCCACCTTCCAGGGGGCGCTCAAAGGCGTGACCCGCAGCACCATCATCGACATCGCCAAGGACCTCGGGATAACGGAGCGCGAGGCCAACCTCACGCGCTACGACCTGTGGTGCGCCGACGAGTGCTTCCTCACGGGCTCGGGCGCCGAGGTGATCCCCGTCGTGAAGCTCGACGGGCGCACCATCGGCACCGGCAAGCCCGGCCCGATCACGCGCAGGGTCCTGGCCGAGTTCAGGAAGCGGGTCCTGACCGAGGGCACTCGGATCTGACTTAAGGACACGCCCGGGTGCGCCGTTATGGCGCTTGGCAGCGCACGGTGTGCGCAGAATTGAGCCGGACTCAGGCCCGTTGCCTGCGGCTTGCCCAATGAGACGATACGTGGCACGTTTGGTGCAGGAAGAAGAAGACAATCCATGGCAAACCCTATCAAGTGCGACATCTGCTCAAAGCCGGCGACGGTGCACCTTACCCAGATACTGGACAACAAGGTGCACAAGATCGACCTGTGCGAGGAGTGCGCCCAGGAGAAGGGCGTCACGGACCCGAGCGGATTCTCCCTCGCGGACCTTCTTCTCAAGGCCTCGCTCAACCCCGAGGCTACGGCCGGCGGCATGCGCTGCGAGCAGTGCGGCTTCACGCCAGTGGACTTCAAGAAGCTTGGCCGCTTCGGCTGCCCCGCGTGCTACATCGCATTCAAGGGCATCCTGGACCCCATGCTCGACGGCATGCACAAGGGGGTCGTCCACGCGGGCAAGGTGCCCCAGAGGGCGATCGAGCGGCGCTCGCTCCACGAGCGCCTGAGCAAGCTTGAGGGCGACCTCTCCGAGGCGATCAAGGCCGAGCGCTACGAGGACGCGGCGCGTTGCCGCGACGAGATCAACCAGGTCCGGCAGGCCGTTGAACAGAAACCCCAGCGCCAAGAACGATGACCATAGGCTCCCTCATAGAGGCACCCTCGGAATTCACCGACTCCTCAAGCGGAAAGTCGGCGATAGTCCTCATGACCCGGATCCGGCTCGCCCGCAACCTGGCCGGCCACCCGTTCCCCGGCTGGGCCAAGCCCTCCGAGCGAGAGAAGGTCCTGGAGTCCTGCCGCAGCGTGCTTATCTCGACGCCGCTTCTGAAGCGGGGGCTCTCAGTCGGCGTCGACGAGCTTGGCGAGCTCGAGAGGCGCATCCTCGTCGAGCGCCACCTGATAAGCCGCGAGCTGAGCGGCTCGAAGCAGGGCAGCGGCGTCGTGATCAGCAAGGACCAGACGGTTTCCGTGATGATCAACGAGGAGGACCACCTGCGCATCCAGATGATGCGCGGCGGCTTCCAGCTGAAGAAGGTGTGGGGCGCGATCAACGAGCTGGACTCGCTGCTCGAGGACAGCTTCGACTTCGCGTTCTCCCCGAGCCTGGGCTACCTGACGGCCTGCCCGACGAACCTGGGCACGGCGATGCGCGCGTCTGCCATGATGCACCTGCCGGCGCTCGTGATCGCCAGCCAGATGGAGAAGGTGGTTCGCGCCGTCAACCAGCTCGGCATGGTCGTGCGCGGGCTTTTCGGGGAGGGCTCGGACGCGAGCGGCAGCATATTCCAGATCTCAAACCAGACGACGCTCGGGGAATCCGAGGAGGAGATCCTCAAGAGGCTCTCCGGGGTGCTGCAGTCCATCATCGAGCATGAGCTCAACGCCCGCGCCCGGCTCCTCGAGTCCGACTCGGGCAAGCTCTTCGACAAGATCGGCAGGGCGTTCGGGATCCTCCAGAACGGGCACGTTCTAAGCTCCAACGAGGCCATGAACCTGCTCTCGCTGATCCGCCTGGGAGTGGACCTCGGAATCTTCCCGGAGGCCAGGCGCTGCGTCACGGACCGGCTCTTCATCGAGGCGCAGCCGGGCCACCTGCAATACGCCCAGAAGGCCGAGGTCGACGCCGGCCAGAGGGACCTCCTGCGGGCCGATAGGCTTCGTTCGGAGTTTGCCAATTTTCCGCGCCCGGATTTCTCTTTGTCAGCGAACGGGAAGAACTGACGCACCCATTTAATCAACGAACCATGTCTCAGGAACCGATGAACAATTTCACGCCGCGCGCCCAACAGGTGCTGGCGCTGGCACGAAAGGAAGCCGACCGTTTCCACCACAACTATGTCGGGACCGAGCATATCCTGCTGGGTCTGAT
>Ga0224555_1005547_pt1 | contig 10464 bp, 8 predicted proteins | sample 714S23034metaG_FD_180687 | JGI IMG/M metagenome (GOLD analysis project Ga0224555, IMG submission 180687) | Peat soil microbial communities from Stordalen Mire, Sweden - 717 S2 30-34 | ecosystem: Environmental > Terrestrial > Soil > Wetlands > Peat | place: Sweden: Norrbotten County, Stordalen...
TTTTTCCCGTAGGCGAAGTTTGCTTGCTGGAGCGGAAGATGTCAAGCAGGGAAGAACAGATGTCCGGGCTCTCCAGCTTTAGCGTCCCGGGCTCTCCCCAGTAAGATGAAGAGAGCGATCCATGCCCGGCTCCGAGCCCCAGTCCCGAAAGAGCGCCCAGGGAGCCACTCCTGAGCCCAGGAAACCTCCAAGGCCCAGCTCTGCTCAGCAGGACGACGACATTGTCGGCAAAGCATACGACAGCCGCCTGATGCGGCGACTGATCACCTATCTCTACCCCTACAAATCGGCATGCTTCACCTCGATCGTCGCGATCCTGCTCAAGGCCGGCGCCGACGTGCTGGGACCCTACCTGACCATGGTCGCGGTCGACCTCTACCTCAAGCCGGCCTCTGACCGGACCGCGCAGATGGCGGCGGCCGATGCCGCCACGGGTGCTGCGGCTCACCCTTTGCTGGCGCACTGGCTTAGTCCCTGGGCGGCGGGCGGCGCGTGGACCGGGATTTCGGAAATCGCCGGTATCTGGCTGGCCGCCATGGTATTCAGTTATGGCCTCGAGGCGCTGCAGACCTGGCTGATGCAGTGGACCGGCCAAAAGGTCATGTTCGATATGCGCAGCCAGATCTTCCGCCACTTGCAGAGCATGCATATCGGCTTCTTCGACCGCAATCCCGTCGGCCGCCTCGTCACGCGCCTCACTACCGACGTGGACGCCATCAACGAGATGTTCACCTCCGGGGTCTTCGCGATCTTCGAGGACATCTTTGTGCTTGTAGCGATCGTCTTCGTCATGCTGCGCATGAAGTGGTGGCTGGCGCTGCTGGCGTTTTCCGTTCTGCCGCTGATCCTGCTGGTCACCCGCATCTTCCGCAAGTACGTGCGCGAGTCGTACCGGCGCATTCGCGCGGCTATCGCCCGCATCAACGCCTACACCCAGGAATACATCTCGGGGATGACGCTGGTGCAGCTTTTCAATCGCCAGCAGCGGGCCTTCAACGACTTCTCCACGATCAACCGCATTCATATGGAGGCGTTCAAGGACAACATCCTCTGCTACGCGCTCTACTACCCCGCGGTGGAGCTCCTCAGCTCCGTTGCCATCGCGCTCATCATCTGGGAAGGGGGCGGCGGCGTCCTGCGCGGCACCGTCCTGCTGGGAACGCTGGTCGGCTTTATGCAGTACGCTCAGCGTTTCTTCCGGCCCATTCAGGACCTCAGCGAAAAGTACAACATCCTCCAGGCCGCCATGGCTGCCAGCGAGCGGATTTTCAAGTTGCTCGATACGCCCCCGGAGATTGTCTCTCCAAAGAATGCCAAACCCGGCGACGGTTCCGGCCGGGTTGAGTTCCGCGACGTCTGGTTCACCTACCAGCGCCTCGATGCCCCCACCAGATCGCGCATTGCGGCCACGAATGCCGCCGAACTCCAGGGTATGACCGACATCGACTGGGTGATGCGTGGCGTCTCCTTCACCATCGAACCCAACCAGACAGCCGCCATCGTCGGTCACACCGGGGCAGGAAAGACGACCATTACCAGCCTCATGATGCGCTTCTACGATGTCCAGCACGGTCAGGTGCTGATCGATGGTGTCGAGGTCCGTGACCAGGATCTGAGGGCCTTACGCCAGCGCTTCGGCGTCGTCCTGCAGGACCCATTCCTGTTCAGTGGCACAGTTGCAGACAACATCCGCCTGGGCACCGAGCATATCGACGACGAGGCCGTGCGTACCGCCGCCGAGCAGGTCAACGTCGACGATTTCATCCGGTCGCTCCCGTCCGCCTACGATGAGCCGCTGCGCGAGCGCGGTGCCGGGCTCTCCACCGGCCAGAAGCAGCTCATCAACTTTGCACGCGCCCTGGCGCACCGTCCCGGGATTCTCATCCTCGACGAGGCCACCTCCAGCGTGGATACCGATACGGAGTTCCGCGTTCGGGAGGCCCTGGGGCGGATGGTCGAGGGCCGCACCTCGGTCGTAATTGCGCACCGGCTCTCCACGGTTCAGCGCGCCGACGTCATCCTCGTCATGCATCGTGGCCAGTTGCGCGAAATGGGTTCGCACCAGGAGCTCCTGGCGCTCCGTGGCATCTACTGGAAGCTCTACCAGCTCCAGTACAAGGACCAGGAACTGAGCGAGCCGGCCAGCGGGCTGACGCCTTCCCTGGCCATGGGAACGGACTAGCTTGGCCAGGCCAAAAATCTTCATTTCCGCCGGAGAAGCCAGTGGCGAGTACTACGGGACCCTCGTGATCGAGGCGATCCTGCTGCTGCAACCCCAGGCGGACTTTTTCGGCCTGGGCGGCCGGCGGATGGAGGCGCTGGGCTTCCGCCCCATCGTCCGTTCCGAAGACGTTGCCGTCATGGGCATCACCGAGGTCGTGCGCCATCTGCCGCGCATCTACCGTGAATACCGGCGCCTGCGCGCCTCTGTCGCGGCAGAAAGGCCTGACATCGCCATCCTGATCGATTTTCCCGACGTCAATCTCTCGCTCGCCCGGCGCCTGAAGCAACTCGGCGTGTCTGTGATCTACTTTGTGAGCCCTCAGCTCTGGGCCTGGAAGAAGTACCGCATCCGCAGCGTGCAACGCTGTGTCGACCGCATGCTCACCATTTTTCCCTTCGAAGAGCGCTTCTACCATGACCATGGCGTCGATGCGGAGTTCGTTGGCCACCCGCTGGCGGAGCGCGAGCTGCCCACCGTGACCCGGGACGAATTCGCAACTCAGAACGGCCTCGATCCCGCTAAAACCTGGGTCGGACTGCTGCCGGGAAGCCGCGGCAAGGAGATTCGCCTCAATCTGCCGGAGATGGTCCAGGCGGCCGCCATGCTCGGACCGGAGGTCGAGTTCCTGCTGCCTCTCGCGCCCACACTCACCGGGCCGCAGCGAAACCACATCCGCGCCCTTCTGGCCGAACTGCTCAAGTCCGACCCAAAGGCCCCCAATATTATCGTCGTCGAAGATGCCCGCGCTGTTTTGTACCACGCTCGGGCCAGCATTGTGGCCAGTGGTACTGCGACTGTGGAAGCAGCGCTGATCGGCAACCCGTTTGTCGTGGTATACCGGATTTCACCGTTGAGCTACGCGGTGGCGAAGCGGGTGGTGAGCGTTCCCCACGTGGCCATGGTGAACCTCATCGCCGGCAAACGCATCGTACCCGAACTGATTCAGGGTGACTTTAAGGCCACTGAGGTCGTCTCACAACTCAGATTGCTGATGGATGACGGGGAGCCGCGGGTCCGAATGCAGGCAAACCTGCGGCGTGTGGGAGAAATGCTGCGCGCCGACCAGAGCGCCGTCGGACGAGTCGCCCAGATCACATGCGAGATGCTGAAATCACGATCCACGCCGGAAGAAAGACTGAGCCAGCTTCAATGAAGGATTTTCCCTTGACCCACGCGCCGAAGCGGCGCATTTTCCTTGCCGCAGTCTGCCTGGCGATGGTGGCCGCATTCCTGCCAGTTTCCCAATGCATGGCCCAGAACATCGCCCCAAAACCAACGCTGAACATCACGGCCTACAACATCAATGTCGCGATCCATCCCGCCGACCACTCGTTGGATGCCACGACGCAGGTGACGTTCACGCCCCTCGCCGACATCCCCACCGCGATTTTTGACCTTCACGGAGCCCTGCTCGTGGACAAGGTCACCGACGCGAGCGGTGCCACGCTGAACGGCCAGCGCGGTCCCGGCGCAACTCTGGTTGTTGCCCCCTCCACACCCCTGGCTAAAGGCCAGTCGATGACCTGGACCTTCCATTACTCCGGCAAGCTGGAGTCCGACGCCGGCGGCCCCGTCGAGGGGCTGAAGCTGGCCTACGTCGGCGATCCCATCAGCTATCTGCTCTACGCCGGACGCTGGTTCCCCATGACCGGCTACATGACCGACCGCTTTACGGCGGAGATTCACGTGAAGGCGCCGGCAGGCTATCGCGTGATTGGCAGCGGCAGCACGGGCAAGCCCGCGTCCGCTGCAGGCGGGGAAGAGGAATGGAACTTTAAGTGGGATAAACCCGGATTCCCCGGCACCATCATCGCAGGCAAATTTGACACGCCGGTCTCCGGCGCCGCCCCTAACATTCACGTCTACACAACCGCAGCGCACAAGGCTGCCGCCACGGACTACGCAGGCACCGCCCTGCGCGAGTTCGCCTATTTCACCAGCACCTTCGGATTTCCGGAATCGAACCAGCTGAACGTCGTCGAGCTGCCCGACGATACCGTGCCGGTCGCCTGGGCGCCCGAGATCGCCGCAGTCGCCGGTACGCACATCGGGGGCAAAAACGACTTTCGTCTGCTGGCTAACACGATTTCCCACCAGTGGTGGGGCAGCGAAATCAGCCCGGCGACGCTCAATGACGCCTGGATCGTCAACGGTATGGCCCGCTACAGCGAGTTGATGTACCTCGAAGACGACGCTGGCCATGCAGCGCTCGAGACGGCGTTGCCCGATATCGCCGCCAGCGCTCTGGCTTACGACACCATTCCTCTTTCCAGCGCCGGTACTCTCGCCGCTTATTCTCCGCAGTTCCAGTCCATGACCCTCGACAAGGGGGCCATGGTGTTCCACATGCTGCGCTGGGAAGTCGGCGACGACAGCTTTGAGAAGATTTTGCGCGCGACCCTCACCCAGTACAAAGACAAGGGCATCCGCACCAGCGAATTCGAGCGCCTCGCCGAGGAACAGTCGCAGCAGCAGCTCACAGCATTCTTCTCTGAATGGCTCGACGGCACAGGCGCGCCGGAATTCACCGATAAATACGCCGTCTACCGTCTGGGGAACAACAAGGGCTTCCGGACCATCGGCGAGGTGCAGGGCGATATGGACCTGTTCAATATGCCCATGAACCTGCGCGTGGAAACCGAAGGCAAAACCGTCGACAAGCGCATCGACGTTGTAGGCACGGACTCTCAGTACGTCATCGACACCTTTGGCCGCCCGCGGCGCGTCACCATCGACCCCCAGGACTGGGTCCTGAAGAATACCCCTGACCTTGAGGTCCGCGTGGCCATCCTGCGCGGCCAGCAACTGGCGGCGCAGGGCGACACCGGCGGTGCGCTGGCGGAGTATCAGAAGGCGCTGAAGGCTAACCCGCAGAGCTCTCTGGCCAGCTATCGCATCGGCGAGCTGCTCTTCAGCATGCGCAACTACCAGGCCGCCGTGAACGCTTACCGTGACGCGCTGAACGGCGACGGCGAACCCAGGTGGACGGAGGTCTGGAGCCACATCGCCGTCGGCAAAATCTTCGATCTCACCGGGCAGCGCGACCGCGCGATTCAGGAATATCGCCAGGCCATACAGACGAACGACAACACGGCCGGAGCCCTGAACGAGGCCCGCCACTGGATTCAGACTCCCTACAAAAGGCCGGACACGGAGTAGTTCGTTAGACTGGGGTTCAGCCACATGCCATTCACTGTCATTAACGCATTGATCCAAAGGTTCAGACGGCGGCACGCAATCATGCGTCTGCGCAGGTTGCGCCGTCCCTTGCCTGTCAACTTCAAATTTGCCCGCGAAGAGGTCAACTCCAGGTAGTTTGACTTACAGCCCCTTGTAACTCCCCCCGTCCACCAGAATCGTCTGCCCCGTGATGCTCGCGGCAGCCTCTGAAGCCAGCCACACAATGGTCTGCCCGACCTCCTCCGGCCTCGCCATGCGGCCGATCGGGATCTCGCGCTCCAGGTCGCCTTTCACTTGCTCAAACGAGACGTTGCGGTTCTTTGCCCGCGTCTCCAGCAGGCTCCGCGAGCGGTCTGTGGAGGTGAAACCCGGTCCTACATTGTTGATTGTGATGCCGTCTTTGCCGAACTGTCCGGCCAGCGAACGGACCAGCCCCATCATTCCTGCGCGAATCGTGTTTGACAGCACCAGCTCCGGCACCGGCTGCTTCACTGTGTACGACGTCAGTGTCACAATGCGGCCCCAGTGCTGCTGCTGCATGTGCGGCAGTACGGACTGGGCAAACACGATGGCGCTGCGCAGGTTCAGCTGCCAGGTCCGCTCCCAGTCCTCCAGCGTCGCGTCGAGGAAGGGCTTCGCCGGTGGCCCGCCTGCATTCGGAACGCAAATATCGATCCGCCCAAACTTCGCATGCACCGCCTGAACGAAAGCCCGCACGGCATCGGAATCGCCGACATCGAACGCCTGGGTGAACGTCTCCACACCGAAGCGGCTCCGCGCCTCGCCCGCGACCTGATCGAGTTCCGCCTGACGGCGCGCACACAGCGCCAAATGGGCGCCCTCCGCCGCAAAGGCCAGTGCCGTTGCCTTGCCGATGCCTGCGCTGGAGCCCGCAACGATCGCCACTCTGCCTTTCAGTCCCGTGTCCATGCGCCCTATGATAGTCGTGTCGAAAATTCCAGGGTATGGACCTCACCGTCCGGAGAAACCAGCTTGCCCGATACCAGCGATCTGCATTACACCAGCTTCGACAACATCCCGCTTGAGCACCTGAATCCTCTCATCGATCGCCAGTTCGTCCACGGTGAGCGCACCATGCTGGCACGCGTCATCCTGCGCAAGGGCGCCGTCGTCCCACGCCACAGCCACGAGAACGAGCAGATTACCTATATCCTCGAAGGCGCTCTGCGATTCACCCTGGGCGACGACCGCGTGATCACCGTCAGCGCTGGGCAAGTGCTCGTCATTCCCTCCAACATGCCCCATCAGGCCGAAGCCCTCGAGGACACAGTTGACCTCGACGTCTTCGCGCCACCCCGTGCGGACTGGATCGCCGGAACGGATTCCTACCTGAGGAAGTAGTCAGGCGCACCTCGGGCCGGGCGCGGGCGATTGCCCCGTCCGGGATCAGAGCAGGGTTTCGGAGAATTCTTCCGGCGGCATCGCCAGCCTGCAGCGGTTCCGCCCGTCCGCTTTGGCCGCGTACAGAGCCACATCCACTTCGCGCAGCACGTCCTCTCGCCGCGGGTAGCCCCATTCGCGCGCAGGCAACACGCCAATGCTGATGGTCAGCGACAGGGGACCGCATGCGGTGGGTATGGGCGATTCCTCGATGCTCAGGCGGAGCTGATCGGCGCGTGTCAGTGCCTCCGGCGCTCCACAACCGCCGAGGATGACAAGGAATTCTTCGCCCCCCAGCCTTCCCACCAGATCGTAGGCGCGTACCGCGCGCAGAAATCGCCTCGCCGCCTCGCGCAGCACCTCATCGCCCACCGGATGCCCGAAGCGGTCATTGACGCTCTTGAAATGATCCAGGTCGGCCAGTAACACCGCAGTCGCAGCGTGTTCGCGGGCGCCGCGCGCCAGCTCCCGCCCCAGCATATCGAGAATGGCTTCCCGATTCAGCAGCGACGTCAGCGAGTCGTGGGTCGCTTTGAAGTGCAGGTTTTCCCGCGCCCGCTTCAGCTCTGCTTCGGTTTCCTTCAGGGCCGTAATGTTGCGCCCAATGCCGATAATCCCGACCGTGTTCTTCTCGGCATCGCGAAAGGGTACTTTCGTGGTCAGCAGCCATCGAATCCGGCCGTCAGCCTCCCGGATATGTTCGTCCTGGCTGACCAGCGGAACACCGGTCTGGATGACTCTCTGCTCGTCCTGATAAAAGCCGGCCGCCAGATCGCTCGGATAATAGTCGAAGTCAGATTTTCCACGAAGCTCTCTACCCGAAGGAGCCCCCATCACATCGGCTGTGCCCTGATTCGCAAAAAGGAAGCGGCTCTCCAGATCCTTGGCGTAAATCAGGTCCGGTACGCTGGCCATTACCGCGCGCAGCAGATCCAGTTCGCCGCTGAAGTGCTCCCCTGGCCCGTGAAGACGGCTATTCGCAAATCGCCACGCCAGTAAACAGGCGCCGGAAAGGATCACGATGAGGAAGAAAAGCAGGATCCAGCCGAGCAGACTCTCGGGGTAGAAGAGGGCTACCGAGCTGGACAGGTAGCCCGTCAGGCCCACGTGGAATGCGAAAGCGGGATCGATCGCAGGTTTCATCGCTGTCCCGGTCACCGCGGCGTACTGCGGCGGCGCAAGACCTTCGGACGAACCCGGCATCCGGAACCGAGTCTCTGACGGCGCTCCAGCCGCCGTCAGATCGCCGAGACGCATTCTAAACCATCATCGGCCCGTATTCGGGCAACACTAGTACCTTTCGCCCTCGCTGACGCGAATTGCGACGACACCAGATTGCCCTGGTCATGCCAGTCGTCTGGACTTAGGGATCCTCCGACGTCTTTCCTCCGGATCACGGGAACTGAATCCCACCAACCCGCGAGAGAGCCGGCAATCACGAGCCCAACCGAAACAGGGACCTACTTCTTTGCGTTCTGTGCTGCCTTCTGCTTGGCCCAGCGCCTTCTCTGTGCAGCGGCAATGCGGGCCCGAGCGTCTGCGCTAAGAACGCGCTTCTTGCGGGGTTTATTTCCAAAGGAAGACGAGGAGATTCGAGAGCCTCCGGTACTGAGGAGCAAGGCACGAACTTTCTCGAGGCGGCTGATTTCTTCATCCACTGCAGCAACTAGTTCTTCGCGTGTCATTCTTTTTTCTCTCGTGTGGTAAAGGCCAGTTATCCAGGGAACGGATGCAACATCGCCTACCATAACAAATTAAGAGATTTGTTACAAAAAAAATTGCCCCATCCCGGCGACTCATCTCAGGCACCCTACTCGGGCTGTACTGAAATGACACATTAACCTACAATTTGCACTCTTTTTTTTCTCTTGTAAGCTCTTATTCTCGGTTCGCGCACACGATAAGGGCGTGCACATCCTCAAATTTGCTGGGGTCCAGCGCCGGCTTGATTCCGGCGTCGGTGCCCCTGTCGAGATTCAGCCTGGGGGGCGGGTTCCTCGGACAGAAGCATTTGCACCTCAGACCCCGCACATTTCGCTGCAGCTGGGAAAATATGAAATTCGTCTCGCCGAAACCATGGCCGAACGCGAGGCCGCTTGCCGCCTGCGGTTCAAAGTCTTCAATATTGAGCTACGCGAAGGACTCGAATCTTCCTACCAGACCGGAATGGATCAGGACCAATTCGACTTATTCTGCGATCACCTCATCGTCGAGGATCGCTCCCGGCGCACGACCGTCGGTACCTACAGAATGCAGTCCGGTAATGTCGCTGCTCGAAAATTCGGTTACTACAGTGAACAGGAATTCGATTTTTCGCCCTATGAAACCATCCGGGGCCAAGTCCTGGAGCTAGGTCGAGCCTCCATCGACCGCGACCACCGCACCAGCGAAGTCCTCACTCTGCTCTGGCGAGGCATTGCGCTCTATGCGCGCTTCTATCATCTCCGCTACCTGATTGGTTGCTCTTCGCTGAATTCCCGCAACCCTGCGGAAGGATGGTCGATGCATTGCCAGCTGGAGCCATTCCTGGCGCCGGAGACACTGCGTACATCGCCTACACGCCCTTACGAACTGCCGCAAACGACGGACGTTCCGGATCAGGTAAAGATTCCTAAACTTCTGAAGACGTATATTGCAGTGGGAGCCAGAATCTGCGGCGCGCCGGCATGGGATCGCGAATTCGGAACGATCGACTTTCTGACCCTTCTCGATCTGGTCCAGCTCTCGCCGGCCGCCAGAAACCGCTTCATGCCGGACTCCGCATCCTCGGCGGCATCCGCGCCAGTCTGCGCTTACCGACCCTGCTGATCAGCCTGATCGAAGTCGCCGCCCGCTTTCTGGTCCTGCGCCTCCGGCATCGAAGAGATCTCGAACTCTGGCAGCGAGCCCAGTGGCTGCACGCCGCCTGCGCGCTGATCCTCCGGCGTCTGAAGCTAAACCTGGAATGCCGAGGCCAGCGTCCTGCCCAGGGACTCATCTGCTCCAACCACCTCAGCTATTTCGACATCCTGGTCTATGCGGCCACAACTCCGTGCGTCTTTGTGTCCAAGCAGGAAGTTCGCCGCTGGCCCGCCTTCGGCTTTTTTGCGCGCTGCGGAGGAACCATCTTCCTCGACCGCCAAAGTCGCAGCAGCGCCGAGAAAGCCGCTGTGCAAATGGTGTCGGTGCTGGAAGCCGGCGTCCCTATCCTCCTCTTTCCGGAAGGCACCAGTACCGACGGCGCCGAGGTCCTGCGCTTTCATCCCACGCTGCTGGAGCCCGCGGTTCAGCTCAACCAGGAAATCACCGCTGCCGCGATCGGCTATCGCGCCCCTGGCGTCGAAGAGCGCGACCTTTGCTGGTTTGGTGAGGATCCCTTCTTACCGCACCTGCTGAGGACCCTGGCGCGCACCAGGATCGCGGCTGAAGTCGAGTTCTTCCCGGATCGTATGAGTTACACAGGCCGCAAAATTGCGGCGCTCGAACTGCGCGAACAGGTGGATGCGATGCGAAAGAGAATGAAGAGGCAATCGGCCCAGGCACGGTAGATCGCGTCTCACTCCCAGCTCCCAGCTCCCAGCTCCCAGCTCCCAGCTCCCAGCTCCCAGCTCCCAGCTCCCAGCTCCCAGCTCCCAGCTCCCAGCTCCCAGCCCCCAGCTCCCAGCTCCCAGCCCCCCGCC
>Ga0224555_1005548_pt1 | contig 10460 bp, 9 predicted proteins | sample 714S23034metaG_FD_180687 | JGI IMG/M metagenome (GOLD analysis project Ga0224555, IMG submission 180687) | Peat soil microbial communities from Stordalen Mire, Sweden - 717 S2 30-34 | ecosystem: Environmental > Terrestrial > Soil > Wetlands > Peat | place: Sweden: Norrbotten County, Stordalen...
TCGCCCTCGACAACCCCAAGAAGATCAGCTTCCTCAGCTTCCAGCCGGTCAGCTTTACCGGCCGCGACGAGGAAATCACCGACGAGCGCCGTCTCGCTCAGCGCTACACGCTCTCGCACATGGCCCATGATATCAAGAATCAGGTGGGCATCGGCGAGCCGGAACGCGACTGGTTCCCCATCAGCTTCATGAGCACCTTCAGCGACTGGGCCGACATGATACACGGACCCGCCGCCGAGTGGGGCCAGCTCTCCTGCGGATGCCATCCCAACTGCGGCATCGGCATGGCGCTGATGATCGACAAGGAAACCAAGGAATCCGCGCCCGTAACCGCCTTCCTGCACATGGACAAGGTGGCCAAGGATGTTGCCAAGATCAACGATGCGGCTCGCGGCAAGTGGCTCTCCGTCATCGGCATCACGCTCTCTCTGCTCCGCAACTACGATCCCTTCATGGCGCCCACTCACTTCAAGATCACCGACATGATGAAGAAGATGGACAAGACCTTCAACGCCACCGGCAAGGATTACGGCAGCGTGAAGGGCGACCGCACCCTGGAAGACATCAAGCTCCGCCGCCAGGACCGCTGGAACTTCCTCTTCATCGCCGGCATGTGGTTCCAGGATCTCTTCAACTACGACTTCCGCCGCACCGAGCAGTGCATCATCCCCTACGCCACCCAGGAAGGCGAAATCAGCTTCTGCGCCTACAACACCGGCGTCGGATGGCGCAACATTATCGAGAAGATGCACATGACGGCCACGCTCACCAAGTGGTATGAGGAGCACGGGCGTCACGAAATCTTCACCGGCGGCAAGCAGGTGGTCATGCCCGTAGTAGGCCATGACCTCCAGTTGAACCAGATACACGTCAACGCCGCGGCCAACCACACCCTCGACGATCTGGGCATTGCCAAGACCGCCCGCGAAGAGCAAATCCGCGCCCGCGACGGGAAGATGAAGCAGGATGCGGAAAACTCCCGCATGGCAAAGCTCTATCGCGAGCATGTCCTCGGCGAAAAGCCTGTCGAGGGCCTGGTAAGCCTCAACGCCATCGCCCCCGCCAAGCCCGCCAAGGAAAAAGAAAGCGAGCTGGTCGCCGGCGACTGAGCATTGCATGCAACAGCCGCGCCTTCGGCGCAAAACAACAAAGGCCGCCCGCAAGGGCGGCCTTTCAAATTGAGATCTGAATTGTCTATGACGATCTGGCGTCAGTTGACGCTGGCTGAATCGAGTAGTCCACGCGATTGCCCTTGACCGCATACAACAGTGAATTCCTTCAGCTGCTTCAGCCGGTAGTCTCTTCGCTTTTCCCAAAAGAGGCAGTAACTCTCCAAAAAGAGGATATTTGGGAAATTAAAATGAATTCATGCACCTTGCTAAAGACACAAGCCGCCTTTTGATGCACAATTACATTCATGGGTGCAATTTCAGTCTTAGAACTATGTGCGGGTGCCGGCGGTCAAGCGCTTGGATTCGAGCAGGCCGGTTTTGCACACGTTGGATTGGTTGAACTCGACGGGCATGCGTGCAAGACGCTGCGTTTCAACCGCCCGGAGTGGAATGTTATAGAAGAAAACCTGAACACCTTTGATGCCAGGCCGTTTCGAGGACGGGTTGATGTGGTGGCGGCAGGGCTCCCTTGCCCGCCATTTTCGAAGGCCGGCAAGCAGTTGGGAAAACTCGACGAGCGCAATCTCTTTCCAGCAGCGCTGCGAATTATTGATGAGGTTCGGCCACGCGCTGTGATCATCGAGAATGTCCGCGGCATACTCGATGCTGTTTTTGAAGACTACAGAACATTTATTGCAGGGCAGCTTTCGGATTATTGGACGGATTGGAAGCTTCTCAACGCATCCGATTATGGTGTCCCACAACTTCGTCCACGTGTGAATTTCGTGGCCATCCGCAAGGGTCTAGAGCACGGGTTTAGCTGGCCGGCCGCGAGCAAGAGGAAAGCTCCTACTGTCGGGGAGTCACTCTTTACCTTGATGGCTTCAAACGGTTGGAAAGGCGCTAAATCCTGGAAAACTCGGGCATCCGAGATTGCACCCACACTTGTTGGCGGCAGCAAGAAGCATGGCGGCCCTGACCTTGGCCCAACGCGAGCCAAGAAAGCATGGGCAACTCTCGGGGTCGATGGCATGGGAATTGCAGATGATGCCCCTACGCCGGAATTTTTTGGGATGCCAAGGCTCACCGTTAGGATGGCAGCCCGAATACAAGGATTTCCCGACGATTGGCAGTTTGCTGGCGGCAAGACCGCAGCCTACAGGCAGATAGGCAATGCCTTTCCGCCTCCTGTGGCACATGCAGTTGCAACCCAAGTGCGACGTTGCCTTGCTGGTTCTATGCAGCTGGAAATTGCTAGCTGACGCTATGCGATATGGCCCGCTGCCTTCAAGGCCGTTATGTCAGATTGGATAGTTGGCGTAAATGAAATGAATTCGTCTTTCCCGCATTTTGGCAACTTGAGCTTCTCGATCAACTCGCTGTCGTAGTTGCCGGAAAGGAGCGCAATTCCATTACGAGCAAGCGAATCGCGTGCGCCACCGTTTTTTCTCAGCCGCTTCATCGCGTCCTTTTGCTGGGCAACTCCGAGCACGACGACGCGAGAGATTGGCCGATTCTGTACATTTCGAAATAGCGCATCCAGCCGCGCTGTTCCGCTTGTCTGGCCTACAATTTGACTTCTGATCTCAGGATCTAGATTTTGCCAGAAGTTTTCTGGATATAGTTCGTTCTGAAGTATCCAACGAATTTTACCCTTGCCGGCCGATGAAATTGAGCTCTTCCCGTCCTTATTCTTCCCGGTGGTGAGGACTTCGTCTCTGATCATAATAATGCCGATGGAGAAGCGCGCGCTTTGTTCATCTGTCTCAACAAGGAGGCATGGATGCCCCTTAGCTTCAGACGGTATCATCCAAGTCGAGCGCATTGTGTTTTTTATATCCGTCTCAACCCCGTCAATAGAAAGATCAAGAATCTTCCCTTTAGGGAAGCCCAGCAAGTTTCTCAGTAGTATCTCAACTTTGGTTCCAAGATACGTCTTCTCAGTCTTCTCGATCTCGTCGAGCGTGAAGCGGTTTGTGCGGGGCGAGTCAATGACCTCGTCGATGGCTTTGCGGAGAAGAAGGGGAATCTCCCTCTTAAATTTCTCAAGACCGCCCGCATTTCTAAGAATCGCCTTCTCAAGCCGCTCGATCAGCAGCGAGTCCGGATTTCCCTTCCCTGGCCGGCCCGGTTCTTTATCGAGACTGCTTGATCGGTTCGTGGTCATATGCATTTAGTAATGCGAATGTACCACCTTGGAATTGGCTAACACGCTATTTTTCGGGGAAAGGACACTTGTTGTGCAACGCTCTGGTTAACAGCTCATCAAGTCTTTCTGGGCTGATGGCGCATATCCGGCATTCCCAGAGGTTGCGAACAGACCACCCCATGCGGCGAAGTTTGCGATCATTGGAGATGTCCCGCTCCTTGTTCCGAAGCAGTTTCGGCACCCAGTACTCTCGGTTTGACTTTGGCATCCTTCCATCAATGCACGTGTGACCATGCCAGAAGCATCCCTTGACTTGAATAATGACCTGGTATTTTGGAAGAACGATGTCCGGGCGTCCCGGCAGATCACGACCATGCAGACGGAAGCGAAAGCCGAGGCGGTGGAGCGCCTTCCTGACCAGCATCTCCGGCTTCGTGTCTTTCGATCGGATGCGCGACATCATTACCGAGCGCAAGGCAGCCGTTTCGCCCTTGGATCTTGTCATGTTCAGGCCTCAGCGAAATTATCAACGATTTCTCAGAACAGGAATTCTCGTAATGGGTTCTGTGCGTCTAAGTGCCTGCATTACAGATTATTTCCCCCCTTCGTCGCACAATAATCCTTAGAGCATTCCCTCAAAACATCCACGTAACTCCTTATCCTGGAATATTTTGCAGGGAACTTATTTGTTTTCAAGATTTTGCGGCGCAACCCTGCCCGTAAACTCAAGAAAACAAGGAATTTGTTTACAAAATATGGGTGGGGGTACCCGATGATCCAGCTATGTCGTCACATCAAAACCGACGGAAAACGATGCCAATCTCCGGCTCTGCGCGAGTCGGCTTACTGTTATTTCCACTCCCGCGTGCATACCATGGCCAAAGCGAAAAGCTCCAACTGGGACGACATCAAGCTCCCTTTGCTGGAAGATTCCGCCTCCATCCAGGTAGCTATCTCCCAGATCGTATCTGGGTTGCTCAGCTCCCGCCTCGATGCGCGCCGCACCGGCCTGCTCCTCTACGCCCTCCAGATCGCCTCGCAGAATATCGATCGCAAATCCTACCATCCGGACTCCGAAATTGTCCGTTCCATGACCGTCACCGACGAAGGCGATGAGCTGGCCCCGGAAGAGGAAGTCTGCGAACCCGACGATTGCGCAACCTGCGATCGCCGCGACACATGCGACGACTATGATCCCGACGAAGAAGACTGCGATTCCGATGAGGACGATTGCGAATCCGACGAAAACAACTGCGATTCTGACGAAGAAGACTGCGAATCTGAAGAAGAAAACGAGGAGCCGGACGCCCCAAGTCTCGATTCTGGAACCGAGCAGGCTGCGGAAAAAAGTTTTGCTTTGAAAGGACACGGCTTTAGTCGTGCCGAAGATGCGACAAAATTAAGCCGGGCTTTAGCCCCTGATGGAGAGCAACGCGTGGAGGGTACGGGCTTTAGCCCGTACATTGCTCCAGCCAAGTTGAATCGGGCTTTAGCCCCTGAGGGAGGTCTTTCGCTAATTCCGCCTGAGAATCCGAATATTTCCGCAACCCCACGGAAAATCACGAACCTCATGTGTGCGAATGGCGAGCCATTGGCCCCACTGCGGTCGGCTACGCCAACTGGCTGATCTTCACCTGCAACTTATCAAACTCCACGGTCCCCAAACCGCGGTTAGCGGCCATCTGCAGATAAGGCAGCTTCTCGGCGTCGAGATTCCAATACGCCTTGGCAACGTAAGCATCTAAAGCCACCGGATCAGTTCCAGCCACCATCGTCTTCTTTGTGGCCACATCTTCCAGGTTTCCGCCAGTCGGGCCGTTGCGCAGCAGGATGCGGTAACAATCAATCATGGTCAGCGTGGGCAGCATGAAATTAGCCAGGTCCGCGAGACTCTGGTGAATCTGCTGGTGCAGCCGGTTGCGCTCGCCGCCGAGAATGCCGTACCAGTTCTTCATGCCCAGCGTGGCACCGGTGAGTGCGTGATGCTTGGCGATGGGCAGGTTGAAGATTTTGTCCGCTTCAAGAAACGGCGTGAAGACCGGCCAGCTCTTCAGCACCACGCCGCCCAGTTCCACTTCGCGGAAAAGCTCCGGATCGGGCAGGATGACTTCAGCGCCCTCAGCGCGTGCAGCAGCCTGAATACCGGAACGCTGAAAGCAGCGCCGCGGTTCGTTGCAACTGACGTCGGTGACGATGACGCGCTTGGCCCCAGCACTCCAGCACTGGCGCACGACCTCTGCAACCACATCGGGATTCGTGTTGGCGGCCTGTTCCGGCGTGCGGTCCCACGCGATATTGGGCTTGATCACCACCACATCCTGCCGGCTGACGAAGCGGCCAATGCCGCCCAGATTTTCCAGAGCCTTATCCACCAGCGCGCGCGGCTCTCCATTCTGAACTATCGTCATGGCCGGCCATTGCGAATTGGCCGTCGCGCGATGGTCGCGCCGTGCCTCTACAGCCTGCGCCGGAACTGGCCGGAAACTGTGCTCGCTGAGCCAGACAGCCGCGCCCGCTGCGCCCGCCGCGACTCCGCCCACGCGCAGCAGTTGCAGCATCGCCTCGCGCCGCGTCATGCCCTGCGCCGCGCCCGTCGCTTCTTCCGGCTTGCGTTCGGTTTCCTCGGCCATGATATTTCTCCCGCTCAGACTTCCATGAGGTGCATGCGCTGCGGATCGTTCGTGCCCAATCGGTGAGCCGCATCAGCGGCAGTGGCAATATAGCGCGGAGGACGGCCCGCGGCCTCGAGTGTTGGCATGCCCACCTCGGCGCGTTTGCGCTCTATCATCTGCCATGCGATCTGATCGAGGGCGACGCGATCCTCGCCAACCATGAGCGCATTGGGATACCAGAGGCGCTCGGGATGAAAGCCAGGGCCTCCATCGTAGACCGAGCTGATGGCGTCACCAATGGTGAAGTGCACCTTCTCGCGAATCACGGGAATGCAATTCAAGTCGGCTACACCGGGATTGCAGCCTCCGGCGTGCAGATCCTGCGGGCGGTCAACCACGCCATACATGTTCTTCATGGCAAAGGTAACGCCGGCCCCGCTGTGGTCCTTGAGAATCGGCATATTGATGACCATGGCGCACTCGCGCGTGAGAATCTTCGTAATCCGGATGCGCGCCGTGCCCCACGTTGCCTGCTGATCCTCGAAACCCGCCTGGTCGCGGCTGTAGCAGCGGATCTGGTTGGGATTGGTGTTGATGGTGAAGCCGCAGGCCTCCAGGAAGTGGTCATTCTGGTCCCAGATCAGAATGTTTCCGGGCTTGACGCCAATCTGTTGCAGCCGCTCGGCAACCGCCATCACCAGCGCATGGTGGGTGCAAATGCCTTTGCCGCCCAGGCCGTTGATCTTGAGGCCAATGACCTTGCCTTCGGAAACAAAATTCGCGGGCACAATCCGCTTCCATGCTTCGGCCGGGTGCTCGCGGCCTGTGTAAGCTGCGATGGCGCGGTCGAGCAAAGCGGCCACGCGCTTCTCGTCCGGCTGCGCGCTCGTTCCGTGAAGGGCTGCGTCACGCGCAATCACGACTCTGGATTTGCCTATGGCTTCGTGCTGATCCAGTATCCGTGCGAATCCAAGCTTGCTCTGCGCGCCCAGCGCCAAAGCTCCTGTGGCTGCTATCTTCAGAAAATCCCGTCTGTTTTCCATTGCATTCCTCTCAATCGTCGCTGCCGCATTGGTTGATTGCCGTGCTTCCCGATGGTGCGCCATCATCCGATTCCGGTCTGGCGCCTGATCCGTTTGCTCAAGCCACGGTCGCTCTGCCGATCAAACTTCCAGAAGATTGATGCGCCGTGGATCGTTCACGCCCAACCGGTGCGCCTGATCGGCGGCAGTGACCAGATAACGCGCCGGACGGCCCACAGCCTCGACCGGTGGCAAGCCAACTTCGGCCCGTTTGCGCGCAAGCATCTGAGCTGCCGTATGATCCACGGCCACCGGGTCCGCGCCCACAATGAGCGCATTGGGATGCCAAAGATACTCCGGATGAAAGACCGGTCCCTTTTCATAAACAGAAGAAATGGCGTCGCCAACCGTAAACCTCACTTTCTGCCGAACGACCGGAATGCTGCACAGGTCGGCAAGGGCGGGGTCGCAATTGTTGGCATGAAGCTCCGCGGGACGCTCGATCACTCCATACATATTTTTCAACGAGAAAGTGACACCCACCAGATCATGGTCCTTCAGAATCGGCATATTGATGACCATGTCGCACTCGCGCGTCAATATCCTGGTCAGATTCACTTTGACTGATCCCTGAATCGTTGGTAGCTGTTCATAGCCCGCCGTGTCGTTGCCATAACAGCGGATGCGGCTGGGATCGGTATTGATGGTAAAGCCAGCGGATTCCAGAGCCTCGTTGCTGCGATCCCACACCAGAATGTCTCCGGCGCGGACCCCTGCCTGTTGCAGCCTTTCGCAAAGCGCCAGCACTAACTCCAGATGCGTCGAGACTCCCCTGTTCCCAACCCCGTTGACTTTGAGCCCTATGACCTTGGCTTTTGGAACGATTTGCTTCCACGCCTCGACCGGATGATTTCGGCCCGTGTAGGCAGTGATGGCCCGGTCCAGCAGATCGGCTGCCCGCTTCGCATCCAGGCGCGCGCCGGGTCCGTGCAACGCCGCATCTCTGGCAACCACGACCTTCGACTTGCCCGCTTGCTGGTCCACCACTGCGGCAAATCCCAGCTTGCTCTGCGCGCCCAGCGCCAAAGCTCCCGTTGCTGCTGCTTTCAAGAAATCCCTGCGGCTGCCCATCAAAACCCTCACATCTCTTGGCTGGTACGGTTACAATTTCGCTTCCAGGCCGTGCGCCAGCGCAAGCAGAGCCTGCGGAGCGTCGGGCGCGGACTCATAGGCGACGATGCGCACCAGGTACGAACCTTTGCGGAAGATTACGCTCTGCGCATAGGCGATGCCCGCATCGCCCAGTTGGACAACCTTGGCGTCCGTGCTTTGCCCGGTCTCCAGAATCTTGCGCGCGCCGGCCGCATTGCCCATGGTGTACACATCGACAGTCACCTCCAACTCGCCCTTGTATTTGTAGTCGGAGGTCGAGGTGGAGACAACGCCGGCCGAGATATACTGCTCGGCATCGCCGTCGATGTACTGCCACAAATCTTTAGCTGCAAAGACGCGCGTCTCGCTGGTCTTCTGCCAGTCCGCAACCGCGTTCGACGCCGGGAACGGGTCAACGCCTTTTTTCTTGCAGCCTGTACCGGCAATTGCGGCAACCATGACAAGAGCGGCAACGGCCCATTTCCAATTCGAGCGATATTTCACGGTAACAATCTCCCTTATTTTCTGTTGAGCAGAATCTGGCTGCCCGGCGACCGGCTCTCGCCGATGCTGGTGACGTACACAGCCGGGTGCTCCTGCAACGGACATGCAAATTCGCAAGCGCCGCAGCCCACGCAGCGGCTGGGATCGACGCGCGGCTGCTTCAGAGTCTTCGTGTTTCCTGCCGAGTCGATAACCTGCGCCTCTTCAACATAAATCGCCTTGGGCGAAACCGGGCACCACTCTTCGCAGACAATGCAATCGGTCGCCATTGCCCACGGCAAACAGCGGCCCCGATCATAAAATGCAGTCCCCAGGCGAATCGGCTGGCTCGACGCGCTCGCGCCGACGCCCACCACCCAGCCTTTTTCTTTCGGCGTAATCTGCCAAATCGCGCCGGTGGGGCAGACCTCGGAGCAGAGTACGCAACTGGGTTCGCAATAGCCGATGCGCGGCACCACCGTTGGCGTCCATAGTCCCTCAAGTCCGGCTTGGTCGAGCGTGGGATGCAGCGCCGTGTTCGGGCAAACCTTCATGCACTCGCCGCAACGGATGCACCGCGAAAGAAAATCTGCTTCATCCAGCGAACCCGGCGGGCGCAGCAGCCGTTCGTGGCGGCTCTTGCCCATGCCCGTGTTGGCGCGCATCAACGGAACCACGGCAACGCCGGCCGCGAGGCCGGTGAGCGTTCTGCGCCGTCCTAAATCAGGCGACGCAACCTCATGCTCCTTGCGGAAGAAGCGAAAAGCAAGGCCGTCATGCGGACAAGCGCCCACGCAATTCATGCACATCAGGCACTCGGCCTTGCGCCACGGAACGCCGCCGATTGGATCGTCGCCGCCCTGGCAATGCAGAAGGCAGCGGTTGCAGTGGTCGCAAGTAGCCGCATCCTTGTGCAACCCCAGCAGCGACCAGCGCGACACCGCGCCCAGCAGCGCGCCCAGCGGACAAATCGCCCTGCACCACAGCCGCGTCACGCGCAAACTGGCCGCAAGAATCGCAATGAACAGAATCCCCAGGAACACGCCTTGCGCGTAGTGCGGCTGGCGGAGATAGAGCACCGTATAGTGCAGAAATGTATGTAGCGTCTCGCCCGTCGCTTTAATGACCCCGATGTGGCTGTGTTCGAGCGGCGTCAGCACGGATTGCGCGGCAAAGTTGAAGGCCGGCAACAAAGACAATCCAAACGACCTCACCAGCAGACTGAAGGGATCAAGCCACCCAATAACCGCCGAACCAAAAAACGCGGCAACCAGTCCGGCAATCAGCACAACGTACTTGCCCGTCTGCCACCGTTTATAGCGATTCGCCTCGATGCGTTGCTTGCCGCGCTTCGCCTCCGAAGGCATGTTGCCCACAAAGTGTTGCAGCGTGCCCATGGGGCAAATCCAGCCGCAAAAGAACCGGCCCAGAAACAGCGTGGGCACGAGGATCAGCAGGCTCCACAGCAGTCCGCGATAAAGCGCGTGGCTGGCCAGCGCGTTCACCACGGCCACCAGCGGGTCCCACTCAAAAAACAGCCGCACCGGCGCGCGCAGTTGCACCTCGGTGGCATCGTGGGGGAAGAAGTTCAGAGACGTGAATAGCAGCAGCGCAAAAAAGAGCAGCAGAAAAAATATCTGTGAAACCCTGCGCATCAGCGGCAATCTCGACCGTTTCATGAATTGCCTCCAAGCGCGTGCGCGAACTGGCTCTGCACTTTTCATGATTCGCGCATCGGCAAGCGCGGACTGTGATCTGCGTCACCGATTGACAGGTTGGGGCTGTTGGATTTGGCAGGTGGCGCGCTCATCAACCCCGAAAGTAACCCTGTGACTTGAGAAGCTGTGCCCCGTTCATCGCGGCTCTATCGCGATGAGCGGGTTGTAGCGAGCTATGATGGGGCCATGCCGTATGGTCTGAAACGGTTCCA
>Ga0224555_1005553_pt1 | contig 10431 bp, 8 predicted proteins | sample 714S23034metaG_FD_180687 | JGI IMG/M metagenome (GOLD analysis project Ga0224555, IMG submission 180687) | Peat soil microbial communities from Stordalen Mire, Sweden - 717 S2 30-34 | ecosystem: Environmental > Terrestrial > Soil > Wetlands > Peat | place: Sweden: Norrbotten County, Stordalen...
GGCGAATATGCCCACCGCGATTTTGGTGACGATGAAGGTCACAAGCGAGACAATGGACAGCACGTAGCGCGACGGCGCCGAAAAGCGCCGCTCCAGAAACTCGGGCATGGTGAAGACCAGGGATCTGGCGTAAAAGGGCACAAAAACCCAGGCCAGCACGAGCAGACACCAGGCGTGCAACTCGTAGTGCGCCAGGGCGACGCCGTCCTTGGCGCCGGAGCCGGCCAGACCGACAATGTGTTCGGAACCGATGTTCGAGGCGAAAATGGAAGCGCCAATGATCCACCAGCTCAAATTGCGCCCGGCCAGAAAATAATCGGTGGCGTTGTCCTTGCCTCTTTTGACCACCCACCACGCCACGCAAAGGAGAATGCCAAAGTAAAGCGCAATGGCCAGCCAGTCAGGAGCTGTGAGTGTCCCGCCAGGGGGCGCCGGTAATGAAGTGTTCATGTTAGAATGTTATTGGGCTGAAAAGCGGTAGAGGATGGTGTTCTTAAAGACTTCCCCCGGCTTGAGTTCCACGGTGGGAAAAGCCGGTTTGTTGGGGGAATCGGGGAAGTGCTGCGGTTCCATGCAAAAGGCGTTGCGGTTTGCGTAGACCCAGCCGCCCTTGCCGGTAATCGTGCCGTCCAGGAAGTTGCCCGAATAAAACTGCAAACCGGGTTCGGTGGACCAGACTTCCATGACTCGGCCCGTTGCCGGCTCGGTCACGTGCGCCATCAGGGCCAGTTTGCCCGGTTTCTTATTGACGACCCAGTTGTGATCGTAGCCCTTGCCGAATTTAAGCTGCTCATCGCCCTGTCCGATGCGCGCGCCTATGGCCGTCGGCGCACGGAAGTCGAACGGAGTGTTCTCGACCGGGCGCAAATCCCCGCTCGGAATCAATGTTGCATCCACCGGGGTGAACCGATCGGCCGGAATCATCACGACATGGCCCAAAATATCGCCCTTCCCAGCCAGATTGAAATACGAATGGTGCGTCAAGTTGACGACCGTATCCTTGTCGGTGGTGGCGCGGAATTCCAAGTAGAGAGAGTTGTCATTCATCAGCGTGTATGTGGCAGTAACGTTCAGATTGCCGGGAAAGCCCTCTTCGCCATCCTTGCTCAGGTAGTTGAGGACCAGTTGCGGGCCGTGCGCGCTTTCCTTCGCGTGCGCGGCCCAGATCCGCTTGTCAAAACCCTTGAACCCGCCATGCAGCATATTGGGGCCGTCGTTGGTCGCCAGGGTGTAAACGGCGCCGTCCAGCGTGAATTTTGCCCCTCCGATGCGATTGCCGTAACGCCCGATCAGCGCGCCGAAATAGGGACTCTTGTCGAGATACGATTGCAGATTGTCATAGCCCAGCACCACATCGTCGTAATGGCCATTCCTGTCGGGCATTTTCAAGGAAACCACAATGCCGCCGTAAGTCATGATGCGGGCTTCGGCGCCTTTGTTATTGCGTAGGGTGTAAATATCCACCGCCTCGCCGTTTGGCCCGGTGCCGAAGGGTTGTTTGGCAATATGGCTGGCGGAAGCGCGTTCGCTCGCGCAACCGGTCAAAAGCCAGACGCCGGCACCGCTCGCCAGCATCCATGGAATCATTTGTTTGATTGTAATCATAGATGGCATGATGAAGTGATTAACTGTTCTTGGCTTGCCCGTAATAGGCTCCGGCCCCGTGTTTACGGAAAAAATGTTTATCCAACAGACTGGCGGGCATCGGGTTAACCTTTGGGTTAAGACGGATGGTTTCGGAGGCCAGCGATGCGACAAACTCCAGCACAGCCGCGTTATGAGCCGCGTCAGCCACGTCTAGGCCCCAAATGAACGGGCCGTGACTGGCCACTAGAACGGCAGGATAAAGGAGGGGGTCCAAATCTCTGAATCGCTCGATGATCACGCGGCCCGTGTTCAATTCGTAGTCAGTTTTGATTTCCCGCGCAGTAAGCGGGCGTGTGCAGGGGACGTCGCCGTGAAAATAATCCGCGTGCGTCGTGCCCAGGGCCGGAATGGCCCGGTGGGCCTGCGCCCAAGCCGTGGCGCAAAGACTGTGTGTATGGACGACGCCCCCGATTCCGCCAAATGCGCGATAAAGCGCGAGATGTGTCGCCGTATCGGAACTTGGCTTGAATTCTCCTTCGACCACCTTTCCGGTCTCGATCGCCACGACGACCATGTGGGCCGGTCTCATTGCGGCGTAGGAAATGCCGGAAGGTTTGATGACTACCAGCTCACGCGCGCGGTCAATGCCGCTGGCGTTGCCCCAAGTCTGAATGACCAAGCCTTGCCTGACCAGATCCAAGTTGGCCTGGCACACGGCTTTTTTGAGTGATTCCAACATGTTCGCCGGCGTTAGGAGCGCGCCTGATTGCGCAGATCGATCAATTGTTTCATCACGGGATGCAGGGTTCCCTGCCATTCCTCCTTGCCGAAGGCATCATGCAACGTGCTGTAGAACGAATACAAATCGCGGTAAACTGCATGGGCTTTGGAATTGGGCACAAAAGTGTGCGGCTTCAATCCCGTCATCGCGCGAATGGCCGAGGCAAAATCACGGTGAGCGCCCGCCACCACCGCGGCAGCCACCGCCGCCCCCAACGCGCAAGTTTGGGCCGAGCGGGAAACTCTCATGGGCCGGCCCGTCACATCCGCGTAGATCTGCATGACCAGCGGATTCTTTTCCGCGATGCCGCCGCAATTGACCACCTGGCGGATTGCCACGCCGTATTCCTCGAATCGGTTGATGATGGCAAGGGCGCCGAAAGCGGTGGCCTCGATCAACGCCCGGTAAATCTCCGCTGGCGTGGTGTAGAGTGTCTGTCCGAGAAGCAGTCCGGTCAGGCGCTGGTCCACCAGCACAGTGCGGTTGCCGTTGTTCCAATCCAGGGCGATCAACCCGGACTCGCCCGGACGCAGTTTGGCCGCGGCCCCGGTCAGCGCCTCGTGCGAACCGGCTTTTTTGCCGCCGGGCTGGATATAATTTACAAACCAGTTGAAAATATCGCCCACTGCCGACTGTCCTGCCTCCAGCCCGTAACAGTCCGGCAGCACGCTGCCGCCAACGAGGCCACACAGGCCCGGAATGTCCGCCAGTTTTTTTGTCAAAGGCCAGACGGCGATGTCGCAGGTGCTGGTGCCAATGATTTTGACCAGTGTGCCGGGAGCGATGCCGGCGCCGATGGCGCCGAGATGCGCGTCGAAAGCTCCGACGGCAACCGGAATGCCCTCGCGCAATCCGGTGCGGCGCGACCACCCTTTGGAAAGTCCACCTGCACTGGCGCTTACGTCGCGCACCCTTGGGGAGAGGCGCTGGCGCAAGAAGGCCAGTTTTGGCGAAAACCGCGACAGGAACCCGGCGTCCGGATAGCCGCCCCAACTCTCGTTGTACATGGCCTTGTGGCCGGCAGCACAAATGCCTGCCGTCAGTTTTTCCGGCGCTTCCGTTCCGGTTAGCACCGCCGGGACGAAGTCGGCCAACTCGACCCATGAGGCGGAGGCGTCGAAGACTTCCGGGCTGTTGCGCAGGCAATGGAGGATTTTGCTGAAAAACCATTCGCTGGAGTAAATGCCACCACATTTGGCGAGGTATTGGGGTCGGATTTTCCTGGCCAGAGCGGTGATTTCCGCCGCCTCCGCCACCCCGGTATGATCCTTCCACAACCAGGCCATGGCCGCAGGATTCCGGGCAAAACGCCGGTCGAATGCCAGCGCCCGGCCGCGTCCATCGACGGGCAAGGGTGTGCTGCCTGTTGTGTCCACCCCAATGCCGGCAATCTGCTCCGGCTTGAAGCCGCGCACGCTTTTACGGGCGGCGGCCAGCGCGCGCTGGATTGAAAGCTCCGCGCCCTTGATGTAATCGGCCGGATGCTGCCTGGCCAGATTGGGGTCGCGCGACAGGATCACGCCCGCGTCGCCGTGCTCGTAGTCCCAGACGGCGGTGGCGATCTCGTGTCCGTCCGCCGTGTCCACAACAAGCGCGCGGACGGAGTTGGTGCCGTAGTCGAGGCCGAGCGTAAACATTGCTTTCATGGTTGGGAATCAGGAAACAAAACCCCCTGCCAGAGCGTAGTACACTTCGTTGCCGCGCAATTCCCTCCTGAATTCGCGCAAGGAGGTCTTATCGTCAATAATGAGAGTTTCGATGCCGGCGATGTTGCCGAAGTCCTCCAGCATTTCCGTGGTCACCGCCGGGCTGAATCCGGTGTGGTGGGCGCCGCCGGCGTAAATCCAGGCCGCGGCGGCCGTCGCCAGGTCGGGTTTGCAAACCCAGACGGCGCGCGCCACGGGCAATTTTGGCAGCGGTTTATCCGGGCGAACCACTTTGACTTCGTTGATGAGCAAACGAAAGCGGTTGCCGACGTCCATGATGGAGGCGTTCACAGCGGGACCAGGTGGCGTGTCAAATACCAATCTCACCGGGTCGGCCTTGCCGCCGATGCCCAGTGGATGCGCCTCCAGCGAGGGTCTGCCTTGGGCAATGCTGGGGCAAATTTCCAGCATGTGCGCTCCAAGAACCTTCATATTGTTGGGAGCGAGGTTATAAGTGTAGTCTTCCATGAAAGAAGCGCCCCCCCGAAGACCGGTCGCCATCACCTTCATGGCCCGCACCAGCGCCGCAGTCTTCCAGTCTCCTTCCGCGCCAAAACCGTAGCCTTCGGCCATGAGGCGTTGTGCGGCAATGCCGGGTAATTGCGCCAAACCTGGCAAATCCTCAAAGGTGTCGGTGAATCCTTTGCAGGCGGCGGCGGTCAAAAACGCGCGCAGACCCGCTTCGATTCGCGCCGCCTCGCGCAAGGAGCCGCGCAAGGCCCCGCCAACGCGCAATTTCGGCGCGATTTTGTAAGCGGCCTCATATTCCTTAATCAGGGCCCCGATCTCACTGTCGGAAACCTGGTTGACGCATTTGACAAGGTCCCCCACGCCATAGCCATTGACACAGTAGCCGAACTGGATTTGCGCCGCCACTTTGTCGCCCTCTGTCACAGCGACTTCGCGCATGTTATCACCAAAGCGGCAGAATTTCGCGCCCTGCCAATCGTGCCACGCGGCGGCGGCGCGGGTCCATGCCCCTATGCGGTCCTGCACGGCGGCGTCCCGCCAGAAACCGACGACCACTTTCCGGTTCAGCCTCATGCGGCTCATGATGAACCCGTGCTCGCGGTCCCCGTGGGCGGCCTGGTTCAGGTTCATGAAATCCATGTCAATGGCGGCCCAGGGAATGTCGCGATTGTGCTGCGTATGAAAATGGAGCAATGGCTTCCGTAGCAGATGCAAGCCATTGATCCACATTTTGGATGGAGAAAACGTGTGGCACCACGTCATCAGTCCGGCGCACTTGGGATCGTCATTGGCCTGCTGGCACAGAGCCGTGGCATCGCCGGGGCTGGTGATGACCGGCCGGAAAACGATCTTCAGGGGGATGGCGGCCGCGGCATCGAGCGAGACGGCGACCTCCCGGGCATTGGCGGCCACTTTTTTCAAAGCGGCGGGGCCGTAAAGATGCTGGCTGCCGGTCACAAACCAGATTTCGCATTGTTTCAAGTCGTTCATTATAAGTGGATGGTGATGGTGGTCATAGACTTACTATATAAACATTATTAAGTAAAGCGAAATCCACGAATGGACGGATGGATTTATTGGGCATGGCGGTTAATCCAGACTTCCATGTCACCACGCCCGCGATTGGCCCAGGCATAATAGGGAATGGCCTTCAAGAGGCCCGCTTTGATGGTTTCCACGCCATTGAGCAGATCCGGCTCGAATTGGGCGGCAAGTTTTTCCCCGTCCGGCAGGACGGCGTCCCGCACGCGGACGCCGGGATTGTCAGGCCATTCCAGGCAATAGACAACAGGCCCGCGTTGCAATGCCACCCGACCGCGATCCGCTTCCACCTGGATGTTGGCCACCATTCGGCGGACGGGCATGGGCAGATCCAATTCAATCACGTCGCCCTTCTGCCATCTCCGATCCAGCACGGCGTAACCGTCCTCAAGTATGATGCGGGCCGGCCTGCCATTGACGCGGAGCGTCGGAGCGGCCTGGAGCTTGTCCGTAAACGTGTATAGCCCTCCTGGCGTCGCTTCGTTGCGTGCCCAGCCGGGAATGCGAAGTCGAATCCCTAATTTGCCCGGCTTGTCCGGCTGGACGGTGAACCGGATCGCTCCGTCCCAGGGATAGCGCGTCTGCTGGGTCAGCGTGATGGTTCGGCTGTCGTCCAGCTTTATGTCAGCAACGCCGGACGCGAACAGATTCACGTAAATCGTCCGGCCTCGCCGGGCGTAAAAGTAGCCGGGAACGGAGGCCATGAAGCGGGTGATGTTGCCGGGGCAGCAGGCGCAACCAAACCACGGGCTGCGCGTGTGTTGGCCCGCCGATGCGAGCGGATTGGGATAAAAAAACAGCTTTCCATCCAGCGAAACCCCTGAGAGCAGGCCGTTATAAAGGGTGCGTTCGAATACGTCCACATATTGTCCGCCGCCATGCAGCAGGAACAGGCGCTCGTTCCAATAATCATTCGCCACAGCCGCGCAGGTCTCGCAGTAGGCGTTCATGTTCGGCAGGAAATAGTCCGCCCCAAAGGCTTCGCCCTCCGGCACAGCCCCGATCCCTCCTGTCACATATAATTTTGTGCCGGTGACGTTTTCCCAGATCTTGTCAATGGCGCTGACATAATGAGCATCGGATGTCAGCGCCGCCACGTCCGCCATGCCGCTGTATAAATAGCCGGCGCGCACCGCGTGACCGACGGCTTCAGTCTGATCAACAGGTTTGATGTGGGATTGATGGTATGCGTCACCGCCGGGGCCGCGCACGTCAATGAAGTATTTCGCCAGGTCCAGGTAGCGCCGCCGGCCGGTGATGCGATAGAGTTTGGCCAGACCCATTTCCACCACTTCGTGTCCCGGCCAAAGATGGAGCCGGTTGGAATCAGGCCCAAAAGAGGCGCAGAGCAAATCGGCTTCCTTGAGGGCGATGGCGAGCAGGTTGGTTTGGCCAGTCGCTTGGTAGTGCGCCGCTGCCGCCTCGAAAAGGTGTCCGGCGTCGTAAAGTTCGTGGCTTTGGTCAGGCTCGCGCAACCACCGCGTCGGCCCGGACCAGGGGTGCGGATGCCGGGGATTGATGGTGCGGGCAGTGTAGAGGTAGCCGTCCGGCTCCTGCGCGGCGCCGATCTCAGCGATCACCTTGTCAAGGTAAGCGCGCAGATTCGGATCCGGTTGCGCCGCCAAAACGTAGGAGGCGCCTTCGATCACTTTATAGACGTCGGTATCGTCGAAAGGAAAGCCCGGCAGATTGGTGTTGGTCAGCGGCCCGCCGCGCAGCACGGCGCCGGCACGGATGAAATTGTCCATCCGTCCCGTCTCCTCGCATTTTCCAAAGGCGTACGGAATGGTCGTCACGCGGTTGGTTTCGATGCGCGGCGCCCAAAACGAATCCGTCAAATGCACCGCCGTAAACGGCACCGGCTGAAATGGATAATCGGGCGGCGATTCGGCGCCCATCAGCGCTGTCGCGCAAAAAAACCATGCGCAGGAAGAGATTTTCATAGTGTTCATCTTTTGATGAAGTTTCTCACCCTGTGTTCGTCCTCGATCATAGGCAGGACTAAACGTTCCATGCCGGCCGCTGCGAGGCCGGCGGCCCGGCGCCGGCGGGCGCCTTCGACTTCCACGCGGCCCCATCGCGCCCAGAGCGCGCCACGTTCGATGGCGGCAGCCAAATACCGCAAGACCGCCGGTGGCAATTCTTCCAGGCTGCCCGTGACCACGACGCGCCGCAGTCCGCACACATTGAGCGCTCCCGCAATGGCAAACGCGGTGGCGTCCAGTGCCTGAGCCAGCCAAGGAACGACGCCCCGCGCAGCTATGAATTGGACCAGCGCGGGCCATCTGGCCGCCGCGCCGGGGCGGCTCGCCGCGAAACTCCGCAGCAGCCCTGAAGTGGAAACCAACGTCTCAAGGCAACCGACCGCGCCACAACCGCAAGCCCGCTTGTTTCCCAAGACGGGAGTGTGTCCGAATTCTCCACTCATTGGCAGCGGCGGCGAGAAAATCTTCCCCCCGACTATCGCCGCGCCGCCAACCCCATCCTCGAAATCGGTCAGCAGAAAATCTTCCTGTGCCGGATCGGAAGCCTGATGACCCAGCGCCAGCGCCCGTTCCTCCTGCACCAGCGCCACCGGCGCATCCCAAACTTGCTGGATTAACCCAATCAGCCCCGAGCCTTCCGTCCAATGCAAATTGGGCGAGAAAAGCACCTCGGCTTTTTGTTCATCAACTACGCCCGGAACGCTGGCCAACACGCCCCAAAGGCCTTTGACAGGCAAAGACGCCGCCGCTTTGGAAAGCGCCCGCCGCCAACACACCGGACTGGCGGGAGTGGCGAAGCGAACCGTCCAATGATCCTCCCGGCTCATGCCGATCGGCAGGGCTGCCAGGCTGGTATGCGTCACACCCAACTGCACCGCTATAAGACGCGGGCGGCTGTCATCCAGGCACAGTTGGCGTCCCGGACGTCCTAAAATCGTCACCCCCCGGAGGCGGTCCGAATCGAATTCCCGCACGACGCCAATATGAAGCAACTCATCGACAATTTTACCGGTCGTCGGCTGGCTGAGTCCGAGAGATTTGGCCAATTCGGCCCGGGAGGCGGCGCCAAGGGCTTGCAACCGCGCCAGGAGAGAGCGCTTGTTGAGTTGCCCCATTTTGGAAGGCACGAGGATCACAATACTTAAGAAAACAAATTAAGTCCCCCCAAGGCAAGCTTTTCGAGAAAGAAAAGATCACGCCAGAATCTTCAACCGGCGAACTTCAACATTGACAATTCCTTCTAATTTAGGTAACTTTTTTCCATAAAGGCTATGCATGAGATTACCCAAATCCTGCTGTCACCGCAAGGTGATGGGTGTGATTCAGAGGAGTTGATGCCGCTGGTTTACAACGATCTGCGCCGCATGGCGGCGGCGCGAATGGCGAGCGAAGCGCAGGGACAAACGTTGCAACCGACCGCCTTGGTTCATGATGCGTGGCTGCGGATGTTCGGCAATGGCGATCGGCGCTGGCAGAATCGCGGTCACTTTTTTGGCGAGGCCACCGAGGCGATGCGGCGCATTCTGATTGAACGCGCCCGCCGCAAATCCCGGCTCAAGCATGGGCACGGGTGGGTGCGGTTGGACATTGATGACCTTTCGTTGGCCGAGGCGACGCCGGATGACAAGGTGCTTCTGATTAATGAGGCTCTGGAACACTTGGAGGCGGAGGACCCGGAACGGGCCAAGGTCGTGGTCATGAAGTTTTTCGGTGGACTGACAAACCAGGAAGTCGCGAAGATCCTGGGCGTGGCCGAGCGAACCGTCGAGAGGCAATGGGCTTTTGCGAAGGCTTGGTTGTTTCAGAATATTCGCGAGCAAATTTAGTCTAACTGCCATCAACGCGGAACCATGGATGACACTCTTTCACGCGAAGAAGAGGTGTTCGACGCGGCGCGAAAACTGGACGACCCCGCTGAACGGGAAGCGTATCTGGATCGCGCATGCGACGATGATTCCAAACTGCGGGTAAGAGTAGAAGCATTACTGTCCGTCCACAGCCACGCCGAAGAGTTGTTTACCGAGTGCTTCTCCGCGTTGCGATCCTCCGCGGACAATCCCGAATCCCCGGCGGCGGCGCGCGATCTGGCGCAAGGCGGTGAAGAGGAACAGCCCGGGGCACAAATCGGGCATTATAAAATCCTGCAACGGATCGGTGAAGGGGGTTGCGGCGCCGTTTACACGGCGGAACAAGAAAAGCCGATGCGCCGTCTGGTGGCGCTGAAGGTGATTAAATTGGGCATGGACACGCGAGCGGTCATTGCGCGCTTCGATGCCGAACGTCAGGCGCTGGCGATGATGGACCACCCGAACATCGCCAAAGTCCTGGACGCGGGCGCCACTCATTCCGGGCGCCCCTACTTTGTCATGGAACTGGTGCGTGGGACACGGATCACGGATTATTGCGATCAGAACCAGCTGGATACCCGCGATCGGCTTGAGCTGTTTATTCAGATTTGCCATGCCATACAGCACGCGCACCAGAAAGGGATTATTCATCGCGATATCAAACCGTCGAACATCATTGTGACGTTGCATGATGGCCTGCCGGTGCCGAAGGTGATTGATTTTGGAATCGCGAAAGCAACTGAAGCGCCGCTGACGGATAAAACGCTTCTGACGTTGCAAAACCAACTGATCGGAACGCCCGCCTACATGAGTCCCGAGCAAGCCGGAACGGGCGGCCTGGACATTGATACACGCAGCGATATTTACAGTCTCGGCGTGCTGCTCTACGAATTGCTGACCGGCAAAACCCCTTTCGACTCCAGAACTCCTGACATATGAGTCAAGCAAAGTGTCCGCTTTTTACCTCAAAACGCCTCGCGAATGGAGTAGTGCAGGCGCAGTTTGGAACCTGG
>Ga0224555_1005555_pt1 | contig 10428 bp, 2 predicted proteins | sample 714S23034metaG_FD_180687 | JGI IMG/M metagenome (GOLD analysis project Ga0224555, IMG submission 180687) | Peat soil microbial communities from Stordalen Mire, Sweden - 717 S2 30-34 | ecosystem: Environmental > Terrestrial > Soil > Wetlands > Peat | place: Sweden: Norrbotten County, Stordalen...
ATCCAACGTATCGCGCGACCCGGCCTGGGTGCTGTTGTACAGTTCGGTGCCGACATTGCGCGCATCGTAGGCGAAGAGAACGCCCGGGCTTGTGTCGCCGTTCTTCTGCACCGCCCAGACGATCCCGTTGGTGTTGCCGTTTGCGGAAACCGTGATGGCGCCGCCCGGGTAGGTGTACCCCTCCGGGGACACGGACGTGGCGGTCGTGGACAACAATCCATTCGTCACCTTGAAGGCCCTGACGGAATCATCGACGGCGCCGAAGTACACATATTCGTTGAAGTAAACAGGTGGTGTGAAGACCCCGGTATCCCCAGTCCCGCCCGGGATCGCGTTCGAAACAACCTGAACAATCTGGCTGTCGTTGTTCGTATGGTAATGTCCCATGTTATCGCGGTTGATCAGGTAGATGACGGCCGTCTTCCCCGCACTGATCAGCAAATGCGGGTTGGCGCCGGTTTGATCCGGCAACAGCAGGACGCCACCCGATGAAAGATCGAGATCATTGGCGTTCATGTTTGCCTGATCGTGGGGTGTGAAGTAGTCCTGAACGACGCCGTTGGTGCCGAGTTTCTCGACGCTGTCTCCATAGTCACGACCCCCGGTGTTGAGATCGAATGTTCCATTTCCGGTGACGAAGTAGAGGCTTCCGGTTGCATCGGCAGCCACGCCTCCGCCGCCATGCCAGATGCCGCCATCGGAACCATTGGGGGTGGCATTGTACGTCAGAACAGGTTGTAGATTGGTCGCGTTGTATCCCAGCACCCATCCATGGTACGGCGCAACGTCGTCGTGACCCGCGAATGCAAGATAAACCACACCGCCGCTCAGGAGTAATCCCGGGCGCTGGCTCTGGCGCAGCGGGATGAAGGAAACCGTCCCGCCTTGGGATCCATCCCCCGTGCCCGACACACTGGCCTGCATCACCACCGGACCGCCAAACTTCTCGGCTCCCGTGGTGATACCCAACGCGTGCAACCTCTGCACGTAGCTCGTCGTGCTGCCGGAAACTTCCTTGGTCGTAACAGACACGTAGAGTGTCCCGCTCGCCGGGTCGATGACCGGCGTCGAGGTGATGCCCACTTCGGGAGTCAGATCGCAGCAATTGGCCGGATCGGTCTCGATGGCGGGGATGGTGGTGACGCCGGCGGCCGGATTGATAAAGCTCACTTGCCAAAGAGGCTTGTTGGTCAGCCCGTCGGCGTCGAAGGCGTAAACACTGTCGTGCCCGGTTGCCACGTAAACCACGTTATGGTAACCCTGCCTGGGAATGTTCACATTGGCCACATAAAGCGGCATCGCATAGACGGTGGCGTCCACCGGGTAGGAGAACAGCTTTCCAAAAACCGTCGAGTTCACGTTGGCCGGCGACAACACCGTTTCGTTCTGATTCTGGCCCGTGCGCAGGTTGTCGTTGTGATGGGTGAACACTCCCGGATTGGTGGTGACATACACAATGGCGTTGGTCGAAAGCGATAGATCCGCCGTGGTGGCAGTCACGGTGTGGGTGCCGGTGCCGGCCGGCGGTGTGTAAAGACCCGAGGCGCTGATCGTCCCGGATGAGGCCGATCCGCCCGCCACGCCATCCACCAACCAGTTCACCGCACTCGTAAAATTGACGGTGAACTGTTGCGTGCGCGTCGGGGTCAATACCGCCACCCGCGGACTGATGGACAGCCCGGTGTAAGCCTGCGCCACGCTCGAGTAAGGCCCGGTGTGTCCGACCCCGTCCGTTGCCTGAACGCGATAGCCGTAAGTGCTGTAGGGCGCCACGGTCGTGTCGCTGTAGTTTGTCACCGCCGCAGTCCCGATCTGCGCGAAGTTCGTCGTCAGCGGCCCCTGCCGTTCCACCAGATACGACGCCACGCCAAGGTTCGCGCCGGACGCCGTCCAGCTCAGTTTGATCTGGTTGGTGCTCACGGCCGTCGCCGTCAGATTGCCGGGGGCCGTCGGAGTATTTCCGATCGGCGTGTTCATGTCCGCCTGGATCTGCGCGGCAGTCAGCGCGACGTTGCGCACGCGCACTTCGTCGATGGTCCCCTGAAAATACCACCCGCCGCTTCGTTTCCCGATGGAGACGCTCAGATTGGGATCGAACTGCGAGCCGGGCACCGTTCCACTCAGGACGCCGTCGTCGAGCACACCGTTGACGTAAATGTCCAGCGTCCGCGCGCTGGAATTATACACACCGGCCACGTGATACCAGGTGTTCAATGCCACTACCGTCGTGCCATAGCGTTGCACGAGCGAACTGCCCTCGGGTGAAACAGCGATGGCAAATGTTCGCGTTCCCGTATCGGCGGATGTCTTGAATTGCCAGCCGACGGACGGAGAAGCAGAACCGGATTTCGCAATAATCTGCCCGTCATCGGCCGGAACGCCGGTCGCCATCACCCAGGCCTCCAAGGTCATGCTCCCGGTCAATTTGAGCGGAGTCGGGTTGCCGGGGTTGACATAACTCGTCGTCCCGTTAAAGGAGAGCGCATCCCCATACCGCCCGCTGGTCGTCCAGGTGGCGCCACTGATGGTGCCTGTGATGGCGTTGGGCGACGCATCGGTGACGGTGGTTCCGGATCCGGCATCGAATCCATACGCGACAACCAGGCCGCTCGAAGATGGCCCGTTGGAGGTCGTCGCACTCGCCACGCCCGAATAACCGCTCAGGTTCCCCGCCGCATCCGTCGCCCGCACCCGGTAATTGTAAGTGTTGGTCGCCGCGAGTCCCGCGTTGCTGTAATTGGTCACCGCAGGCGTCGCAATCTGCGCGAAATTCGTCGAGCCCACCCCCGGGCTGCGCTCCAGGAGATAACCGGTGACACCGACATTGTCCGTTGAGGCGATCCAATTGAGATTGATCTGGCTGCTGCTGATGGGCGTGGCGGCCAGGCTGGATGGCGCCGACGGAGGCTGCGTGTCCGAAAGTGTATTAGAGGTCGTCGCACTCGCCACTCCCGAATAACCGCTCAGGTTCCCCACGGCATCGGTGGCCCGCACCCGGTAATTATAGGTGTTGGTCGCCGCCAGTCCTGTGTCGCTGTAATTCGTTGCCGCCGGGGTCGCAATTTGCGCGAAGTTCGTCGAGCCCACCCCCGGGCTGCGCTCCAAGAGATAGCCGGTGACACCGACATTGTCCGTTGAGGCGATCCAATTGAGATTGATCTGGCTGCTGCTAATGGCCATGGCGGCCAGGCTGGATGGCGCCGACGGAGGCTGCGTGTCCGCCGCCGAACCGACCGGCGTATTCATGTCGGACTGGATTTGGGCCTGCGTCAGCGGAACGTTGTAAACTCGAAGTTCGTCGATCGTTCCATTGAAATACCAGCCGCTGCCACGTTTGCCGATCAGCACGTTCTGGCTGGGATCGAACTGTGAGCCGGGCACCGTTCCACTGAGTGCGCCATCGTCGAGCACACCATTGACATAAATATCCAGCGTCCCCGCGCCGGCATTGTACACGCCGGCCACGTGATACCAGGTGTTCAACGCTACCACGGTGGTGCTGTAGCGTTGCACGAGAGAGCTTCCATCCGGCGAGATGGAGATGGCGAATGTTCGCACTCCCGTGTCGGGGCTGGTTTTGAGTTGCCAGCCGACGGAAGGAGAAACAGAACCGGATTTCGCAATAATCTGCCCGTCATCGGCCGGAACGCCGGTCGCCATCACCCACGCTTCCAAGGTCATGCTCCCGGTCAATTTGAGCGGAGTCGGGTTGCCGACGTTGACGTAACTGGTCGTCCCGTTATAGGAGAGGGCATCCCCATAGCGCCCGCTGGTCGTCCAGCTGGCCCCGCTGATGCTGCCGGTGATGGCGTTGGGCGATGCGTCCGTGACAGTCGTTCCGGATCCGGCATTGAAACCGTACGCAAGGATGGGGTAGGCCAAAGCCGGTGCATTGGAGGTCGTCGCGCTGGCCACAGCCGAGTAGCCGCTCAAGTTTCCGGCCGCATCGGTCGCTCGCACCCGGTAATTGTAGGTGCTGGCCGCGGCCAGGCCGGAGTTGTTGTAATTCGTCGCCGCCGGCGTGGCGATTTGCGCAAAATTCGTCTGGCCCACCCCCTGGCTTCGCTCCAGGAGATAACTGGTGACGCCAACATTGTCCGTCGAGGCGATCCAGTTGAGATTGATCTGGCTGCTGCTGATGGCCGCGGCGGTCAGGCCGGACGGCGCCGACGGTGGCTGCGTGTCCGGCACCGAGGTCGCCGCCGAGATGATGAAGAAGTCCTGCGGAATCGTCGGGTCGATGGGAATGCTGTCCGTGAATTGGCCGTTGGCCGCAAATACGTTGGTCGAGATCGTGCTCCACGAGGCCAGCGGTGGCACCCCCAGGTTCGTGGACCCCATCAAATAATACCCCGCCCCCGCCAAGCCGCCTGAGCCGCTCACGATCAGGTTCGACCCCGAGTTCGTTACGGACGAGAATACCAGGTTGCTGGTTTGAGCCGCAACCGGTCCCGATATCCAGCCTGACGCCAAGGCGGCGAGAATCAGGATTAAAAATCGCTTGGCGATCCACTTGGGGATGCCTGAACATGATTTGTGCATAGTACTACTCTGCTATTCTGGCGGCGCAATTGGTAACTTGCGGCCCCTTATGGACATCATTACATACTATCACGCCCCACTCAACTAAATAGTGGCCAGCTCCGGTCCTTTACGGATATCGCGGTCACGGGTAGCGGCCAGTGGATTCCGAGTTTCGGGTCGTTGTAACGGATTCCGGTGGACTGCTCCGGGGCATAAAACGCGCCGATATGGTAGAACACTTCCGTCTCGTCCTCAAGAACCTGGAAGCCGTGGGCGAACATTTCCGGCACGTACAGCGCGCGCCGGTTCCGGGCGGTGAGTTCCACCGCGATGTGATGCAGATAGGTTGGCGAGTCCGGCCGGAGATCAACGATAACGTCATGGACCGCACCCGCCGTGCACCGCACCAATTTGGCCTCGCAAGCCGGGGGGAGTTGGTAATGCAATCCTCGCACTGTGCCCCGCTGGCGGTTCAGCGAAATGCTGCATTGCACAAACTCAGACTCGAGACCCTGCTCTTCAAACTCGCGAACGCAAAAAGTCCGGGCAAAAAACCCACGGGAATCTTCCCGTCGTTCCAAATCCACCAGGTAGGCTCCGTCGAGCTCTGTTTTTGTGAATATCATGGGGCGAATCAAGGATGCTTCAGACGATAAAACCGCTGACCGACCAGCGGCGAAATGGTGACCTGGTTTTCGTTGCCGACAACCTGGCTCACGTTTGTCGCGTTTACCCAGTTGGTGGTGGTCAGATCCGAATTCTGTTGCAGCGTGAAGCCCGGTAAGTTCGTCGTCCACACCACCACGGCCGTGTTCGTGGAGGTCAGGGCGATCTGCAACAGCGGGGTCGCGGGCGGGATGAAGAGCCTCAGACGGTAGAACTGCTGGCCTGCCAGCGGCGAAACAAATACCCAGCGTTCGCTCCCGACCGTCCAGGCCGCGTTCGTGACACCGACCCAATTCGTCGTCCCAAGATTCGAATTATGTTGCAGCGAAAATCCCGTGGCGCTTGCCGGCCATGCCACCACTCCCGTCACAGGCCATGTCACGGCTGCGGCATTCGAGGCGGTGATCGAGATGTGCAGTGCGGGCGGCGCCGCGCCATAAGGGGATTCCAAACGAAAATACTGGTGGGCGGCCAGCGGCGAGACGGCAGCCTGGTACTGGTTCCTGGCCATCTGAACCGCGTTGGTCGCCGTAGTCCAATTCGTTGATGCCAGGGTCGAACATTGTTGAAGCGTGAAGCCGGTCAGAAAAATGCGCAGCTGCGGAGCATCGGGGATCGTGGCCGCCGGTTTGAACGCCGCCGCCTGCATCAGCCAGGCGCCGGAACCGTTGAGTGTCGCGGTCGCTTTGTACGTGCCTGGGGAGGCCGCGAGCTCGTCCTCGGCAATGTCACCTGTGGGAGAGGTGATGACGCGCAGCGTGAAACCGGCGCCGGCGGCCGTGTAAAGGTTGGAAGTCACGCCCGCGCCGAAAATGAGTTCGTTGGGGCCTTGGATCGTCACAGGTCCGCTGTTCGGGGCCGAACTGTTTCCCGCAGCCGATGCTCCGGCATCGAAGGGATTGACTGGACTGAGTCCCGAGTATTCAACGACGCGCAAATCGACGTAGCTGGCAGGCTGGTTGAACGTCACCGTGACGGTGTTGCTGCCGCCTTTGATGTTTGATGCATAGTAAATGGCCTGGCTGATGCCAGTGCCTCGTTGGGCGGGCACTGCGGCCTGGTACGTGTTGCCTGTCGAGTCCACGACCGTGCTGATGCTGGCCGTGCCATCGATCCAGCCGATGGCGACAATATTCGCATTGCCGGCGATTTGCGGGGTGGTATAGGAGGCCGACACCTGCGTTTGCGGTGTCTGCGGCGTTGCATAGTTCTGCTGAACAAACGATGGAAACGATGGATCGAGAGGGCCTGTCGGGGGGTTTGTCTCCAGGACCAATACCCAGTCGCTGCCTCCTCCGATGTTGTTGCCCGGCGGCGTGAAAGTGCGCGTGCCGCTGTTGGTCAACGGCGAACCGGAGATCTGAACATAATCCCCGCTTGCGGGATCATACCACCGTGCCGTCGCGGAACCGCTCAACTGCGACATGTCCACGGTGAAGGTTCGAAGGGTCGGCATGTACGCCATCACGAGCGCCCCGTCGGCGGTGCGTGCCGCCGTCGCATAGTCATTGGCGTTGACAGGACCATTGGTCGCGAAGGTCCCATACCCGGCGGTCAGCACCGTGTGATTCCTGTCCGGAATCAGGTTATACCAGGCGCGCGACCCGAACAGCGTCTTGAGGTATCCCATCTGGATCGCACCCGGTGTATCCAGGTTGGTCTGCCAACCGCTTGCAAACTGCCACGTGTAGTGGTTGCCATACAGTTGCCCGCCCGCTCCGCTCAACATCGTCCAATATTCCTGCAGCCGCAGAATCTGCGGCGTCAAGGTGCCCAGGTTTTGCAGAAGATCTTCAAATTCATAGTTGGCCTCCGCCATGAACACGGGCATGGAACCCGACTGGTTGTAGGCATGGAGCACCTCCGCATACGTCGGAAAGTAGGTATAAGCCGCATTGAGCCCGATGATCGGCGCCCAGTTGGGGTCGTCCAACGAGCTGCTGACCTGGTAATTCAGTTCAATCGTGTGAATGTGGTTCGTATCCCTGTCCTTGATCCCAAGCGCCACGGCCGTGACCACCGCGTCGTTGTTGGGATCCTGCCAGCCCTGATAATCGTTGCCGTGGAACCAGATGATGTTGGGGACATTCTTATAGCGGTCGCCCAGATATTGCCCGTAAGCACGGCAATTGGCGGGACCGTTCGCAAGCATCGTCGTCAGCCAGCCACCCGTTTCGATCGGGTCCAGCATGACCTGCAATCCTTGCTGCGCCGCCAGGTTGAGGATGCGGTCCACGTGCGCAAAATACGCCTCGTTCGTCGTGGATAGATCGTAGTAGCCGGTCCCGGAGATCGTGCCTGTGAAGGGCAGCGTGCCGTCGATCGTGCTGCCGTTGGTGCGCCCTCCCGTGTACGTCGTGCAGAGTAGGTCGATCCACAAGGAATTAAAACCGCGGGCATTTCGATTGGTGAAGTACTCGGCAGCGTCCGCTTCGCTGATGTTCACGACCAGGGCCTGGGGAGAATCGCCGACGATCATGCAGGGCGTATTGCTTTGATCGACCAGAAAACGTCCGCTTGCGCTCTGTTTCAATGGATAAACGGGGGCGCCGGCAACGTTCACCATCATCGCCGACAACAGGAGCAGAGGAAGCCAGACGCCGGAGTTCGGCGAGCCTTCCCGACTGCAACCTCGATTGATGACGAAACCTTTCATGGGCCGTTCTGAATAAGTGTGGTCTGCCTCCAGGGTCGGCGGCGTATCTGAACAGGGTAATTCTGTCCTCTGACGCCAAACCATCCCGCTGTAGCCCAGATCCCATCTATGTGTAATTTTATTGTTGGCTACCGAACGAATCAAGGCTACTTATGCGGAACTTTTACGGACTAATGACAACCCGGCTACTTTGGTTAGTTCCGAGGAGAAACCCGTGGCCTTCGATCATTTTTTGCAGTACTGCGCCGGCGAAGGCATACGTCTTGCCCGAAACGGGATCCGCCGCATGGCCTCTAAAGGTGCCAGTAGAGAGCGAGAAGCTCATCGAAAACCGGTTGCTGCCGCTCAGGTTGGTGACCTGGCTGTTCAATCCGAGCGCCACGTCATTGGTGAAATCCGCAACAAGATTGCCGCCGCTAAACTCCACGGAAGCGTTCGTCAGGTCCAGGATATGGTTCGTGGGACGCTCGGGCCTCACATAAACCGAACCGAACACCTGGAAGTCGTTGGTAAAGCCAACCGGGAAATACCGCGACAGCGCATTGGCCGGTTTGATCCATGCGGGCATTCCATCGATGTCGCTCTCGGTATCATTGGTAAACGCGAGCCAGCCCCAGAGCGAACCAGTGCCCGCAAAAAGCGGAACATAGAGCGGCCACAGGCCATCTTTCGACACTGAAACGCCCTGGCTCACTGGCGTGCCGCTGGCGAGGGTTCCGGCAAAGGTCCCTGTTCCATCGGCGTTCAGCCGCAGGATGCCAAATCCGTCCCCGGCCGGCACCGAGGGATCTCCGGGCTGCCCGGCGATGAACAAGGTGAACCGGTTTGTGTAGGGAGCGGGGTTGGTCTTCGCGTTGAACACGGCGCGATCTCCCCTCAGCATCGCCACCCAATTGCTATTCGTGATTTGCCCGATGATTTCATCGGATTCATCGCCGGTCCCGAAACCAAGATCCAGCGTCAGCGGACCCGTTTTGGTTCGGGGAATGGTGTTTGTGACGTGCCCCTCCGGGCTCAGCGCGCCTGCGAAGCTGTAGGTGTCGGTCCCCATCTGGAGACGGCCGGTGTACTTGCCCTTCGAGGTTACAGACGTCGTGATGGACCCTGAGCTCTGCTGTTGTCGGACCTGATTCGTTTCAGAGAACAGACCTTTGTAGGTTCCTGGCACAGGAGGTGAGGCCAGCACCAGGACCCAGTCGCTGCCTCCTCCGATATTGTTGCCCGGCGGCGTGAAAGTGCGCGTGCCGCTGTTGGTGAACGGCGCTCCCTTACTCGGAAGATAAGTCCCGTTGACCGGATCATACCACTGCGCGGTTGCCAGTCCGCTGAAATTCGACATGTCCACGGTGACCGGTCGCAGGGTAGGCAAGTACGCCATCACCAGCGTCCCATCCGGCGTGTATGCCGCGGTCGCATAGTCGTTGGCATTGACAGGACCATTGGTCGCGAAGGTCCCGTACCCGGCAGTCAGCACCGTGTGATTCGTGTCCGGAATCAGATTATACCAGGCACGGGACTGAAAGAGTGTCTTCAGGTGGCCCATTTGGAACGCACCCGGTGTATCGAGGTGACTCTGCCAGCCGTTTGTGAACTGCCACGTGTAGTGGTTGCCATAGAGCTGCCCGGCTGCCCCGCTCAACATCGTCCAATATTCCTGCTGCCGCAGAATCTGCGGCGTCAACGTGCCCAGGTTGTGCAGAAGATCTTCGAATTCATAGTTCGCCTCCGTCATGAACACGGGCATGGAACTCGACTGGTTGTAGGCATGGAGCACCTCCGCATACGTCGGAAAGTAGGTATAAGCCGCATTGAGCCCGATGATCGGCGCCCAGTTGGGGTCGTCCAACGAGCTGCTGACCTGGTAATTCAATTCAATCGTGTGAATGTGGTTCGTATCCCTGTCCTTAATCCCAAGCGCGACGGACGTCACCACTGCGTCGTCGCTTGCCGTGGTCCACGTCTGAAAATCGTTGCCGCTAAACCAGATGATATTGGGGAAATTCTTATAGCGGTCGCCCAGGTACTGGCCGTATGCCCGGCAGTTGCCGGTGCCATTGGCAAGCATCGTCGTCAGCCAACCGCCCGTCTCAATCGGGTCGAGCATCACTTGCAGCCCCTGCTTCGCCGCGAGAGTGAGGATTTGATCCACGCGCGCGAAATAAACTTCATTCGGCGTGGTTAGATCGTAGAAACCGGTCGACGGGATGTAGTTCGTGAAGGGTAGTATGCCGCTCATGGTGCTGGCGTTGGTGCGCCCTGCGGTGTAGGGGTTGCAGATCGCATCAATGCACATGGTATTGAAACCACGGGCGTTTCGATTGGCGAAAAACACCGCCGCGTCAGCTTCGCTGATGTTCACCACCATCGCCTGAGGGGAATCACCCACGATCATGAAGGGGACATTCTTCTGATCGACCAGATAACGTCCGTTCGGGCTCTGTTTCAACGGATACGCCGGACCGGCGGCCGCTTGGGCGGCCACGAACAAACAGAGCATCGCGCCTGCAGCCAGCCGGCACAGTTGCGGCCGGTTGCTCACGCATTCCCATGCTGGGATTTTCCAAAATCTTTTCATGTTCCAG
>Ga0224555_1005557_pt1 | contig 10427 bp, 8 predicted proteins | sample 714S23034metaG_FD_180687 | JGI IMG/M metagenome (GOLD analysis project Ga0224555, IMG submission 180687) | Peat soil microbial communities from Stordalen Mire, Sweden - 717 S2 30-34 | ecosystem: Environmental > Terrestrial > Soil > Wetlands > Peat | place: Sweden: Norrbotten County, Stordalen...
CGATGTGGCGGGGGCTGGAAACGGATTCACGGTTTGGCTACTGAGGCACTCCCAGAGGAAACGGGGAGCAACAGCTAGGCCAGACCTACGGAAAACCGCGCCAGTCCTCGACCCGACCAAGCAACAGCAGGCGTGAACGCCAGGTCCTGCGCAGGGCATACTGCATGATGACCACCACACCGCAAAGCAGAAAGAGGATGACAAAGCCGATTTCGCTGTTGATGGGCCGGCCGATTTTGTCTGCAATCAAGCTTGCCGGGAGCTTTGCCGCGATAGACAGGCAAAAAACCGCACCGAGAAGAGTGAGCGTCATGCGAACAAAGTTGGAGGAAATTGAAGCTATGGCGACAAGCGGAAGCACCACGGCTGTGACGAGCAGCAGTTGGTAGAGCAGCCCTGGAATGTATAACTGCGGATGAAAGCCCTCCACGGCGATCCCAATGCAATGCACGGCAAGGATAGGCAAATATACATAGACTGCAATGAAGAGCGCCTTTGCGGCGAGCAGACTCTTCCACTCATACGGACGCGTGATCCAGAACTGCGTGTCGCCCACGAGCCTTTCCGCCAGCAGAACGCGCGAGATAAGGAGCCACCAACCCAGTAGAATGAGGGGACTAAGGTAAACGAATACCCATCCGTCCTGCACGCTCCAGGCAGTGATGGGGCCATGCCATGGGAACGATAGCCATATGTGGCGATAAATGGAAATCCAGGCGATCGCCATGCCCAACGTAATAAGAATCTCCGGTAGAAAGCGGCGCGTGTCTTTGGCGAAGATATGCAGGATTTGTTTCATGCTACTGCCTCCTTGGCGTTGACTGAGTCGGGAGCGGAGGTGGTGCGGCTGCGGCCGGATTTGGCGATGGCCAGAAAGATGGAGCGCAATGACATGGGATCGAAGGCGATGTCGCGCGCTGAAGGGAATCTCTCGGCCAGCTCGCGCGGAGAACTCTGCTCGTTGAAGCTGCTATGGACAAAGCGCAGAACGCAGTCGGCGGTCTGGGGTTGCAGCCACGTTGCGGGCAGCTTCGCGGGCAGTGGCGACGGGCTGCTGAGCGTGACGGTAACTTCGCGGAAGCGCCCGGCGAGGACCGACATTTCTTCTGAGAAGAGCAGGCGGCCTTGTTCCAGATAGCCCACATGGCTTGAAAAGCTCTCTATCTCCGCCAGGTCGTGCGAAGAGAGCAGAATGGTGGTTTCTGAGGCGAGTTCGATAAGTCCCTCGATCAGTTCATCGCGCACCAGCGGATCGAGTCCGCTGAACGGCTCATCAAGGACGATGAGCGATGGCCGGTAAGCAAGCGAACTGGCGAAGGCAGCCTTCATCTTCATGCCGCGGGAGAGATGCCTGAGTTTGCGATCGAGCGGCAGATCGAACTGGCGCACTAACTGCCGTTCCAGCGCCAAGTCCCATGTGGGATAGAAGGCGCGGAAGTAACTGAGCATTTCTCCGGCGGTCATTCCTTCCGGCAACTCCTGATTTTCTGAGACGTAGCCGATACGGTTGAAGGCTTTTCCGGTCAGCCGGTGGGAGTCAATGCCCAGCACCTCGGTGGCGCCCGCTGAGGGATGAATGATGTTCATCAGCATTTTGATTGCGGTGGTTTTGCCCGCTCCATTGGGGCCGACCAGCGCATAAATGGCTCCTTCGGGCACGGCAAGATTGAGGCTGTCGACGGCGATGGTGCGGCCAAATTTCTTTGAGAGAGCTTCTGTACGAATGGCGGGTTTCATTGTTCCTTGCTACCTCCATCTTTGGGCTTGGCGGCGAGTTGGTTGGCGCTGTTCTTGTCGTCGTCGCTGAGCTGTTGCCAATGAGCGGAGATCGACGAAAGCATCTCCGCAAGTTCAATTCCCATTCGCTTGGCTTCAACCACCAGTTCCTCGATCTCGTGCCCCAGCAGTTGGGTGCGCTCTTTCCGGCTCGATTCGGGAGGAGCGGCAACCACGGTTCCGATGCCGGGACGGGTTTCAAGCAGCCCTTCATTGACCAGGTAGGCAACGATCTTGTGGGCCGTATTGGGGTTGATCTTGAGTTCCTTGCTCAAGGCGCGAACTGAGGGAAATGGGTCGCCCGGGCGCAGTTGACCGGAGACCATGGCTTTTTTCGATGCGTAGACGACCTGCTCGAAGAGCGAGACGCCGGCGCGGAAAGTAATACGAAATGGGACCATGACGTGTACTATAACACATAGTACACGTCATGCAAGCAAAATTTATCACGCTCCGGTTTGCTGGCGTTTGCGTCGGCCGCTAGTGTCCTGTTTCTGAAGTTCGCTTCATAATTGCTGTCCTCCTGAGCGGAGTTTGGCGCGCTCTTTGCGCCAAACGCAGTCGAAGGATCTGCGTTTTCGTCGCTGATTTCTTCAAAGAACTTCTGACTCGGAATACTGGAGAACCTCTGCTGAAGTCGATGTTTTGAAAGGGCACGACTTCAGTCGTGCCGCAAATGCCCAGGAATCAACGATGGCTTCACAGGCTGCGGAAAAACTCATTCCGGCGGGCAAGAAGCGTCAGGGCACGACTTTAGTCGTGCCGTAAGCTGCTGACAATAAATGATGGGCTTCAGCCCCTGCGGGAATCTTGGTTAAGACGGGCGCGTCTCAGGCCAAGGAAATTGTGGGCAATTTCTGGTTGTTGATTGGCGCGGGGCTTGGCTGCCGAGTGTGCCGCATGGAAATAAGTGTTTACCCGGTGAAATGGAGAAAGTTGACCGGGCGACGAATGGCCCACAGAATAAGGAGAGCGCGGTGGTTACCGCCCCAGCGGTGAAAACCTGCCGCCGGGGAGATTGGACGACTGCCGGGCCGCTTCCCCACCCTGGGAAATACTCCGGGGAATCCTGTGATTGAGGTTTTCATGGCCGCTTATCTGCTTTTGCTGGTTGCCGTTTTGAGCCGTTTGCTGCCCCATGCGGGGTGGTTCAACTTTACCGCGGTGGGCGGCGCGCTGCTCTACTTTGGCGCGCGGCGGTCGTGGCGTGAGATGCTGGCCCCGCTGGCCGCGCTGGTGGCTACCGACTACGTTCTGACTGTCTACACCTATCACTACAGCTTCAACTGGCAGGGCTATGTGCCTACGTGGGCGTGGTATCTGGCGGCGATGGCGTTGGGGCAGATTCTACTGCGGAGCCGGACGACGGTGCTGCGCGTGGCCGCGGGCGCTCTGCTGGGGCCGACCTCGTTTTTTGTGCTCTCGAACTACGCGGTCTGGGCCGGCAGCGGAATGTATCCGCGCACGCTGGGCGGGCTGGGAGCCTGCTTCATGGCGGCTGTGCCCTTCTATCGCAATGACCTGATCTCGACCGCAATCGTTGCCGCAGCAGCTTTTGGGCTTCCGGTGCTGGTGCGGCGGATGAACTGGGTTCATGGCCAGCCGGCGCTGGCAGGGAAGTAGTTTTTGGTTCCCCATCCTTGCGATAGAAAAAACCAGCAAGGATGGGAAACCGGCGCTTGACCGGAAAGTTCTAACCCCTCACCCCTAACCCCTGCATTTCTAGTCTTCCAGCAGCTTGCCTGTGCGTCTTTTCTTTATCCACCACCAGGCAAAGCCAGCCGCAGCCAGTGCGCCCACCAGGGCAACCAGCGGCAAGGCGTGGTGCTTTACCACATCGACCGCTCCCGGTCCCAGTTTGAGCACCAGCATTGAGAGCACCAGCCAGCGCACCATCCTTCCGCAAAAGACAGACAGCATGAAGGGCGCGACCCGCATCTCGAAGACGCCGGCGGCAAAGACGAAGGCCTTCCACGGCGTGGGCGGGGGCAGCATGGAAGGAATCATCATGGCCAGGAATTCCTGGTTCTCGAAGCGGGTGCGCATCCGCTCATAGCGCTTGCGGTTGACGCGCTTGAGTAGGAAGAGTTCTCCGCCGGCGCGGCCCAGCCCGTAGGGCAAAAGGCCGCCGATTGCAGAGCCTGTGGCGGCCAGCAGGCAATAGAGCCAGAAATTGCTCTTGTCGTTCCAGACGGAGAGGGCCAAGAATGCGTCCATGGGGATGGGGATGGTGGAGGAATCCAGCAGAGCCAGCGCGCCCAGGCCCCAAATGCCAAATTTGGCTAGAAATGGCAGCAGCACGAGATCCAACCTGGCCATCCATCGAAGAATTACTGCTTTCAAACGGGGTCCCCTTCCGCCCGGCAATCCGTCTCACTACCAGGAACCATTGTAAGGGCCGGGAGTCGCGCGCACGGACGCCGGCGGGGATGAGAGAATAGATAGAAAGGAATCGAAACGGAGCCGGTGGGCGTGGTGTCTGTGCCCAGGGAGGCTCCTCAGGAACGAATGCCTTCCAGCGACGAGCCAAACCAGGTGAACGAGCCCAACGGCTCGCCCCAAACGAGTCCCGAGACAAGCCCGGAGACAGGCAGCCCCGAAATGGGCAAGCCCGCCTCTGTAGAGGCGGCGTCTCCGGTGGTTCGCGGTTCGCGATGGCTGGACTACGATACCCACGAACTGTTGGAGATGATCGGCGAACTCGAAGACGAGCGGCGCTGGGCTCGTCTGCGCGAGGGGATGTGGATTGCCATCCTCCTCCATCTGGCGCTGCTCTCCGCCCTGACGTGGATTCCAAAGTATGTTTTCAAGGTGCCGCTGGTGGTTAATCAGAACGACGCCCTCAAGCAGCACAAGGACTTCACCTATCTGGATTCGCCGAAGTGGCAACCCAAGGCAGCGATCAAGCCGATTCCGCAACAGCAGCCCCTGATCGACAAAAAGACGCTTGAGGCGATGAACAAGGCCACCCCGCTTCCCGCTGCGGCGCCAACTCCGGCGCCAGCGCCCGCTGCTCCGGCTGCCGTGCAGCCGCCGCCCACCCCGCCCAGCCAGCAGTCGCAGCTTGAAGTGCCGCGCCCGGCTGCGGTTCCGGCCCGGCCAAACTTCGCCATGGGCTCACAGAACCCTGCCGACCAGTTGCGCGAGGCCTTGAAGGGCGCGTCGCGCAATCCCGGATCGGGCGGCGCGGCCAACCTGGGCCCGGGGGGAGGACTGGCTCGGCATCCCGGAGCCGGGTCGGGCGGTGTCGAGGTTTTGTCTGACACGCAGGGCGTGGATTTCAACTCATGGCTACAGCGCTGGCACCGGGAGACGCAGAATACCTGGGATCCGCTGATTCCCGACGAGGTGAATGCGCCGATCTTGAAGAGGGGGCAGGTCATGATCCGCTTCAAGGTTCTGCCCAACGGCCGCCTGATGGAAGGCAGCCTGATGCTGGAAGGCCGCTCCGGCGATACGGCTCTTGACCGCGCGGCCTGGGGCGCGCTGACCGGCTCGAATTATCCGCCGCTGCCCAAGGATTTTCACGGGCCATATCTGGAGTTGCGCGCCCTCTTCATGTACAACATGGAAACGCGATAAAGCTGGGGAGTTGGCGGTGCCGGCAGGATCAGTCTGCCGTCCAGCACCCCTGATCTCATGCGGTCGCATCGTCTTCGATCAATTCAGGCGCGGGAAGTTCTGCATCCTCGGGAGGGTCGAGCGGGCTGTTGCCGTGCGGCAGGTAGATGCCGTCCTGGGCCAGCAGCGCTTCGTAGACTGGAGTGTGCCGCCAGTGGCGGGCCAGGGCGAAGGCGATGGTGTTGGCGATCATCAAGGGCAGCACCAGGCCGTAGCCGCCGGTCATCTCAAAGATGATGAGCACTGAGGTCATGGGCGCGCGAACAATGCCCGCGAAGACCGCGCCCATGCCCACCACGGCAAACGCGCCGATAGCGTCGGCGGGGTGGTGGAAAACGGTGACGTCCAGGTAGCCGACGGCGCCGCCCAGCATGGCTCCCATGAACAGCGCCGGGGCGAAGATGCCACCCGCGCCTCCGCTGGAATAGGAGCTGACCGTGGCGGCCAGTTTGAGCAGGCAAAACACTGCCATGGCGGTCACCGTCAGCTTGCCGGTAAGAGCCAGCGTGAGGGTCTTGTAGGGATCGCCGGCAATGCCGTTCAGGTGGAAGAGCGCCAGCGCCACCACGGCCAGCCCGCCCGTGGCCGCGCCGCCAATGGCCGGGTGAACCCACCGTGGCACAGCCTTCAGCCGCCTGAACCAGGCGCGCAGTCCCAGCAGCGAATCCGTGAAAGTGACTGAAACAATGGCGGCCAGCAGGCCGAGCAGCGCGTACCAAAGCAGCGACGAGGCCTTGCCCAGCGTGTAGGCTCCCTGCACGTGAAAGACCGGGTTGGCGCCCAGAATCGAGTGCTCCACCACGGCAGCCAAAGCCGCGGCGACAATCACGCCTGAGAGCATGGTCTGGTCCAGGTCGCCGATCAGCTCCTCCAGCGTAAAGGTGACGGCGGCGATAGGCGCGTTGAAGGCCGTTGCAATGCCCGCCGCCATGCCCACCGAGGTCATGCGCCGGCAGTTTTTGGGGCTGAGCCGTGCCAGGCGAGCCAGCAGGCTGCTCACCCCGGCGCAGATCTGCACCGTCGGCCCTTCCAGGCCCAGCGATGCGCCGGAGCCGATCTGCACCGCGCACAGTATGAACTTGCCGATAGCGTCTTTGACCGGTACAAGGCCGGAACGAAGGGCATAAGCCACCTTGACCTGGGGAATACCGCTGCCAGCGGCTCCAGGGACAAGGCGGGTGAGGCCCACGCCGGCCAGCAGTCCGCCCAGAGCCGGGGTTAGAATCGTCCACCAGATCCAGCTATGGCCTGGGGCGGCGTTGGCGCGGTCGATAAAGAGCGTTTCGGCCCACATAATGCTCAGGTGGAAGGCCACCGCCGCCAAGCCGCAGAGCCCGCCGGCCAGAATGGTGACCGCCAACAGCCGCTGCTGCTCCGTCGGCATACGGCGCAGCAGCCAAGCGTAAAAACGCGAAGATAGACCTGAGAAACCAACCCAATACTTCAATTTCGGCTGGGCGTCACTGTTGAAAGGCGTCACATCTCCAGTATAGAAGTGGTGCAAGCCTGATCGAATTACGGCTTGGGTTCCGTCTCCCGCATGAACTCCGCCAAATAGCCTTTCCACACCGCGGCAACCGTATGGGTCCCGTGGCCCCGGGTGGCATCGGAGATCGGCAGAAGAATGAAGCGGGCGTTCGACATGCGCTTGACCATCTTCTCGGCAATGCCCAACTCCGGCGGGTTGATGTAGTCGTCGGCGGAGTTGATCCACAGCACCGGCACTGTAATCTGCTCCAGTCGTGGGCTGGGATCGTAGTTGCGGCTGGCGTTCCAGTAGAAGATCATGTCGTTCGCGTCCGTCGTGGGCATGGTGCGCGCGAGGTAAGCATCCACATACTTCTCCGCAGCCTCGCGCGTGGGCGCCTGCTTCTGCATCTGCAGCGGGCTCGACCCCATGATGAAGCCTATTTCGTTAGCGGTCCGCAGGCCTTGGACCGGCTCGGTCTTGTATTCGCCATCCATCCATGCCGGGTCCTTCCTGATGGCCTCGATGGCCATGTATCGCATCATGCGGTTGCGTCCGGCAATCTGAACCGGCAGGCAGGCAAACGGCGCCAGCGCATCGGCAAAGCCGGGATAGGTCTCGCTCCACACAAACGACTCCATGCAGCCCATCGAGGTTCCCAGAATGAGGCGCAGATGGTCGATCTTCATCTCATCGAGCATCATCCGCTGGCTGCGCACCATGTCGTCGTAGTCGTAGGCAGGGAAGTGCGCGTGCAGGCCATCGGAGGGCTTCGAGCTTTCGCCGTGGCCGATGTCGTCGGGCAGGATGAGGAAGTATTTCGTAATATCCAGCGGCGCGCCGGGGCCAAACAGCACATTCGAGAACAGCGGGTTCAACAACGAGTGCGCATTGCCCCCGGTGCCATGGAGCAGGAGCACGGCGTTATCCACGCGGCCGGCCGCGTTGCGGTGCGGCGTGCCCAGGGTGAGGAAGTGCAGCTTGAGTTGCGGCAGCGTTTCGCCGGTGCCGAAGCGAAAATTCGGAAGAATCGTCACGCCGCCCACCGTAGGCCAGGCGACGACCGGCACTGGGGGCAAACTTGCCTGCGTGGAGGGATTCGTCTGGCTCAAAGCAGCCGCGCCAGACAGAAGGGCCGCCGCAAACAAAATTCGGGCTGTGTGCAGGCACATGCGGGGACTCCAGGGCGTGAGCGATTCGGGCACAGCCCAACCTTCGCTTTTTTCAAGGACCGGTGTCAACAGGGAACCGCTTCCAAAGGCGGTTCATCCGCGCTAGAATTTTGCTGTCAGCCATGTTCAACCGTCCCGCAGTTCGAGTTTCATCGACGACCCTGCTCAAGCGCTTCCGCCATGGGCGCCCTGACCGTGGACGGCGGCCTTCCTGCTGAGTAATCTATCCAATTGATGCTTGGCCTCTCAGGCTCCGGATGCGCGGCCTAGGCGCTCCATGCTTTCCCATGTCCCAAATGCGGAACATGGGCACCCGGTGTATCGAGATCCATCCGCCCGTGCGCAGACAGAAAGGTCTTTCCCCGATGAACAGTTTTGCCAGCCGGGCTACGCTTGACTCCGGCAACCGCACCTACACGATCTATCGCCTCCCTGCCTTGGAGGCGCGCGGCTTCAACCTCAGCCGTCTGCCTTTCAGCCTGAAGATTCTGCTGGAGAACCTGCTGCGCCGCGAGGATGGCGTCAACGTGACCGCCGGTGACATTGAGTTCCTGGCCAACTGGGACGCCAAGGCCGAGCCCAGCCGCGAGATTGCCTACATGCCGGCCCGTGTGCTCATGCAGGACTTTACCGGCGTGCCCGCGGTGGTCGATCTTGCCGCCATGCGCGATGCCGTCAAAACGCTGGGCGGCGACCCGGAGCGGGTCAACCCCCTCATTCCCGCCGAACTGGTCATCGACCATTCCGTCCAGGTGGACGAGTTCGGCACCGCCGGGGCTTACGACGCCAATTCGCTGCTTGAGTTCCAGCGCAACCGCGAGCGCTACGCCTTCCTCAAATGGGGCCAGACGGCCTTTCGCAACTTCAGCGCCGTGCCACCGGGCATGGGCATCTGCCACCAGGTGAATCTGGAGTACCTGGCCCGGGTGGTCTTCACCACGGAGATCGGCGGAGAGCTGACTGCATACCCCGACACGGTGGTCGGCACTGACTCCCACACCACCATGATCAACGGACTGGGTGTACTCGGCTGGGGCGTGGGCGGCATCGAGGCCGAGGCGGCCATGCTGGGCCAGGCTGTTTCAATGCTGATTCCGCAGGTGGTGGGCTTCCGGCTGACCGGCAAGCTGCGCGAGGGAGCCACCGCTACTGATTTAGTGCTGACCGTGACCCAGGCGCTGCGCAAGCTGGGCGTTGTCGGCAAGTTCGTCGAGTTCTATGGGCCGGGCGTGGCCGGGCTGGCCTTGGCCGACCGAGCCACCCTCAGCAACATGGCGCCCGAGTACGGAGCCACCTGCGGCATCTTCCCGGTTGACGTCGAAACCCTGCGCTATCTGCGCCTCACCGGCCGCGGCGAGGAGCAGATTGCGCTGGTCGAGGCTTACTACAAGCAGCAGGGCCTCTTCCACACTGCCGCCACGCCGGAGGCCGAATACACGCAGACGCTGGCGCTCGATCTGGCCACCGTCGAGCCCAGCGTGGCCGGACCCAGACGTCCGCAAGACCGTGTGCTGCTCAGGGACGCCGCGGCTGGCTTTGCCCAGCAACTGCCCAGCCTGCTCGCGCCCACGGCCAAGCCTCTGGGCTCGCGCACGGCGGCTGCGTGGCAGCGGGAGGCGGTGACTGACGCGGCCCTGGCGGCCACCACCGCGCCCAATACCGTCCAAGGCCGCTTTGGCGTCGATCCTGACAAGTATCTTGACCACGGATCGGTGGTGATCGCGGCCATTACCAGTTGCACCAACACCTCGAATCCCTCGGTGATGGTGGCGGCGGGGATTCTGGCGAAAAAGGCAGTCGAGAAGGGGCTCACCGTGCCGCCGTGGGTCAAGACCTCGCTGGCTCCGGGTTCGCGGGTGGTCACCGACTACTACTCCAAGGCGGGGCTGCTGCCTTACCTTGAAAAGCTGCGCTTCAACGTGGTGGGCTACGGCTGCACCACCTGCATCGGCAACTCCGGGCCACTGCCCGCCGACGTCAAGCAGAGCATCGACGAGCACGGACTGGTCGCGGTGAGCGTGCTTTCCGGCAATCGCAACTTCGAGGGCCGCGTAAGCGTGGACGTGCGCGCCAACTACCTCATGAGCCCTCCGCTGGTGGTGGCCTACGCCCTGGCCGGCAAAATCGGCCACAACTTCGAGACCGATCCGCTGGGGACGGACCAAGCCGGAAAGCCGGTTTACCTGCGCGACATTTGGCCGACTCAAGCCGAGGTTGCCGAGGCCGTTGAGAGAGGATTGTCCAGCGAGAGCTTCCGCCGGGAATACGCCACGGTTTCAGACGGCGACGCCAACTGGCAGGGGCTCAAGTTTCCCACCGGCGACGTCTACCAATGGGAACCGGACTCGACCTACATCCGCCGCGCGCCTTACTTCGACGCCATCACGCCC
>Ga0224555_1005558_pt1 | contig 10427 bp, 6 predicted proteins | sample 714S23034metaG_FD_180687 | JGI IMG/M metagenome (GOLD analysis project Ga0224555, IMG submission 180687) | Peat soil microbial communities from Stordalen Mire, Sweden - 717 S2 30-34 | ecosystem: Environmental > Terrestrial > Soil > Wetlands > Peat | place: Sweden: Norrbotten County, Stordalen...
GGGGGGTATTCCCACACTCCACAACCACCTCGCTACTTTAAAAACATTATAACCCATTACCGGGGGAAAGCCCCCCAATATACTTTTAGTGTATTTACCGGCCCGGGTATCTTCCCACATAATAGCATTATGCACCGCATTTCCATCCTTATTCACCGGTACTGAGCTAAAGTATTGCGCGCAGTTACTGATGGCAACAATGTTCTTAGCTGTGCCTGATTCGTCAATTACCTCTTTCGAAAGTTCGAGAATTTGCCGCCACCATTCTTCGGGGTTTTGCTCTACTCCTTTGCCATTTTCAGTATAAATATTAGTAAAAATACCGGAGCGGGTCGACAATATTTCCCCATTCTGATTCACCACCGAAACCTTGGGGCCGCTGGAGCCCAGGTCAATAGCTAACACACATTTCAAACTGTTATCAGGCATAGCGTTTATAACAAGGTTTGAAATTAAAAAGGATAAACACTCTGCGTTACATCCGTGTAAGCAAACAGCATAGGTATATACATCGAAGGGTCTATCCCTCTGCCTGCACCGCCATACATAGCCGCAGATTTAGGGTCTCCTTTTTGAACTTTAGCATAAGCCACCGCTTCTTTCAAATCTTTTTCAAACGAACTTACAATGCCCGGGTTAGTGATTTGCGGGCCGGTTATACAAAAATGTAACCCGTTTGGATTTTGCTGCCCGTTTAACCTCCAGCCTTTGGTTTTTAAATAGTCGTTAACATGATAGATATTAAACTGGTCCGAACCTATGGCGGTAATAAACAGCGAATCACCAAACAATTTCAATTCAGGAATGGCCCTCACCATATTTTTCATGTTCTTATTTACCTCAAAAATTTCCCCGGCCCTTTTCATGTAACCTTCGCGGCCATAGTTAACCATAGCTGCCCAGGTAGCCGCAAACAATCCACCACTCTTACTTCCGTTAAAGCCCGTTGAAATATAAATCCCGCCCGGCCAGTCTACCTGCCCATAATACTGGTATCGCCTTAATTCTTCATTGCTGAATAAAACAGTAGAGGTTCCTTTAAGCGCATAACCGTATTTGTGGGTATCCGCCGAAATAGCCGTTACCCCAGGCAACCTGAAATCAAATACCGGGCAGGTAATACCCAGCGGTTCAGCCCATGCCAGAATAAAGCCACCTAAACAACCATCTACATGCAAACCAACGTTATGTTTCAATGCAAGGTCTGAAAGTTTATCAATCGGGTCAATCATGCCGTGTCCGTAATTTCCGGCACTGCCTACAATCAGCACTGTATCCGGGGTAATTTTGCTTTCAATATCCTGCACATCCGCCAGGTAATGCTCATCAACTTTTGCTGTCAGCACTTTTAAATTCAGGTAATGTGCCGATTTGAAAAATGCAGGATGCGCCGTGGCGGGAATAATTATTTCGGGTTGTGTAATGTTCTTTTTATCAAGCCCCCATTCGCGGTGGGCATAAACCGATTGGTAGATACTATCTGTTCCACCGGTAGTAAGCGAGCCGCAGGCCTTTTGATCCGGTGTTCTTTTATTTACTGCATCGCCATTAAAAATATCCAGGGTCATGGCAATTATCTCGCCTTCAAATTTAGTGAGCGATGGGCATACATCGCGTTGTATGGAATTTACCTGAGAGAAAAAGGCAAAAGCTTCATTCAGAAAATCATAATGGTCCTGGTCGCCCTGGTAAAACGAACCCGATATTTTACCATTTTTCCACGGAGCGCTTTCAATAGCATGCATCTCCTTTATTTGCCTCATCACTTCCTCTCTTGAAGTAGACTTCTCCGGCATTTTACTATTAATGGCATACTTATCTTTGTACGGAAAAAACGAGTCTGCCAGTTCAGGATTACTGCGCATTTCATTTTTTACAAGTTCTATTTTTTTATTGTCGCTCATACTTCTTTGCGCTGCCCTTGCTAATGCAGGAAGATGCTTGGTGATTTTCTTTTCCAGGAACTTTGCAATACCCATAAATTCGTAATTAGTCTTTTAAATAATATCGTCCAATCTATTTTGTAATAAACCTGCGGCAAAGCTAAAAATAGTATAATGCCTTATAAAATAGGAATGAATTAAAACTCTGAAATCGGTGCCAGGGCCTGGCGAGCCGTTCGGGTGCATATCAAAATTGTCCTTCGATAGACAAGTGGTTGGCGGGGACGCCAAACCGGGAGCCCTCGTGGTTTGGCATCCCCGCCAACCGGAATTAAACCTCATAGAAGCTGTTTAAAATTAAAGAAAAGAGGTAGTGTCTTAGTTTGGACGTTATCGCCCATATTGTATATAATTACGCCATGGATGCTTTAACAGCCTTTGGGCTTTTCGCCGTTTCAGGAATGCTGGTCTGCTATGCCCTCGATGCCAGATCGCATTGGTGGGGCTTTGGCTTTGCGGTTTTCTGTCTCCTCGGCTCCGCCTATGGATTCCTCCAGGGCGCGTGGCCGTTCGGGCTTGTTGAAGGTATCTGGGCCATCATTGCTGCCAGACGTTGGTGGATCAGGCGAATTTCAAACTGAGACACTATCAGAAAAGAAATACCTGTTAACACAAAGTTCAATACAAAGAACACCAAAAAATGAACTCTTTTGTGGCCTTTGTATTGGCATTTTCCTTTGTGCTGTTTGTGTTAAATTGCATTTGGATTTAATTTTAAACAGCCGCATAGATAAACACGAAACATGAATTTGCATCATGGCGGAATGAGTTAGACAAGTGGTTGGCATCGCCGTCAAACCACGAGGGCTCCCCGGTTTGGCGTCCCCGCCAACCGGAATTACTGCAGATAGCGACAATTTGATGTGCCCGGGCTGGTCTGCTGCTTTCCGAAAAAGTCAATTGAATTTCAAAATAGCTGCTATAACTTATTTTAACTATCGCAATAACCTGTCTGTTGTTAAAATCCCGGCAACTAAATACCTTCGCCGTTGTTATATATACATGCAAAATAATGGTTGCTGAAAATGAACAAAAATAAAATCCTGCTTTTTGCCGGCGTATTTCTGCTTGTGCTGCTTAGTGGCTGCAACTTTAAAAATATCGTCAACCACATGTATACGCAATACATCGTCAGGGCCCCTTACGATGTAATAATTGTGCCCGGTGTAGGTTTCGATACCGCTACACAACAAACAAATGGCTTTAATGCCCGCATAGTTTGGGCCAAAACCTTATACGAGCGTGGTGTTACAAAAAATATCATCTTTTCCGGTTCTGCCTGTTACTCACCCTACATCGAAGGAAAGGTAATGAAAATGATTGCCGAAAAAATAGGGGTCCCTGCTGCCAATATTTTTTGCGAAACCCGGGCCGAACATAGTAAAGAAAATGTGTACTATAGTTCGCTCATGGCCCGCAAACTGGGTTTCAAAAAAATTGCCCTGGCCACCGATCCTTACCAGGCGTTATATTTAGAAGCCTTCGTTCAAAAGAACATGCCCGATATGGGTATCCTGCCATTCGCCATCGACTCGCTCAAGTATTATTCGCGCACAGTTCCATCGGTTGATGTTTCCTCAGCTATGGTAAAAGATTTTATTCCGCTGGATAAGCGCGAAAGCTTCTGGGTTCGTTTTAAATACGCCAATAGCAACAGCTTGCCAGCCCTGCCAAAAGATGAATAGGTAATTGTCCCTGTAAAAAACTATGCGTTCTTTCTGTGGCTTAGTTCCTCAGCCAGGTACTTAGCTGTGTGGCTTTCTTTTACCAAAGCAACTTCCTCCGGTGTTCCGGTTGCAATTACCTTCCCGCCGCGGAAACCGCCCTCGGGCCCTATATCAATAATGTGGTCGGCCACTTTAACTACATCCAGGTTATGCTCAATCACCAAAACGGTGTTACCACGCTCAACCAGTTTGTTCAACACACCCAGCAGCACGCGGATGTCTTCAAAATGCAAGCCGGTAGTAGGTTCATCCAGAATATAAAAAGTTTTACCTGTATCTTTTTTCGAGAGCTCTGCCGAAAGTTTAACCCGCTGCGCCTCACCACCTGATAAGGTAGTAGACGATTGCCCCAACCGTAAATAACCCAGCCCCACATCATTTAAAGTCCGCAGCTTCGGAAAAATAGCTGGAATAGCCTCAAAAAATCCGAGCGAATCCTCCACTGTCATATTCAATACATCGCTGATAGATTTTCCTTTATACCGCACTTCCAGCGTTTCGCGGTTATACCTTTTACCCTGGCACTTCTCGCACATCACTTCTACATCGGGCAAAAAGTTCATTTCAATAATCTTCATACCGCCGCCCTGGCACTCCTCGCAACGTCCGCCTTTTACGTTAAATGAAAACCTTCCGGGGCTATAGCCACGAATCTTTGCCTCAGGTAATTGCGCAAATAGCTTACGTATCTCATCAAAAACCTTAATGTAAGTAACCGGGTTACTCCGCGGTGTTCTGCCAATGGGTGACTGGTCAATTTCAATCACCTTATCCAAATGCTCTAAACCTGTAACTGATTTATAAGCAAGTGGTTTATGATTAGTTCTGTAAACATGCGTATGCAAAATCGGGTAAAGTGTTTCATTGATAAGCGTTGACTTACCACTTCCTGATACTCCCGATACACAAATAAAAGTTCCCAGCGGAAACACCACATCCACATTCTTCAGGTTATTGCCCGATGCCCCTTTCAGAGAAAGATATTTTCCATTGCCTTCTCTTCTATGCTCAGGCACTTCAATATTCAGTTTACCTGAAAGGTATTGCGCAGTAGTAGAATTCTTTTTCAAAAACTCCTGCGGTGTCCCGTAAGCTACTATTTTACCACCATGCTCACCGGCTTTAGGGCCTATATCAATAATGTAGTCGCTTTCCAGCATTATCTCCTTATCATGCTCAACCACCAAAACAGTGTTGGGGTTGGCCGCCAGTTGTTTCAGCGCGGTTATCAGCTTGCGGTTATCGCGCTGATGCAGGCCGATGCTCGGCTCATCTAAAATGTAAGTAATACCCGAAAGCTGCGAACCAATCTGCGTAGCCAACCTGATACGCTGCGACTCGCCACCACTCAAACTTTTGGCAGGCCGGTCAAGCGCCAGGTAATCCAATCCCACGTCTAATATAAAGTTGATGCGCGCACGGATTTCCTTCAGCAAATCTTTGGCAATCGTGCGCTGTTTATCGCTGATGCGGTTTTCCAAACCGGTAAACCATTTTTCAAGGTCGCCCAAATCCATCATGGCCAGTTCGCCAATATTCTTCCCGTCAATTTTAAACCAAAGGCTTTCTTTTTTCAACCGGGTTCCGTTGCAGGTGCGGCAGGTTGTTTGGTTCATAAAACCTTCGGCCCAGCTGCGGATACCTTCGGAAGTAGTAAACCTGAAACATCTTTTTAATAAACCTACCAGCCCGCCTTTGCTCAATGTATACCACCGGTCGTCAAAATCTTCAATCACCAGGTCTTCCTCTTCAAACTGCTGGTCTTCATCCGGTGAACCGTAAAGAATATAATGCAACGCCTCAGAAGGTATTTTATTAATGGGGTCGTTAAGATTGAATTTATATTGCCGCGCTATGCTGGCCAACTCCCTGAAAATAAAATTATCCCTGGCCTCTCCCACGGGAAGGATTCCCCCACGGTTAATAGAAAGCTTCTCATCGGGTATTATAACTTCCTTTCTAACCTCGTATGTAACCCCCAATCCATTGCAGGTAGTGCAAGCCCCATAAGGCGAGTTAAACGAAAAAGTATTGGGGGAAGGTTCCTCGTACGAAATACCCGATTCAACGCACATCAAATGTTTGCTGAAACTGAATACCTGGTTATTCCCGGCATCCAGCAACATAATAAGGCCCTTGCCTTGTTTCATGCCCAGCGAAAGAGAGGTCCGCAACCTGTCGCGTGCATCCGATTCAATTTTCAACCGGTCAATAATCAATTCAATATCGTGCACTTTATACCGGTCAAGCTGCATTTTAGGCCGCACATCAACTATCTCGCCGTCAACCCTTATTTTTAAATATCCCTGCTTGCGCACCTGTTCAAATAGCTCGCGGTAATGCCCTTTACGCCCGCGCACAATCGGGGCCAGCATAATCATCTTCTTTTCGGCATGGTTAACCATCAAATGGTCAATAATCTGCTCCTCGGTAAACTTTACCATTTTATTGCCCGTTACATACGAGTAGGCATCACTCGCCCGCGCATATAGCAGACGTAAAAAGTCATATATCTCCGTTACTGTGCCAACCGTAGAGCGCGGGTTTTTATTAACCGATTTTTGTTCGATTGAAATAACCGGCGATAGCCCCGTTATTTTATCTACATCCGGCCTTTCATAACCACCAATAAACTGGCGGGCATAGGCCGAAAGTGAGTCCAGGTACCTGCGCTGGCCCTCGTTATAAATAGTATCAAATGCCAACGACGATTTGCCACTACCCGAAATACCCGTAATAACCACAAACTGGTTACGGGGAATAGATACCTCAATATTTTTAAGGTTGTGTACACGGGCACCAAACACTTCAATATTGTCTGGTTCAATACCGATAGCAGGCTCATCCTTTTCAAGGACGGCAACAGGTTTTTCTTCTTTAATCTTTTTGGTAGCCATTAAGGAGGTGCGAAATTACGCAAAAAGTAAGAACAAAGTGGGGTGGGAAAGGTTTAGAAAGGAATCTATAGTCTTTAATTGTTTAACAGATGCCCTTGCGCCCTTAATTAGCGGCATTTCGCTCACAAAGTCATCTGTTTTAATGTTTTTAAAAACCTCTTTAAATCTTATATTTGAGAAATGGGCAAGACGATGAAAATTATTTTACTTTTTCTATCATTTCTCATTCCCTTGATTTTGTTCTTTTCGTGCAAAAAACCTCCGGATACGCATTCTATAACCGATACAGCCGTTATCACTCACCCGGATTCTCTGGTTGTTGGTACTTGGCATGTACAAGCTTCTTATGTTACCTCCGGCGGACCAAATTACACGGATTCAGTTTTGGGAACTACCAACATAACTATTACTGAGGTAAGCCCCGGGACGGTTACGTTCAGAGATGACACTTTTACTCATCAACAATTCCAGATTTCGGACCCTGGTGAGGATTCAATTTACCCGCCCCCATATACCAACTACTTCGTAATGTACGGCAACTATATCCAACTTTCTCCCGCCAGCAGGGACACTATTACAATATTTGAAGGATCCAGGGGTATAAGTCATAGTGCCGGCTATTTCTGGACCGGCTATAAAGTTCATTGATGGACTTGTTAATTATTTTATGAGAAACCCGCCATTGTTACCCCATCACTAAAAAAATTAAAATCCTTTTGAGTTTAGAAAGCTTTTCCTTCAAAACGTGTCAGGAAATTTACAAAGAGCCTGCATTTTTTTCCTCTATTTTCGCCGCATGAGTTATTTAGATGAGTTAAATGAAGCACAACGTGCAGCAGTTGAAAATGTTGATGGGCCAACTATGATTGTTGCCGGCCCCGGCTCGGGCAAAACAAGGGTACTTACTTACCGTATTGCACACCTGCTTAAATTGGGTGTAGATTCCTTCAGCATACTGGCGCTTACCTTTACCAACAAGGCTTCTGAATCTATGCGCCACCGAATTGAAAAAATTGCAGGCACCGACGGAAGAAATCTTTACATGGGCACCTTTCACTCGGTATTTGCCCGCATATTAAGAGTAGAAGCGCCCAAAATTGGCTATCCTTCCAACTTTACTATTTACGATACCGAAGACGCAAAGTCACTGCTAAAAACAATTATTAAAGAGCAGGGGCTTGATGATAAAATTTATAAACCCAACCAGGTGCTAAACCGCATTTCAGCCGCTAAAAATGCCTTAATAACACCAACACGGTACGCCGCTGACCCGGAACTATTGACCGAAGACCGCCATGCCCAAAAACCTGCCATTGCTACCATTTACAGGCTTTATACCGAACGCTGTTTTAAAAGCGGCGCCATGGATTTTGACGACCTGCTGCTGAACATTCATATTATTTTAGAAAAATTTCCGGATGTGCTTTATAAATACCAGCACAAATTCAGGTACGTTTTAATTGATGAGTTTCAGGACACTAACTTTTTGCAGTACAGCATTGTAAAACGCATAGCAGATGTGTTTCAGAATATTACCGTGGTGGGCGATGATGCCCAAAGTATTTATGCCTTCCGCGGTGCTACCATTGATAACATACTGAATTTTGAAAAGGACTTTCCAGACCTGAAAGTTTATAAGCTGGAGCAAAATTACCGCTCCACGCAAAATATTGTAAAGGCTGCCAATGAGCTGATTCATAAAAACAAGAACCAGTTAAAAAAAGAAATCTGGACCCAGAACGATAAGGGCGAGGATATAAAAATAGTGCGTACCCCCAGCGATAACGAAGAAGGCCGCTGGGTAGCCGATTCTATCATGGAATTAAAAATGCGCGAGCATTATAAAAATTCCGGCTTCGCTATTTTGTACAGAACCAATGCACAGTCGCGCGCGTTTGAAGAATCGTTGCGCAGGCACAACATTCCGTATAAAATATACGGGGGCATGAGTTTTTACCAGCGCAAGGAAGTAAAAGACCTCCTCGCCTACCTCAAACTAACGGTTAATCATTACGATGAGGAAGCTATGAAACGCGTTATCAATTACCCTGCCCGGGGCATTGGCCAGTCAACCATTGATAAAGTGGCCATGTTTGCCGCCAATGAGAACAAAGCAGCCTGGGACGTTTTAGACAATATTCATACTTACGATTTTACCGCCCGCGCAAAAACTTCAATTGAAGAATTTGTGATGATGATAAAAAGCTTTGGCGCCCTGTCTGCAACAAAAACTGCTTATGACCTGGCCTCGCATGTGGGTAAAACCACCAGGCTGATTGCGGAGTTATACAACGACAAAACCGTTGAGGGCGTAAGCCGCTTTGAAAACGTGCAGGAATTACTGAACTCCATTAAAGAGTTTGTTGAAGAAGATGTTTTGCAGGAAGATGAAGTAATATTTACCGATAAAGGCATTGGCAGCTTTATGCAAAATGTATCATTGCTTACCGGTAACGAGAAGGAAGACGAAAACCTGGATACGGTAAAAATGATGACCATACATGCCGCCAAGGGGCTGGAGTTTCCGGTGGTGTACGTCGTAGGTATTGAAGAAAACCTGTTCCCCGGCCAGCAATCGTTATACAGCCTGGAAGACCTGGAGGAAGAGCGCCGTTTGTTTTATGTGGCCATAACCCGTGCCGAAAGCCGCTTGTTTTTAACCTACGCCAGCACCCGTTATAAATTCGGCTCTTTGAACTATTGCGAGCCGAGCCGTTTTTTAATGGAAATACCCGAAAATGTAGTTTCGTACCACGGCGACCTTAAAAAACCGAAGGCCCCCGATGCCGCTAAAAACCTGTATTCTAAAATCACTTCGCAGCCAATAGTAAAACCTGCTGTAGCCCGCATAACAGAATCAGGTGAGCCTTTTGTTGCCGATGATGTAAGCGGTTTACAAGGTGGAATGGAGGTTATGCACGAAAAATTCGGCGAGGGCAAAGTGGTTAATATTGAGGGAATGGGGGTTAATAAAATAGCCTCTATTATGTTCGGGCAGTTTGGTGTAAAAAAGATAATGCTGAAGTTTGCCAAGCTGAAAATTTTAAAAGGAGGTTTGGAATAATCTCAAATAATGTATTTCTCGGCTGTTCTCCTCCGTGCGAAATGTATTCAGGGTTATTTGCCGGATTTCCTCCCTACCCAATTAAATAGATACTATTTTCGCGCCGAAATATCCGTTTATGATAAAATCAAAGTACCCGGTTACCTTTTTTGTTTGCGCTTTGCTGCTGACATTGGCCGCCTGTAAGTATTCGGCAGAATATAAGCAGGTAAAGGCGGGCGATAAGTTTACCCTCATGGTGCCGCCCTGGGTTAAACAAGTGCAGGACCTGAAACCCAGTGCCGAATTTCAATACGTAAACCGTTTCAGAAACTTTTATGCCATTGGCGAAACTGTGAATAAAGACAGCTTAAAGAGCGTTTCGTCTATTATGTCAACCAACCTGGGCATACTTTCAAAAGCAATGGAAAAACCCAGGGTAAATGATTCAACCGCTGTAACTATCGGCGGTTTAAGTGGGGCAAGAGTTGAAATATCGGGCAAAATGACAGGCGAAGACATTTATTTCAGCGAAGTTGTTCTTGAAGGCAAAAACAGGTTTTACCATCTCAGTATCTGGACCCGCAATGCCGAGCGGAAGTTGAAATTTAAAGATGATATAGACCATATCCTGAACTCGTTTAAAGAACAGTAAATCCTTTGTGCAGTCAGGGCATCTGCCAATTCCATTGGGTGTACGACAAATTTCCCTTTTCATCCTTCAAACTTTGCCAATACAAACTCACCCTGTCCCACGGACATCCCTCTCTTTGAAAAAAAGAGAGGGAAAATGCAAAATACAGCAATGCAAAAGCAT
>Ga0224555_1005561_pt1 | contig 10422 bp, 10 predicted proteins | sample 714S23034metaG_FD_180687 | JGI IMG/M metagenome (GOLD analysis project Ga0224555, IMG submission 180687) | Peat soil microbial communities from Stordalen Mire, Sweden - 717 S2 30-34 | ecosystem: Environmental > Terrestrial > Soil > Wetlands > Peat | place: Sweden: Norrbotten County, Stordalen...
CCCTCGTCTCAAGCGAGGTCATCCAGGCGCCCATCGCGATTCGGTCTCTCTTCGATCGCAACACGACCGCCCGTGCTCCATGAATCAGGATCTTGCGCAGGTAAGAGTTGCCGCGCTTGCTGATTCCGTACAGCCTCGCCTTGCCACCGGTCGAATGCTGCTTCGGCAGCAGCCCCAACCAGGCCGCGAACTCTCGTCCCTTGCGGAAGGCTGCGCCGTTACCGATGGAGGCCACGATCTGCATGTCGATGATCCTCCTTGAATCTGCCTACAAGATCTCCCGGGGAAGATCAAGCGGCGGACCATCTTAGTAAACGTGACATTACGGGCAGTTCGGCAGACGATCCTGCCATTCGATCTCGCTCAGCAAGCTTCCCCCAGCAGGCGACACAGGTCGTTAAGGCCAGGTAAGGTATTCGGAAAGAATAGGCTGAAAGGTGGAAGTTTCTTCCCTACCGCGATATGGTCGGGTTTCCTACGTTGGATTAACTAAGCTATTTATTATCAGTAGATTCTGAGGGAAAAGGCGAAAGGGCCAGGGGCTTGCTCATACAGTGGTAGATGGCTGAACTGTCCGAGGGGATGTTGCCAATCAAGACTTCGCCTATCCTACGGCTACAGACACCCATTGGAGACGCGCTGGCAGACACAGCAACACTCCATCCACATGATGGGCAAAACAAGGACGGGTCACACACCTCGATTTGCCTGACCTGCTTTGCGTCAGTCGACTGCTCCAAGGCTAAGGCCGAACTTCCAGAGAAAGACAAGGTCCACGTCTGCAATTCGTCTTTCCTTGCGGAACGTGGTTGCCTTAACCAGTCGGAGCCGATGAGGCATCCTGCTCCGAGCCACCCTGCATAGTCGAATCCGGCTCGTCTCATAGGTGGGTGACTCGAATCGGCGACCCATGCTTTTAGGGCAGTGATTGAAACGCGACCGTATCGAAGCCACGGTTCGCCCGGGCAAAAAGCCCGAAAGGCGCAGGTATGGATTGCACAATCTGTATGGACCTGAAACGAGCGTATGAGGCTGGGCTCAGCGAGTACATCGAGGCTCGTTCCTCAGTATGTTTTCGGGCCTGCACAAGACTTGCGGCCAGGAAGAATGTCGAGATGGAACGCGCCAGGTACGAAGTGGAAGAACACCTGTTGGTATGGCATGTTGACCGAGCCCCTATTCCTTTGTCTTGAGCAGGCTCTCATTCTTCTTGATAAATTCTTCGATCTCCCCGGCCATACCAAGAATCTTGCGCCACTGCTCTTTGTACAGGGCATTTCAGGCACCACAATCAACCCTTGAATGTTGCGGCTGGTGGTGTACATTAAGTTGGTTCTCCACGGAGACAGCCATGATCATCCGCACTGCAAAGATCGTGTTGCTGGCCGGAGTAGCCCTCTTTTACACCCTCGTCGTCTTCAACAACGTCACGGACTTCGATTCCAACTACCAGTTTGTCCGTCACGTGCTGATGATGGACACCACGTTTCCCGGCAATCACGGGTTGTGGCGTGCGCTGCACATGCCGGGGCTTCATCTGGCGTTCTATCTGGGAATCATTGCGTGGGAGATGGTGACCACGGTTCTGCTGTGGTGGGGCGTGGCCAACCTGATTGGCGCTCTGCGCCTGCGCCCGGCGGCGTTTGAAGCCGCCAAGCGAGTTCCGGTGACTGCCCTTACGCTCTCGCTGCTGATGTGGCTGGTCGCGTTTATCGCCATTGGAGGAGAGTGGTTCCTCATGTGGCAATCGCGCGAGTGGAACGGCCAGGAGGCCGCATTTCGGGGTTTCACAATCATCGGCATCGTGCTGCTGTTCCTCACGCGGCCCGAGACTGAAATCCAGCCGTAGGGGTCTACACGGTTGCGGAAATCAATTCCTTCGGCCATCGACCACTAACCCAATACAGAACAATCAGTTGCAAAGGACTGGCGGGTCATTAGTCGGACAGTAGTGTTCGATACATGTGTGACGCAGGACACCGACACACTAAAAACTCTCTTGCTATTTTGCTGAGAAGGCAGCGGACGTAGCGAATCTGCCTACTCTGGTACTTCTCACAATTTGCGGCGTGCTCTCACCGTTGCTCTTTGTTCTCTGGTGCCTCTGGTCCCTCTGTGACCTCCGCTGCGCCTCAAGGAGAGCATATGCCGCAGACCTTTGAACCAAGAATACTCATCGCGGATGACGAACGTGTCGCAGACACTCTCGCCGCAATCGGTAATCCTTCCGGACTGCAAGATTCTGCTTTCCTAGGTCAAGCGGCTACCGCAAAAGAGAAGCATCTATGTGCGCACCACAAAATGCCGATTCCTTTACAACCGAAAACAAAACATTGACAGCCGCAATCCCCATGCGCTAGTTTCCGCTCGGCCCCCGGGACACACACACGAAGAACGCGTATGACTTTCGGGCAGATTTGATTTTCAGAACCATAAGAATAGAAGAAACACCAAGAAAGAAGAAGACTATGACGAGGTTAAGAGGTCTAACGCTAATTCTCTTCGCGGCAATATGTTCACTCGGATTTCTGCTGTCAGCCACGACGATGATGGCACAGGAGTTTACAGGGCAGGTAACAGACAAGACTGGCGCCGTTATGCAGAAGGCTGCCGTAACCGCACTCAACGTCGACACCGGCGTTGAAACCGCGACGGTTACAAACAAAGCGGGAGTTTATACAATCCCCTATTTGCTCGCAGGTAACTATTCCGTATCGGTTCAAGCGGCCGGCTTTGAAACCGTCATCCATACTGGAATCTTTCTGCACGTGGATGAAACATCGACAGTGAACTTCAGCCTGAAAGTTGGCAGTGCCACCGAAACCGTCACTGTGAACGCCGACACGGTACTCGACGCCGGCAAGGCCGATATCGGCGAAGTGGTCGAAAACAAGCGGGTCACTGAGCTGCCGCTGAACGGACGCGATCCCGGCATGCTGTCGATCCTGAATGCCGGCGCACTATGGACTGGCAGCATACAATGGCAACGGCCATTCGACGATACCCAGGCAAATCTCTCTATCAACGGCGGCGGCGCGGGCAACACCGGACTGATGCTGGATGGCGTATCGAACGCCGCATCCACCATCAACAACACTGGCAATGCAAAAATTGCTTATGTTCCGCCGGTTGACTCGGTACAGGAATTCAAGATTGTCTCCACCCCCTATGACGCGAAATTTGGCCTCATGGCCGGCGGCGTCGAAGATGTGATCCTAAAATCGGGCACCAACAAAATCCATGGCGACGTATATGAGTACGCGCGCCGGACTTGGCTTGACGCCAACACATGGCAAAACGATTGGTACGTCAAGAGGGCGACGGCTGGAGCCAACCTGGCGCCCTATTTAACCCCACCCATGAAGTGGGACCAGTACGGCGCGGAGTTGGATGGCCCGGTGGTTCTGCCCAAGTTTTACAACGGACGCGACAAAACGTTCTTCACTATGCAATACGAAAACTGGCACGAGATCGAGCCGAACACGATTGTCGAGTCGGTTCCCAGTCCCCAATGGATCAATGGAGATTTCTCGAACCTGACTTATTGGAACGGCTCTGGATACTCCCCCATCAGCATTCTCGATCCTTTGAACATTTCACAAAACTCGAGCGGAACATGGGTCCGCGTTCCGTTTGGCCCAACTGACACCCTCAACCCGACTTCGACACCCAATGTCATCCCCGCGTCGCGCATCAATCCGATGGCTCAAGCGTTGATGAAGCTTTACCCAGCGCCTAACACGACAACCTCCAACGGTTCCAATCCCTTTGCGAGCAACTACACCGTCACTGGGCCCGATGTCGATCGCTATCGAAATGTTCTGGGCAAACTCGACCATAAGCTGTCGTCACGCGACAATTTCAGTCTCCACTACGGATATTGGGAACGGGTCGAGGTGCGTAGTTACGATGGTTTCACCGGACCTGAACAGGAAGGCCAGTTGCCTCACGGCGAGCGCAGCCACACCTTCACGCTCGATGAGACGCACACCGTTACTCCCAGCCTGCTGTTTGACTTCAAAGCCAATGTGTCCGTTCGGGCCGACTACAGCTATAACGGGCCCGCATATGATCCAACCAATCTTGGCTGGACCAGCGCACAGACGCAGGCGATGGGACCGGCCGCAATGGCTGAGTTTCCCTATCTCGACATAAGCGAGTTCGCATCTTTTGGAACCAACAGCAATGGTCAAACGGTCAGCAACTCTCTTTCGGTGTTTCCGACAATGACGTGGATCAAGAGCAAACATACGATTCACGCCGGCCTTGATGGCCGCTTTCAGCAGTCTGTGAAAGACGTCATCGGCGGCGGAAACAACTTCTGGTACGATCGCACCTGGACCCAGACCAACTGCGGCAGTTGCGGCTCGTGGGATCAAGCCAGCGGCAACTCCATCGCTTCCATCCTGCTTGGCAACCCGACCTCGGGTAGCGATGCAATCAACGTAAAAACCTTCTGGTCCGATCATTACTGGGCTCCTTTTGTTCAGGACGACTGGAAAATGACAACGAAATTGACTCTCAATTTAGGCCTGCGCTGGGACTTCATGCCGGCAGAGGTGGAGCGGAACAACATGGGTAACTACGCGTTCGCTGCCAACACGGTCAATCCCGTTAGCGCCTCTGTCACCGTTCCGGGCTTTACCCAGCTTCTCGGTGGAGTCACCTACCTTGGAGTGAATGGCAATCCACGTGGGGGCTATCCTACGCAATTAGGCAACATCCAGCCACGCGTCGGCTTCGCTTATGCTTTGAACGAAAGAACGGTCATTCGCGGCGGCTTCGGTGAGTCGATGAAGAGCCCGCAATTAGCTCCGAACTCGGCCGGATACAACGCCACCACCAACTATCTGGCTAACGATCCCAACTACCCCGGGAGCGTCCGTCCAAATCTTGCCAACCAGATCAATAACCCTTATTCGTCGGTTGTTCAGCCCACAGGATCCACGCTGGGGATGTTGGAGCAACTCGGGCAGGGTCCTTGGTTCCTCAATCCGAATTACAAGCTGCCCAGCTTCTGGAATTACTCCGCGGGCTTTGAGCGCCAATTCCTGTCAAAGGATGTCATAAACATCTCTTACATCGGAAGCCAGCTTTTCAACGGCGACAGCAGCGACAACATCAACCACCAGAACGCCGCCGCCTATCAAACTCTCAATTGCAATCCCGAGAACGGCGGCAGATACGAAAATTGCAGCAACGACAATATCACAAATCCGTTCAAGGGAATCAATGGATTCCAGGGATCCAGTGATTACACCTCGTCAACCATCAGCGCTCTCACTCTAACCCAGCCGTACCCCGAGTTCGGCGGCATTACCGAGTATCAGCAAAACCAAGCCCACACCTGGTACAACTCGCTCCAGGTTACCGGCCTGCACCAGATGAAGAATTCCCTGGTCATACACGGAACCTTCAACTTTTCTAAGCTGATGGATTCAGGCGGCTGGCAAGATACAACATATCGCATCCCCTATCGTCAGATTGACGGAAACGACCACACCTTCCGCGCCACTCTGTCCGGTGTTTATGATCTTCCGGTTGGCCGCGGGCGGGGGTTACTACCAAACATGAACCGGGTTGCGGATGCCGCCATCGGCGGTTGGGAGGTGGGCAGCTTGTACATCTTCCAGTCGGGTTCGCCCTGGATTCTTCCTAACAATCCCAATGAGATTTACCTGCACAATGCATACGTGAAGCCTCACGTTCAGGCCGATAACGGATATATTCGCTTGGTTGCGGCTTGCGCTGAACAATACAAGGAAACCAACAGTGTTTACAGCCTTGTTCCGCTGTCTTACGACTACGACGGAACCTGCTCGAATGGAGCAAATTTCCTGCAGCAGCCGAGCTATGCGCCGTATCCCGACAACGTCTATACCGGGATCCGGCTACTCAGGACTCACCAATTTGACGCTAACCTGTCGAAGAACTTCTCGCTCCCTGAAACCTTAAGGCTTCAGGTGCGCTTGGAAGCCTTCAACGTTCTAAATCACCCGCTGTGGGCTCAGGGGCCGGATGGCAGCTCGAACGATACCAGCTTTGGAACGATCACGAGGGGGCCATCCGGTCAAAGCAACCTGCCCCGTCAATTGCAGCTATCCGCAAAAGTTATTTGGTAATAAGCTATTCCGCTAACTTGCTTTATCCCGGGGAAGCTGTCGTGCAGCGTGCACGGCAGTTTCCCCGGCACATTCAGGTTTCGGCCAGCGTGGTCTGGTAAACAAATAAAGCTGAGAACACAATGCCCCGGGGGTCTGTCGTGCAAAAACGGCAGACCGCTTCCGGAGTTCCGTTTGCGGGCGATTACTTACAGTGCCTCCGAATGGGGAAAAGGGAAACACTCGATGTCAAAAGTCTCTCGCCGCGAGCTTCTTCAATCCGCCTCGCTTATCGCCGCCGGCAGCCTCCTGCTCAAGCCCGCCTTTGCCCATTCAGAGTTGCTTTCGGACGCGGTAGAAAAGGCTGAACACGAAGGAGCGATCCAGGGAATTCCTGAGATCGATTTGGCTCCCCGAGAGCATCTTCTGCTCGACTTCGACTGGCGATTTGTCCAAGGGCACGCCACCGATCCGGCGAAGGACCTCAACCTTGGAGCCGACCAGGGAGATTTCGCCAAGACCGGTAACTTCCGTTTTGCGCAGCCAAAGTTTGATGACTCCCAATGGCGACCTCTCAACCTGCCTCATGATTGGGCGGTAGAGTTACCTTTTGTAAACGACCCGGCACTGACGTCGCATGGCTATAAGCCGCTGGGCCGCAGATATCCAGAGACCAGTGTAGGTTGGTATCGCCGAACTTTCGATATTCCGAAGGAGGATGAGGGGCGGCGGATCTATGTAGACTTCGACGGCATATTCCGAAGCGCATTGGTATTCTGCAACGGTGTATTTATCGGTCGCAGCGATAGTGGCTATGCTCCATTCGGATTCGACCTGACGGACTTTTTGAACTACGGACGCCCGAACTCCATTGCCGTCCGAGTGGACGCGTCCTATGGAGATGGGTGGTTCTACGAAGGAGCCGGAATCTATCGCCACACATGGCTCACGAAGGTGGACAAACTACACGTCGGACAGTGGGATACCGTCATTCGTACCGAGGCTGAACCGGGCGGCGCGATGCTGAATCTAAGCACGTTGGTTGAAAATACTGGGAGCTTAAGAGAAACGTGCCGCGTCCACTGGCGAATACTCGACGAGACGGGAAAAGCGGTCGCAGTCGCCGAATCGCCAGATGTCGAGATTTCTGCCGACGGCAAACAGAGTTTCACCGCTAGAACCAAAATCGTTCGTCCCGCGATCTGGTCTCTGGAAACTCCGACCCTCTATTACGCTGTCGCCACAGTTGAAGCAAATGGTAAAGTTCGAGACCGCGATAAGGCCAGCTTTGGCGTGCGCACGCTGACGTGGGACCTGGAAAAAGGGTTTCTGCTCAATGGACTGAAGACACCCATTCAAGGTACTTGCAATCACCAGGACCATGCGGGCGTAGGCGCGGCCGTGCCCGATCGTCTGCAAGCATTTCGTTTAGAAGTGCTGAAGGGAATGGGCTGCAATGCCATTCGCACATCCCACAATATTCCTACGGCGGAACTGATTGACGCTTGCGACCGCATGGGAGTCTTGGTTCTTTGCGAGACGCGGATCATGTCGTCCAGCGATGAAGGATTGGCACAATTGTCAACCATGATTCGTCGATTCCGCAATCATCCATCCATTTTTCTCTGGTCGATGGGAAATGAAGAGTGGGAGCTTCAGCAAAACTTAGCGGGGCCGCGCGTCATCCACGCCATGCAGCAGCGCACCCACGAACTGGACCCTACTCGTCTTTGCACCGCGGCAGTCAACGGATCCTACGACAAAGCCCTCGCACCTTGCCTCGACGTGATGGGCTTCAACTACAATCTTTCGCAGATCGACAACTATCGCAAGGAGCACCCAAAACAGTTTCTGATCGGCACAGAGACTGCCAGCGCATTGTTCACTCGGGGAATTTACACGAAGGGCAAACTGCGCAACTGGGTAAGTTCGTATGACATCGTCTATCCAAATACCAGAGTGGATGAAGGGCAGGCGTGGTGGAATTTCTATAGCCCCAGGCCGTGGCTATCGGGCGGATTTGCGTGGACCGGCTTCGACTATCGTGGGGAGCCGTCTCCCTATGCGTGGCCCAGCGTGAGTTCGCAATTCGGCATAGTCGATACATGCGGGTTCCCAAAAGATGCCTACTTTCACTATAAGTCGTGGTGGGACAACAAGCCGGCTCTTCACTTATTCCCCCACTGGAACTGGCCGGGGAGAGAGGGCGAGGAGATCCTCGTGCAGGCCGAATCCAATCTCGACAGCGTTGAGCTTTTCCTCAACGGGAAAAGCCTGGGTTCGCAAGACGTGATTCCACTTTGCCATCTGGAGTGGAAAGTGGCCTACACGCCCGGCGTACTTGAGGCGCGAGGAACGAAGAATGACAAAGTCGTTGTGACAGAAACTCGGCGCACTACGGGGGCAGCAGCGCGGATTGTGCTCTCAGCCGATCGCATGGAAATTTCTGCCGACGGCGAGGACGTTGCAATCATTCGCGTGGAAGCCGTGGATAAGGATGGGCTCCATGTTCCCAATGCAGACGCCTTCGTCGCGTTCAAGGTCAAAGGTGAAGGAATCGTGATCGGTGTTGGCAATGGTGATCCCAACTGCCAAGAATCGGATAAGAAACCGGAACGCAGCCTGTTCAACGGCCTTGCCCAAGTCATCGTTCAAGCGACAAAGAGGCCGGGAACTCTGACGATCGAAGCGACCTCACGCAGGATGGAAGCAGCGACGATCACGCTTGTCACGAAAGAGGGCAAAGTTCGCCTTGCGGTGCCAAGTCCATCACGCGCATGATCCGGCAACCTCGCTTCATTGTGATAGGAACATTAGCGCAAGAAAGACACTTCCGAAACATGAAGTGGAAGTAAGATTCTTACCGGTTGAACGGGATACGGCAGGTTCGCATTTTCTCCAAACTATCCGCAGGCGATGGGTGGAAAACGCGTTTAACACTGCCGATACTGACAATGCGCCTTAAGAGGTACCAGACGGCGGAGTTAGCAGGTGTCATACCCTGGAGAGAGGGCGATGACCAAAGCGCTCCAATCACTGCCGGGCTATGCTGCGCACATCAAGGGCATCAAGGAACCCGTGCGCACCGCCCAGATGCGCCGCGCTTGCCGTCAACCGGGAGCTTATCTAGACCACTGGGAAGAGCACTGGGCCGACAAGCGCATCCACGGCCGCACCAAGCGGCAGGTGGCGGCGATGTTCGCCGAAGAGAAGCCATTTCTGCAAGCGCTGCTGCTGGAGCCGTTCCGCTACTACCAGTATGGCGAGCGCGCGGTGCACCTGGCGATATGTACCAATAGGCGCAGCCATTGCCTTGCAGCGTCTCTGTTTCCAGGATATTCAGACCATCCACGATCTGAACCGTCCCGGTGGCGGCCACATTTGTCGCTGGGACAACGCAGACGGTCGTGTTCGCGGCTCCTAGATAAACCAATTGTGTGCTTGAGAGCTGCAGGGTGAGTGCAATGTCAGACGTTATGCTAAGCGGCGCGCTGACGCTCCCTTTCTCCGCTGTGCTTTTGCAAGCGCCAAAGCGGCCAAACCAGAACCCAACAGCAGCCAGCCCGACGGCTCCGGGGTGACGTTGACATCGAAGTCTGCCTCGCCCACCGTGTCCCCCGCGTTAGCATCGGATCCACCGGTGATATCGAAGTATCCCGTGTAGAGACCAAGCGCCGTTCCAATGGGTACGTCGACGTTGAATAGCAAACCCGAAGCGGAGTCACCGGCACCCAAAGTTAGGGGATAGTTATTAAGGTACGGACTATCATCCACTGTCAATGGCGAATCTACGCTGAAGTTATCGCCGTTCAGGTACACCGTATCGGCGGAGGTATTGGTCACGGTCGCATCGAACCCGAATACCGAAACACCGCCAAATTGATACGGAGCGTCAAGGGTTATCGTAAGTGGGTCTACCTTTGCCGCTGCGCCAGCCAGCAGGAAACACGCAATCGTCATGGGTAGCAATAGCAAATACCTCATTTTCTTCACGTTGTCCTCCAAGATTCCTTTGGTCTTCAAGATCGAGTTTTTCCATGGGCTACGGCAGTTTCGCCGATCGAACACTGGCTGAGAACGAGCCTCCCGTGTATGTTCCGGAGTATTTTTCAGCAACACTCGCACCGTCTGGGCCAGCGCTTCCCGGAAAGCTCTACGAATGGTGGATCGAAGTTATGCCGTTTCCATTCGTAGATCGTAAGCGTGTGGTCTGGGCCGTTCTTATGGGTGGGTGTCAGAGTTATGTATCCACATAGCGTTATGTGGATACATAGTTGAGGAGTGATCTTCACTGGGTGGGCAGCGATAGGTTCCATGGCAG
>Ga0224555_1005562_pt1 | contig 10419 bp, 8 predicted proteins | sample 714S23034metaG_FD_180687 | JGI IMG/M metagenome (GOLD analysis project Ga0224555, IMG submission 180687) | Peat soil microbial communities from Stordalen Mire, Sweden - 717 S2 30-34 | ecosystem: Environmental > Terrestrial > Soil > Wetlands > Peat | place: Sweden: Norrbotten County, Stordalen...
TGAAGGGGATGGACTCCACAAACTCGTCGAGGCCCGAATAGGGGCCTGCCGCCTGCCATTCGGTCACGCGACTGTCACCCGCGTTGTAGGCAGCCAGCGCGTACTCCTGCACACCGCCGAATTTGTCGAGCGTCTGCCGAAAATAGCGCGTTCCCAGCCGGATATTCATGTTGGGGTCGAGCAACTGGAAGGTCTGGAAGTGCGCGATTCCCTCCTGCCGCGCCAGCGTGCGGCCAGAGGACGGCAACAGCTGCATCAGGCCGTAGGCGCTCTTATTAGAGACCGCGGCGGGATCGAACTCCGATTCCTGCCGGATGAGCGAGGCCACCAGGTACGGATCGAGGTTGTTTTTGGCCGACTCGGTCTGAATCGTGTTCCACCACGGCTCAGGAAAGAGAATCCGCCAGTAGGCAAGCGGAACGGACTGAATGGAGAGAGAAGCCGCGTTCGGGATGGCCCGCTTGAGCGCGCGCACCGCCCGGAAGGTCTGGCCATAGGAGGAGTAAATCTGTCCCTCGGCCAGCGCGCCCCACGTCGAGGAGTTGGGATCGGCCTTGATCTCGAGCGCAATGAATTCCGTCAAGCCGGCATTGGCCAGCAGTCGTGCCTTGGCCAAATGGGGGCTGTCCTCGGGAAAGCTATCGACCAGGTGCGGCACGGGCAGCGGCTGAATGCGATCCAGTTGTGGTTGCGATGCGGCCTGCGTGTTGGCTAGCGCAGCCAGCCTCAGCCGCGCCATCTGCGCGTAGAAGAAGTGCTGGTAGGCGCGGACGATGGTGCGGTAGTTCGCCGCTGCCATCGCGGGATTGTGGTCCTGCGTTTCATACAAGCGCCCACGCCAATAGAGGGCGGAGACAGTTTCCGTGGTCCCCGGATAGAGCTGGATCTGCTCGTCGAAGATGTGCTCTGCGGCGGGGTAAAGTCCCAGCCGGTAGCTTAGCCAGCCGGAGCGCCAGTGGGCAGCGGCAGCGTTCTTGTCGTTGGGAAAGCGCTCCGCCAGATCGCCGTAGTACTCGACGGCCGTCGGGTAATCGCGTTTGAGCAGGTACATGTTGCCCGCTGAGTAGAGCGCATCGGCCAGCCACGGGCTGTGCGGGAACCGGGACTCCATTTCGGCGATGATCTGCTTCAGGCCGGCAGTGTCATCGCGATCGCGGGCCAGTTCCATCAGTAATTCAAGCCGCCGCGCGCCGTTTTCGTCTGCCGTGTCGGGCAGCGCCCTCGCTTCCGCCTCCGTCAGGCGCTTCAGCTTCAATTGGCACGCGGCCTCGGAGACAGCAAACCCGTTGCGGGTCTGGGCGTCGATTCCCGGCGCGCGCTCCAGAACGCGAAACTGCTCCGACGCCTCAGCGTATCGGCCCGCGTTGTAGAAGGCTTCGGCAAGACTCCGCAGGTCCGCCGTCGACAGTAATGCCTCAGCTCCCAGCTCTGTGAGCTTGGCGCGCGCGATTTGTGCCTCAGCGCTCAAAGGATGGCCCAGCAGGACTAGCTTGAAGGTGGTTTCCGCAGCCTGTTGCTGGCCCAGTGCCAGCTCCACTTGGGCCCCGGCAAGCTGGAAACCGGGACGGCTCGCCGCCGCTGTGCCGGCGGCTGCAGCCAGCACCTGGCGCGCCGCCGTGTAATTTCCCAGGTCCAACAGAACGGCAGCTTCAAGCTCAGGCTCCTGGGCGTCGAAGATGCTGTCGGGATAGCGGTCTGTAAAGCCGTGGAGAATCTTTTCGGCAACCGCATCGTCACCCGCCTCGTGGCTTGCCTCGGCATCGAGAAAATCTGCGTAGTCCGCCAGTTCTCCCTCGGCGCGCCGCGCCTGCGCCAGGGCCGTTCCCGCATCGGCATAGCGCTTGTCCAGCAGGTACGCGTGGCCCAGCGCCAGATAGGCAGCCGCCGCGGCCTCGCCCGTGTGGCTATGCGCGTAGGCGGTCACCGCCGCGTAGGCTTCCGGCGTGCGTAGGGTCGCCAATTGCTGGGCCATCGGCTCCAGCTCTTTTGAAGCCACAAAAGCCTGCTTGAGGCGCGCCGTGTGCGCCACTCGGGACGCGCGGCTGGTTTGGTGGGTGGACTTGTGCTTCGCGGTGGGCTTCTTGGTTGCTGCGGGCTTGGCGCTGTTGGACTGCGCCGTGCCAGATGCCGTGCCCGATCCAGAGGTGTTTGCCGCAGGAGTCGCCGTAGATTGCGCCATACCGGACTGCGGCCTACCGGACAAGCCAAGCATCAGCAATCCAAACAGAAGAACGAAACGACTGAAGCCAGTGGCATAAATGGTGTCGCGAAAGGGCACGACTTCAGTCGTGCCGCAAAAGCCGCATAAATCCCGGGGCTTTAGCCCCTGAGGGATGCCTCTCAATCGCTTCCGAGGATTGATACAACCAGTTCGAGAACCGCGCCTGAGCACAGGCAACGGGGAAGAGAAACCAGACATAATTCCACTCTATGCCGATTTCCACTCCACCGTCGCAGCCGATGAACCAGTGACGTTACGGATTCGCTGAAATCTCCTCGCCCTGCCCACTCGTACACAGTCCCTCAGTCCCTTAGTCCCTTAGTCCCTGTCTCTCGATTTGGTCCCCCGCCCCTGCGTCAATTACACTCATATTTTGCGGGCTCACTTCGATTGTTCCCATCCGGCCACAACGCTTTCCCTAACCTGATCCGCCGCGATTATTAGCATCCGATTCCCATGTCGACCATCCAACCAATTAGCGAAGAGCACCCCGACGTCGCCCTCGTAGAGAGGGTTCGCGCCGGGGATCTCTCGGCCTACGACACGCTGGTCCGCAAGTACGAGCGGCAACTCTTCCGGATTGCGCAGCACATTACGCAGAACCGCGAAGACGCTGAAGACGTGATGCAGGATGCGTTTCTAAAGGCTTATGAGAAACTCGATCAGTTTCAGGGGAACTCGAAATTCTATACATGGCTGGTACGGATCGCGGTAAACGAGAGTCTGATGCGGCTGCGCAAGCGGCGCACCGGCAAGCTGGTCTCGATGGACGAGGACCTGCAGACCGACGAAGGCAGTGTCCCCCGCGACTTCGCCGACTGGGCGCCGAATCCGGAGCAAAACTACAACCAGTCCGAGTTGGCCGAGATTCTGAAGAAAACCATTCAGGGGCTGCCGCAGGGATTCCGCACGGTCTTCGTACTGCGCGACGTGGACCAACTCTCGACCGAAGAGACAGCCGAGGCTCTGGGCCTGAGCGTTCCCGCGGTCAAATCGCGCCTCTTGCGCGCGCGTCTGCAACTGCGCGAGCGTTTGAGCCGCTACTTCAAGAGAACAACTCCGGCAGCTTCCGAAGCAAAGGCTTCCGCGAAGGCAAACGGGTCCACGGCGGACGCACCCAGGGGAAACGGGGTTGAAGCATGACCTGCACTGAGTTTCTCGCGATGCTCGACGACGTCATCGATAAGTCGATTGCCGCGGAGACCCGCGCCGAGATCGAAGTCCACCTGCGCAAGTGCGGCCACTGCGAAGTCGTCCTCGACACCACCCGCAAGACCATCGAGATTTTCCGCTGCCACGAGATCTACGAGTTGCCCACCGAAGTGAGCGAGCGATTGCATACAGCGATTATTGAGAAGTGCAAGAAGGCGAAGTAACAACGGTCATCTCCCCGCTCCCTCCCTCGGACCCGTCAGAAACTTCACTCCGCTTCCCTTATACCCCCCAAGAAACACTGACTCGCTGACGCGCCCGCCCGCGTCAAGCCCGTCCTCCCCGCGATCACCCCCATCGCAATGATTTCAAGCAGGTTACCTTTCGCCCCCCTGTGCAGATTTATGCCCCGATTTCGCTAAGCTCAATCTCATAGGAGATTTACGATGCTCGAACCCATTGAACTCACACCCGGTGAAATCGAGGAATTCAAGGGATTCACCCAACAGGAAATCTGGGCGGAAATGGCCGACGGCCCTTCTGTAAACCCCGCCGTCAACCGCTGCATGCGCGCCTGCAACCGTGCCGCTAAGAAGACACGCGCTGAGCTCGGCACCGATGAGGAAGCCGAATTCATCGTCGCAAAAGAGGCCAGATTCAGGTATCTCCGCGCCATGCCTCCCCTCGACAGCTACGAAAACGTCCGCGACTTCATCGCCTGCGTCTCATTCGCTGAAGTTTTGAATTTGATCCTGCACCACCAGGCCGAAGATCTCCTCAGCTCCGCCAAGTTCGCGCTCGCCGCCCTCCGCCTCGAGAAAAAACCGCCCAGAGGGCCGGGCCGGCCTCCCAAATCCGCCGCAAAGAGAAAATAAATAAATAAACGCACCCACCTATACCCCGGTATGGTATAACCAATTTGAGCAGCAAGTCATTTAGTTTCAATGCGATATCTCGAATAATGACCGGAGAACTCGCAGCCGTCGGTAATAATATACTTGACTGAAGTAGCGCGAACTGTGAGAATGAAAACGCCGTGACAGGGGCAGCGTTACTTTAGTCAAGAAATTTGAAAGTGAGAATCCTTGGCTACCGCTTCTCTACTTCATTCGCTGCAAGACCCTGACGATTCTCAAAGCCTTCCAAGAAAATCTCTTCAGCGTAGGAATGACCTCAGCTCCCTCAAGAGGTGTTCCCTCGCGGAATGTTATCTCAAATCTAACCTCTCCGTGGTTCTTGATCTTGCTCTCCAAGGGAACGGCGGTTCGGTAGGAATTGGGGGGAATGAGCATGATGTCGTAGCGGGTGATTGTTCCATCTTCGTGCTCAACTTCCACGCCCTGGACGCCAGTGACCGTCAACATTGGAATCAGGAGGCGGTGTTTGTCGTCAACGTCGAGATCGTGAATGGCGAGAAGATCAGTGTCCCCTCCTTCGTAACATTTCACACGGTTGACAATAAGATCGAAGAGGGGGGATGTCGGTGGTATTTTTCGGCTTTCCGTGAGCGCGGATTCAAGTTGATGCCGCTTTCGGTAGAGCGGAAATTTCAGCCATCGGGAAACGGCGTGTGGATGGAGAACATTGACGGCAGCGCCCCACGCAATATCAAGAGCGCACTGGAGGTTGTGGACGGCATCGCCAACAATCAATGCAATATCGCGTCGCAGCGCCCGGTCTGTAAGGTGGTAGTGGAGGAACTTTTCCCCCGTCTTCATATCGATGTGCAAGCTGGGGCCGTAACGGTCCGAAGAGATGCGAAGTCTCTCGTCAATATCCGCGATGTGCTTGTTGGCCCGTTCGATCTTTAGAATCGCGTTGGCAAACGGGTTTTCCCAGATTTCAGGCATGATCTGCCATTGTAGAATGTCGGCACTATGATTTCACGGTATGAGTTTTACGCAGTTGTGATTGTGGCGTGGGTGACAAGTTTCCAGTTTGGGAAACAGATAGACAGGATTCACGACGAATTGAAGGCGCTGCGAGAAAAGTTGGACAAAAAGTAAAAGCCCCCGATTGCAGTCAGGGGCTTTGGTGAATCAGATACGCTCAAGCGAATCATCGCATGGAGTGTGCGTTAATGCAACCGACTAGTTTGGCTTCCCTTTCGACTTCAATTGCAAGAGGTATGTATAAATGGCTCGGTCCAGATCGTTATTCAATCCTTCGAGAGTCGTTGCTGAAAAGTTCTGAAAAAATGCGTTCACCTGGGGGTCCAACTCTGGATCGTGTCGCGCCTGTTCCAGCATTCCCTCTACGTCCATATTATTTTCAACCGCCATCTTCACAAACTCCACGAACGCGCGATAGACAACCAGTTCGCGGTACAGGCGTTTTAGAAGTTCTAGCAGGTGTTCCCGATGTTCCTCATCGGTAAAGTATGGTTTATCATCCATTGCGCTATGATAACGCCATGAACGTGAAATCTGAATCCGCAAAAGATGTGACGGGTGATTTTGAGAAGTTCAAAGATTTCGCGCGGCAGGTTCTCTCTGTCCCGCACTCGGAAATAAAGGCCCAGCTCGACGCAGAGAAAGCGGCGAAGCGAACGCCTAAAGCCGCCGCTTGCCGCGCTTCTGTCTCCCGAGCCAAGCCAGCCTAGAACGGCGTTTCTCCCACCTTGCCGGTCAGTTCTGCGTAAGTCAGCCTCTTCCCTGAAATCTGCGATACTGCCAGCGCGAAGCGATCCGCGTCAGTCAATGGATTGTCTTTAGTGGCGCGGTTGTTGAAGCGAAACGCCTGCTCATCCACATAGCGGTCAAGGTGGAAGGGTTCAACGGCAACGTAGGTTCCATTGAGGGTCCGTTTGAGCAAGCTCCAGAAGTTCTCAATTCCTTGCGTGTGGACCTCACCGCGAACATACTCTTCCAAATGATTCACAGTCTCATGGACGAATGCTTTAAGCGAAAGATCGTTATAGCCGCCGTGGCTGTCAGTGTAGACCGTGCCCACGCGCACCACATTCTTTAGAATCTCTCCCTGCAAGGTGAGGCGAGTCACATCAGGAATCACTTTTGCGCGAACCTGGCGACTCTCACGGTCAAGCATTCCCATCACGATGGTTTTGCTATCGTTTCCCCAAACCTGCTTGATGCGTTCCCGTTTCTTCGCGTGCATGTTCCTCTGCTTGCCACCGATGAAAGTCTCATCGACTTCGACGGGACCGCCACCGCTGCCAAGTTTGAGAACGGACTTGTTCTTCATCGCCAGCCGAATCCGTTGCAACATGAACCACGCGGTTTTCTGGGTCACGCCGAGGGCGCGGTGCAGTTCGTAGCTGGAAATGCCATTCTTGGCATTGCAGAGCAACCACATGGCCGGGAGCCACTTATCGAGGCCGATAGGGGAATCCTCAAAGATAGTGCCGACCTTGAGCGAGAATTTCTGCTTCGGATGCTTCGCAGCGCAGAAATAGAGCTTGGCATTGTCGAGCCAAGTGACCTTTTCCGATCCGCAGCGTGGGCAGCGCACTTTGTCATCCGGCCAGCGCATTGCAATCACAAATTCGCGGCAGTTCTTTTCATCGCTAAAGTGTTGAATCGCTTGTTGTAAAGTCTTAGGGACTCTCATAGTGATTGAAGCATAGCAAAGAATTTAACTTCAGTCAAGTATATTATTACCCAGCCGTCGAACCGCAGATTTGCACCATTTTCAGTGCAAACCCGGCCCGAAATCCCCGTAATTACCACTTAATTACCCCCTCCGCGTCCCCAGTCGCCCGCCCCTCCCCCTCCACAACTTTCGCGCCAGGATGGCGTCTGACCAAACAGGTAGCTCACGCCGTCCATTCAAGCTCGGCCACTTCCCCTACCTGAGGAGCACATCTGATGGAGTTTTTGCATGGTCTAACGGCCATCCTCCTCTGTTACACCCTTTGCATCCCAGCTCCTGTAAGCGCCGCGCAGCCTGCGGCAGATCCCAGCCACCCATCCGCGAACGCCCAATCCAAATCGAAATCCCCAGCAGGCGAGTTGCGCGGCGACGAGCGCATTCTGCACGCTCTGAATCGCTTCACCTTCGGTCCGCGAACTGGGGATCTCGAAGCCGTGCGCAAGATCGGCCTCGATCAGTGGTTCGACGAGCAACTGCGCCCCGCAGCGATCGACGAAACCGCTCTGACGGCGCGCCTAGCCCAGTTCCCTGCCATGCAGTGGAGCATGCAGGACCTGTTCTTCCGGCTGCCCAGCAACCCCATCATCCGCCAGGCTGCGCAAGGCAAAGTCGAGATCCCGCAGGGTGGCACATTGCAGGCGGTGTATGAGAACCAGATCTACCGCATCCAGGCGCGCAAAGAGGCGCAGGCTGACAAACGCACGGTAGCGGCAAACCCAGCGCCGGGCCTGGCGAACGGCGCCGTGAACCAGAGCATGAACGCCGAAGGCGACATGGAGCCAAGCGGCGGCATGACGCCGAATCCGCAGGCGACTGGCCAGAAGCAGCCGGCTCAGCCGGGAATGAACCAGGCGGGAACAGGTCAGATGGCGCCGTCGCCGTCTCCGGATATGAATGCCATGACGCCCGCGACAACCGGCGCGAATTCCGATCAGACTTCGGCGCTCCCTCCCGTAGACGACGCGACAATCCAGCGCACTCTCGCGTTGCCGCCGCAGCAGCGCGTGCTGCGTTTGCAGTCGATGCGGCCAGCGGATTTCGAAAACTTTATGAAGTCTCTGCGCCCCGCGCAGCGCCAGGCGCTGATGGCGGGCATGAGCCCGGACCTGAAAGAAGCAGTAGGGGCATTGGAAAATCCGGAGCGGACCACTGCGGAGGAGCTTTTTGATCAGCGGCTGACGCGCGACATCTACGCGAATGCGCAGCTCCAGGAAGTGATGACCGATTTCTGGCTCAATCACTTCAACGTGTACCTGCGCAAGAACGAGCAGATGCCGTATTACTTGGTGAGCTACGAGCGCGACGTGATCCGGCCGCACGCGCTGGGCAAGTTTGAGGACTTGCTTGAAGCCGTGGCGCACAGCCCGGCCATGATGATCTATCTCGATAACGCCGAAAGCATGGGCCCGGATTCGCCCGCAGCCGAGCGCGCGAAGATGGCCGCCACGCGACGTCCCGATGCAAAAAAGAAAGCCGACGCAGGGTTGAATGAGAATTACGCGCGGGAGCTGATGGAGCTGCATACTCTGGGCGTAAACGGCGGCTACACCCAGGCGGACGTGACGCAGGTGGCGCGCGTGCTCACCGGCTGGACCGTCGATCGGCCGCAGTTCGGCGGAGACTTTACGTTTGCGCCGATGCGGCACGAGCCGGGCACCAAGACGGTGCTGGGCACAAAGATCAAAGAGAACGGCGAGATGGAAGGCCGCGAGCTGCTGCACATGCTTGCTATGCGGCCCGCGACGGCGCAGTTCCTCTCGCGCAAGCTTGCGATCCGTTTTGTGAGCGACGATCCGCCAAAGGCCCTGGTGGACCGCATGGCGAAGTCGTATCTCCAGAGCGATGGCGATATTCCCACGGTGCTAAGGACGCTCTTCCATTCGCCGGAGTTCTGGGCGGCGAGCGATTTTCGGGCCAAGGTGAAGACGCCGCTGGAATTTGTGGTGAGCGCGGCGCGCGCCAGCAACGCCAACATCCAGAACTTTCAACCGCTGATGAATGCGCTGCGCCAAATGGGAATGCCGCTGTACGGATGCATGCCCCCGACGGGATACAAGTGGGATGCCAGCGACTGGGTGAGCACGGGCGCACTGGTGGATCGCATGAACTTTGCGCTGTCGCTCGCGGCAAACCGCCTGCCGGGCATCACCGTGGAGTGGGCTCCGGCGAAGAACATGAGTGCGCCGGACAGCGACGCGACATCGCAGCAGATGATTCCGACGCCGGAGTCAGAGGAGGCGCGGCTGGAGCCAATACTGTTGGCCGGCGGCGTAAGCGACGCGACGCGGACGGCGGCTCTGGAGCAGTTCAAGGCGCAGAGTGCGCAAAATCCGCCGATGGCTGCGCCGGTAGCGGCGAGGCGCCCTGCACCCGGAGTCAGAGGCCGGCAGGCAACGCCCGCCGATGCGTTCGAGCGCGAAGATCAACTGCTGGCCGGATTGCTGATGGGTTCGCCGGAATTCCAGCGGCGCTAGCGCGCCGCGGGACCAGGGACGTAGGGACTGCCTCCCGTAGGGAGGCAACGAAAATAGCCCAGGACAAGTTCGCGCGAGCGAACGCTGTCCTGGGTAGGAAGCGCAAAGACGATTGCAGCCCCCTTAGGGGCGGCGCGAATTGCAATCGAGGAGTAGCACCATGCAGATGAACCGGCGATTCTTTCTCCACAAGGGCGCGCTGGCCGTGGCAGGCACGACGGCGATGCCGAATTTTCTGGTGCGCAGCGTTCTGGCGCAGACCCATGGTGCGCCGGGGCAGCGGCTGGTGGTGATCTTCCAGCGTGGCGCGGCCGACGGGCTCAACGTCGTGGTCCCCTACCAGGAGAAGAACTACTACCAGATGCGGCCCAGCATTGCGATTCCGCAAAACCAAGTCTTGGATCTCGATGGATTCTTCGGACTGCATCCTTCGCTTGCCGCGTTTAAACCGCTCTACGACCAGAAACAACTGGCGATTGTGCATGCCTGCGGTTCGCCGGACATGAGCCGGTCGCACTTTGACGCACAGGACTACATGGAGTCGGGCACGCCGGGCGTAAAGGGCACCGACGATGGCTGGCTGAACCGCGCCTTGCAGGCCGAAGATCTGAAACATCGCTGCGCCGGTACCTGCGAGGCGCACACCGCGTTTCGCGCCCTGGCCATGGGCGCCGATGTGCCGCGCACGCTTGCCGGCAAGATTCCCGCGATTGCCATCAGCAACGTGAACGCGTTCACGGTGGGCGCACGCGGACCTCAACCCGGCCCCGCGGCGAATGCCTTCGAGGCGATGTACGCTGGCTCGGGCGACCGCATCTTCCACGCCGCCGGCGATGAGACCTTTGAGGCCGTGAAGATGCTGCGCGCCGCCAATCCCGCGCAGTACCAACCGGCGCCGGGCGCGAATTATCCCGGCAGCGAGTTTGGCAACAACATGAAACAGATTGCGCAATTGCTGAA
>Ga0224555_1005563_pt1 | contig 10418 bp, 10 predicted proteins | sample 714S23034metaG_FD_180687 | JGI IMG/M metagenome (GOLD analysis project Ga0224555, IMG submission 180687) | Peat soil microbial communities from Stordalen Mire, Sweden - 717 S2 30-34 | ecosystem: Environmental > Terrestrial > Soil > Wetlands > Peat | place: Sweden: Norrbotten County, Stordalen...
AACCCTTTTTCATCCATAGTTTAATCTAAAAACACAGGATTAATCCATAATACCACTTATTTTTCAGTCCAATTTTAAACACTGGATGTGAACAGCCTTGTTTATGCACAGTTTTTGTGTGAAAATCTATGAATTTCCTAAATTCCATCAGTAATAAGAAAACATTGCTGCTATATTACTCATGGAGCTTATGGAACTCTTAGAACATCTGAAGCTCCTGGAACACTTGGAATTAATTAACCTACTAATTTCCTATTATCCAGCATTTTTTTATGTTAATGAAAATATAGTACTTATAGTACTAAACGAATTAAAATTTAATCCAGTTTGATAAAAAAGGAGAGAACTGAATGTTGAAACAATCACCTAGTAGAATGAAGAAGGTACTGGCAATTTTGTTAGTGGTCCTTTTTGTTACATCGTTGACAGCAGTGACAGCTAGTGCTGCACGCCGTGGTGGACATCTCGGCGGAGGTCATCACCACGGCTACCGAGCAGGGGGTCATCACGGCCACCACGGCTACCGCAGCAGCTATTCTGGCTACAACAATCGGCATTGGCGTCATCACTACAACTATGGCCGTTACTACGCTAACTGTGATTGGATATGGAGCCCTAACACTAACCAGTGGGTATGGGTCTGTTAACCAATGGTTATAGGCACCTGTAATATATTTAAGTTTTAGAGTGAACTCTGTGCTTACTAAAATATATCCAAAAATCTTTAAATTCTAATTGGCTCTGTATCAATTTACTTCATAACAAAACAGAATCCAGAGCCAATATTTTAATTTACAAAGCTTCTATTTTTAGATTTTCATTTATGCAGAGTTTTTGTAATAAAATCTCTGAATTTCCTAAGTTCCATCCAGAATAAGAAAACATTGCTAATCTATTACTCTTGGAGCCTATGGAACCCATAGAACATATGAAGCCTATGGAACATCTGGAACTAATTAGACTAAACGGCCATCATACTTATAATACAAAGAATATTTTAAAAAAACATGTGACGTAGTAAACCTATGTATAGTCTCAATCTAGACTCTTCATTGCGATTTTATTCACAATTACCTATATTCACAAATTAGAAATATAGAAAGCCGAATACCCCATTGATTTTAAACAAAATAAGTGTATTCTCTTACCAATTTGCATTTATAGGTACAACTATAGTCTAAATTTTTGTCTCATTATTAGGATTATAATGTAGGTTAACCACTGCTTCAGATGTAGGTGCCCTACTTTATAATCATAAATCGAATCAATATCAATTGGATTTATTGATTTTTACCTGTGTGTTTTTAATACTTTTTGCTGTTGTTTATTCTGAAAGTGCTTTGGCTCCATATGCACCTACTTCGTGCTTCATGTGCTGCCTGTAGTAAGTTTGCCGCTGTCTCCATCATTGCCGCCTAAGCCACTTGAGCTGCTGGTTGCTGTACCTATGGTACTTGCACTATAAACGTTGCCTGTGCCGCCACCAACCATACCTGTAGCTTGAGATACATCTGTACCTGTACCATAAACGCTGCCTACGCTACCACCAACGATGCCTGTGGTGTTAACTGTGCTGTTGCTGTAAGTATGCGAACTACGGGTACCAGGAGCGCTAGCTGTAATAGCTGCTAAAGAAGCCACCATACAAGCTATTAACAAAATTATGATTGTCTTCTTAAATCCCATTATCTCACTCCAGTTTCTCCAAATTATAAATTGAGCGTATGAAACAAAAAATAAAATTCAATAGACATAGTAATCAAATTATCGGTTTAGACAGATTAATGATTAAGTTTATTGCTTTATTTATTCACCACTTAAGTCACACAAATACTATTTTATCAATATGTTCAATTTGATATAATTTCAAGTCGTGTAGTTTTTTAACACATTTTCTCAGCAGATTTATTGCATGCTTTTTATTCATAAAATTTTCATGTGTTTATTTGAAAAATCATTTATTGGTAAATTCTATAGTTATCTAACTTGCTGAGAAATGTTAATTGAATCGGGATATATATAAAGTTTTATTTATTTAACTATTTATAAATAATATTCTATTTTTAAAATAGATATTTTCATACGAATAGCTTGCCATTTGATACACGAACTTGCGTTTTTTTAAGCGAATAAATTGAATTTTTTAACTATTTATTTTTGTTTTTTGTAAGCTCGGCAGTATACCAAAAAATTTATAAAAAGATTACTTGCTCTATATCCTTTTTTCACTGCAAAAACAGATCCGAATCAATGTTTGTGCTGACAAAATTCATTCTTTTCTTGTTCCATTCGATGCACAGTTTTTGCTATAAAACTTATGCTTTTTTAGTGAAAGTCCGATCTTTATAGTTATAAAAATATTCTTTAATAATAAAAATAGGAAATAATATATTTAATACAATAAATATTAAATATATACAATTACTTATTATATATTGTAGCCTTTTATAAACCCGAGATTTTAGCAAGTTGTTTATATCCACCATATAATCAACCAGCCAAAAAATTGGGTTTATAAAAATGATATATGTGATCTCCATACAACATATTGAAAAGAGTTAGCTACATTTTAAGGATAATCATCACAGCCCTTTAGGTTGTTGATGTTACCCTTTCTTTTTTGATTAGTGTTCCATTATCACATACTTCTTTCCTGTGATCCAGAATGGAACCAATTTAATGTTAAACAATATTTATTGAGCTCGGAGTTTTATTGATATTCGATTTTTTTGCTTTACATGCATAGTTTTTGTGTGAAAATCTATGTATTTTCTCGACCTCATGGATAATAGTTCTGGCACTGAATTTGAAACAGGACTGAAAGGTCCACACCATAACAGCATCTTTTAACCTCGTAGCTCTTCAGACAATTGATAAATCATGAAGATCCGAAAACATTATGTCGAAAAACATAACTATTTGTAGATATCAGCCGTTTATTAATTAATAATGAATTGATATTAATTAATAACTTTATACATGTAAAAGCTTCTGAAAATTAAAAAAAATCGAAGACTCTTCCAAATCTACAGGAGATAAAGAAATGGCAGAAGCATTAACTTCCAATAAATCGAGACCTTCACCCACCCTTAATACTATTCTTATGGTCGAAGACGCCCTACAAAATAGCATAAATAGTGTTGTAACAATTGCAGAACTAAAAAGAATGCTGCCAAGACAAGTAAACCACAATACTCTAATGGTTATACTGAATTATCTGGAGCAAGGAAATAAAATTGTTGTGGGGCTCAAGGGAATAACTTGGATTCACAGCAAGAATGAAAATTTAAGAAAGGCAGTGGTTCAAGGACTTGAACTATGAAACATGTCAGGGTAATTCTTGCCCCAGAAGCTGCAGATGCATATTATCATTTCATGAACAAAGCATTAGACTCAAAAAAGGAAGAAGCAATCCTAAATGCATTTAATCAGAAAGTAGAATTGATCAAAGAGAATGTCCATTATGGACAACCAATTGCCAAAAAACTGATTCCTATTGAATACAAAACCAAATATGGAATAACAAACTTGTTTAGAGTAGAGCTTCCTGATTTTTGGAGAATGCTTTACACGCTTACAGCAGGAAGTTCAGGTATTGAAATTATCGTATTGGTTCTTGACATAATCAATCATAAAAAATACGATAAGAAATTTGGATACAAAAAATAAATCAAAATTGATAACGCTTTTTTAATGTTTTTCACGAGTTTATTTCGGTTTTGCATTTACTGGACATCTAATCGGTCAAAAGCAGTATATTCCTATATAAACAATGGAACATCTGAGTTTTCAAACAAATAGTTAAAAAAATGGATATTTTAATTTTTGTAGTGGAATCATTAGCATTAAAAATATAGATTGTTCAAATTCCAATGATGCAGAGTTTTTGTGATAAAATCTATTGATCAAGGATACCTAAAAATCCTGTTTTTTTACTGAAAGAAAAGAATGAAGAACAATCACTCTTATAAAACGTTCAGTGCACCCATATTTAATTAAAATAGATCGCAAAGGAACTGGCTAAGCTTTGCTATGCTTTCTTGCTAGTTTTTTTGCATTTACTTAGGAAATCAGTGAATATTGGCAGATTTCTAGATCAGATTGAACAACGGATTTATAAAAAGCATAAGCAAAAATTTACTTTAGTTTGTTTCTAAAAAGTATTATCAAAAGTTTTAAAGTGTTGATCCAGATTTAAAAGCTTAATATAGTATGATTATCAAAGAGTTTTTCTATCAATTTTAAAGCTTTTAATAAGTAACATTATAACTTAATTAAAACATTTCATGTCTGTCTACATATAGACAAGAATTTGGAATGCGGATCTTTGAATGGTGTATGGGTTTACCCCACTTCCCAGCATCCAGCTATCCGTATATCTAAACATGAAAATTGCTGATCTCTTACTCTTGGAGCTTATGGAACCCCTAGAACATCTGGAGCTCATGGAACATCTGGAACTAATTAAACTAAATCACAAGCACAAATAGAAAAATAAGAAAGGAATAAGCTTTAAAGTCGAGCTGATTATCTTATTAACTGCACAAATAATCTTTTATCGTTGTTAACTTCATTTTGATAGATATTATCTCCATGGATAATAAAAGGGGTTAGCACTTAATTTTCAGGGCAATAACGATATTCTTTAAGGTAATCTATATTGCCCTATTTAATTTTGAGTCTCCTGCATTTGAAAGCTAATGGTTTTACTTACAAATATTTTGTTTTTCTTTTTCCATTGATGTAGAAGTTCTAATGTAAAACCTACGTATGTCTTCAATGTAAACTCTCCATTAATATTTTATTAGAAAGCAAATTCTATCCAGAAATTAGTTTCATATAGTTAATTTGAAATGACATATTTATATATATGTAACAGTTAGTTACGAGAATGGGATTTACAGCATGATTTAATATAAAAATAAAATGGAAGTGAGTATTTAATGAGAACACAAATATTTAACAGAACAAAGAAGATACTGAGTATTTTAATAGTAATTTTTTTTGTAGCATCAGTAACAGCTACGGCAGTAAGCGCAGAACCACATCACTATAAACATCATAACGGTGGGCATAAAGGTGGGCACCACGGTAGACATGGTGGACACGTTGGACATCACTTCCACAATTTGCATGATCATAGACACCACGGCCATCATGATCACTACTATGGTGGCGTGTACTATGGGGACTATGAATGGGTATATAATCCAAATACTCTAGTTTGGGACTGGACATACATGCCTAGTATTGTAGTAGAACAACCAGTCGTTGAACAACCTGTTGTAGTAGAACAACCAGTTGTTGAACAGCCCATTGAAGTAGTCACAACCCCGGAAGTTGTTGACTATGGAACATATCCTGATGGGAGCTACGAACAACCTTATAATGGGGGCTATGAACAATCTCACAATGAGTTCCCGAATCAATCTCATAATGGAGTCCACGAACAATCCCACAATGGTTTCCAGAATCAATTTCACAATGGGGTCCACGAACAATCTCACAAAGATTTTCGCCATGAATACAGATAAGCCTAGTAAGAAGTTGAATTGACATAATTTGCAAGATAACTGTCACAATAATAAAAATAGGTAACTATCATTACAAAGGTCAACGTTGGTACAGGACCACGATGAGCAGCACTTATGTTTGTCAGAAAGAAGCAGATAAGGTAGGAGACCAAGCTATACGGGGACAGTGAAAATTCATAACCTTTTATGGGTGATATGAGTACTTTGATTTCACGATAAAATAATTGAACCACGGTATATTTTTGGTTCAAAAGTTTGTTATCTTAACCCTTTGATAGTCAGGTTTTGTATGAAAACTTCTACATCGGCAAAACGATAAATCCTATTTTTTTGTGTGGCAAAAGAAAAAGAACAGAGATTCAATCAGGTTTTTCAAAAAGAGTAAGATATCTTTCTTTAACTAATGTGTGAAGCGATTCATCCAGCTCTGCTTCATAAAGTGTTTTTCCTTCAGAAAGCTCCTCAATTGATAAGTTTTCAGCTCCTTGCAGATGAGCACCCATAAGATAAGCGGTTCCGTTGCAAAAATAATATTACTGCAATTTGACACTATAATTTTCATCCTTATGTGTCATTGTCTTTTTAATGAAAATGATTCATTTTCCTAATTGTGAAGGTTTTTTCTGATTTTGTAAGGGAACCATATTTTTTGCAACGGAACCTCATTTCCTTTAAATCTCTATAGCTCAATGGATCTCTTAGTACCATCTGACATTCAATAAGATAATCTCACCTACAAAGTGCTTCCATTTAAAGGAATTAGATAGCATATTACTATCTTTGGTTTTCTTTTTATTCTATTGTATCATTAGAAAGGATTTTTTGCAACGGAACCCTAAATAATTTAGTCGCCCTTCTGAAACCAGCTGGAATATTCTTGGCCGAAGATTCTCTTTTACCGGCTAGTGATATGAATGTATCAAAATATGAAGACTTTGATCAAGTAAAATGGATAGAATCACTTGAAGAATTCAACAAGCTGATTGCTCACTGTTCATATTTAAGCAGTACAATACTTCCTATTGGCGACGGATTGACTATAGGCATAAAAATAGGTTGACAATTGTCCACGCAGCAGATATCTCACAGTAAAGACGTTTTATACCTCCCTCATGATTAATCGATTGCATGGATTCCATCACCTGTTTTCTCTCTCATTTCATCCTACATGATACCCATGAAATGATCTTGATTTCTTTAAATCTTCATCAGATGCTGCCTGTACATCATTTCAAGTTCGGCAAGGTCGCTCACTGGCGTTGGGATCATCCGTGAATCATTTTCCATTATCGCTTTTGCAAGGTTCCGAAATATTTCCGCCTCCAATGAATCGGGGGCATACTCCACCACAGGCCTCCCTTCTAGTTCACATGCCTGGATCACGGGACTCCGGGGGACAAACTGTACAAAAGGGGTCCCCAGCTTTTTTGCAAAAGCTGGGATGACTGCATGCTCAAATGCTTCATTGCCATTGCTGTTGCAGATAATCCCTGCGAGGCCGGTATCCCCCCGCTTTGCTAGGCGTTGCACAGCCCTAGCAATGTTGTTTGCAGCATATATACTCATAAAACCACCAGAACAGATGAGATAGATCTCTTCTGCAAACCCTTCGCGGATAGGCATCGAGAATCCACCGCAGACGACATCACCTAGCACATCGTAAATTGCTACGTCGATGTTGTAGGTCGAAAACGCATTGAGGTCTTTTAGGATCTGCAGCGCGGTTAACACGCCCCGACCAGCACATCCAATCCCCGGTTCCGGTCCTCCAGCCTCGACAAGGTAGATCCCGCTAGGTGATCGGAAGACTACGTGGTCTAGATTGATCGCATATTCATCTTTTCCTAACCTAAGCTGTTCTCGATGCTCTTCCAGCACCGCGGGAATAAACTTTCCCCCTGCAAGGATCCTCGTCGAATCTCTCTTTGGATCACATCCAACCTGCATTACAGTGTGTCCCATCGCATGTAATGCAGCCGATAGGTTTGAGGCAATCGTGCTCTTCCCGATTCCTCCTTTGCCATAGATAGCGATCTGTCTCATACTTTTTTCACCACTTTGCCTCGTATCTCTTTTCTTTCGAACGCCATCCCATAGTCCACTCGTTCTGAACGCACTCGAATAGGTTCAATATGCCTGTGTATCCGAAGTATTCTCGATTGATCATCCTAAACTGGCGAATCATCCTAACTACCTCTACAACATAGGCCACGGAAAGTCCCTCACTGGCATGCCTTTCGATGGTGCTACCGAACACAACCCGTGGCCTGATATCAAGTAGACTCTTCCGTGTTTTATATACATCTGTTCCGTACACGACCTTTGGATTGAGCCCGAGGCTCTGGAGTTCCCGCTCCAGCAGTTCCCGCATCGGTCGTTGCGAGGTGTACAAGGCAACGAGCTCCGGGGTCATCTCCATCTCCTCGGTGACAAACCTAACTAGAGGGATTCCGATCGTTGCATCGGCAACAATCGCTGTCGGAGTCCTATACAGGAACCTCGCCATCGGCCATTTACGTCGGCACGTTGCCATCACCATCCGTTCGCCTTCAGCAACTATCTCCTCCGCCTTTTTCAGCGCATCGAATCGCTCTCCAAGTATGGTCAGCCAACGCTGTGTGTTTGTCATTCCTATTGGCAGTGGTATCCCTTTACATATTTGCTCGATGCCATACTCCGCAAAAAGGTAATCTGCTGCTTTCTGCCCAGCATCGTGGCTTAGTAGGAGAGATGTCTCAGCAGATGCAATGTTCTCGATTTCAGAAATCGGAGTCTGGTGTGTGAGCGTGGCTACAACCTTAATGCCCATCCTAGAAAGAACCTGTTTCACCCATGCAAGATCTGCTGGCCATGTCGGGTTGGCATTGGCGTGGGGAGCAACAAGACAGACAGAACCAGGTACTTTCTCTACGTCATCTTTTACCAGCTCCTTTAGTATCGTATCCAGTGCGATGTCGATACCATCGTACTGCGATCCTCGGAATCCTGCACATTCAATAGGAACAAGTCGGAACTTCACTTCTGGCTGCAGAGTTTCGCATACCGCTATAATATCGTCGCCTACGATTTCGGGGCCACATGCACTAAGCACGAAAAGGGCAGATATTGGGAGATCTTTTACCTCCCGAATTGTTCGGGCAAGGATGTCCTCTCCACCATACACGATTTCGTCCACGCAGAGTTTGGTACAGAGGGTCATTGTTTCCATATAGTCACATTCCTGCGAGGCAAAGGCATTGTTGACAAGATACTCGCATCCTTGCGGAGAATGGGCAAGCAGAGCAGAATATGAGACGCCAAGTGCCGTCAGGGCGGCACCATTGAAAGCGCAGCGAAGGTAGGGGTCAGTGCACGTCTCCGAGGAAGATGCTGATGGCCCAGCTGTTTCCTTAACATTTCCTTGTTCCATAGAGCATCCCCTTAAACAATCTCGAGCGCGGTAGGTCTTTGTTCTCAAGTGCCTGTCTGACTAGAGCGGCGATGTTCCTGATCCCATGGAAGCCGTACTGGGGCTGAAACAACGGGTTCATGAGTGTTAAGTTCACCACTGGACAGGGGGGAAACCGGCCGGAGTTCCCGAAGAAGATCGGGTTATCATATTCCTTAACAATCGCCTCTAGCTCGTCCTCGGTCTCTTTGGACGACCGAAAGCTCCCTAGCCGAAAGAGTCCTTTTGTCAGAATAATCTCCGGGTTGACTCCGGTTTCCAGGAGAAACTTGATGCTGGGCATACGTTCCTTGATTGTATATGGATGGACATTGATAACGACAGGATGGGCACCAAACTCTGCTGCCATCCGCGCAATGGAAAGCGCTCTTATCGGCCCGGGAAATTCTGATATCTCTACAATAGCTGTTTTTCCGGAGAGAGCTTGCCTTAGATATGCTATTTCCGGTTCTACTTCCTGCATCTCTCGTTCAATCACTTTAATAGCCACTGCCTCCATGCCAAGAGGTGTTGCTACGCCAAGTAGCCATTCCTTTGTGGCTTCAGGGCCATAGGGTTGCCCGGTCCGGCTGTAAGGAATTCCGAATCTTTCTTGCATCAGGTCGCCCAGCTTCTGCCCCCAATCAAAGCACCATGAAGCATTAAGTTCGACCTCTCGGGCATGCCTGATCTGCTCGACGGTGCATCCTCCCGCGATAATGGCATTTATCTTTATTCCAATTTCACCAAGGAGCCTTTCTATTTCATCCATGTCCCAGTTGAACTCTGTTGGCGAAGGGCCCCAGCGAGCTCCGAGGATGTTGATCGTTCCTTTCATTTTCGTTTTCGGGGACTCCATCAACTCCATGATGAGTTTGAAAGCATCCTCATAGCCGCTTCGAAAATCTCCACCAAACCCTTCGCTGCGGAGCGCTAGCACCCTGCAACCAACCAACTTCTCTGCCTCACGAGCAATACTTTCGACGTCATCACCGATGATGCCGGAGCAGCAACAAGAGAGGATGACGATGAGATCTGGGTGATACTTCGCGTATGCTTCCTTTACTGCTTCCAGGAGTTTTCCCTCACCCCCGTAGATGACGTGGCTTTCGTCAAGGGAGGTGCAGGCTGTGGGTTCTAATGGAACTCCCCGGATCTCGCAGCACTCCCGTGTCCTGACAAAATCAGACATGTAAAGCGGACATCCGGTCGGACCGTGGACCAGGGGAACTACATGACGGATCCCGCTGATAACGTAATACGCAGTAAAAAATTTACACATTGGGGAATGTGAAGCTTGAAGCTTTGGGATCATTTCTCCCGTTTCCACTTTTTCCAATAACTGTTGCAGATTACCATGAAAAACTATGAAATCGTTTTCCTGTTTCACAAACTCTCCCATGGCGCATGGGGATAAATATTTTTGTGAATTCATGATGAAAGAAGCTCTGATGCAG
>Ga0224555_1005564_pt1 | contig 10418 bp, 7 predicted proteins | sample 714S23034metaG_FD_180687 | JGI IMG/M metagenome (GOLD analysis project Ga0224555, IMG submission 180687) | Peat soil microbial communities from Stordalen Mire, Sweden - 717 S2 30-34 | ecosystem: Environmental > Terrestrial > Soil > Wetlands > Peat | place: Sweden: Norrbotten County, Stordalen...
TTGTAACCGCCTGCCACAGCTGTAACAATAAAAAAGGCGACCGGTCGCTCAAAGAAGCCGGTATGCGCCTGATAAAAGAGCCGCAGGACCCGAAATTTCTGGTTTATTCCGCCCTGATATCCCCGGCAAAGATAAAAAAATGGGAAAGGTATTTCCATCCGGAAAAGCAGGTTGATGAGGTTTTCCGCCTGGATGCGGCCATTACCGAGAAACTTTCGCTGGAGTCTTAAAGCCGCGCCCTGATCTTTTAAAACAATACGTCCGCCTTTGAAAAAGGGCATATATTGAAAAAAGCGCAGAATTTGCATACAAAAGCCGACGGAGTGGCGTCAAATTTTCCCGTCCTGATATCAGCCGCCACCTCGTGTATCTGCTTTTCGTACTTTTCAAGGGTGTCTTTTCTCATTTTTTTGACGGCGGTTATCCTTGATTCAAAAAAGTAAACCCCGACCTCATCAAGGGGTTTCCCGAAAACCTTCTCGAATGATATGGAATAAAGCTTCAACTGCCTGGATATGTTCGGCGAATCAAGCTTTTCCCCGGCCTTTTCAAGATCCTTTACGTCGGATGTTTTGTAGTCAATCACCCGCCACTTGCCCTCTGTTTCATCTATCCTGTCCCATCTTCCGCGTATTATAATATCGCCGCCCATTTTGTATTCAAAATCTTTTTCGATAAATTTGGGGATTATATTATTTTTGCTTTCTTCCCTGTAAAATTCCTCTATATTTATAATCCCCTGTTCGTAACGCCTCTGTTCATGTGCGGCGGAGATAAACCCGGTCGGCTTCCACATTGACCTGAATATCTCCTTGAGTTCTTCCAGGGTCCTTTCCCCTCCGTCCTGGCGGGCCTTGAAAAATTCCGAAGCCACTTTGTGCATGCACAATCCGTAAATTATATTCGGCTCTTCCCTTATGGGCAGCTTAAGGACATGAATAAGTTTGTATTTATAAGGGCACGTGAGGTAATCGTCAATCTGGTAATTTGAAAGCTTTAACGGCCCCGGATGAGACGCGGACTCTCCGGCAACCGCTTCCGGAACACGCTCAAAAAACCTGAATTTATCGCCTCCGGCGTCATCCTTTATTTTTTCCGCCTCTTTATATCCGAGTTCAAGCAGAAAAACCGACGGTTTTTTATTTCCTGCACCCTCATATTGTTTTGAATATGTCAGATAAAGCGCCTCTTTTGCGCGCGTGACCGCCACATAAAATAACCTGCGTTCCTCTTCCTGCATATAAAGTTTTTCTTCGACCATATCTTTTAAAAGCTCCTCGGGCAGGGGGAACGGGAAGCCTCCCCTTGCGCGCACAGGAAATTTGTCCTGTATGAGCGCCGGAATGAAAACCACCTTAAACTCCAGCCCTTTAGCCTTATGGACGGTGGCAACCTGTACGACATTGTCGTCGCTGTCCTCGAATATGTCCCCCGCCGGATTGTCGCCGGATTTTACGCGCAGGTCGATGTAGGCCGTGAAATTATTGACGGTATCAAAGTCCTCGGAAACGGAGAATTGCTTGAGTATATCAAAGAACTTTGATATATTGGCCGCCTTGCGTTCGGAGGCTATGGTATTTTCCCTGAGGAGATTTTCAAATATCCTGCGGTTTTTTATATAATCATAAAGTATTTCACCCGCGCTCCAACCCTCTTTTACAAGCCCGCCGTAATGTTCAAAATCCCCGATAAACCTGCTGATTTTCGCATTTTCCTCCGCGCTTATTTCAAGTTCCGGGTAAAGTTCAAGTTTTCTTATCATATCAACTGCCGTAACAGAATATTCCACGGCCCTGTTGCCTATTTTTGACATTATATAAGGGTCAATGTTGTAAAATTCTGATATGGTAACGTCAAATACCGGATTGAATTCATAGGGGGTTGCGAGCATCCTGCAGAAATTAATCATGAACATGACCTCTTTTTTCGAAAACAAACCCTCGTCTCCGGTAAAACGGTAAGGGATTCCCCTTCTCTCAAGGGTCTTTAAAAACATCCTGGCGTCGTTGCGCGAACGCAGCAGCACCGCAATGTCCGAATAATCATAATAACCGGCTTTGCGCAGCCTTTCTATTTCATCCGCAACAAAATCGGCTTCCTGCGAATAAGACTGGAACATCTTAACCGTAAGAGCCTCCACTTTGTGGCTGCTTTTATAACCTGACACCAGGTGTTTTTCGATTCCCAGCCTTGTTTCCAGCCTGTCGGTATTATTCTGGATTATCCTGTACGCCGCGTCAAGTATCTCCTGCCTGGATCTGTAATTTGTCTTTAATACCACTATTTTCGCCCCGGTGTAACGTTCCTTAAAACCCATTATATTTGATATAGCCGCGCCCCTGAAGCGGTATATCATCTGGTCGTCGTCGCCGACGACATTAATATTGCCTTTTTCCCCCGCGATCAGGTTTATAAGCTCAAACTGCGCAAAATTCGTATCCTGAAATTCGTCTATAAGAATATATTTGAAACGTTCCCTGTACTTCAACAGCACTGACGCGTTCTCTTTCATCAGATAATACGGCACCATTATGAGGTCGCCGAAATCCATCCTGTTTTTTTCCTTTTTAATGTCCTCGTAATTTTTGTAAAACCGTGCGAGCTCGATGTGGCGTTCGGCCGCCTCTTCAAAAGCCTTTGCCTCCAGCGCGTCCCCGGAAACCGGCCTTTCCCTGAGCCCGGCGGCGAAATCAGCGTACATCTGCGGGGTTATGAGATTATCCTTCAGTTTTGAGATAAAATCCGCTAACTCTGCCAGGTACTGCGCGGGATTATTAAGCGGCCTGTAAAGCGAAAGGCCCAGCCTCTCTATATGCTCCACCATAAAAATTATGGAATCGGGTTTTTTCATTATTTCCCAGTCCGGTGCTATCCTGAGATCGGCGAAAGAATCGCTGATTATACCGTTGCCGAATGAATGAAAAGTGGATATATGCGAGTCCACCATGCCGTATGGTACAAGAACGTCAACCCTGCGTTCCATTTCCTTGGCGGCTTTCTCCGAAAAAGTCAGGGCCAGTATCTCGGACGGCTTTGCCGCCCTGCTGTTTATAAGGTGGGCAATGCGCTCGGTTATCACGCGCGTTTTTCCGGTCCCGGCCCCGGCGACGATCAAAAGCGGCCCAGCGCCGTGGCTGATTGCAGCCTCCTGCGCCTCATCCCGCGCCGCGCCTGAGATTTCCTGTGATTGACCTGTTGTCTGATTTATCTTTTTTTTACCTGCCATAATGCCTCCGTCCTGAAACATTATAGCAAACCGGAGGGTATTTGCAATCAACATCCCATCACACGGATAATTACAACGAAGGTAAAATTTAAAATGTAAAACCAAAAATTACAATTTATAATTAATAAAGTTAAGGAAAAGCAAAACGCGCCGGTATAAACCGGCCCTGCGTTTTTAATTCAAGGCAAGGCTTTCTATCCCCTCGGCCGCCAGTATGCGGCGGTATATGTAAAAATATTCGTCCCTGTTCTCGCCTATAACCTCATAAATAATGTCTTTTACATCGTCGTTTGACGGTTCCATTATTTCAATCTCGGTATTGATGCCCTGTTTGTAAATATTCGCCATATTAAGCTTCTTAAAAACCCTGGACATTTTTTTCAGTTTTTCATCCTCGAGTCCGAGAAATCCCGCCAGTACGCTTAAATTAACCCTGGCGAAACGCGCGGAATAATTGATGTTAAAACACAGAAGCGCTATTGCTTCTGGGTAAGAGAGCAGTTCTTTTAACTCTTCATATCTTTTATCTGTTGTCATAAATTTTAACCGCCTTTCATGGCTATACATTTGGACAAACCAGGGCGGATAAAGTTTCACTGATTGTTTGGTGCTGTCGAAAAACCCCGCCAATGTTGCCAGATCCCGTGTATACGGCATTTTTATCGGCCTTGCGCCGCTCATCTGATGGCCTCGCAAGAGGCCGTCTTTATTATACCGGGCGACCTGCTTCGATAAACTCAGCATCCTGAGCCTGCCGAAGGAATCCGAGAAAAATGCCATATACACGGGATAAACCGTGCAACAGGTTTTTCGACAGCACCTATTTGCGGAGTTTTTTGCTTAAAGAAGGGTGCGCTTCATCTTAATATATAAAACGGCTTATAGTCCCGTCCATCGCCGTTTCCGGACGACAAATCAATTATCCTGAAATAATACGTCCCGTTTGCTATTCCCTTAAACTCGCCCCTGTCAAATGTCCTTGAGTAATTTCCCTTTTCCAGAGCCCCGAGGCTGAGCCTCTTTATTTCTTTTTTATCACTTGTATATAGCACAAACGCCGCGGAATTAATCTTTTCATCAATGGAAATATCAATTTTCAGGTCCTGTTGCGCTGAATTGTACGGCGTTGGATAAGGGTTAAAGTTCCTGGATTGCGGCCGCGGGGCTGTTTTAACATTTTTAACCGCATTACCTCTGCTTTGCGGAAAAATATAAGCGGAAGAAAAAATAAATAATGTTATATAAAAAACAATCGACATTTTTTTTAACATTTATCCCGCCTCCCTATTCAGCACCGTTGAATTCCACTATTATTATACTTTACAGAATATTAAAATTCAATGTAAATGAACCGGTTTTAGTTGTTTGGTTTCATCTTACGGCACAATAAAAAATTCGTAATATTAGCAAAAATTATCCACGGACGGCGCGCCATGTTAAATAGAAAAGCCCCTGTTGCCAGGGGCTTTTTTAGGGAAATAGCACAAAGAGCTTATCCCGCCTTTTAAAGCAGGTACGAAAAAGTTAGACATCCATAAAACGGATAAGTTGCACCCTTTTTATCCATGTTTTTAAGGAGTTTTTGAGCGATTTTTTCTTGTTATTGTCCGTTATTTGTTTTATTATAATATGTTAATTAAACTAAACAAACCGGGATAAAATGAAAAGAAAACACTGGATATTTGTACTGATTGGTTTTGTCACCCTGCTGAGGCTTATTTATATAAACTGCATACCCCTGCTCGGGGATGAGGCTTATTACTGGCAGTGGGCAAGGCACCTGGACTGGGGATACTATGAACAGGGTCCCATGGTCGCCATTGTCATATGGCTGTTTACAGTTTTCACAAAGATAAGCACGGTATTTACCATACGCCTGGGGGCAGTTGTCCTTTCAACAGCCACCATGATAGCGGCTTATTTTACATACAGGAAACTTAATCCCGGAGATAAAGATGACCGGGAAAATTTATACCTTTTCGCGCTTATTAATTTTTCCATAATATACTCCATTGGTTCCGTCCTGATGATGCATGACACGGTTATGGTATTCTTCTACTCGCTCTTTCTTTATAACTTTATCAATCTGGTTGAAAAACCGGAAAATAAGGCACACTGGATAAACGCCGGGATTTTACTCGGCCTTGGCATCATGTCAAAACTCACCATGGGTACGGTTTACATCGCCCTTTTGGCCTTCCTGCTTTTAACAGGGTCATTTAAAAAGCACCTTAAAAACTTCCTGTTATTCACATTTTTCACCGCGCTCTTTTCCGCCCCGCTGGTTTACTGGAACTTTATCCACGATTTCGCCACGGTAAAATATCTTTTTATACGCGGCAACCCGGGCAGCGGAATAACTTTCAGGTATTTTTTCGAGCTAATCGGCTCGCAGATAGGCCTTATTTCCCCCTTCATATTTATTTTGTTCATACCCGCGTTTGTTAAAAATGGTTTAAAGCCCGCTTTTGAGAAAAAATTCGGTTTTACCGTGCTTTTCTGGGTTTCAATTATTCCCTACCTTCTGCTGAGCCTAAAAAGCAGGGTCGAAGCCAACTGGCCCGCCTACGCGTTTTTTCCGATGTTTTTTCTGGCCGCTCCGGTGCTTGCTTCGTCCGGAAAGGTTTGGCGAAACACGGTATTGTATGCCAGCCTTGCCCTTGTGCTTTTTGTCCACATTCAGACCGCATGGCCCATAATACCCCTTCCGGAAAAAAATGACCCTTTAAAGAAAACATATGGATACAAAGAACTTGCCCAAAAACTTTATGCTGATTATGCCGGATTTCCTGACAGGGGAGCATTTTTCTGGGCCACGCGCCATTACCAGACGGCTAGCCTTCTGAGCTTTTATATGCCAGGGCAGCCGGAATTTTATATTTTGATAAACCACGAATCAAACAAGAATTACAGGTTCTGGAAAGGCTACGAAAAATACCGCGGCGGTTCCTGCGTATTTGTCTATAACGAACCGTGGGAAATCGACGAGATGTCAAAGTTTTTCTCTTCCACCGGGGTTTCAACAGAACTGTCGGTTCCAACCAAATACGGGTATAAAAAATCTTTAGCCTGCATAATGAAAGGGCTCAAATAACATGTTTAAGATAATTGACCGCTACATCATAAAAGAAGTCACGCTGGTGTCTGTCGCGGCCTTTTTCATTTTTACATTTTTGCTCATTATGAACTCCCTGTTTGTGATGAGCGACCTTGTGATAAAATACGGCATTTCTCTTTTTACCGTAATTGAACTGCTTTTTTTGCTTTTGCCATCGACAGTAGCCGTGACAGTTCCAATGGCTTTCCTTGTGGGCATACTTCTGACCTATTCCAGGCTGGTCCAGGATAACGAATTTTACGGCATGCAGGCTTCCGGTATTTCTATCAAATCGATAACAATGCCGGCTGTTTATCTGGCGCTTATTGTCACAGTTGGTATGGTACTGTTCAACAACTATACCCTGCCGGCCGCAAACCTGGAATATAAAAAACTTTATTTTGATATAGTAAAAAAGCGGGCCTCTATAGTCATCCAGGAGCACACCTTTATAAACGATTTTGACAATTACATCTTTTACATCGGAGGCAAGGACCTTAAAAACGACAAATTAAAGGACATCATAGTTTTCGTAAAAAATTCAGGCGACATCAACCAGCCGGCGAAGGTAATAATGTCCCGTGAAGGCCAGCTTATTTCCGACGAAAAAAGCATGCGTATGGCGTTAAAACTACAGAACGGCATGATTCAGGTGGCTTCATATACCAACCCCGACGAATTAAACCAGATATTTTACAGGACAAATTATGTCGACCTCGACATTCAGGGCATTCTGCGTTCAAAATCATCCCCTGACGACCTCAAAAGCACGCGTGAAATGACGGCAGGAGAGCTCATTGCGGAGATTAAAAAAGGCAAAGACAGCCGGCAGGACAGGAACTGGCTCTATATAGAACTTGAAAAGAAACTTTCCATACCTTTTGCGGTTATTGCCTTTGCAATCGCTGGTATCCCGATGGGTCTTATGACAAAAAAAGGCGGGCGCCTTATGGGCAGCGCCCTGTCCCTGGTCCTTATATTCATTTATTATATCCTTTTGTCAATCGGGCAGAATTACGGATATAACGGCCATATGAATTATTTTATAGCCGTATGGATGCCGAATATTTTTCTTGCGCTGTGCGGGCTTATAATTTTTGGCTACATGCTGTTTCAGCCAATGCTTAAAAAAAGGCGACATTTATGAAAATTCTTTACCGTTATATAATCAGCGAAATACTGAAGATTTTCATCATTATACTTTCGGCGATTGTCCTTTTCATTCTTATTTCCAATTTCGTGGATGAAATAACCAACATGCAGCGGTTCAAACCGCCCCTCATGTACATAGCCGAATATTTTATTTTCAAACTGCCTTTTCTGGCGTCTGAAGGGTCGCCTTTTGCCATTTTGCTGTCCATACTTTACGTTTTTTCACAGTTGAACCGCCACAGCGAGCTTTCGGCCATCAAATCCGCGGGTATAAATTTTAACGACATTGCCAAACCCGTTTTAGGTCTGGCCCTTGTAATGAGCGTTTGCATAATCGTTTTAAACGAAACCGTCGTTTCCGCCGCCTATGAGCGTGCCACCTATATCAAAGACGTGGTCATAGAAAAAAGCGGCGGAGCAAATAATGATATCCGCAGCGATATAGCGAAGCTTTCAAGCGGGGGAAGGGTTTTTTATATCAAGTATTTTGACGGTTTTCTGGGCGTCATGAAAGGCGTCTGCATATTGAAAATAGACAAGAACTTCAACCTTCTTGAGCGCATGGACGCAAGCACGGGGACGTGGGCAAAGGACAAATGGGTGCTGAAAAATGTTGTCTTACGCCTTTTCAAATCATCAAAAATAGCCGGCATAAAAAAATTCGATACCTATGACCTGCAGGTTAATGATTCTCCCGCTGATTTTATTGTCAAAAGAAAATCAATAGAGGACACTCTCACCGTAAACATTTTCAGGCTCAACGACCTGATCAGGGTTTTAAAAGGAAGCGGTTTTAACGCCAATGAAGAAGAAACCAATTTTAACCTGAAGCTGGCTTTCCCCTTCTCGAGTTTTATACTCGCGCTGCTGGGAATTTCCATCCCGTTCATCCTTCCAACGTCGCGCTCCCTTGTAAATGTCATGCTCGGATTTTTATTGACAATATTATTCGCCTTCTTTTACATGGGTTTTGTAACAATCGGCCTGTCGCTCGGCAAAGTCGGCATACTTCCGCCTTTTATAGCGGCGTGGATCGCCAATTTTGTATTTATCGGACTGGGGTTTTACGCTTTTTTAAAGGTCAAAAGGTGATTACTTCTTCCTGAGATATAACAGCGGGTTTACCGGTTCGCCTTTCCTGCGCATTTCAAAATACAGTTCGTCCCCGAAAAAAGACTCGGTATCACCCGACTCTCCTATCTTCTGCCTTACCCCGACTTTCTGGTTTACAGCCGCGCTAATTTCCGAAAGATGGCCGTATATGGTAAAATAACCGGCTCCATGGTCAATTACTATCATTTTTCCGTAACCCTCGAACCAGTCCGCATACCTGACGACGCCGCCGAGGACGCTGTAAACAGGCGACCCGCTTTTTACGCCAAGGTCTATGCCACGGTTCACAACTATGGTTTTAAACTTTGGATGGCGGAATTTTCCAAAACCGGCCAGTATTGTGGCTGCATCCACCGGCCAGGGAAATTTTCCACGGCTGTCCCTGAAAGCCTCCTGCGCCTGCTTGTTTGTAAGTTCGGCCGTGGCCTTAAGGCTTTCTATGAATTTCGTAAGTTTCCCCGCCGACACTTCAAGTTCGGCCAGCATCCTGTTTTTTTCCTTGATGTTTGACTGAATATTTTTAAGCAGGGCCCTTTTTTCCCAGGTTTCATTCCTGTAATTTTTCCATTCCTGCTCTTTTGACGACTTGACCGAATACAGCTCGGTTTTATAGCCTGAAAGGGTTTCCCTGTCGTTTTTAAGCTGTTCCAGCATTATCCTGTACTGGTCCACAAGCTCCGCGCTTTTACCCGAAAGTATCTTGATAAATTTATACCTTCTGACAAAGTCTGAAAGGTTTGATGATTTAAAGAGCACCCTTATGTATTCATTATCCGTCTTTTCATACTGGCTGCGCAAAACCGCCATTACAGCCGATTCAGCCGCTTTACGCGCCGCCTCGGTTGACGTTATGCGCGCGTCAAGATCGCCGATACCGGATTCAAGCACTGTTATATTGTTGGCATATACATTAAGTTCCTTATGGGTCAGGCTTATTTCCTGCTCAAGCTGCTGGATATATTTTGTAGTGGCCTTTTCCCTGTATTTTTCCCTGTTAAGGTTAAGCCTTTCCGCCTGTATCTGCTGTTTAACGGAATCAAGCTCGCTTTTGGTCCGTTCAAGATGGGATTTATAATCGCGTATCTCCTCCTGCGGCTGCGCCGCCGTAAAACCCGCCGATACTGCCAGCAGCAATACCGCGGCGGCAAGCCTCGTAGGCAGTGAACCCATGTTCACTTAAAAAATCTCCCCTGTGAAAACAGGGCCCCGAAAAGCCCCAGTCCGCTCCCGGCCGCAATCGACGAGAGCATGAACCGCACATTAAAATAATCGGGTGTAAAAAGGTAGAAACCGGAAAAATCCATTCCTGTTTGTTTTCTTATTTCATTTATAAGGACATTTACAATTGTATATAAAAGCCCCCAGCCGATAAAACCCCCGAGGAATCCGTGTATAATCCCTTCGATAATAAATGGCACCCTTATGAATGATTCGGAGGCGCCTATCATCCTGAAAATATATATATCCTGCCTTCTCGCGTAAACAGTAAGGCGTATGATATTGGACACTACAAGCAGGGCCGCCACGGCAAAAATAATGCCCGCAATTCCCACAATAAGTTTTATTGCCGAAACGATTTTTATCAGGTTTTCGATTTCAGCCCCGCCGTACTGGATGTCCTCAACACCTTCCCTCGCGTTAAAAAACTTTACCACGCCGGCCAGGGTTTCTTTTGTATAATCCCTGAGTTTTACCGTTATTGAATCCGGAAGCGGATTGCCGTCAAAACTTTTCATAATATCGTGCATATCGGGATCTTTAATAAAATTATTGTACGCGTCCGCCTTTGATACGAACATGACATCGTCAACCCCGTCAATCTGTTTCGCG
>Ga0224555_1005565_pt1 | contig 10413 bp, 16 predicted proteins | sample 714S23034metaG_FD_180687 | JGI IMG/M metagenome (GOLD analysis project Ga0224555, IMG submission 180687) | Peat soil microbial communities from Stordalen Mire, Sweden - 717 S2 30-34 | ecosystem: Environmental > Terrestrial > Soil > Wetlands > Peat | place: Sweden: Norrbotten County, Stordalen...
AACTTCATCGCCCGCTCCGCCGCGGTCCTCGGATAGATCTCCATGCTCTCCTGCATGGCTCCATCCTCACCGCCCGTTATGCGGACATTTCACTTGCTAAAAACACCGGACATATTATGTGCTAACGACAACCGGCTACTCGTCAGTAACTTTGTAGTCATCCCCCCCAAGACGGCAGAATTTGATTCCACGCGGGGTAGAACAGGTGGTTGGCACTCCATTGCCCCGGCCTAGCCAAGCTTGGGCGCCCATCTGCTCCCAATAACACCTGTTTCTGGCACAGCAAAACCGGCCGATTTCTGCGCCGTGGAATCAGGTGTTTACGGCGCCCGTTTCCGCGGGGTTTTTGGAACAGGGCTGGAGGGGAGGAACGCTAGGTGGGCGTCCCCGTAAAGTGTCGTCGGCGACTACACTTCCATGGCTCTCCGCGGGACAAGGCGGCTCCGGCTCTAGTTGAATTGGCCGCAGCCGGGGCTGCTCACTTGGGCGGTCGTTGAGCGTTACCACCTAGTCGAGAGCCCCGCTCATTCGTGGCGCTGCAACCGTGGACGATGGGCGGCGGCGGCATCCCGGTGCTCGTATCCGACATGCCGTTGCCACCATTCAAGCCCAGCCGCTACTTCGCGCCCCGGTTCCGTGAGCGACAGTCACAAGTTTGCTGCTTGGGGCTGTAGCGCTCGACACGCCGTGCCGACACCGACGCCGAGTTGTTCGGAGATGACCCTCCACGAGGAACCGGATGCCCGAAGTGCGGCGACCTGTTTGGCATCCACCGTGGCACGTGGGCGCCCCAACTTCTTACCCTTCGACCGGGCGAGCCGCAGTCCTGCACGCACACGCTCCTGCGTCAGAGCCCGTTCGAACTCGGCCATGGCACCGACGACCTGAAACATCAGCCGGCCGCTGGGCGTGCTGAGGTCAAGGTTGTCACGCACGGAGACGAACGCGATGCCGTAGGCGTGCCCGAGTGATAAGTGGTTCACAAGGTCTCATTCCCAGCCCTCGATTTTCGGGGCTTTTTGCTCTCCAAAGCGCGGTCTCGGCGGTGGTCTGAAACGATTAGTCAATGAGCCTTCATGAGGACGGTAAAGAGCAGTGCTGGAGCTTGTCGCAGACCCTCGATGCAAGAACCTGCTCAGTGGCGTGGAAATTGAGATGGAAGACCCTCGGTGCAAGAGCTTGCTCATTCGCGTGGTGATTGGGATGGAAGACCCTCGGTGCAGGATTGAGGCGGTAAAGACGGAAGACCCTCGGTGCAAGAACCTGCACATGATGTGGTGATTGAGACTTAGAGAGAGACCTGCTGGTTCGGCCACACCGATAGGAACTCGACTCGTTTCCTCGCTGTTAGTCATTTCGATTCCTCGCTCTCGATTTGTTCGAGCCCTGCTCAATGTGGTCACGCACTGTGCGAAAAGCCTGATAGGAAGCTTTATGAACCCTTTCAGCCGATCCCAAAGCCATTTCATACAGCCCCCAATATCCACCCCTCTATGGCGGCGGTTCCTCGCTCCTCCGGCGTCAACGGTGGATTGAAAAAGCTCTCCAGAGAACCGCTCTGGTCTGCCCGTTGCCAATATGTCGGGCCGCTATGGTCAAAATCCATTGACCCACGAGGATTTTCTTCCGCAAAGTTGGGACTTCTTTTGGCATTCAGTTCAGAATCACGATGTCCATGCCTGACTAGGAATCTAGGCTTGGCTTCGGAGGTGTCCGTTTTGCAATCTGCTCAAGAAAGAGGGAACCAGTAGCCAGCACTGGAGGTCGGTAGCGCGTGGCTACTGGTGATCCCTGCACTCAACGAAGGTCGCAGCGGCTTCCCCTTTCCGCTGCTGCCTCGTGTCGCCCGGCTCGAAGAAGGTATCCTTACGCACCATCTGAACCATGTTGACGCGGTGATTGTCTCTGTTGCGGAGAATTCAATCCGTGATGGTGGTCACAGAGCTTCTAGTTTTTCTGGCTTGTCGTAGCGTTCGTGGATGGTGATGCTGCCCTTGAGGTAGCCGCCGTCTTCGATACGAATGCTAGCGCATACCACGTCGCCGGTGAGAGAGCCCTCGGCGCGGATATCCACGCGGTTCGAAGTGGTAACATTGCCCCAAATACTGCCCAACACCACAATTTCTCGGGCAGTGACGGGGGCTCTAACTTGACCGTTGTGGCCTACAGTTACATGGCTGCTGGGAAGGTTGATGGTGCCCTCGACATTCCCATCGATAAACAGCGTATTCTCTCCGGCGATCTCTCCCTTAATGGACAGGCCCTTACCGATGTTCGTCTCGTTGCTAGTCGAAACCCCGCCGTGACCCGTGGGCTCAACAACCGAAGCGGGTTGCACCGTATGTTCCGAGTTTGGGACGGAGCCGATGCTTTTGGCGTCGGATTGACTTCGTTTCCACATATGACACAATCGTTACCATTCTTTGCAACTTTGAGCAGTTCAGACCATGACCACCTAGGACCGGCCCACGCCCGACTCAATAATGAAATGGTTCGCCGGTTCTCCCTGAGGGGTATAAGCCGGGATCGCCAGCAAGAGGCGTTGGTCGCTGGGGTGAAGGAAAACACTGCCCTCCGGACACCTTCCTCAGTCATGTGAATTCGGGAAGCTCCCTAACTAGCTGACTCCTTGTAAAGAGCAGCACCGGCAATCGCGCCAACGACGATCTCAACAACGCCGCCGAGGGTGGTCACGCAGATCGGGAAAGGCGGATTGATTATGCGCCCTCGCCTATCGGCGGTCAAGGGCAATTTTCTCGCGCTGACGATCAGTTCAAGGTGTGCAATTCTTTCAAGAGCCAGCCATTTCCCCGAATCCTCGCAAGCCTCTCCCGCCCTGTGGAACCACTTCAGCACGCCTACAAAGTCTGCAATACGCTGGCAAAGAGCCGGGAGGAATCCCGGCCAGAGTGCGAAGAGTTTCTTATCATGAAGTTGCCCGCTGAACCCCCGGTATTGGCGCACCCTTAAACATAGGAAGTTCTCCCGACCATCTACAGCCCCCCGGTGGCAAGCAGTTCAGAAATATTTCTGCGTCCGGTTTCTGCCCCACCTTCTCGAAATCAATAATCACCTCTATGCGTTTCCCACAGTTGGGGCATACGAAGAAGTAGTTAGGATGGAAAGCAAACGGCACCGCGGGACGGAAAGCAATCGGCACGGTGGTCAGATTATAGGCTTGCCTTGCACCACGCTTTCGAATTCCGGCAGTTCACACCACTCCCAATATCCACCCCTCAATGGCGGCGATGTCACGCTCATCCGGCGTAAGGTGCGGATTGAAAAAGCTCCCCAGAGAGCCGTTCAAGTCGGCTCGTTGGATCCATGCCGCTGCGGCGAAGGCTGCATGTTCGTCTGGGTCACGTCCGTTTCTCGGGAAACGCCGCGTCCACAACGACTGATAGACCTCCACGACGGCAGAAGAGCCTTGCGGAATTTCCCAACCGTCGAACGGCCAGAAATGAATAGACCGTTTGCACCAGTTTCGTAAGTAGAGCAGCCAAGGCAATCCGGCGAACGTCGATTTGGCGACCGAGCCCTGAACGTCGAAGAGGAAGACCGATTTGGCGGTGGCCGTCCACCGTTCGGTCAGGCGGAGCCAAGTGGTCTCACCCATCCGGTTCAAGCCGTCTCCCATGTTGCCGTGCCGGATGAAGTCGATATAGGTGTGGCTTCATGCGTCGGCCAGTGCTTCTGAAAGTCGAGCAAGAAGTTCGGCCAGTCTCGGGGAAGGCTATATCGGTCGAAGTACGCGAGGGGGAACGAGAAGGCGTGGTCGATGCCGACGAGGGTCACCTAACTGCACGACATGTGTGCTTTCGAATTCACGATAATACAACTGAAGTGTCATTTAATCGGCAATGGTAACCGGTTTCAACGTCACCAGCGAGACGTTGACAGGGGCACCGAGGGCGTCCAAGATTCATCTTACGTTGCTTGACACAGGGGCAGCGTCATTAGCTTAACCATAAAATTCGATTACCAGAGAGGTCAAAATGAATAACCTATTTCTGAAGCTGTATATCAATTTCCAGAATCTGACGAAGAGCGAACGAGGTCAGGATTTGGTCGAATATGCGTTGCTCTGCTCCTTGATTGCACTTGCGCTCATCACCGGCGTTAAGACCGTCGCGACATCCGTAAACCACGTGTTCAGCAACATCAGCGGCTCGCTGGCCTAGTTCTGGCAGAGGACCGTAGGAAGCGCAAAAGGCCGGGAGTCCGGCATTCAAGTATGCCCGCCGCAGTTCTGGATCATGTGAATTCTACTTCGCGGCCTTCCTCACTGCGGCCCAACGCTTCCGCTGCGCGGAACTATTCCACTTTCGTGTTTCGTCGCGGTACGTTTCCAGTAATCGGTTCCTATTCCCGTTGGTCTCGGCTCTGCGTGTTCACACCTACCGGGGGCTCGTTTAGAGGTGCTGCTATGAGCGACCGCGAGCGCAATTACATGGAAGTGCTGGCTTATCTGGAAAAGGCGCGGCTGGCTATCGGCACAGTCAATCCTCGTTTTTCTTACTACGAGCGCATGATCTGGCAAGCCATCTTTGACGACGACGCACTTGCCGAATTGCAGGAGCGCATTCGACGCGAAGGAGGTCTCTGGTGATCGACCAATTCCGCTTTTGCTTGACATATTCCGGCTTCATATCAAGCAATACAACTCCCTTGCACGGCAATAGTGTCAAAGCTTAGCGTGACTGCCGTCGCAAAAGGGCTTTTGGGCGCTGTGCTTGCAGCCGCAAAAATTGACCGTCTTTGTTTCCGTGGCTTCGAACTTCACTGGTGTGAAGTCGGTGCCCTTGTGACTGCCGTCGCAGAACGGCTGCTTGGCGCTCTTCCCGCACGCACACCAAAAGTAGGTCTTTGAAGCTTCGACTGCGACTGGATAAGGACTCTTCTGGGAAATAATCGATTCTGACATGTTGAAGTCTCCAACTTGCGAGATGTCCTTGACAGGCAAACACAAGCTTATACCCACGGGGCATTATGCTTCTGGCTCGGTTGAGTTCCGTACCCCAACGGGAAGAGACAATTCTGGCTCTCTGTAACTTTCCACGGGCCACACATGGGATGATTCTAAGCCGGTGATGGGTGTCACGCTAACGGGAACGAAAAGGCGTGGTCGATGCCGACGAGAGTGGGAATGTCCCGGTCGAGTTCCTCGCGGAGCCATTCGGCGAGGCCACGGCGCGTCCAGTACCGGCGTGGGCTGGGCGGCGGCTGAACCTGAATCGGTTCGCCAGACTCCTCGGCCATGTACACACGGATGCCCTTGCAACTGGAGTCGGGCGTCTCCGCGCCGGAATAGTCGATGCCGATGTAACGGCGAAACATACGGATGTCAGTTTGTCTTCACGGCCTTCTTCACTGCGGCCCACCGCTTACGCTGTGCCGCTGCGATCCGCTCCCGAACCGCTGCGCTCAGGGTTCGTTTGGGCTTGATTGATGGGAACCCTCAGCACAGTGATCCCGAAGAGGGTCACGCCCCGCTGTTTCTTCGCCGCCAGTTCATTCGGCTTACCCAGTATGAACTCAGAAGGCAGGTATCGGTGCTTCTCCCCACACAGCGGGCAGGTTACTTCCATTGAATGAAATGGGAACTCCTTCGCCCCGGTGGGAATAGCCCGCTGACAGTCTTTGCAGGTGACGACGAACTGCTTGCGTTCTTGCATCACGAGCCCCACGGAAAAATTGTTATGACCGAAATCATAGATCAAGCCTATACGAGGGAGCCGGGCGAATCGGCCGGAAGCTTTGAAATGTAATCCGCGTCAGCGGTGGATGAAAGAAAATTCCAAGAGAACCATTCAGGATGGATTTCCGAATCATGCGCCGCGATCTAGCAAGGGCGAATGCTGCGCCAAGATCACGCGCTCAGAGTGGCGTGAAGTTCTAACCCGAAACTTGGGATTCGCCATGGCGGCGCTTGTTCCCGCCGGCTTTTCGATGATGATCCAGATGGGAGCGACGAACACGCTGCTGCAGGTAATGGTGCCGGACCGCTTGAGGGGCCGAGTTATGTCGCTCTATTCCATGATGTTTATCGGAATGGGCCCCATCGGCGCGTTGGTCGCCGGCATCGTGGCGGCAAGAGTAGGAGTACCGAGTACCGTGGACCGTGGGGGTTGGTGGACTGGCCTGCGTGGCTGGGGGCGTGGCGTTCGCGCGGCGCCTGCCCTCGTTGCGGGGCGAGGCGCGGCAACTCATCGAGAAGCAGGAAATCACGCCGGTCGACCCACCCACTTCCTTGTCCGTACCGCGCACCTGACCGGCTTCACGGCAGCCCCGGAAGCTCTCCCCAAGCTTTGGTCGTCGCAGTCTTGCTTGTTCCCTGCCGAAAAGGCACGACTGCCACTGCTATTGCAAGTACCGCACTTGGAGCGGCCTCGCAGCAATTCGATTCACCTCTCAGACTCCTTAACGGTTTCCTGCTCCAGGAGTGCGCTCACGGAGAAACAATTGAGCGGCTGCGCAAAGAAGTAGCCTTGTGCAAGATCGCAACCCGCCATGGCAACGGCTTCCAATGCGAATTACCAATTCGTGTCCTGCACTCCAGCGGGCCTTACAGTCTGCCTCTCAACGAACCCAAACAGCTTATGGTCGCGCGGGTGCCTCTGAACCAATCTGCGTTCCGATGATCTCACCGGAAATGATGATTTCCACGCGACGGTTTTGTTTTCGACCCGTAGCAGTATCGTTGCTTGCGACAGGATTCGATTTTCCAAAGCCAACCGCGGTCACAGAAGTTGGATCGATCCCTTGGGCAATCAGATATGCCCGAACCGAGTTGGCACGATTCTCTGAAAGAGTCTGATTGAAAGTATCGCTGCCGGTGATGTCCGTGTACCCCTCGACTTGCATCTTGAGACCGGGATGGGCAATGACGATGCCTGAAAATTTAGCCAAGGCCTCTCGTGCAGTCGGCTGCAGTTCGAACTTTCCAGTGGCGAAGAGCACATCGGCCAGGTTCGCTTTCAGGCCACGGGGGTGTCCGTAGTCGGAAGGATACGATTGAATTGCTGAAGAAGCGCGGCCCGGAGCTGTTGCTTTTCGAGTTCGGATTGAGCAGCAGCCTGTTGAGCTTGGGCGGCGGCTTGCTGTGCTGCTGCGGCAGCCTGCGCGTCCTGTTGAGACTTTGCTTCCGCAGCAGCACGCGCTTGAGCTTCCTGCTGCGTTTGTAACTCTGCCCGCTGCCGCGCCGTTGCTTCTTGTTGCTCCCGTGCAGCGGCTTGCTGCGCTTGAGCCTGAGCATCGGCGGTTCGACGAGCTGCCGCCGCTCGTTCCTGCGCCTGAGCCTCTTCGTCCTTGCGCTGCATCGTCGTCTGAACCGCTGCGGCTGCATTCTGCACCGCATCGCGGGAGTTCTGCACGATTACCCGTCGGTCTCCCTTTTTCAGCATGGCTTCGGCGCTAGTCAAAGACTGCTCTGCTTTGCTCAATACGTCCGGGGCATACTGCTGAGCGCCTGAATTTTTGGCAATTTCCACGGCGTTTCGGGCTTCCTCGACTTCGAGTGGAACTTTCGACTTTGAATAGGACTGTGTCGCCGCATTCACGTTGTAGCTGTAGATGCCGCGCTTGAACAGCATGTAGTTGACGTTCACCTGTTGAAGCGTGCCCGAGGTGCCGGCAACGACCACATTTTCAAGCACTACGGCATCGCTTGGATCGGATACGGCGTAGTACGGTTCGGCGGTGACGATCAGCCCGAACGTCTGGAGAGTGGTGGTTGCTTGCAGTTTGCTCTTCTTACCATCCAGGAGAAGCTCTCCGAGGTTGTTCGCTTTGCCTTCTGGCGTAATTGCCCAAAGCACGTAAGTGAGATACTCGGCGCCAAACTTCTGCGGCGGCTCGAGATTATCGAATTTTGCCTCAACGGCTATACGACCGCTCTGACTCTCGACGTCTGCTTCTCCTTTTGCGAGAGGGAGGAGCGGAGAGCCCTGGAATCCGATTTCGGTCTTAGTGCGATTCTGATAGTTGATCGCGAGAATTGTCCTGGGAACCATCGTGACCTGATAGGTAGGCTGATTCGCTTGCGCAGACGCAGCAGATTGCTGAGCGTATAGCGGTAACGATGCGAGCAGCGCCGCGAGACAAATTATCATTTTCATTTCAATCCTCCAGATGCGGGTCTACTTGTGCATGCGGGAATTTCCGATTTCAACTTTATCCTTGCGCAAAACCATATGCCTGCCGCCCTCTGGTGTCAACCTCAGATTGCCCTGGCCGCTCGCTGGGTGGCAAACGCGCTCGTTGGGCAGTTCCGCTGACTGGCTTGATCGGTTTCTCGCCTCCAACCGGCCTCCCCGCTGACACTCCTCCGCCCCAGATGGCCACTGAGCGCTCGATTCGCTGTCTCTCCTGCTTTGCTACTCGTTCGGCAGCGGCAGCGCCGCGACCCTTCGCAGCATGCTGCCAAAACGATGCCGCGTGAGATGTCCTTCCGCCAGCAACAGCCAGTAATAGCGCGCATGTTTCACCAGCCGTCCGCCGGTCTTTACTAAGCGCTGCTGCAAACTCGTCAGCGACCAGTTTTCGATCTTCTTCGGCAACGCTAACCGTCGCCAGAGGTTGCCCACAATCGAGTAGTTTTGCACCACGCGGGAAATCCCAAGTGCTACCGAATCGCGGTTTACAGACTAATCGCTATTGACCAGCGCCACAACCGCGTTTTGGAGGGCAAAAAGCCCCGCAAATCGAGGGCTGGGAATGAGACCTTGTGAACCACTTGCTGAATACATTGAACTCCCAGAGCCTTCCGGAGGCTCAATATCGGGTTAGGGACGAGTTGCCGGTTACACACCAGGAACCGGCAAATTGAGCCCGAATCGCGCGGCGAGCCATTGCGCGGTGCTCTGGAGCGCTGCGATCCGGCAGCTTTTACTCCGCCCTTGGCAGCTTCAGCGTCTTCAGCTCTTCCAGGTTCTTTTCGATCATTGCATTGCGCTGGGCGACGCAGGCGTGACTACGCAGCGGATCAGCAGGTGTATTCAGCACATAGTCCACAAGCTTGTCGACCGTGCTAGTAGCTACATGCATGCGCGTGTCGGACGAAGCGTAATAGACAAAGACCTCGCCGTTCTTGCCCTCGATCCAGCCGTTGCTAAAGACGACATTCGAGACATCGCCCACCCGCTCGCCACCCTCGGGAGCGATGAAGTAGCCAGCCGGCTTGTGCGTGACCACCCAGGGGCGCTCCAACTCGGTCAAAAACAGATAGAGCACATAGCGCAACCCCGCGGCCGTGTTGCGCACACCTTTCTCAACTTCGAGTAGATGATAAGCATCCTCACACTCTTGGCAGTCGCATGCTCGTGCCTCTGCGATTAGTTCCGCGATGGCTGCGTCCATCGTGTCGTCAGAGGCAGGTGTGATAGTTAGCTGCCTGTTCGAGACTCTCGCAGCCGTCCCGGCTTCGGCTGCTGCTTTGACTGCTGTTTTAGCCTCAGGCTCAATGCGTGCCCAACTTGCAACATCCGCAGCCCATTCCGCTCGCTCTGATTCAGTTTCAGTCTCTACAGCCATTTTGCGGGAGTATAGTTTAGCGATTTCCAGTGCGCTCATCCCTCTGCCCTCTAACTGATGAGCGAACTCCTCTATCTTCTGACTTTCGGTTTTTGGGGGTCTATTCATTTTTCGGAATAGCCATTGCAAGATACCGATTACACAGAACCAAAATATCCAGCCAAGTACGTAGGAGAAAAAGGCGTCACCAACAGGTATAGTGGCTTGGAACGAGGGGACGCATATCAAGCACATAAAACCGATGAAGGCAACAATTCCACCAAGAACGGTGTACCACGGGGCAACTAGAAAGGTGAAGATGAACAGAATCACCGTACCTGCAAGTTCTAGCTGCAAAGGAGTGACAGTTCCCCCAGTGAAGTACACGTAGATAGGGGTACCGATGGCAACGGCGAACAGGATGATGATGATGAAAAACATCTTCACCATTCCAATAGCAAACTGGGCAGGTTTAGTGGCAACGTCGAGGACTTCAAAAACGCGGTCTTGCCGGTCTTGGTTGCCCATGGTGGTCTCCTTGATTTGAGATGGGCACGGAATCAGTGATTGAGTCGTGAATAACGGCGACAGTGGCGTATTCTCTGTCGCCGATGGCGATAATCGAGCCGCGCCAGCTTCGGTTGCTCTGCTTTGCGAATTTCTGCCGGTGCTCCAGAGCAGAAATATAAGAGGTGCTGAGCTTCGGTCTTGGCGTCGTAACTAACGTAGACGTGGCTGCACCATACGCAGAAGTCGACAACTTCTTCATGATGAGCTGTCAAGGCCGGATTAAAAGGAAACCACTGGGACGGAGTAAAAGGGAACCAGTAAGGTGGACGGTAAGGCGGGGTTTTTCGGGGGAGAAGGGCCTCTGGAGCGTAGCGGAAGAGGCCCTTCTCCCCC
>Ga0224555_1005567_pt1 | contig 10412 bp, 12 predicted proteins | sample 714S23034metaG_FD_180687 | JGI IMG/M metagenome (GOLD analysis project Ga0224555, IMG submission 180687) | Peat soil microbial communities from Stordalen Mire, Sweden - 717 S2 30-34 | ecosystem: Environmental > Terrestrial > Soil > Wetlands > Peat | place: Sweden: Norrbotten County, Stordalen...
TGCCCGTGCGGCTCGGGAAAGAAATACAAAAAATGCCACGGAAAAACAGAATAACCCGAATATCATAATTTAAGACGATCACATTTTTTAAAAATCTTCTTGACTTTAAGAGTCTTTATGTTAATATGCTTATATGCGCATAGTTAAATAATAGCACGGGAGGCGGAAGTGAGAAAAGCAGTCGGCATTTTCAAGGCGCTGAGCGACGACACCAGGCTCAGGCTGATAAAGCTTCTTGAAAGCTCGGGGGAGGTTTGTGTCTGCGACATAATGGAAGCCATGTCAATATCCCAGACAAGGGCATCCAGGAACCTGAACATTCTCAAACAGGCCGGCCTGGTAGTTGACAGGCGCGACAAGCACTGGATATATTATTCACTTAACAAGAATACGGCCGAGGAGTGCTGCGGCGATGTGTTAAAAGTCCTCGTAAAATGGCTAGAAACCGACGAAGAAATTGGAAACGACCGCTTAAGGCTGTCAAAAATAACCAGAAGAGAGCAAGCGGGTAGGGCGGAAAATGGAATTAAGCGTCAGGGCAAAAAATGAATTCAAAAAGCCTGCTTTAAATGGACGGGCGGTTAAGGATTCCATGAGGATGGTGTAAATGATGGAAAAATCCGTTGAAATAGACCAGAAGCTCTGCACCGGGTGCGGATCGTGCATAAGGATGTGCCCCGCCGGTATAATTTATCTGGACAAATCGACCAAAACCGCGAAAATCTCGGATGAAAAACGCTGTGACAGGCTTGCGGGGTGCGTACGTGTATGCAAGGCCGGCGCAATAAAAGTTGACAGGCAGATGCCTTCATTCGCCAAGTTATTCGGATTTTAAAATCATAAAAAAGGAGAACAATTATGGAAAAACATGTTGATGACAAAAGCTTTAAAAAAGAGGTTCTGGAATCAGAACTGCCGGTTCTTGTGGATTTTTGGGCCGAATGGTGCGGGCCGTGCGTCGCTATAGGCCCGTCAGTGGCGCAAATTGCCGTTGAATACAAGGACAAACTCAGGGTCTGCAAGCTTAATGTGGACCTTGCGCCGGATACTGCCAAGACTTATTGTGTTCAATCCATACCAACTCTTGCCATTTTCAAGAACGGCGATGAAGTTGACAGGGTAATAGGCGGGCTGCCGAAAGCCATGCTGGAAAAATTCATTAAAAAGCATCTTGCCTGATTGACATTTGAGGCAAAAGTGGTTTACTGCGGTGCGGGAGTGCGTTCATACATGGCTGTACGGATACTTACACAGAACGGCTTTAAAAATGTTTATAACATCAGCGGCGGAATCCGCACATATTCTGATATGCAAAGACAGGGGTGAACCATGGCTACATTTGACGAAAGAGCCGGTGAATGGGACAAAAGCGGCAGAATCAATATGGCCGCGGCTATTTCAGGTAAAATGATAGATGAATTAAAACCCGATACAAACAGCGCGGCGGCGGATATAGGGGCCGGAACAGGGCTTATATCGCTTGAAATATCAAAGCTGGTAAAAAGCGTTACCGCCATGGACGCCTCTTCCGGCATGCTATCCGTTCTTGACAAAAAGATATCTTCAGGCGGTATTAAAAATGTTAAAACAGTCGTTTTTGACGCCGATAAAGACGAAGCGCCGTCCGGAGCGTTTGACCTGGTGGTAAGTTCCATGGCAATGCACCACTTCAAGGACACCGGTGCATTTGCGGCAAAGGTATTCAGGATGTTAAAACCCGGAGGCAGAATTGGCATAGCCGACCTTGAGAAAGAGGACGGTTCGTTTCACAGCGCCAATTCCGATGGAGTCATGCATAACGGCTTCGAAAAGAACAGGCTTGAGGGTACATTCAGAAATGCCGGATTTAAAAACATCAGATTTACAACAGCCTACACCGAACGGCGCGGAAACACAAATTTTCCTATATTTCTTATGACAGGTGAAAAACAATGAAATGGCTCGCCGAAAACCTTAAAGGGATACTGATATCCCTTGTTATTGCAATGGCTGCGGTTTTTCTCGGCAATATTTTCCCCATAGTCGGGGGGCCTGTTTTTGGAATATTGCTCGGCATACTTTTCGGAAATATTATAGGCAGGCCCGACGGAACCGCCCACGGGATACGTTTTACATCAAAGAACATACTTCAATGGGCAATAATCGCGCTTGGAGGCGGGCTCAGCCTGAAACAGGTGTATGTGACGGGGATGTCATCGCTTTATGTTATGATGTTTACATTGTCCGCGGCCTTTTTAACCGCATTTATCCTCGGCAGGTTCATGAAAATACCGTTAAAACTCACCAGCCTGATTGCCATGGGTACTGCCATATGCGGCGGCTCGGCAATAGCGGCGATTTCGCCGATAATCGAAGCAGAGGACAGGGACATAGCATACGCAATATCAACTGTTTTTATGTTTAATATAATCGCTGTAATACTTTTTCCGGCTCTCGGCCATCTTATGGGTTTAAGCCAGCGCGGATTCGGCCTCTGGGCAGGAACCGCCATAAATGATACCTCGTCGGTGGTGGCGGCGGCTTACAGTTATGGCAATGACGCAGGCGCTTACGCCACAATAGTTAAACTTACCAGAACCACCATGATAATTCCCATATCGCTTATATTCGCAGCTGTTACATTTATAAACCGCGAGAAGCAGTCCGAAGAAAAACATGTCCATTACAGTTTTGTAAAAATATTCCCGTGGTTTATATTATGGTTTCTTGCGGCTTCATTGCTTAACACCACCGGAATCATTGACGCCCGCGCAGCCCATATTTTTACGGAAACCGGAAAATTCATGATAGTGCTTGCGCTATCAGCGATAGGGCTCCATACCGATTTCAAAAAAATGGTTGAAACCGGCTACAGGCCCATGGTTCTTGGTTTTATAGCGTGGGTTGTGGTTGCGGTTACAAGCTTGCTTGTCCAGAAATTCACCGGCCAGCTGTAAAATTGTTGTGCTCAAAGGTAAAGTCCGCAACGGAACTGCTGGGTAAAACAGGCATTTCAAAGGCTGATTTATCACAACATATGGCGGTGCTCGTCGGAAAAGGCGCCGTTAATTCATCCGGAAGAAATGGAGTCAAGATATATTAACATGCCTGTCCGACAAAAAAATCGGCCAGGCATGCTCTTTATGCAGGAAGGAGTGGTATCCATGATACGCAAGTTATCCGATTGTTATTAATGGAGCTAGTGGACTTCCATGCAGGGTGATAGCTGAACTAAAATAACTTAAAACAAGCAAAACAGCTGTTTTTAGATTCTATTTCGTATAATACAAATTATACGAACAAACACCACACATCTAATTTCATATAAAATACTATATATATATACGAATTATACCTTTCCGGACCAATTCTTTCAAAGTTTTGTATATATAATGGAAAACCTTCGTATACGGTTTGTTGGAGAGCGATATGAAAACGAGTTAAGATATGCGCCGCGGCCCTTGCCCATACCCTCTACAAATTAAACAATTTATTATATATTGTAATCATATACATTTTTTTTCTGCTGCCTTCTTGTAACAAGATCCTGGAGCGTGGTTTTATCCACTATGTCAGAAACGGCTTTTGACACCCTGCAAAACACTTCTTTTAATTCGCACCCTGCAATATCAGCACAACCTTTATATCCAGCGTTTACGCAGGCAATCGGTTCAAGCGGCCCCTCAACTTTCTTTATAATATCTCCGAGTGTGATTTTTGACGGAGCATGGGCCAGGAAATAGCCGCCGTCTTTTCCGCGCTTGCTTTTTACAAATCCATTTGTTTTTAACATTATTAAAAGCGCTTCCAGATATTTTACAGGGATATCGAGTTTTTTGGATAAAACATTTATTTTCGTCAGTTTGTTTTCACCGGGATAATTTAAAGCAAGTTCAAACATGGTTTTTAATGCATAGTCACCTTTATAAGTTATTTTCATGGACCCTCCAAACTTAATTTAATTGTTTTATTAGTATAACACATATAATGCATGAAAACAATACAAAGGCAATAGAGTTAATAGACTAAGAAAGTTTGTAAAAAAAAATTATTTATATTGACATTTAACCAGTTATGTTGTAATCTCTATTATGTAAGTAGACTTACTAGGGATTAAGAGGAAGAAAAGGAGCTATCATGAGATTTGCAACACGGGCTATACATAAAGGTTCTGAAGTGGATTCAACAGGTTCGGTAGTATCGCCTATATATGCGGTGTCCACATTTAAACAGCCTGGAATAGGTTCGGATCAGAGGTTTAAATACTCAAGGGCCTCAAACCCGACCAGAAGCTCTTTTGAAGAGTGTCTTGCTTCTTTAGAGGGGGCAAAATATGGGTTGGCATTTGCATCGGGTGTGGCTGCGGAAATGGCGGCCTTATCACTTCTAAAAACAGGGGATGAAGTGGTGACCACGGCTCATATGTACGGCGGAACCTATAAAATATTAAGAAAAATTATGGTTAATTATAATATCAGCACAAAATATGTATATTCTACCGATGCGGATGATTTTGAAAGGGCTATAACAAAAAAGACAAAATTAATCTGGCTTGAGACACCAACAAACCCGATTTTGAAGATACTGGATATAAGGGCCATATCAGATATTGCAAAGAAGAGAAAGATACAAGTTGTTGTTGACAATACTTTCGCCAGTCCATATTTCCAGCAGCCATTGTCCCTCGGCGCGGATATTGTCGTGCACAGCACAACAAAATATATAGGAGGCCACAGCGATATAATCGGCGGCGCCGTAGTTACAAACAATAATAATTTGTACAAAAAAATAAAGTTTTATCAGTCGGCCGCCGGTGCTATAGCATCGCCCTTTGACAGTTTTCTCGCACTGAGGGGTTTAAAGACGCTCGAAGTAAGGATGAAAAAACACGAGGAAAACGCCTTTGAGGTTGCAAAGTTCCTTCAAAACAATAAAAATGTGAACGAGACCCTGTATCCTGGGCTTACAAGCCATACTGGACACGAAATTGCGAAAAAACAAATGAGCGGATTCGGAGGCATGGTCTCTTTCAGAATGAAAGGCAATGAGTCAAAAGTAAAAAAATTTATTTCGTCACTTAAATTGTTTGCTTTTGCGGAAAGCCTCGGAGGTATTGAATCTCTCGCGTCCACGCCATATTATATGATAACACATGCTTCATTATCAGAACAGGAAAGGGCAAAGATAGGGATTACCAGGGATCTAATCAGGCTATCAATAGGCATAGAAGACAGCAGGGATATACTTGAAGACCTTGAGCAGGCTCTTGGATAAATAAATTTAAAAAAATTTGGAGGTTTTGAAATGGGAATTGCAAAGAACGCCGCGGAACTGATTGGCAGGACGCCTGTTGTGCTTATCAACAGGCTAAATGAAGGGAACGGGGCGCAGGTTGTCCTAAAAATGGAATCATTTAATCCGCTTTCCAGCGTGAAAGACAGGATAGGACTGGCAATGATAGAAGACGCGGAAAAAAAAGGGTTGCTCAAAAAGGGTTCTGTAATTATAGAGCCCACGTCGGGAAACACGGGAATTGCGCTTGCTTTTGTGGCGGCGGTAAAAGGATACAAACTTATATTGACCATGCCGGAAACTTTCAGCATTGAGCGTAGAAAACTCCTGAAAATACTCGGGGCAGAGCTTGTGCTTACAGAGGGAGCAAAAGGCATGAAGGGAGCAGTTGTTGCGGCTGATGAACTTGCCGCAAAAACACCGAACAGCTTTATTCCGCAGCAGTTTAAAAATCCGGCAAATCCGGAGATACACAGGACAACAACCGGCCCGGAAATATGGAATGATACCGACGGCAAAGTAGACATATTCATTGCAGCAACCGGCACAGGAGGGACAATCACAGGAGTCGGAGAATACTTAAAGTCAAAAAACAAAAACATCAGGGTGATTGCCGTTGAACCGGAGAAATCTCCATTATTGTCAGGCGGCCAGGCGGGTCCACATAAAATTCAAGGGATTGGGCCGAATTTTATTCCTGAAGTCCTTAATACTAAAATATATGATGAGGTTATCAAGGTAAAAGATGAGGATGCAGGGGAAACGTCCAGACAGGCGGCTAAAAAAGAAGGACTTCTTATCGGCATCTCGGCAGGCGCAAATTTGTGGGCCGCGCTGCAGGTGGCAAAGAGGCCGGAAAACAGGGGAAAATTGATAGTAACGGTAGCCTGCGATACAGGCGAAAGATACTTGAGTACATGGCTTTTTGAGGAATAAAAATAATTCATTAAAGGAGGATTGAACGGGAAGAAATGTTTTAAGGAAGTGTCAAAAATCTGAAACAAGGAAATAAAAACAAAAAAAAGGAGAAAAAAAATGGCAGAAAAGAATTACAGACTGGAAACACAGGCCTTACATGCCGGGTATTCGGGGGATCCGACCACAAATTCAAGGGCAGTTCCGGTTTACAGGACAACGGCTTACAATTTTAAAAGCACGGAACATGGGGCGAATCTTTTCGGATTGAAAGAATTAGGAAACATTTATACTAGGCTCATGAATCCGACAACCGACGTTCTGGAACAGCGTGTGACAGCGCTGGACGGCGGAGTTGGGGCGGTGGCCACGGCCTCCGGCACGGCCGCGATTCTTTATGCGGTTATTAATATTGCCAGGCAGGGAGATGAAATAGTATCCGCAAGTAATTTATACGGCGGGACATATACCATGTTCAATGATATCCTGCCAAACTACGGCATAACAACAAAATTTGTCCAGTATGATGATTATGCCGCATATGAAAAAGCCATTACCCCGAAAACAAAGGTAATATTCATAGAAACAATAGGAAATCCGATTTTAGGTGTTACAGATATTGCGGCAGTGGCAAAAATTGCGAAAAAGCACAAGATACCCCTTGTTGTCGATGCGACATTTACAACGCCCTATATAGTAAAGCCCCTTGAATTGGGAGCCGATATAGTTGTGTACTCTCTGACCAAGTGGTACAGCGGGCACGGTACGATAATCGGCGGAATAGTCGTCCAGGGCGGAAGCTTTGACTGGAAAGACAAAAAATTTCCTAATTTTGACCTGCCGGAACCAAGCTATCACGGACTTCGTTTTGCCCATGACCTTGGACCGCTTTCTCCGCTGGCATTCTCATTGCGTTTAAGGCTTGTCCCGTTAAGAAATCTCGGGGCATGCATATCGCCCGATAATTCATGGGAAGTTTTGCAGGGCATAGAAACATTGGCGCTTCGCGTCCAGCGTCACAGCGACAACGGACTGGAAATTGCAAAATTTTTGGAAAAACATCCCGCGGTAGCCTGGGTAAAATATCCGGGGCTGAAATCACATCCAGATTATGAAGTTGCAAAAAAGCAGTTCAAGACGGGTTTTGGAGGAATGGTTGTATTCGGCCTGAAGGGCGGGTATAACGCGGCGGTAAAATTAATTGACAATATAAAGCTTTTCAGCAATCTGGCAAATGTCGGGGATTCAAAAAGTTTGATTATTCACAGCGCCAGCACGACGCACTCGCAGTTGACGGAAGCGCAGCAGAAAGAAGCCGGTATTACACCGGATTTGATCAGGCTCTCAATAGGACTTGAACATATTGAAGATATAAAGGAAGCATTAAGCGATGCTCTGAAGATTTCACAGAAGTAATGTTAACATTCCGGCCCCGGTGCCCATTTGTGCCGGGGCCGGAATAAAACAAATGGAAATCGGTATGTAAGACCAGGAGGAAACAAAATGAATATCAAGATCAACGGTAAGAATGAAACAGCAGCAAAGGAAAGCCTGAGCATAGCCGAGCTTCTTGTCATAAATAAGGTTGATATGCCCGATATGGTTACCGTGGAGTTGAACGGCACCATACTTGACAGGAACCAGTACAAGACGTTTTTTTTGAAAGAAGGCGACGCCGTTGAGTTTCTTTACTTTATGGGCGGAGGGCAGGAACAGGATTTTCAGACAAAGGCCGTGCATGGTGGATACATAGGTGGCGACCAGTTCTGGCCGGGGACAATGCCCATATATGAGACTGCGGCTTTTGCCTGTGAAACCGCGGAAGAAATGGCTGACATTTTCTCCGGCAGAAAGTACGGCTATATATACTCGCGCACTGGAAACCCTACAGTGACAGCCTTTGAGCAGAAACTAAATGCTCTTGACAACGGCCGCGGAGCCGTTGCCACAGCTTCGGGTATGGCTGCAATTACCTCCATTCTTCTCGCATTGACCGAAAGCGGCGACGAGATAGCTGCTTCAGGCGGGCTGTTCGGCGGGACAATACTGCTTTTTAAGGACGTCCTGAAAAAGTACGGCGTGAACGCGCGCTACGCAAAAAGTCAGGCAAGGTCCGATTTTGAAGATGTCGTTAATGATAAAACGCGGGCTATTTATGTGGAAACAATCGGCAATCCGAAACTTGACATACCGGATCTTGAGTCCCTCTCAGAGCTCGGGAAAAAGTATAACATACCGGTAATTGCCGACGCTACACTTTCAACGCCCTATCTTCTTGATGCAAAGAAATTTGGCGTGGATATCGCCGTATATTCAACCACAAAATATATAACAGGCAGCGGAACAGCCGTGGGGGGCGCATTCGTGGACCTGGGAAATTTTGACTGGAAAGGAACCAAAAGCACGGCTATAAAAAAGGCCTCGGCGAGATTCAGGGATCTCGCATTTTTGGCGGTATCCAGAAAACAGATAGTGCAGAACACCGGAAGCTGCACCGCGCCGTTTCACGCTTACCTTCAAAACATGGGGCTTGAAACACTTTCACTCAGGGTGGAGAGGCACAGCACAAACGCCCAGAAGCTGGCCGAGTTTCTGGAAAAACACCCGTCAGTAAAAACGGTATCATACCCCGGGCTCCCGGGAAACCAGTATCATGAGATTGCAAAAAAACAGTTTAACGGGCTTTACAGCGGCCTGCTGACATTTACGCTTGATAACAGGGAAAAATGCTTTAATTTTATAAACAGGCTCAAACTCGTAAAGAAGATGACTAATTTTGGAGACGCGAAAACACTGGTAATACACCCGCTTTCGACAATATACGCGGACTGCACGGCTGAAGAGGCCCAAAATGCCGGGGTAACCGACGACCTCATAAGGGTTTCCGTGGGACTGGAAGGCATAAAGGATATAATTGCGGATTTTGAACATGCTCTTCAATAACTGATTTAAAAATCTGCGGGAGGCTATCATGAGATTGACAGAGTCACAAATAGAAAGATACAGCAGGCAGATACTGCTTAAGGATGTCGGCGGCTCGGGGCAGGAAAAAATATTGTCCTCAAAGGTACTGATTATCGGCACCGGCGGACTTGGGGCGCCGGCGGCCCTGTACCTTGCGGCTTCGGGTGTGGGCACAATAGGAATAGTTGACGGCGATAATGTGGATATTTCAAACCTTCAGAGGCAGATCATCCATTTTACAAATGATATAGGAAGGCCGAAGGTGGTGTCAGCCAGGGAAAAAATGACGGCCATAAACCCCGATGTTAAGGTGTTTTCCTATAATGAAAGGGTATTCGCCTCCAATATAGCGGAAATAATTAACGGCTATGATTTTATAATTGACGGTACGGACAATTTTCCGGCAAAGTTTTTAATAAATGACGCATGCGTCTTAAATAATAAGCCCTTTTCACACGGCGGAATACTGCGGTTTGACGGCCAGACTATGACCTATGTCCCGGGCAGCGCGTGCTACAGATGTATTTTTAAGGAACCGCCGCCAAAAGGGGCAGTTCCAACATGCAGTGAAGCGGGAATTTTAGGGCCGGTTGCCGGCATGCTGGGTACAATACAGGCGGCTGAGGCGTTAAAATATATTCTTGGAAAGGGTAAGCTGCTAACGGACAGGCTCCTTATTTTCAATGCTTTTGAGATGAATTTCAGGACTGCGGTTATAAAGAAAAACCCTGAATGCCCGGTTTGCGGGAAAAATCCAAGCATTACAAGCCTGCAGGATTATGAACAACCGTCGTGCGATATTCCACGGCGCTGACAATATATAAAAAAACAAACAGGAGGTTTTACAATGGCTGCTACAAAAAAGAAACTTTCAATTGTTTCATTTTCCGGTGATTTTGACAAAGTTATAGCGGTGTTTACACTTGCCACGGGGGCCGCTGCCGTGGGTTATGAAGTGAACCTGTTTTTTACTTTCTGGGGTCTCAATACCATAAAGTTGAAAAAAGGCCGCGCTCCCCTTGGAAAAGGCATACTGGACAGGGTTTTCAATTTTCTTATGGGCGGTTTTGGAAACCTTCCCCTGTCACGCCTGAATTTTCTTGGAGCAAGCCCACACCTGATGACCTACATGATGAAAAAAAAATAATGTTGCCACACTGGCGGAGCTTGTGCAGGCGGCAAAGGATTTGAAGGTTAATTTTTACGCCTGCGAAATGGCCATGCTTATACTGGGTGTCAAAAAAGAGGATTTGATTCCCGAA
>Ga0224555_1005568_pt1 | contig 10411 bp, 13 predicted proteins | sample 714S23034metaG_FD_180687 | JGI IMG/M metagenome (GOLD analysis project Ga0224555, IMG submission 180687) | Peat soil microbial communities from Stordalen Mire, Sweden - 717 S2 30-34 | ecosystem: Environmental > Terrestrial > Soil > Wetlands > Peat | place: Sweden: Norrbotten County, Stordalen...
TTCTTAGTGTAGCTCCCATATCGTCGACTCGGAAGTAATCGTTGGGCCCCTGCCTCCGTCGGTTGGTCAGCTGCCGCGTCACTGCGTGTCGCTGTCCAGATACGGGGTTCGAGGAAATAGACCTTTCCTTGTCGTCAAGCGTTTATCCAGCCGAGCAAGCCTCATTTTCCCTTTCTCAACTCAAAACATAGTGGGCATGAGTTCGACGAACACAGGACCTCCTTTTCGTGGCACAGGCGCTGACTTTCACCAGCGCCATGTGTGTTGTTAATTGGGAAGAAGATTGAGTTGATCAGGACGGGTAGCTATACTGCCTTAAGCACTCTTGGCGTTGTCGCGTCTGTGGCTGATCGGAGCGGACTGTGCTCGCTCCGCCACCTTCACTGAGAATCTGGAGGCGTCTCCTACACTTGATGTTTGCGGGATAATGAAAATGCCAAGCGACGCGTGGATTAGAACACTTGCAGACGGCAGAAAGGTGAAATTCAGTCACGACGAACTGATGGACGCCACGTTTATCACCGCTCAGATCGAAGGCAACGAAGTCGTTTATTCCATCCTATTGAACAAAACCGAAACTGAGCTGAGTCGTGAAGGAGTCGAAGGGCGTTTCGAACGCGAGCTTTCGAAGAAGTAGTTGCGGCGACTAATAGTTGTGACGCGGTCACTGCGAGTCTCGTCTCGTTGACACTTCCTTTCTCGCAGACTTGGCGATGCGGGGCTGCGCCATTTCTTTCTCGATGCGGGCGAGTGTCGCTTTGTTAGATTCTTTCCGGGGTTCCCATTTGGTTCCCATGTCCACCCGCCGAATGTAAGAGGAAGTTCTTCTTACTCTTTCCCTGAACATCATTATGGAAGCGGCGAAGACGCGTGTCTGTTCCATTACGCACAGACGTCTGTGCAATCATGACCAGCCCTCTTATTTTGGTTGGACGTTCGCGATAAGAGGTACGGCGATACCCCACAAATGATTGTCCGTGAGCCCACATTTCCTGACAGTGAAGGATATCCTGACTTAAGCAACTCGCCATGGCATCCTTTGGCGTAAACGGGTCATAGGAACCTCCTTATGACCCGACCATACTCGATCAGAACAATTGTTCAACTCCACGCACGCGAAGCGTCCGCCGCACATCATCTCGACAAAACCATTGCCATTAAGGTTCCGATCCGCGTGGTTCGGGCCATGCTAGCTAACAATTCTGACGAGGTCGACATCGGCGCCGGCATTCGCGCCCTGACTCGCGAGGGCAACGTGGACGTGACAGTGAACAGTGAGAAAGAAACCGTGCGAGTCTGGACGGACACGCGCACCACGTCCGAGTAGCCTCGCTAAGGAGGCTTTTCGCAGCTTCCAGAAGCACTGGCAGGGCACCTATCCCGCCATGGTGCGACAGCTCGAGAAGGACTTGCCCGGACTGCTCTCCTTCTTCAGCTTTCCCTGGCATCTGTGGAGGTAACTGCGCACCACCAATGTGATCGACCGTTGCTTCGTGGAAGTGCGCCGTCGGACCAGACCGATGGTCTGCTTCGTCAGCGTAGAGAGCGTGGGTCGAATCATTTATGCCATTTTTAACGGTTTCAACGAACAGTGGCGGGATCGAACCCTGCTCCTATTTACACAAGCAGCTTGACATCACCCATTCAGTGTTCCCTGGGCTTTAAGGGAAATGGCGCAATCCAGCTTGCATGCTCCTTGAGCTGCCTGGGCAGCCAAGGCCCAACTTTTGATACCAATCCGCGTACCAAGCGCCACTTGTATTCAGGCGAATCGAGGTAGATTCCCAGTGTAGGTATCTGAGTTACATAGCGAGATAAGGGCCCCCCTGTGCCAGCCCAAATGATGAACTCCTTCATACCTTGGCGGATGAGGGATTCGATTAAATAGCCGCGTAGAACCATGGATAGCGAGTCTCTTGGAAATTCCCGGTCATTATTCAACTGCAGCAGCAACACTCCGGCCGCAGGCCTGTATACGCCGCCTATGATGCTCAGCCATTCTCCGTTTCGATGCTTGAGTCCAACCGCCAGCGGGCGGTTCGCAGTGGCCGTCATCTTTAAGAGCCTGTCGATTGAATGGGGTTGGCCGGGTTTGCTGCACTTCGGGTCGAGATAGAAAGCTGCAGAACGCAGCTCATCCAGCGAGAGCTTGTCCAAATAAACATGACCTGCAGTCTCGAAACGGCGCCGATAGTACCGGAAATTATGCCTCGTCGTGTATCCGAAACTCATCAGGAGCTGTTCATAACTGCTGGGCAAAGACAGGCTGGCATGATCCTTGACGCGCGAAAAGTGGACATCAAGGCGACTGCAAACAAGGAGCTTTCGGACGGCCGCCAGTTCGGGGCTGCGTCGCCGAACTCTCAGCCTTATACCGCGTGTTCCTGCGGACGCAAGCAACGTCTCCATTGCAACCAGGGAAGTATCTTGCTGCTCCAGCGGGTCTCCGAGCAGTATGCTCCCGAAAGTCAAGTCGGCATACACGACTCCGAGGCGAAAGCCGCGGAGGGCTCTTTCTTTTGCGTAGAGGACTCCTGCAAGCTCACTCCCGTGGCGAACGGCAACAACTCTCGGCGCCCAACCTTTGGACACCGAAGCCAGGAAATACGCGGGATCGAGCATGATATCGTTCTGCAGCAGTGAGCGCCTGACTAACGGTTGCAAACTTTGAATTTCCGCTACAGAAGACAATACCTCTCCTGAGTAGCCTTTGATAGCTGACGGATATTTCGCCGGTTCGGCTATATACACCTCCTGATTTTCTCGACCCGGAACTGGAAATTCCGCTCCGGGCAGTCAAGGGGCATGAACGAACCCCCAGCTTTTCACATTATACACCTCCAGCGCAGATTTCGTACGCTTGCGCCGATTACTGGGGAGTATCTTTCGGGCAGTTGCAGCCGTGCGGGCGGCCCAGGGATAAATTAAGTCTGTTTCTTACCAGAGAGTTGCCGCACTTTTTGCGCGCCCGCGCAGTAACGCAGAGAGCGAAGGTGGACCTGGCCGCGGCTGTCAAGGCGGGCTGTTCACGGTTTTCCGGCACCCCATTGAATCCTCAGCAGAATTCTAGGAATCCCACCTCACCGGCTCAAGAATCGCAAGTGGCGGTATACCAAGTTTTCGAACTCAAATTCATTGGTTCTTGCCCAAGCTCGGGAGCTTCAAAGATACAATTCAAGACCGTGACCAGTGCCGGTTGAACGATGCTGACTATCGCTGATCTCTCCCAAAAAAAAGACCTGTCGTTGCACCGCCCGCCCTGAGCGCACCCGGTGGTTCTCCACCACACTGAAATGGCGGTACGCCTTGCCATCCTTGAACCGCCTTTTGCTGTGCAGAAACATCGTCATCGCGCATCCTGACAAACTCTCTCCCCGCTTGTAAAGGGGGTAGGTCGGCACTACAACGGCTTATCGCGAAAACGGGATTGACCAAGAAGAGGTTACACCGACGCCGAGGTCAAATTTCGCTCAAGAAAGTTCTCAACTGCGAAAGTTGGGTTAGCCTGATCCTCAGCCGGCGTTGCAAGTTATCCGGGAACCGATGAAAAGTTCGGTCAGAAAGTAATCGCCCGTATTCGAAATAGCCATCCCGTTAAAGCTTATTTGCGCGACTTTTCGCTCGCATTCTGTCTTCTGTAAAGCGCTACTTGGCCAAGCAGCAGGAATGCAAATGCATGGCATATGACCTGTTGTCCCGTCCCAGGTAACACGAGATTCCATAGGAAAGAGACTATTAGTTGAAAAACTCCGGGTATAGTCAAGGTTCGTTGGCGACGATCCCCAAGAGTACATGCATCCCTTGGGCTCCAAAGTTCAATTGGTGGGGCTCGCGACAAACAGGGTCAACACAATAAGTATTAGCAATTCACATGACGGCCACTTTGTAAATCTAACTTTTCCTCCCTTGTCCTGCACTTTGAGGTGTCCTCCCGAAGTTAACAAGCCTTCCGTGCATTTCCAGTGAGTTCCTGATTGCCGGGCCGTCCCCTTATAAATCGGACATTTTATGCAATTAGAAAAGAGCGCCCCTGGTAGCGTTCCGTGGGCTTCCTTATTGGAACATGGCCGGGCTCGCTTGCTTTTTCGAGCCTCAAAGGTGAAATAGGCCGAGAAAACTTCCCGCTGACTGGTTAACCTCTGGCGAGTTCAGAGAGGGCATTCCGAATCTCGTCCGCGTGCGGATACTTCGGGTTGATTTGCAGGGCGCGTTCGAGATGCTCCTTGGCCTGAACCCGTTTGTTTGTCTTTAGATACGCAAGTCCCAGATGGTAGTGGTAGGTGGGGTTTTGCGGTGCTTTCTCCACCGCTTCTTCCAGCAAGTCAATGGCCAGCCCGTACGCACCTTTCTGGTAATATGCCCAAGCCAGTGTGTCAGCGGAGTTGGTCGAGTCGGGCATGCCACGCCTCGCCACCTGCGCGTAAGAAAGCGCCACATCGGGATTGCCGCCGTGTTCCAATAGCAGGTATGCCAGGTTGTTGGCTGCCACGGGGTAGTCGGGTTCAGCTTGCAAAGCCTTTTGGTAAAGGACCTGGGCTTTCTGCCAGTTTCCCCGTGACTCCTCCAAAGTCCCAAGTAAGACATAGCTACGAACGTCGCGAGGATTCTCCTGGATGGAGCGCTCATAACTAGCGACAGCCTTCTCAACGGAACCCCGCAGGCTCTGCACCTGCGCCAGGAGCAGCAACGCGTCTAAATTGTTCTTGTTCAGCTCCGCAGCTTTTTGAAGCGCGCCCTCTGCTTTCTCCAAATCCTTCGTGCCGATAAGAACCTTCCCTTGAAGAAGATAGTACGCGCTGTTGCTCGGGGTCTTGGCGATCTGCGCGTTCAAGCGGGCCAGTGCTTCCGCAGGCTGTTTCTGCTGCAAGTAGATACTCACCAGACCCTGCATCGCGTCGGAGTAATTGGGGTCACGCTCGAGGGCCTGTTCGTAGAGTTTCTCGGCCTCACTGAACCGCTTTTGGCTGGTGCGCAAATTCCCCAGGGCTGCATACCCCTTCGGACTTTGCGGCGCGACTTCCATGGCTTTCTTGAGGTCTGCCTCACCTCCGGCCAAGTCCTTGCGGAAAACCCGCGCCATCGCGCGAAAGATGTAGCCGTTGGGAGAGTATGGTTCCACAGCAACCAATTGTTCGGCACTCTTGTCCAGCAGATCAACATCATGCTTGCGCAAAGCCAATTCCGCCAGCCCTTGCTGGGCAGCAACCATATTGGGACGTAGGCGGACAGCCTCGCGCCATTCGCTCTCGGCCTGCGCCATATTGCCGACTTGACTGAACGCTATGCCCAGGTTGTAGTGCCCCACCGCATTATCGGGCTCGGTCTTTAACGCTGCCTGGAGTATTGGGATGGCGTCGTTGGCACGTTGTTGACGATTCAGAATCTGTCCCTTGTAGATCAGTGCGTCCACATCCTTCGCGTTGGATTTCAGAATTTCATCGTTCAATCTGGCCGCATCGTCAAGTCGGTCGCTGAGCGTGAGAAGCTGGACGTAGTTCTTCTTCACTCGCAGGTCCTTGGGGTGTTCCTGGTATAGCGAGGCGTATTCGGCAAGCGCCTTGTCGAGCTGCCCCATGTTAAAATAAAAGTCTCCCAGGATCCGGTAGTTCTCGGAGTCACTGGGCAGCGCCTTTTTGGCTTCCACAAGCACTTGCTCCGCCTGGGCCTTTTGGCCTTGAGCGAGGTAAAGTCGGGCCAACGCTATGCGGGGAAGACGGTTCTTGGGCTCGAGCTCAATGGCGCGCCGATATTGCTGTTCGGCATCCGGCCAACGGTGTTGCTGCACGTAGAAATCCCCAAGCGCCAGAAGGGCCGGCACCGACTTGGGGTCGAGTTGAACGGCCTTCTTGAAGTTCTCCTCGGCCTCGGCGATTTGCTTGGCATTCACTTCGACGGCGGCCAAAGTCAAGTACGATCCGGATCGATCAGGGGCAAGCTGCAAAGCCGTCTTCATTTCACTTAGGGACCCCTGGATGTTGTTTTGCATGGCGTAGACTCTCGCCAGCAAGGTGTGCGCGTCCACATTGTCGGGTTCTCGCGAGAGTACCAATCGCGCCTGCTCCGCAGCCTTTTCGAATTCACGCGCCGCGATAAGTAAGTTGCCTAAGTCGATATGAGCCTTCGAATTCTGGGGGTCGAGATCCACCGTCCGTGAAAGTTCTGTGAAGGCGCTATTCCAAATCTCCAGCTTGAGAAAACATTGAGCGAGCTGGTAATGGGCGTCCGCATAGCGAGGGTCCACCTTAATAGCATTCTGGAATTGGATGATGGCTTCGCGATACTTCCCCTTTTCAAAGTATTGCGTCCCGCTTTGAAGGTATTTCTGCTTCACCACATTGGGGTCGCGCGAACAACCCGCCAGGACAATTGCCGTTAAGGCCGCCGCCACGAACCGCCGCAACCATCGCGAATTCGTCATTTTGCCCCTCCGCTGTCGAGATAACTGCTGCGAGTCCCATCCGCCGGGAACATCAACCAGGAGCTATTAGCCGACTGAAAGGTCATTCGCGGCGGGACTGACCGAATCTGGCAACACACGCCAGGATATTAGATTATCAGATTCGGAAGGCAAAAAGGAGGAATACTGCTAGGTGAGCATACATGCGTGGGGAAATCGCGCTCACAGCGGATTGGAACAACTCTCACTCCGCCCGGCGACGAAATGTGAAGAAACACATCCCCCCCTTCGCCCCGAGGCGCTTTGATCGCCACGTGGCGAAGGGGGGGAGGGCGTTCCGTAATGACCAACCAAATCGTCAAGCAAACCAGCATGGGGCAGAGGAAACCAGCATTACCTAGCAATCCCGTCCCGAGCAACGTCAACGTGCCGGGCCCCGGAACCGTTGTACTGTCGCCACAACCGGGTCTACAGCCTTGCCATTCGACGCAGCGCGGTCGGCAACAAAACCCACGCATCCCCCGCCAGCCAGCACTGGCCGTGGGCTGGTCTACGCAGAAAAGGTGGCAGTGCCGTTCGATCCCTTAAAGTCAAGAAGTGAGAGGTCGATGCCAGTGATCGTAGTGGTGACCTCAGTTAAACCGCTGGAGTTGCCGCTGCTGCCTCTGACGCTATCGGTAAAACTTCCGAAGCCATCAAATGCACTGCCACTCCCAACGGTGCTGCAAGACACACCAGTCCTGTGAGGCAAGTGGTGACCGTTTCGTTCGTTCTTAACGAACGAGCTTCCGTCGGAAGAACCCAGCCATTGCGAGGAGTCCCGTGCCAAGCAGTGACAGTGTGGCAGGCTCAGGGACAACAGGCTCTAATTGGCCGGACGATACTTGCCTATTCGTTCCTATAGTCAGATCGATCGAAGTGTTTGTTCCTGTAGTGTACTCGCCGCCAAACCCGCTGACAGAGCTCACGTTGATGAGCCCGTAGGCGGTCGTAATCCCGCCAACTGTTGCGGCCGTCGTCCAGTTGATCGCACCGCTCAGCGAATTGCCGCCACCCGAAATGGCGAAAGTAGTCCCGGATGTGACTGAATAGGTCAAAGCGGTCGATGTGGTCTCGTCAGTGGCCTGGCAGGTGCCCGTACTGCCGGATACCAACGGTGGCGCACCGGCTGTTATACTCAACGTGTCAGCCGTGCATGTATCGCCCAATGTGATTACGTCAGCGTATGCTGAAGCCACTCCCAGCGTGACTGCTACTGCCATTGCCGAGAGTACGAGAAGTAGTTTGTTTCGCATTTCGAATCTCCTTTTGGTCTGTACTTGCCCTGACCACCGAAGAGGCTCCTTTCATGTCAGAGCACCTTGTAAAACTTTAACGCTCCCCTCCACTGTGCAGTAGAGCATCTGGCGTGCCAAATGACGTCAAAATCTTCACCCTTTGATTTCAATTAATTAGGGATGGAGCCGACATCGGTTCTCCGGCGAAGGGACAAATATCTTCCACTAAGAAGGCATTTCTCTATCCCCTCGTACCCATTACTACAAGAGGATTATCGGGGGATGTAACGATCCAGCAGGGGCAGGACATCCTGGACGAATGCCACGCCTCTTTGTTCTGCACTCGTCAGGCTTTCGTTCTGGGCTATCGGCGTCACGACACGGACCAGCGCGCCGTCACTCCGATTCATTCGAATGGCGTCTGCCACAAGGTAGAACTTCGCCCAATACTCGCTCGCCACCACCCGCCCGTGCGCCTGGTACCAGTAAAGAGCCAGCACGCGGTCGAGTCCTTTGGCAAGTACATAGTGGTTTACTCTGATGTTGCCGGCGCCTGGACGAGTCAAATCCACTCGGGCGAATTCGACAGGCGTCCACCCAGAACCCGGTAAGCAGTTCTGCGGAGAGTGCATGGTACTACCCATGCGCTGGCTGGGAAAGTAAGCCAGAAAGAAGTCAACCGAGGGTTCGTCCGGAGTGCGGCTATAGTTGCGCTCGAGAAACTCTCCAGCGCCGAGAACGTCGAGCGCCCGCTGCGGAATGGGAACCTCTCTTCCTTGCCAGTTTCCCACCCGCGAGGGAAACGAGGCAGGCGGTTCCGCGGGGGGCAGATTCTCCGCATGCCCCCGCGAGCGCAGAAACAGGGCCGTGCCGGCGAGCAAAGCGGCAACCATCGCAAAGCGCAACCACTCGCCCACTTGCCGCCTCATGCTTTCATCCTCCCAGCGCGGGTGCGCTTGGTCTCGGCCCACCGCAGCACGGCATGGAAAGAGAAGAGCAACGCCAGGGAAATTAAAAAGATGACCCAGCCGGAGAACGTGTGGAAGAAGCCCTCCGCCTTATCCGGATCCCAATAGTATCCCAGCAAGCCCGTCCCCATCACACGCAGCCCATTGGCCACTATTGCGATGGGAATCGCAGCCAACGTCAGCAGCACGCGGTGGAGGTTTCGGGTTTCCAGAAAATATCCGTAGATGACTGCGAGTGCGCCGAGAGACATCAGGGAGCGAATGCCGCTGCACGCTTGCGCTACCTCGAGCGCCATGGTGGGCAATTGGATAATGTTGCCCTCCCGCAAGACCGGAACGCCAAAGAGGTCCAGGAGGGAACTCGCGAGCCGCGCGGCCAGGAGTTGAAGCGGAAAGGCGATCTGATTGAATACTATAACGGGGATAGGAATCATAAAGAACAGGAAAGCCAGCGGGAACAGTATTGCGCGGAAGTGGCCCCAACCCAGGAAGCAGATCACTAGTCCGGCCAGGAGCAGCACGAGCGAAGATCGCGAAAGAAAAAGCTCAGCGCCGAGAACCCCGACGATCAGCACAACGAGTGCGCCGGCTATGACCGCCAACCCGAACCAGGAGGGTTTCTTCGGGAGGGCGGCCAACTGTTTCCGGTCTTGCCAGACCACAAAGGCAGAGAAGATAGGCACCAGAAATCCGTGCGAGAAGTTCGGGTCGATCCACCAGTCCATGGCCAGCCGCGCCAGGATGTCATAATAAAGGAAGCCGATTAGGACCCCCAACAACGCCGGTCGCAAACCGAAGGCCCCGCCACGAGTGGTTTCCCAAGACGCAACACGCTCGGCCAGTTTTGGGTCAGTATGCTTCATCGGTCATGATCCAACGCAAAGGTTAGCTCATTTCTTCTCCCTTGGCAATCGCGCTTCCTAACTCAGACGGGGAGCGCCAAGTATCCGAACGGCAACCTTGCCCCCTCCTTTCTACAGCTACCTGAAAGAGTTGGGAATCGGTGGTAAGTGTGCAAATTATTTTTCATCCTTTTGCGCAAGAGCCTAACCCAAAACAGAGTACGACCCTCAGCGACCTCTTGCATAACGGGCACCCACCCTTGAGTCTGAAGCCGGGCCTCCCGGCAGCCAGGTAGTGGTGTCATTCCGTCAAGCCTGCCTTTGCGGAACAATTGAACTCTGCCCCGCGAACTCCCCGGAAGTGTTAATATTACTCCCGACGTTATGATTACTCGCGGCTTGGTTTCTCCCACGCATCGCTCCGTCCGCAGGTATTACGAGACGCTGGAAGCGCTTAAAAAACAGAGTGTCGATAACGAAATGAGTGTCCGCTCCGCATTTGAGTTTCTCCTCGCGGAAACCGCGAAGCTGCGCGGTTGGACGTTGGTCCCGGAGCTCTCTGAAAAGTCTGGTGGCAGCCTGATGCGTCCGGATGGCACCCTACGCGACGCCAACAGCCTGCCGCGCGGCTACTGGGAAGCCAAGGACACTAAGGACGATCTCAACACCGAAATTCGCCGCAAGATTGCTCGCGGCTACCGGCTTTCGAACACCATATTTGAAGACACACAGACAGGCGTCCTGTACCAAAACAAGCATGAGGTCCTGCGTGTTCCCTTGGGCGATCCCAAGGAGCTTACACGGCTCCTGAACCAGTTCTTTGGCTACGCCGAACCGGACATCGAAGGTTTTGAAGAGGCGGTCAAAGAATTCCAGGAGCGCGTGCCGGAGTTGGCGCGCGGCCTGGCGGAAAAGATTGGCGAGGCG
>Ga0224555_1005574_pt1 | contig 10402 bp, 6 predicted proteins | sample 714S23034metaG_FD_180687 | JGI IMG/M metagenome (GOLD analysis project Ga0224555, IMG submission 180687) | Peat soil microbial communities from Stordalen Mire, Sweden - 717 S2 30-34 | ecosystem: Environmental > Terrestrial > Soil > Wetlands > Peat | place: Sweden: Norrbotten County, Stordalen...
CACTGGGGCCGCAGAAGCCATTAACTAAAAAGGAACAGCCGGGCTAGGATCTATTCCTGACTTTGGCGCGGGCGGCGATGGGCGCGAAATTGGACCGAAGGCCGTAAACTCTACCTATGGCGAGGCCGATCCTCCTGGCAATTGACGACGACGTAAGCGTCCTTGAGGCCGTGGTCCAGGACCTGCGGCGGCAGTATGGCAATACTTACCGGGTGATGCGTGCTGCCGGCGGGCAGGCCGCGCTCGACACGCTGGCCCAGTTGAAGTCGCGCGACGAACCCGTGGCGCTGATCATCAGCGACCAGCGCATGCCGGGCATCACCGGCGTGCAACTGCTGGAGCGGGCGCGCGACATCTACCCTGACGCACGCCGCGTGCTCCTCACCGCCTACGCCGACACTGAGGCGGCCATTCGCGCCATCAATACCGCGCGCATTCACTACTACCTCAACAAACCCTGGGATCCCCCGGAAGAAAAGCTCTATCCCGTCCTCAACGATCTCCTCGAGGATTGGCAGGCGGGCTACGTGCCGGTCTTCGAGGGCCTGCGCGTCATCGGCTCTCGCTGGTCGCTCGCCGACTTCCGCGTGCGCAATTTTCTTTCGCGCAATCACGTGCCCTACCGCTGGCTCGACGTTGCTGCCAGCCCTGAGGCCGTAAAACTTCTCGGGGACCGCAAGCTCGATCCCTCCAAGCTCCCCGTGTTGATCTTTGCCGACGGCACAGTGCTCGTGGACCCGGATCTGGAACTGCTCGCCAGCCGCGTCGGCCTCAGTGTTCAGGCCGCCCAGGAATTCTACGACCTGATCGTGATCGGCGCCGGCCCGGCGGGCCTCGCCGCTGGGGTCTACGGCGCCAGCGAGGGCTTGCGCACCCTCATCATCGAACCCCTGGCGCCCGGCGGCCAGGCCGGCTCCAGCTCGCGCATCGAAAACTATCTCGGCTTCCCCTCCGGCATCACCGGCGCCGACCTCGGACGCCGCGCCCACGCTCAAGCCTCGCGATTCGGCGCGGAGTTCATCACCCAGCGCGCCACCGGCATGCGCGTCGACGGCCAGTACCGTTTTGTCCAGCTTGCCGATGGCCGCGAAATCTCCAGCCACTGCGTGCTGCTGGCGCCCGGAGTGCAGTACCGCAAGCTCGAAATCCCCGGTGCCGATCGCCTCACTGGATGTGGTATTTACTACGGCGCGGCCCTGATTGAGGCCCGCGCCTGCGAGGGCGAGGAGACTTACATGGTTGGTGGCGCCAACTCCGCCGGCCAGGCCGCCCTCTACTTCGCCAAATATGCCACCAAAGTAACCATGCTGGTGCGCGGCGAGGGGCTTTCGTTCACCATGTCGAAATATTTGATCGATGAGATTTCTCGCACATCCAATATTGTGATAGAGGCGCAAACCCAGGTGGTGGAGGCCATCGGAAATGAGCGCCTGGAGTCGTTGCGATTGCACGGCCCGGCGGGGGATTCTCAGGTGCCGACCAGCTCTTTGTTTGTCTTCATCGGCGCAGTGCCCGTCACGGCCTGGCTTCCTCCGTGCATTCTGCGCGATGACAAAGGATTTATTTTGTCGGGTTCGGACTTGCGCAAGGACGGGAAATTGCCCGACGTGTGGCACGAAGCCCGCGAGCCTTATTTGCTCGAGACGAGCGTTCCCGGCGTGTTTGTTGCCGGCGACGTGCGCGAGGGTTCGATAAAACGAGTGGCTTCCGCGGTGGGTGAAGGTTCCATCGCGGTGCAGTTCGTTCACCAGTATTTGGCGGGGTTCTAGGCCCGGTTGCATAAATGGCGCCGTGAAAGGGCACGACTTTAGTCGTGCCAAAAATCGGCTATAAAACGCGGGGCTTTAGCCCCTGAGGCAAGTTTGTTGCGAAAAGCAAGATGAGCGAAAGTCCACAATCCATCCAGGTCGAATCGATCCATTTGCGCGACGTCGCGGACGCCCTCCCGCGCACCCGCCTCTTCGCCGAAACTCCCTTCAGCGAAATCGGCGGCATCGGTCGCATTGATCTCGTCGACCGCGTCACCGCCAAAGCCGGCAGTGTGCTCGTCGAAGCCGGCGAGCCGTGGAAGTTCTACTGGCTCGTCCTCGAGGGCGAAACCTACGCCAAGCGCCCCGAGCCAGATGGAACCTGGACCCTGGTGGGCGCCGCGCGCGCCGGCGATGGCTTTGGCGAAACCCCATTGCTCACCTGCAGGTCCGCGTCCATGTTCCGCATCGTCGCGGTGCAGGATTCCGTGCTTCTTCGCTTCAGCGAACAGGATTTCTGGTCCCTTCTTGCCTGCTGCCCCGCGGTGCGAAAAATCGTCCTCGACGACAGCGCGCAACGCTTGCAGACCTATCAGGTCGAGGCGCTGCACCGCGAAAAGCTCATCTCCCTGGGCACGCTCGCCGCCGGTCTCATGCACGAGCTCAACAATCCGGGCTCAGCCGCCAAGCGCGCCGCATCGCAGCTCCGCGAAAACCTGCTTCGCCTGCAGGAGATCAGTCTGCGTGGCAGCGCGAAACCCAAAACCCCTGAACAAATCGGCTGCATGAAGGGGCTGCTGGAGCATGCCCTCCGCGGTTGCAATCTGCAAGCCATGAGCAGCGTCGAACAGGCCGACGCCGAAGAGGCCATGAGCGAGTGGTTGGCTCAATCCGGCGTTGAAAACGCCTACACCATCGGCCCCGCGCTGGTTTCCATGGGCTTCGATCGCCACGAGATTGCCTGCGTCAAGGAACATTTCGATGCCTCTTCGTTCTCCGACGCGCTCAACTGGTTCGGCGCGCTGGTTTCAAGCGTCACTCTGGTTTGCGCCATTGAGGAAAGCATTTCCCGCATCACCGAGCTGGTCACCGCAGTCAAGAAATTTGCCTACGACGAGCGCACTCCCGGCAAGGAGCTCGACGTCCACGACAGCCTGCAGAGTACCCTCACTATCCTCGGCCACAAGCTGCGCCTCAAACAAATCCAAATCGAAAAGCGTTTCGCGGCCTCGCCCTCGACCATCCGCACCCGCGGCTACGCCCTCAGCCAGGTGTGGACCAATCTCATCGACAATGCCACGGACGCTTCACCGGAAGGCACGAAGATCGAAATCTCTACGTGGTCCGAGCCCGGTTGTCTTGTGGTGTGCATCGGCGATCACGGCTCGGGCATTTCACCTGAGGTTCTGCCCCACATCTTCGAGCCCTTTTTCACCACCAAGCCCCAGGGATCGGGCACCGGCCTCGGCCTCGAGATTGTGCACCGCATCATCACGCAGAAATTCGGCGGAACGATCACGGTGGAATCCGAGCCCGGAAACACGCGTTTCATCGTGCGCCTGCCGATGAACGCCCCCGATGCGGAACCCGCAGCAAAGAGCTAAAGCAAACAGCCATATCCCCGACCGCTTACTCCCGCACAAAAGCGGGAAGGCACGACATGATGTAGCGCCGGTCTCCAGAATGTAGCGCCGGTCTCCAGACCGGCTGTAGTGCGGGTCTCCTGACCCGCGCTCTTCGAGCTGAACCCCGACACCTGAACCCCGACACCTGAACCCTAGCGAACTGTCAAGTTCGCCTTCAGCGGCGTACTCGCCGACGAATCCCCCACCATCACCTGGAATTCGCCCGTCGCCACGGCCCACGCATGCGTCTTTTCTGACCAGAAAGAAAACGCCCGCGCATCCAGCTTCACTTCCACCGTCTTCGCTTCCCCCGGATTCAGCATGACCCGGCTGAACGCCTTCAACTGCAGCGGCGGCTCGTTCCCCTCGTTAATTGCCGGGAAGCCCAAATACACCTCGGCCACCTCAGCCCCGGTGCGCTTGCCGGTATTCGTCACCTTGAAGCTAACGGTCGCGTTTGCGCCGCCCGGCTGCTTGCTCACCTTCAGCCCGTCGAAGCTGAACTGTGTGTACGAAAGCCCGAAGCCGAACGGAAACAGCGGCGGAATGTTGTGTGCAGTGTAGCCGCGGTAGCCCACCTCGAGCCCCTCGTTGTAATGCGCCACGCCATTCACGCCCGGATACTGCTCCGGACTGCTGGCCAGCGTATCCTCCACGCTGCGCGGAAAACTGAGCGGCAGCTTGCCGCTCGGATTCACCTTGCCCGTCAGCACGTCGGCCACAGCGTGCCCATCTTCCTCGCCCGGATACCACGCCTCCAGCACCGCGGCCACGCTGTCAATCCACGGCATCAGCACCGCCGACCCGCTCTTCACCACGACCACGGTCTTCGCATTCGCCTTGACGACCGCCCTGATCAGGTCATTCTGCGCCGCAGGCAACTCCAGGCTCTGATCCCGTCCCTCCGTATCCTGGTCGCCCACCATCACGATCACCAGTTCCGCCTTCTTGGCCGCTTCGGCCGCAGCGTTGATGTCGCCGCCGTCCATCACGGTAAGGCGTGCCTTCAGCTCCGCGCTCAACCCGTCATACGGCGTAATCGTGTACAGCGGAATCACGTGCGAGCTGCCCCCGCCGCCCGTATTCGGCCGCACCGCGTAAGGCCCCACCACTAGAACGGTCTTGAGCAACGTTGCATCCAGCGGCAGCAATCCACCATCGTTCTTCAGCAGCACCATCCCCTGCGCCGCAATCTGCCGAGAGATTGCCCCATGTTCCAGCGCCGGAATCGGAACCGGTTTCGCCTGCGGCCCAAAGTCGCCAAACTCGATCATCTTCGCGAACCGCCGCACCAGCTTTTCATCGATTACCGCAACCGGAACCTCACCCGCATCCACCGCCTTGCGCAGCTCCTTATCGAAATAAATCCCCGTCGGCATTTCCAGATCCAGCCCGTTCAAGGCGCTGGGCACGGTCGAGTGCGTCGCGCCCCAGTCGGAGAGGACGAACCCGTCGTATCCCCACTCCTTCTTCAAGACCCCATCCAGCAGCGGCGCATTTTCGCAGTTAAACGCCCCATTCACCTTCGGGTACGCGCACATCAGCGACGCCGAATGAGCCTCCCTGATCGATGCCTCGAAGCCCGGCATGTATATCTCGCGCAGCGCCCGCTCGCCGATCACCTCGTTGACACTATGCCGGTCCGCCTCCTGGTTGTTAGCGAGATAATGCTTCACATTCGCCATCATCCCGGTGCTCTGTATGCCCTCAATCGTGGCCACTGCAATGCGCCCCGTGAGAAAAGGATCTTCACCGAAGCTCTCAAACACGCGTCCGCCCTGGGGCACGCGCGCGATGTTGATGTCGGGCGATTCAAAGAGCAGGCTGCCCAGCGAACGTGTTTCCTGGGCCTCGATCTTTCCATACGTACGCGCCAGTTCCGGATCCCACGTCGCCGCCAGAGCAATGGGCGCCGGCATCGCGGTGGCCGGCGGTTGCGGGCTCGCCCCGCCCGGTCCCACGCCAGCCGGTCCATTCGTCATCCAGAAATCCGGAATGCCCAGCCGCGGCACGCCCGGCACCATCCTGTATCGCGTCGCATCGTGCACGCCATGCAATGAGCTGATCTTTTCGTCCAGCGTCATCCGCGCCACGATCTGCCGCGCCCGCGCCACAGCCTGCGCATGGCTCACATGAACCTGCTGCGCCAGAACTGCCGCCGAAAAGCCGCCCGCGATGAAGGCTGCTATTGCGAAGCTTATTGAAGCAAGGAAAGGAATTCGTAGAGAGGAAATTGCACGAAGGAACTTTTTCAAGGTGTTCTCGATTCCGAAGATCAATCCAGCGGAATTTTACCATTCACGCTCCTTCACTCTCAGGCCGCTCCAAGAAGAACTTTCCGTGCCCCATCCTTTCCGCGTCTTTTTGCGGAAAGGGTGGGAAACGCGCCCTTCTACTCCCTAATGGCTACTACCTACTCCCGGTTTCCCGTGGTAGGACCACTTGAGCCCATCAGCGTATGATGATTTCCGCAAGCAATTCACTCTTTCAAGAGGCAGTTCCGTGATTCGACTCAAAATCTCCCGCAACTACGCCGCGACCCTATGCGCGCTGGTATTTGCGTCCTGCGGCGCGCTCCATGCCGCCCCAACCTGCAATCCCCGCGACTTCGGCGCCAAGGGCGACGGAACCACCAAGGACACCGCCGCCATTCAGGCCGCCGTTGACGCCTGCGCGGCCAAGGGCGGCGGCACCGTTCGCCTCACCGAGGGAGAGTATTTGAGCGCGCCCATCGTGCTCAAAAGCAACATCACCCTCCAGCTCGACAAAGGCGCCACGCTGCTCGGTTCGCCCGATCACGCCGACTATCCCGCAAAAATCGAGTTCCGTCTTCCCACTCTACAGCCGCTCGTCAGCGCCACCAATGCTGAGAACGTGGCCATCACCGGCGAAGGCACCATCGACGGCCAAGGCGAAAGCTGGTGGCAGATGGCGCGCGGCGTCCACGATGCCGGCGTCATGGGCAATCCCCATCCCCGCCCGCGCCTCGTCGTCTTTGACCACTGCAAGCACGTGCGCGTCGAGGGCGTCACCATCCAGAACTCGCCCTTCTGGCAGCTCGTTCCTTACTACTCAGACGACGTAGTCATCAGCCACGTGCGCATTCTGGCGCCGTATCCATCGCCGAACACCGACGCCGTCGATCCTTTCTCATCGTCCAACGTGCGCATCGATCATCTCTATGCCGACACCGGCGACGACGACATCGCCATCAAGTCGGGCGCCATCAATTCCCCGGGCGGCGATGACCCGGCCCGCGACATCACCATCACCGACTGCACTTTCCTGCATGGCCACGGCCTCTCCATCGGCAGCGAAATCGCCGGCGGCGCGCACAACATCGTCGCCGAGCGCATCCATTTTGAAGGCACCGACAATGGCATCCGCGTCAAGGCCAACCGCGACCGCGGGAACGACGTCAGCGACCTGGTCTTCCGCGACATCGATATGCGGGACGTAAAGAATCCGATTGTGGTCAGCGAATACTACCCGCACATCCTGCCTCCCGCGGGCGACGTGGCGCCCGAGCCCGTCACGCGCCTCACGCCCCACTTCCACAACATTGTTTTCCAAAACGTCACCGCAACGGGCGGCGAAATGGCCGGAGCTATCGTCGGTCTGCCGGAAGCTCCCGTCGACGATATCGTGCTCAAGAATGTCACTCTCAGCGGCAAGACTGGCCTCTCCATCGGCTACGCCAACGTCACCGGCCAAAACGTGAAGGTCACAGCCGCGCAAGGCGACGCCATCCTAAAGATGGCCGGCGCCAACGTCGCGATAAAGTAAATTCAAGCTCCAACACGAAGGGCCGAGTTCCATCTGGAACTCGGCCCTCCTAACTGCTGTCATCCTGAGCGAGTCCGCCGCAGGCAGACGACTCGAAGGATCCGCGGTTGCATTTCGCTCCTTCACTCTTTCACTCGTCTTCTTGTTCCCTTTTTCCCTCGTTCCCTTGGTCCCTGTTTTATTGGTTCACCCCGCTCGCCAAAAATCCGCCGTCCACCACAAGAATCTGCCCAGTCACAAACGAAGCGCTGTCTGAAGCCAGGTACACCACCGCCCCAATCAGCTCTTCCGTCTTGCCGAACCGCGCCATCGGCGTGCGCATCAGTAATTCCTGCCCGCGCGGCGTCGAGTCCAGCAGTTGCGCATTCAAATCGGTGCGGAAAACGCCCGGCGCAACCGCATTCACCGTTACCCCTTTCTTTGACCACTCCACGGCCAGCGAGCGCGTCAGCGACGCCACGCCGGCTTTGCTCGCCGCATACGCCGCCACTTCGCTCAGCGCGACGAAGCTATTGAGGGATGCGATATTAATGATCCGCCCGTAGCCGCGCTCCAGCATCGATCGGCCAAACACCTGGCAGGCGCGCAGGGTTCCCGTCAGATTCACATTCAGGATGTTGTTCCATTCCGTCTCTGCCAGGTCGAGCGTAGGCGTGCGCTTGATCATGCCCGCGCAATTTACCAGGATGTCGACTTTGCCGAAGGTCTCAAGCGCGGCGGCGAGCAGTTTCTCCATCGATGCGCGGTCGCCTACGTCCGAGGCGATGCGGATCGTCTTTCTTCCTCGCGCCTCAATCTCTTTGGCGGTGTCATCCACTTGTTGCTGGCGGCGCGCGGTGGCAATCACATCGGCGCCCGCGTCGGCCAGGCCAAGGCTCAGCGCCAGGCCAATCCCTGAGGTGCCTCCGGTCACAACCGCGACTTTGCCTTCAAGGCTGAACACTTGAGGGTTCATTCGATCTCCGTAGGGAAATGTAGCAGACTCCGCAGGCTGCGGAAAAACTCTTCAAGGGCCGCAAGAAGTGTCAGGGCACGGCTTCAGTCGTGCCGAAAGTGCAGCAAAATTAACTTGGGTTTCAGCCCCTGTGGTGCTTTACTCGCGAAATCCGCCTTCGATCTTCTCTTTTTTGCGCGGCCGATCAGATCGCGCGGCCCAAAAACACCGGCGCAATGTGCCGATCATACAAATTCTCCGTCACATTTTTCGCGATCACGGCCTCGTTGGCCTGCAGCAGCTTCAAGTAGCGGGGCCCCATCTTCGCGGCCACTTTGAATCCCACGTGCAGTAGCTGCCGCAGGCTGGGATTGTAAGCCGGATCGCTCTCCACATGCCGCAGCGCAGAAGTGTATTGCTCCGACGTCCACCCGCGCACCTCATCCGCCGAAGGCAGTTTGGCCGGATCGATGTCGATCACCGTCGCATAGGGTCCGCACAGCTCCTCGCGATGGGCCAGCGCTTCGGCATACACTTCCTTGGCCAGCGCCAATCCCTCACCGCCCGCTTCAGCCAACCCGATCAGCTCCTCCAGCCACGTGGTCCCCGCGGTCTTCAGGTGCACGCCCACGTTGAACCGCTTCATGTTCGCGTGGATCGCAGGATAAATGGAAAATTTGTCGCTGCCCGAGTGCACGCTCAGCTTCAGATTTCCGGGCAGCCCGTATTGCTTCACCGCGTAGGCGATGGCTGCCACGTCCAGCGCCATTTCGAGCTCGAACTGCGCCACGTCGCCCACGTAATCCACGCCCTTGTTGAAGCGCCCGCTGAATTTGGGCGCAATGGTCTGCACGGGAATGCCTTCATCGGCAATCGCCGCCAAAATGATTAGCAGTTCCACGGGGCTCTGCGCGCGATCGGTCTCATCCATCGAAATCTCGGGAATAAAGTTGCCCGCGCCCTTCGCCTTGAGCACGATGGAATGCACTTCGCCGGCCTTTTTCACTGCGGCCAGAAATTTTTGCGCGGTTCGCTCCAGCAGCTGCGGCTTAATCTCAAAGGCCTCGTCGGCTCCTGCCAGCTCGATGCTCCCCTGCAGCTCCGGATGCCGCTTCACGAAGTTCTCGATATCCGATGCGTTGGCGGGCTGGCCGATAAAATCGGCCACGTCGAAGGTGAAAAAGTCGCAGGGCGCAAGAAAACGCTCCACCGTCTCCGCCGTAATGTGGTCGGCGTCGCAGAAATACGGCAGCTTCCATCCCAGCGCCTTCACCGCCGCATCGGCCGCCGCCCGCACGCTCGATGGCTCTGAGCCGATGATGTTGTGTTCGCGGTTCGACTTGTTCCAGACGGGAACCACCTCGACTCCCTGCTGGAGAGCCTTCACGCATGCCTGCAACTGTGCCTTGGCCTGGTGCGCGAACCGGTCGCCCACGCCCACCGAATATTTGTTCAGCTTCAAATCTTGATCTCCCATAATCTTCCTGCCTTACTTAATCCCAAATCCTTTGATGCGCGCCGCCGGAACGTAGCGCCGGTCTCCAGACCGGCTGTGGTGCGGGCCTCCCGACCCGCACCTGCCCGAAGATCGATACGGAATCACGAGGTCACGACGCAAGCCCGCACGTCCCTACACGGCCGCAGCGGCCGCCGGCACCGCGCACTCAAACCGGCTGCGCACCGCCCACAATCCCAATCCCGGATTAGCGACAAAGAAAATCTCTTCGCCGTCGACCTGGTTCCAGCCGTGGTGCAGTTTTTCCGGATCGTATTTTTTCGTCATCGCCTGCAACTCGCCGTATGCAAAGCCCACGCCCTCGATCTCCTCGCGGCTCAACTCGGCGGGGCACCACACAATCTTGAACCGCCCCTCCGACGAACCGTGAATCAAGTGCGCCGCCGCGCTCAGGTCCGCGGCCAGATCGGCGTTCTCGCTCACTGCCTTTAACGTGGCCGGCGTGCCGTGGTAGCCGTACTTGCGGATCATCGCGTCGATACCTTTATCCTCGCCGAATTCATGGACGCCCGGTCCCAGAACAATCAGCTCCGCTCCATCGGCCAGCGCCATGCGCGTGCGGTACACCGCCTTGTTGCCGATCCACGTCGAGTGGAACTCCTTGGGATCGAGAAACACCACCGCTTTCTTGATCGGCTTGTCGAGCATCTCGAAGTTCACCTTCAAGCTCAGCTCCGAGGCCTTCAGGAAGCACTCGAGATCGTCGCCGATGTAGAGGCCGCGCACCGCGAGGCCGCCATCCTTGCCGCGCCCCACCACGGTTTGCACATACACAATCGGAATCTGTCGCAAA
>Ga0224555_1005575_pt1 | contig 10401 bp, 8 predicted proteins | sample 714S23034metaG_FD_180687 | JGI IMG/M metagenome (GOLD analysis project Ga0224555, IMG submission 180687) | Peat soil microbial communities from Stordalen Mire, Sweden - 717 S2 30-34 | ecosystem: Environmental > Terrestrial > Soil > Wetlands > Peat | place: Sweden: Norrbotten County, Stordalen...
GGACCTCGTGCGGTGAGGTGTCGTGCTGCATCTCCTCGCCCGGGGAGAAGTGATAACGGCCCGCCGCTACTATCGGCGCTTGCCCGATTCCATGCCGGCGGCAGAAGGCGGTCAGTGCCGAGTACGACAGGTTCGCTCCACTGCACGCCAACTCCTCCAGAACACGCACCAGATTGCCCTTGCACATGGGCAACAGTTCCAGGATCTGCTGCCGGTAGGGATCGCATATCTCCGCCCGGGCCAACGCCGGTACCTGGGCCGAACCGGACTGCAGCACTTCGCGCACTGTCAGCCGGCTGACCTTCAGCACCCGCGCTATCTCGCGCTTGCTCACCTTCTGCGTATTCAGCTCCAGAATCGCGGCTCGTTGACTTTGACTCAACATCCTCCGCTCCTTGTTCGTTTGAGATGGGTTGATGTGGGATCTTCGCTGCCAGACGGCCAAGCTCATCGAGCGCCTGATGGATCCTGCTGTGCGTCTCAGCGCACTGCGGCATGTCCAGTTCCACCGTCAGGCCCGACAGACGGCGGTTAGCCCGCCGCGCAATCGCCGCCACTACTTCCAGATCACGATTGAGTTGCGCCATCGCCGGCAAGGGCGGATCCACTGCATGCTGCCGTTGCGTCTTCAGAAACAGTTGCGGCTCATCCAGAAGCCGCTCACGTACCGCCGGCGTAGCCGTCCGCCAGGCTGCATATAACTGCCCCGCTTCCCGGCTGCTCAACCGGTAACGTGCAAACCCCTCCGCCATGCGCCGGCAGTCCTCCGGGCGCGAGCGGGCCACCGGAACCAGGAACTTCATCGCCACATGCGCCGCGATTGCGCCGTCGCGCACCTGCTGTTGCACACTGTCAGGAAGCAGCTCGACCAGTCCCATCCGCCGCGACACCCAGCTCGTGCTGCGATCGAAACGGCGCGCAAGAGACTCCAGCCCATACCCGAAGCGCTGCTCCAGTTCCACCAGAAGCCAGCCTTCCTCCAGAGCCGTTTCGCGATCGCCCGAACGCATCGACCGGTCCAGAAGCAGAGCCTCCACTTCGCTCAGCGACCAGACCACCGCCTCCACCGTGTCCCGGCCCAGCTGTTGGAGTGCGGCGATCCGCTGGTAGCCGTCGATGACCAGATAATGCTCCGCCTGCTCGGAAGCCACCACCACGATCGGCGTCTGTTGACCGCTGGCCGCCAACGACGCAAGCAACCGCCGATGCCGTTCCGGCCGGCGCACGCGAAGATGCTCCAGACGCCGCTCAAGTTGATGGAATTCCAGACGCATGACACGCATCCCCTCGACAGCTCCACTCTGCACCAGATTCGATCTGGGATTGCGCGGCAAGGTGGGGTAGTATAGCCCTATCCGCTGTGGAATCAATACGATATGCCTTCAACTGGGATTGCGCGGAGTGAAGCAGTAGTGTGCCCATAATGCCTATGAAATCAGCCCCTTGCACCCCGAACTCGGATTGCGCGATGTCCCAGGGAAGTTGATTCAACGGAGCAGGCAAACGGAGCGGTTCCGGCGGCTTGTCGCTGGCTCCGCGGGCTTGGATACGCCGGCCGAAAAAGTAATCCGGATTCCGCGCTCGCCACGCAGCCTGCTTCTTACGGCGGCGCAAGGCCTGGCACGCAGGCCTACTGCAAGCCCGTTGTCGGGAGCCAACTCGATTGTCGGGGCGGAACCAGCGATAGCAGATGCAACAAGGGCGCTTCCGGGCAACAGGCATGATGAACCATCATCCCCATGCCCTCCGCACATACTCAGTTGCAAGCTTGATTACCGGTCAGGTGGGTCACTTTCGGAAAGCAGACCCGGGTCAATTCTCGAAAGCGCCGAAGCCCTCTATCCCATTGGGTTCGTTTCCGTTAGACTGCCGCGGCTTCGGAAGCTTCGAGAGGTTCGGACCGTTCGGTTGATGCTAAATCGCCGAGTATTAAAGCGATCGATTGCCGAACTCTCGCGGTTTTCGTCCTATCACCACCGATCCGCAAGCTATCCAAGTTAGGCGGGATGATGCCGGTTGTGGGCCACACCTTTTCTGCATAGTGCTGTGAGATGAACATCACGCAGTACCTAAGATCATGACCGTGCTGGGGGGTCTCGCCGAATGAGCACGAAACTGGTCAAGAAGGACTCCGAATTCGCTGAGGTGCTTGGCATCATTCGGGCTGGCCGCGCCAAGGCCTATAAGGCCGTAAACGTTGCGTTGATTGACACTTATTGGGCAGTTGGCGCGCACTTGTCGAGCAGAGTGGCGCAAGGAGGTTGGGGCAAAGGGATTGTCCGGGAGTTGTCCGATTGGCTCCTCAGTCAGGCTCCAGATCTCGAAGGATTCTCTGCCTCTAACCTCTGGCGAATGAAACAGTTCTACGAGATTTACGCCGATCAGCCAAAACTCGCACCACTGGTGCGAGTTTTGCCGCAGGATGCGACCGGCGTCCTCAAGGACAGCCCGGACGGCGTCTGGGCAATTTGGGAAGCAGGGAATTATCCAGACGCTGTCTGGATAATCTTCGAGACTCGTCCCGGACACGCCACAGGATAGCTGGGCATCGGCTACGCTGCGGCGGAATCGATGCTTGTTGTCTTTGAGCGTTCAGCCTTTTCCTGCTCTCGGCGATACTCGGCTAGTCTGTCTACCGCCGCCAGCTTGTGCGCTGGCGCAAGGTGAGCATAGCGAACAGTCATCTTGATGTCTTTGTGTCCGGCGAGTTCCTGTACTGTCCTCAGATCGACCCCGGCCATGACGAGGCGCGAGATGTACGTGTGTCGAAAGATGTGCCATGTAACGTCCTTAAGCGACGGATTCTTCTTTACTGCTTCCTCCATGACCAACTCGAACCAGGCTCGGGGCGAGACCATGGGCTCGCCATAGCGGGTAAGGCAGACTTTGGGCGAATCCGGATTCCGGCGCTTCTGTAGTTCCTCAAGGGCGCTGACGGCGGCGGCTGTGAGAATCACCACGCGTGCTGTTCCGTTCTTGGTTTTCAAGAGCAGTAGCTGCCTGCGGCCCAGATCGACGCGGTCCCAATCGAGCGAGTACAGCTCTCCCCGCCGCATTCCTGTTTCGAGGGCCAAAGTTAACTCGGGTTCGTGAATCGGGCACCGCTCGCGAATGATGGCGCGGATGACTGCCTCTTCCGGATAGGTAACGAATCTGACCCTGCTGTTGTCCTCCCGGTGGAGGCGCACCAGCCGAGCAGGGTTGGCCTTGGCTTTGCCGTTGCGGATGGCCTCCTGGAAGATCATCGATATTGTCCCGCGATAGCGGTTGATCGTCGTTTTGGTGAGATCATCACGTGTCTCCAGGTACGCTTTGATGGTCTGCGGCGTAATGGCGTCGAGGGGAACCTTGCCAAAGACGGGGAGGAGCTTCCCGACTGTCGAGCGGTCACCAGGGTACGAGGCTTTGTGCTCCTTCGAGTAGACGAGAGCATCCGCCGCGATCTCCTCGAAGAGCACCGCACGGCGAGCCCGAACCTCGGGCATTTTGACGCCCATCCGGGCATCAGTCTTGCGGCGCTGATAGAGAGTGACCGCGTCTGACCGCCGACCGACCTTTTCGCGGAATCGCCGGCCCTCTATGTAATAGTTGATCCACCAGATGCCACTCTCGGCAGGCATCTCATAGACCCCTTTGATCGGTTTCGGCTTCTTGACCGTCCCGTTTGCCATCGTCTCCCACCCCCATGTTTCGCTGTATTTAACTATGACACCGAAGGGGGGTAGTGGTGGCTGTTTTGGTGGCTGTTCGGATTGAGAAATCATGCTTTTGGGTGCGTCGCGGTGCAACGAGAGTACAAGTAAGTCATTTGTAATCAACGCATGTGCAATCCGGTGCAACGCTGTGCAAACCGGAAAATTCCCCTGTTAACCGAAGGGTTGTAGGTTCGAGTCCTACCTGAGGAGCCAAAAAATCAATAACTTAGCTCCCGCCGCGCTCTGCTTGCGCTCTGTTTCCCTGGAAGGCGAGTTGAGCGACTTTGATTCCCGCAGTGGTCATCTCGTCCGTTACAACGTCCCCGTAAATGCTCATCGTGGTTCTGATGTCCGCATGGCGCATCATCTCCTGTTGGACTGCAACAGAGGTGCCCACAGCGTCCAGCCATGAGCGGTGAGTGTGCCGGAAAGAGTGCGGTCCTTGAATTCATCAGATGCCCGCCCGCAGACGTATCGCCAGTCTGGGAGTGAGAAGTTCTTTCTGCGGTCGGGGTTGTACTTCGGCAGGCGGCCAGCGGGGCGGGACTGTGGCGACATGTCCGGCAGCGTCCAGCCGAGCGCAATCATCCCCAGCACTGGGTAGGTTTCAATCACCATCGTGCCGGCGACCGGCGCCATTGGGTTCGCCGAGCCGCCGAATCGATTCAAGAATGGCCACATCGGCGCATTCGGGCCGAACATCTCAGTCTTGGATGTGTTGGCCGGCAGGCTCATTATCGTCAATATCATTCAAGGATGGAACTATATTGACATGGAGACATTCAACGAAGAGAAGCGTTCAACGTGGCTCATTCGGAAAGAGAGCCGGTAAGTATCCGCAGGTCTTAGAGAGTGGGGTCGCCGTAGAAGACGCCGCGGCCGTGCGTGCCTATGTAGACTCGTCCGTAGAGTCGAGGGTCGCCGGCAATCTGCAGGACCAGTCCCCATTGGTGCTGGTCGTCGTTGATTCTGACCCACGTGCGCGCTTCGTCGATGGACCGAAAGATGCCGGGCTGCCCGTGAACGGTTCCGACTAGGTAGAGAGCCGGATAGGACTGGTTTGGCGCTGCCTTGCCAAAGCCGAAGGCGTGGATTTCCTCGACGCCTGGGAGGCGGACGAAGGAGACGCTGCCGCTTGCCTGTGGGTCGGCCGGAATGGCTCGGTAGAGGCCGTCAAAGGCGCCCAGCCAGAGATCCGCGGCGCGGCCGGGCGTGGCGTAGATTCGGTCCTGGCCTCCGCGGTTGTCGCCTCGCGAGGACAAGGCCGGCGCTGGCGGGGCATCTGGCAAAGTAAATTCGTGGGCGGTGAACGTGGCTCCTCCGTCACTGCTCCGGTAAAGAGCGAGGCTGGAGAGAGAGATAGCGTAGAACGATCTCGGGTCCAAAGGGTCGGCGATGGCGCGAAGGCCAGCGGGAAGTCCCTGCGCGGCGGTCCAGGTTGCGCCCAGGTCCTGAGTCGCGTAGGCCGCTTCGCGTTCGGGGGTCCAAATCCAAGAGCTTCCGTCGGCGGAGACGGCGATCGTTCCAGCGCGGCTCGTCGGTGTGGGCGCGGCAGCGGTGGGTTTCCAGGTGCGGCCCGCATCGAGCGAATAGCCGATGTTCTCGCCTGGTTTGTGCGCGGCGCTATTGCCAACGCGGACGACGATCTCGGGGTGCAGGGCCGCGGAAGCCACGCCGGTGGTGTTGCCCATGCGCGGCGGCGCTGAGGCGCCTTCGGGAGCTGGGTGGTCCAGGTCCCAATGAACGTAGCTGCCATAGTCGCCGATGGCGGTGATAAGGTGAGCGCCTTGGGCGGGGCTCAAGAGTTCGAGAGCCACAGTCTCCTCGATACCCGTGGCGAGGATGCTCCAGTGCGTGGGCTGGCCGCGATCCGAGGCGGTCAGGTCGAAGGTCTCCCACCCGCCGTAGCCGGTGGTGAAGACAGCGTGGTCGGAGTTGGTTGGATCGATCTCAATGTCGAAGAGCCAGTGGATGGGGGTGCTCTTCACATAGGGCGCCAGACTGTAATCGTAGACGCCGCCGCCGCCGAAAATGGGCTTCCATGTGGCGCCTCCGTCCGTGGACCGGAACATGTCTTCGCCCCCTGCGGATTTTGGGCGGCCGAACGAACTGGCGATCACGGTCTGCGGATGCTGCGCATCGACGGAGACGCCTGCGTAGCCGAACTCCTTGCTGCCCGCAACGGGACGGTCGGGAGTGATGTCGGTCCACGCGCCGGTTTGGATGTTGAGCTTCCAGACGGCCCCATCGGTCATGCGGGAAGGCCCTGGAGCGGTGCCGTATGCGATGTAGAGGAATCCATCGCTGGAGACAGCGGCGCGGGTCGGCCGATACTTGGTCGGCTCACCCGCCACGTCCTGCCAGCTTGCGCCGCCGTCGGTGGAGACAAAGAGGTTGGGGCGGCCCATGAGAGACACGCCAGCATAAATTGTCTGCGTGGCCGAGGCCGGATTTTGCGAGCCGGCGGTGGGCACGAATTTGACGAAAACGATGCCGCTCCCGCGGACAGGCATACGCCGCCAGTGCTGTTCGGGTGTCTCGCCGGAAACGGGGATTGGCGCAGGTGGAACGGCCTCGGTGACATCGGGAAAGCTGCTGACTCGCGTCCACGTTGCGCCGGAATCCTGTGAGCGCCACAGTCCGTCGTGCCGTGTGCCAAGATACAAAATGCGGCCGTCGTGCGGATCGACGACAAGGCGCTCGCCGTTGCCGCGGCCGTCTTCGTTGCCTCCAAATTTGAAGGGCACGTCGGTGCGCTGGAAGGTGTGGCCGCTGTCATCGGAGCGCAGGATGGCCCCGTTGGGCGTGCTGGGGTTGGTATACGTGCCGCAGGCCAGGTAGACGCGCCTGGGATCGGACGGATCCAGCGCGATGGATTCGATGCCCATCAGATTCAGGTCCTTGTAGGGCACCCAATCCAGCATGGGCTGCCAGCGATTCGCGGCGGTGTCCCAACGGTAGGCGCTACCCATGTCGGTGCGGGCATAACGAACGCCGGGAGCTGTGGGGTGAAAGATCACTCCATCGACAAACCCACCGCCGACAATCTGGACGCTCTTCCAGGTGTAGGGCGTCTGTTGCGGAAGCTGCGCGGGAGCGACCAGTGCGCCGAGGAGGCATAAGGAAGCGGGCAGATGATACGACTTCATGACGGTGATCCTCTTTTTGCCGCGGCAACTGAGTTGCGTTTCGGGGCGGGTTATTGCAGCTTCAGGTGAATTTCAGCTCCCGTGTAATGCACGCTCCTCAGCGGTGTGGGCGTGAACGAGAAGCCTTCCGGATGCATCCTCGAAACCAGTACCACCTGGAAGGTGCGGCGAGCCAACATGCCTTCGTAAGAGCCGGTTCGTTTGCCGATGGAGAGCGTATTGGTGTTGTCATTCCAGCGGATGGGAATCTCCGTGAATGCGCCCTTTTCGTAGTCGAAGGTTGTGCCTTGATCCTCATAGAGCGTGAATTGGCCGTCGCTTCCCGCGTAGACGTAGAGCGTGGTGGGATCGGAGGGTTTTTCCCCGACATACTGCATTGCCGGCCCGTAGGGAATGATCGATCCTGCGCGCACAAACACAGGAATCTGGTCGTACGGCGAGGGCGCGGAGAACTTGCTCGACAAAGCCTCCTTGCCGGTCCAGTAGTCGTACCACGTGGTGCCTGTCGGCAGGTACACGGGCCGCTCGCGCTGTTGGTATTGGGTTATGGGCGCCACCAGCAGGGCGGGTCCGAACATGTATTCGTCGTTCAGATCGCGCGCCATGCGGTCGCTGGGAAAATCCATCACCAGCGGACGCATCATGGTGTAGCTCTGTTGCGTGGACCATCCTGCCATGGAGTAGATGTAGGGAAACAACGCATAACGCAGGCGATCGAACTTCAACTCTGCGTTGTATGCGGGCGAGTCATTGCCGAGGGTCCACATCTCGCGCACGCGCAGTTCGCCGTGCACGCGCAGAATGGGCGTGAAGGTGGATAGCTCGAACCAGCGGGCGTTGAGCTCGCGCCATTCTTCTTCATCGGCGGCGCTCATCGGTTCATTGGCGTACCGCCGCTGCATGGTGTAGCCGCCGGTGTCCATCGTCCAGTAGGGTAGGCCCGAGATGCTGGCGCCAAGGCCGGCAGGAATCTGCTTGGCCATTGCAGTCCACGTGGATGTCGTGTCTCCCGACCACGTAACCGTGGAATAGCGCTGTTCGCCGGCAAAACCGGAGCGGGTGAGGATGAATACACGCTGGTTTGGCGCTGCCTCGCGCTGCCCGGTGTAGACGCCGAGGCTATTTTCCAGCGCATAACCGTTCAACATGCGCGAAGCCGTTCCGAGGAAGGTGGGTTGCATGTGCGTCTGCTGGCCTTCGAGCGTGGGCGGAGACGGCAGCAGATCAGGCTCGGTCGCATCCATCCACCAGGCGTCCACGCCCTTTTGGAAGAGGTGCGAATTGACTTGCGACCAGAAGAGCTTCCTGGCGCCGGGGTTGAAGGCGTCGTAGAAGGTGTAGGGCTGGCCAATCCAGTCCTTGATGTTCTCCTTGAGGTTCAACCGATAGAGATAGCCTTGCGCGTCCATCTCTTTCGCGTTCTCAGTATTGGGATTGAACTTGCCCCAGACGGAGATCATCATGTGCGCGTGCTGGTCATGGATGGCCTTGATCCAGGCGTCGGGATCGGGAAAGCGCGTGGGATCGAACTCATGGGAGCCCCAGGCATCGGGACGCCAGTACTGCCAGTCCTGCACGATGTTGTCGAAGGGAATCTTGCGCTCGCGGAACTGCTTCACCACATCGAGCGACTGCTCGGCCGTTTCATAGCGCTGCCGCGATTGCCACAGGCCGAAGACCCAGTTGGGCAGCATGGTTGCTTTGCCGGTTAGCATGCGATAGCCGTCGATGACCTTGTCCATCGATGGGCCGTAGACGAAGTAGTAATCGATGCCATCGCCAACGTGCGACCACAGCGAGGTGTCCGCATCCGGCGCGGGAGTCTTCCACTTGAATTCCAGCGTGCTCTCCTCCTCGGTATCGTTTTCAATCTTGATGGGATATTTGTGGCCGGCCTCAAGATGCACTCGAATCTGGTCGTGTTCCGTGAGCCAGTTCTGGCGCCAGTGGTTCATCGCCAGGTTGCCGTCGAGCCAGACTTTGATTCCTCCGTTGGAGTAGGCCTGAAACTGGTAGTCGCCGGTCGTGGGAGCTAGGATCGAGCCAACCCAGATTTGCCGGGTTAAATGCCCGGAGCCGGGCGCGGCCTCAGGCTGATCGGGTTGGGTGCGATGCGGACGTAGATGAAGAGTGATATCCGCGGTTTGCCGGGGCGTTTCCGACCCATCCGCCGGCGTCACGGTAAGGCCTCCGGGCTCGCCGCCTGCGTCATATAAGTCGACCGCGGGAATCGCCTCGAAGGGGCGAAGATCTCCGAAGCGGGTGAAGGAAGTGTTGTCCCAGAAGATGCCATAGCCGTTCGACGAGACAAGAAACGGCACCACCACGTTTGTGTTGTGCTGCCACAGATCGAGGTCATATCCCTTGATATCGACGCTTCCCAATTGCATCTGTCCCAATCCATAGAGAGACTCGTCTTTCTGCTCGCGCCACTTCTGATGAATGTGAAAGGTGCTCTCGCCCTGCACGGTGGCGGGCTCCAGGGTCCGGCTACCAGGGACTTCAGAGAGCAGTTGATGCCTGGCAGTGTCGAAGAATGACACAGATCCGGTCTCCCGGTCGACAATCACCCGCAGCTTCGCTGTGGTCAGGGTGAAGTCCTCGCGCGATTCGCCGAGCTTGAAACTGGTCGAGGCGGGAGGCAGAGGAACCCTGTCGATCGAGGTGCGGCTGAAAAAACTCGGAGAGCCGGAAAACTCGATGCGGACCACGGTGTCGGAGAGAACCTGGATACGGAGTTCGCCGGAGGCCATGTGCACAGCCATGCCATCGGGTTCTCGTTCTATCGTGGGTGCAGCCGCCGCGGCAAATCCAAGCGCCGGAACACTCAAGCAAATAGCCATGATCGCAAAGCTTCTGTGGCTCATGGAAGAAGGATAGAACAAGAGGGCGCATGGTTGTTCTTGAACCGTAGCCCACAACAGGGCAATCGCAGAAACGGGATGTACCAGGGGGAGCCTCGGAGGCAATTGCGGCGATTCCCCGCGGTTGATCTTATCTGGCGCGGGAACGGCCGAGAAACCCTGTGCCAATGGGTATAAGACAGAGGGTTTGGATGGAGTTCGTTCCTTGTTTTCTTGACATATTTCACAAAACGTCCGCAGCGGAAGAAGTGCTTGTCTTGCTTGTGTTCATCAAAGTGAGACTTCTTTTCCCGCCCTACCGTAATTGTTGAGGGGCTACTTGTCTCACTCATCTTGGCACAGAGGGCTGTCGCGCCGGAGCCAAAACGGCCGAGTACCTTGGAATCGGATGCGGCGCTTGATCGACCACTGGCTTCCTCCTGCGCGAGTCCATCATCCTTTTCCTCTGCGCCGCATGGGCGTCATTACCTGAGGAAGGAGCCGGATGCGGGAAATCCGCTCGTCCGGATCTGTGCGGGGGGGACGGAGAAATCCGTATCCCTACCGCGACTCGGAAGGCCTGATCCTGACGTTCATAGAGAAGCGGCTTTTGCTCGCTGTCTTCAAAGCTGTGATTCAATCTAATGCTTCATACAACTGGGCTCCTGATTCCGTCATTTTGCCAGTTTTTCCTCAACTGGCCGGGATTTCAAC
>Ga0224555_1005578_pt1 | contig 10397 bp, 6 predicted proteins | sample 714S23034metaG_FD_180687 | JGI IMG/M metagenome (GOLD analysis project Ga0224555, IMG submission 180687) | Peat soil microbial communities from Stordalen Mire, Sweden - 717 S2 30-34 | ecosystem: Environmental > Terrestrial > Soil > Wetlands > Peat | place: Sweden: Norrbotten County, Stordalen...
CGTCATCGCCACAACGCTTACCTGCGCGGTGTGCTACTTCTCCGCCACCTGGAAGGGTTTGTACGGCGCGGGGGCGGCGCTGCTGATCTCGGAACTTGCGATGAACCTCTACGTGCTGCCGAACTCCCTGCGCATCGCCCAGGATACCTTCCCCGACTTCATGGCCAGCCTGCTCGTGTACCCGGCGTCGCTCAAACCGGCGCCGCTGCTCGCCCGCCTGCGCCGCTCCAGGCCCTCGCTCGAGGCCGAGTGACTTTGCAGCTGCTTTGAAAGGGCGCGGCTGGTAGCCCAGGACTTTAGTCCTGGGTCTTCGCGCCGATAAGTGCCGTGAAATGATGGGGCTTTAGCCCCCGAGGTCACTTTTTGGCGCTGCGGCCACTTTTCAGCGCCCTGTTTAGCCCCCCTGAGAGCTCGAAAAAGGTCAAATTGACCCACTACTTGCGTCTTTTTCCGCTCTAAATCCATCTAACGAATGTGGTACTCTAGGTTCGGCTGGGGGCGTGCGCCTTTGAATGCCCTACCCTTCTTAAGGGTTATCGGGCTTGCCATCGCGGTAGACACCGCAACCTGCCCCGGCCGATCACGAAAAAACCCAGGGACAAGTCCGCCTGTTTCCCTCGGCGGGCCACATGGTTTCACGGACGAACGGAACGACAGGCGCGTGCGTGGGTTTTCCTCCGGAAATCCACCCACCCCGCGGTCTCGTACCGGGAAGAAGTACTGTGAAGCCGCCAAAACTTCTATGCAGGAGCGCGCATTACCGTGGCTGAAGAAACTGACAAATACGAAGAAGATTTAGAGAAGCTCATCGATACCGGAAAAGAGAAGGGCTACCTGACCTTTGGCGAGGTCAACGATCTGCTCCCCGGCGAGATCACGTCGCCCGACGAACTCGATGACCTGATGACCACCATCAATACCCAGGGCATCGATGTGCTCTCCGGCGAAGTGCACGAGCGCGACAAGTACGAGCCCGAGGCCGGCGAAGAATCCGAGGACGTCGAACTCGACCTCACGCCCGGGACGCTGGAGAAGACCAACGATCCGGTGCGCATGTACCTGCGCGAGATGGGCACCGTCCCGCTGCTGACGCGCGAAGGCGAAGTCGAGATTGCGAAGAGAATTGAACGCGGCCAGAACCGCGTCATGAAAGCCATCTCGCGCTCGCCCATCGTCATCCGCGAGATCGTCGGCCTGGGCGAAGACCTGCGCCGCGGCGTGCGCAACATCAAGGAAGTGGTCACCTTCGACGAAGAAGAGTTGACCGAAGAGATCCTGCAGGCGCGCGTGCGCGCCACCGTGGGCCGCATCGACGTCATCGTCAAGCACCAGAAGAAGCTGCAGGCGCTGGCCGAGAAGCATGCCGCGCCCGCCGGTCGCGACGCCCGCGCCAAGGCGCGCGATCTGCGCAAGACCCGCTGGCTCATCGGCCGCGAGCATGTCTACATCAACCGCATCGTCCGCGAGCTGAAGTACACCAACGCGGAGAAGAAGCGGCTGCTGGACAAGGTCAACAAGACCGTCGACGCCATGCGCACGCTGGAGCGGCAGATCAAGTCGCTGGAAACCAAGTTCGAGGCGTCCAAGTCCGAAGAGCTGCGCAAGGAGTATCGCCGCCAGCAGAAGAATTGCCGCATCGACCTCGAACGCATCGAGTCCGACGCCGGCACCTCCATCGTCGACCTGAAGCGCACCCAGCGCGAGATGATCCAGGGCGACATGGACGCGGAGCGCGCCAAGCGCGAGCTGATCGAGGCCAACCTGCGCCTGGTTGTCTCCATCGCGAAAAAATACACCAACCGCGGCTTGCAGTTCCTCGACCTCATCCAGGAGGGCAACATCGGCCTGATGAAGGCGGTGGACAAGTTTGAGTACCGTCGCGGTTACAAATTCTCCACCTACGCGACCTGGTGGATCCGCCAGGCCATCACCAGGGCCATCGCGGACCAGGCCCGGACTATCAGAATTCCTGTCCACATGATCGAGACCATCAACAAGCTCATCCGCACCAGCCGGCAACTGGTGCAGGAACTGGGCCGCGAAGCCACCTCGGAAGAGATTGCCAAGCGCATGGACATCCCCGTCGCCAAGGTGCGCAAGGTGCTCAAGATCGCGCAGGAACCCATCTCGCTGGAGACGCCCATCGGCGAAGAGGAAGACTCGCACCTGGGAGACTTCATTGAAGACCGCATGGCCGTCTCGCCTGCCGACGCGGTCATCGCGGTCAACCTGAAGGAGTACACCTCGCAGGTGCTGCGCAGCCTCACGCCGCGCGAAGAACGCGTCATCAAGATGCGCTTCGGTCTGGAGGACGGCTCCGAGCACACCCTGGAAGAGGTAGGCCAGAGCTTCCAGGTCACCCGCGAGCGCATCCGCCAGATCGAAGCCAAGGCGCTGCGCAAGCTCCGCCACCCCAGCCGCAGCCGCAAGCTGAAAGCCTTCGTCGACGGCGTAAGGGACGTGTAACGGCAGTTGTTAGTTGCTAGTTGTCAGTTGAAGTCGAAGGGCCGCGAGCGATCGCGGCCCTCCCATTTTCTCCGGAACTCGCCTCAGAAGGAGATGGTGACGGCGATGCCGATACCGGGATAGTTGGTGTCGTAGAGGTAGTAGCCGTCGCCGCCCCAGTCGATGTAGACGTTGTCGGCTTCGTACCACAGCGGAGGCCAGTTTTCCGGCCAGGGGTCCATAAACGTCACCCAGTAGCCGTCGTATTGAAAGCGGGGATAGCCGCCGACAAACAGCAGCGGAAGGTTGCCGATCTCGAAGAAGTGGCCGCTGCCAAAGTAGAGGCCGTAGCGATCGTCCGGAACGCGGTAGCCGTTGTAGCCGCCGCGCTGCTGCCAGGTGCGGTGCTGGGTCGCAAACGAACTTGCGCGCGACTGCAGGAAGCCGCTGCGCACCTGCGACTGCTGTTGCGGAACGCCGCTGGGGTGAACGCCGCCATGGGTGGGCGTCGCGGCCGGCTTTACGCCGCCGTGATAGGCGCCGCCGTAGGCCGGCTGCGTGCGCTGCGCGGTGGGCGCAGGCCTGGCGGTAGGCCTGGCCGGCGATGTCCGTTGCGTGGCAGGCGCGGGCCTGGCGGTAGGCGTGGCGGGCGCAGGCCTGGCGGTAGGTTTGGCCTGCGGCTGCATCGGTGCGGCCTGCTGTCCATGCGGCTGCCCCTGCCCCTTATCTCCCTGCGGGTCGCGCTGCCCGTAGGCAGAAGGAACGGCCCCTAGAAGCAGAAGCACGGTTCCAGCGCTGATGATTGACTTGATCGACATGACGCTCCTCCGTTTTGAGTTTCCGGTCACGCAATCATAATCTTTCTTCGTCTCGTCTGTACCGCTTCGGCTGCCGCGCTAAGTGCCCCAGGCGAGGCAGGGCACCAGGCAGTGTCTGACGAATCGGTACCGCTGTTGTTTCTGCTTCTGAGAATCGGATCATGCCCTCGCCGCCCTCTGCGATAATCATTCGCATGGACGCGGCATCGCAGGTGAACCCGGCCAGGGCACGGGAAGACATCTCCGAGGCATCTCCCATTTCCACGCTGCTGCGGCGGTTCTTCCCCTTCTACTGCGCGCTGGCCGCGCTGGTCACCTTCGGCTACGCGCTCTACGAGCCATTCCAGATCGACGGCGACGCGGTAGCCTACATGGACATCGGCGACTGCCTGCGCGCGCACCAGTGGGCGGGCATCGTCAACGGCTACTGGCACCCGCTGTATCCGGCGTTGCTCGCGGCCGGCCACGCCCTCTTCCACTCCACGCCCGCCAACGAACTGCACGCGTACTACATGGCCAACTTCGTCATCTTCCTGCTGGGGATGCTGGCTGTCGTCTGCTTCACCGATGCGATTGTGCGGTTGCGTGATAGAGGGAGCAGGGAACAGGGAACAGGGAACCGCGAGTCGGCGGGTGCCCCACGTCTCGCTTCCGAGCCGTGGGATTCGCGCGCTATGAGCTTCCTGCTCACCAAGTACCCCCTCCGTTACCTCGGCCTGGCGCTGGTAGTCATCGCCAGCCAGCGCGAGCTGTCGCTGGGCAAGGTGCGGCCGGACGCGCTGCTGCAGGCTTTGCTGCTGTTCGCTCTGGCCGCGCTGCTCGCGCATCTCGCCACTGGCCGGCTGCGCTACGCCGCGCTGATGGGGCTGGCGCTGGGCTGCGCGTACCTCACCAAATCCTTTGCCTTCGTCTTCGCGTTGCTCTCGATCGCGGCGTTAGTTGGATTTCGCTGGCTCTGGCTCAAGCACAAAGTTGCGCGCATTCTTACCGCGGCGCTGGCCGCGTTGGTCTGCTTCGCTGCGCTGGCGGGGCAGTACATTGCCGCGCTCTCGCACGCACGCGGGCGCTTCGATTTCGGCGACTCCGGCGCGCTCAACTACGCCTGGTACGTCGCGGGCACGGAGAAGATGCACCTGCAGCCCTACCAGACCGCGCAGTTCGGTTCGGCCCAGGTCCACCTGAAGCATCCGGAGAAGGAGCTGCTGCACTCGCCGCTGGTGCTCAGCTACGCCCAACTGCCGTATGGCACCTACCCCGACTGGTTCGACACCGCCTACTGGAATGAGCAGATCAAGCCGCACTTCACGCTCTCCGGCGAAATCTCCCGCGGCTCGCGCAACTGCGTTCTCATCGTGCGCTACCTGTTCAACCACCCTGAGGCACTGATCCTGCTGGCGCTACTGCTTGCACTCGGCGCGCGCTTCACGCTCCCGTGGAAGCCGAGGCCGGGGCTGGCGTCGAACGCGTTCTGGCTCCCGCCGCTCGCGCTCGGCGTGCTCATCTGGGGCATTTACGCCACGGTCAACACAGAGGAGCGTTACGTCACCGTGGCCTACCTCGCCATCATCCTCACGCTGTTCGCCGCGCTGCGGATTCCACAAAGTGCGTCGTCATTCTGGCGCAGCCAGAATCTCAGTATTGGTGCTTTCCTTGCCCCCATCGCCTCCGCCCTCATTCTGCTGCTCGCGCTTCTCGCCACCGGCGAGTCTCTGCGCACCGTCCTCGAAGACCGCCGCGACATTCTCGTGCTCGGCTATTCGGACGGCTGGTACTCGCCCACAATGGCCCAGGTCGCCGGCAGCCTGCGCCAACTCGGCGTCCGTCCCGGCGACACCATTGCCTGCACCGGCTGGTCTGCCTGCCTGGACGACCCCTACTACGCGCGCCTCGACGGCGTTCGCATCACCACGGAGATCTACGCGGGCGTCACTCCCGCATACGACTTCCTCGCCGGCCTGCCCAATCGCGATCAGGCCATCGCCGTGGTCCGCGGCCAGGGCGCCCGGGTGCTGGTCGCCAACTTCGGCCACGCCCGCGTCAGCGACGCCGACCCGTTCTTCCGCAACTGGCGCCAGCTCGGCGACACCACCTTCTACGCGCTCCCGCTGCGGTGATGCAGTTGTGAGTTGTGAGTTGTGAGTGGAAAAAGCCTCGGAGGGGAAACCTCTCGCGCAACTCACAACTGACAACTCACAACTGACAACTGCCTTTTGCTACCATTCCCCCATGTCCGATCTCGACCTCACAATCCTCATGCCCTGCCTGAATGAGGCCGAGACTCTAGCCATCTGCGTTCGCCAAGCTGCGCAGGCCATCCGCGACGCCAACCTTGCCGGCGAAGTCCTCGTCGCCGATAACGGCTCGACTGACGGCTCGCAGGCCATCGCGCTGGTCGAAGGCGCGCGCGTCGTCAACGTCCCCACCCGCGGCTACGGCGCGGCGCTCATCGCCGGCATCGAGTCCGCCCGCGGCAAGTACGTCATGATGGCCGACGCCGACGCCAGCTACCACTTCGAGCATCTGCCCCGCTTCCTGCCTCCGCTCGACCAAGGCTACGACCTGGTTATGGGCAACCGCTTCTCCGGCACCATCGAGCCCGGAGCCATGCCCCCGCTGCACCGCTACCTCGGCAACCCGGTGCTCTCCGCCGCCGGGCGCATCTTCTTCCGCATCCCGGTGGGCGACTTCCACTGCGGCCTGCGCGCCTTCCGCCGCGACCGCATCCTCGCGCTCAACCTGCGCACCACCGGCATGGAGTTCGCCTCCGAGATGGTGGTCAAATCTTCGCTCGCCGGCCTGCGCATCACCCAGGTTCCCACCACGCTCTCCCCCGATGGCCGCTCGCGCCCGCCCCACCTCCGCTCCTGGCGCGACGGCTGGCGTCACCTCCGCTTCCTGCTGCTCTACAGCCCGCGCTGGCTCTTCTTCTATCCCGGCCTGGCCACGCTCGCCGTCGGGCTGTTCCTCTCCGCCGCGCTCCTCCCCGGCCCGCTGCCCATCCACTTCGCCGGAGCTACCCACACCCTCGACGTCGACACCCTCACCTACGCACTCGGCCTGGTCCTCATCGGCGCGCACATCACCGTCTTCGCCGTCTCCGCCCGCGTCTTCGGCACCCAGGAAGGCTTCCTCCCGCGCAACGCCGCCTACGATCGCGTCTTCAAATACATCACCCTCGAAACCGGCCTGCTGCTCGGCTGCTTCCTGCTGCTCGTCGGCGCCGGCATCCTCGGCTACGCATTTCACCTGTGGCACGCCACCGGCTTCGGCGACCTCTCCGCCACCCGCATGCTCCGCCTCACGCTGCCCTCGGCCGCCTGCTTCATGCTCGGCGTCGAAGTCATCTTCGCCAGCTTCTTCCTCTCCCTGCTCGGCCTCAACCGGCGGTAGCTCTCCGCCGCAGATATAAACTGGGGCCTTATGCCTCCTAGCGAACCGACGCCGAAAAAGGAGATTCAGGATGCCCAAGAACATGCGCCATATTCGCCCTTACAAGGTCTTCGGACTGGTCGAAGCGTCACCCGCCGATCGTATTGTCCAGCTGCAGCTTCCACCGAGGCGTGGAGCGGGCGGCCTCACGCTGCTCGAGACCTGCATTGTCATTGCGGCCACGAACGCCGTGAAGGCCCGGCGCGCCTTCGAGTTCGGGACCTTCTTGGGAAGCACCACGCTCAACCTGGCCGTCAACATTCCCGAGGACGGCGAAGTTTCGACGCTCGATCTCGACCAGGCGAGCCTTGCCGCGCTGAGCCAGCATCCCGAAGATGCCGCGTTGACCCGCACCCATTTTGCCACCCGCACGCTCGACTTCATGGGCAGCCGGGCCGCGCACAAAGTGAAGACGCTGACCGGCAACTCCGTCACCTTCGACTTCTCACCATGGAAAGATTCCATCGACCTCGTATTCATTGACGGCGGCCACGACCTCCTAACGGTGAAAGCCGATACCGAGCACGCCATGGAAATCGTAGCCAAAGACACAACCTCCTGCATCCTCTGGCACGACTACAACAATAAGGACTACCCCGAGCTATCTACCTACCTTGACGAGATGTCTGCCAGCACCCCAATCTTTCACGTCGAAGACACTATGATCTGCCTCTGGTTCAACGACCCGACCAATGCAATCCGGCCCCGTTTGGGGTCGACTGACCAGCCGCGAGCGGCCTAGGGCCAGCCTTTGCAGTCAATATGGGTAACCATGGAACAGATGAGTGATGCTCTCTTGACAATGCCGGGCGTGGGGATATCATCTGTGTACTCACCGTGTCTACCCGCAAGAAAATCCAGGGTGCAAGTGTCACGGCAATCCTTCCAGTGGAGACTGCATGCGTCCAACCTTCCTTGCCCCTTGTGTGCCGCTGGCCTGTTTACTGTGTGGGCTGCTGAGCGGATGTGAGTTGAGTTCAACGGCGGGGCCCTCGCCGGATGCGGGGCTTGCGATTCAGGGCAAGGTTCAAGGCGGGCAGGCGCCGATTGTAGGCGCGCGGGTGTATTTGCTGGCGGCAAACGCCGGGGTGTTCACGCCCAATGCGAATGGCTATGGGAACGCGTCGGTGTCGCTGCTGACCAACGTGCCGGGCAGCACGACACTGGATTCGAGCGGCGGAGCGACCGACGGCGACTACTATGCGACCACTGTGGCGGGGGGCACGTTCAGTATTACCGGCGACTATACCTGCACGCCCGGGCAGCAGGTGTATCTGTATGCGGTGGGCGGGAATCCTGGTTTGCCTCTGGGGCAGGCCAATCCGGCGGCGGGCCTGCTGGCGGTGCTGGGGAGCTGTCCGAGCTCGGCGGGCGCAACCAGCAGCTTCTCATCGTCGTTGTACGTGGTGATGGATGAGGTGTCGACGATTGCGGCGGCGTATTCGTTTGCCGGGTTTGCGACGGACGCAGTGCATGTGTCGAGTTCCGGGACGGCGCTGGCGCAGACGGGGATTGCGAATGCGTTTGCGAATGCGGCGAACGTGGAGACGCTCGGGACCGGGGCTGCGCTGGCGACGACGCCGGCGGGGAATGGCGCGGTCCCACAGGGCGAGATCGACACGCTGGCGAATATTCTGGCGTCGTGCGTGAACACCAACGGGGCGGTGACGGGGCCGACGAATGCGACGGCGTGCTACACGCTGTTCACGAATGCTGAAAGCAGCGGCTCCTCCGGCACGGAGCCGGCGGACACCGCGACGGCGGCAATCAATATCGCGCACAACCCGGGGGCAAATATGACAGCGTTGTACTCGCTGGGTTCCGGATCGCCGCCCTTCAGCCCCGCGCTTACGACTCAGCCCAACGACTTCACGATAGGTATCAAGGTCACTGGCGGCGGATTGGATGTTCCGGAGAATCTTGCCATCGACGGCTCCGGCAACGTGTGGGTGGTCAACAGTGTCAACAGCGTCTCCAAGTTTGCCAGCTCCAGCGCGGCGATCTCGCCTTCGACTGGCGGCTTCTATGGGATTGGTGGCTACACCGGCATCGAGGAGCCGTACGGCATCGCGATCGACACCGCAGGCGATGCGTGGATCACCAATCCGAATGTCAGCTACGTCACCGAGCTGAACAGTGCCGGCACAGCGGTTACCAACTCGCCCTTTGGCACCGGCACGCAGAGCCGTCCGACTTATATCGCGATCGATGGTTTGAGCAACGCGTGGATCACGGATGACAGCGTGTACGGCCTCGGCGTCATCAAGCTCTCGAGCGCAGGCGCACTCGTCTCATCGGGATTCGGCTACAGCGGAGGCGGCCTGGATGGCCCCTACGGTATCGCGATCGATGGCTCGGGCAACGCGTGGCTTGGCAACAATACCAGCGGAACCGTTTCGGAGTTCTCCAGCGCGGGCGTGGCTTATACGAATTCGCCATACACGAGCGGCGGAGTTCAATACCCTCACGGCATTGCCGTCGACAGCTCGGGCCGGGTCTGGGTGCCAAACTACAACGACACCGTAACCGTGCTCTCCAACACCGGCGCGCCGGTTTCCGGCACCAGCGGCTACTCCGGCGGCGGGGTGGACGATCCTTACTACGTTGCGATGGACGGCGCGGGGAATGCGTGGATCGCAAACGCCAGCGGCTTCGGCAGCACGGTCTCGGAGCTCACCAATGCGGGTACGCCAATCACAACCAGCCTCGGCTACGGGTACGCCAGTCTGAGCAGCGCCAACTCCGGCAACACGGGGATCGCCGTCGACGGCTCGGGGAATGTCTGGATCGCAAACGACGGCGCCAACGACATCGTGGAGCTGATTGGAGCGGCGGTGCCGGTGATTACGCCAATTGCGGCGGGGCTGCCGTCGACGCCGACGGTGAACGGGACGAGCCATCTGGGAACGCGCCCTTAGGCCGAGGGGGTTGGTGTGAAGAAGTGCGCGGATTCGCCGAAGAACGCAACGGCGGTGCTGGCCTTAGTGGGCGGCGCCCGCGCTGTTCTCGGCGGTGCGGGCGCGGAGGCGTGCACGGCGAAACTCTTCCTGCGGTAGACCCATCACTGAAGCGGGCAGCTTGGGCAACGAAAGTGCGGTCTGTTTGTTCTGCCTGAAATGTCGCATTTTCGGCAAGCTCAGATTCACTTCAAACTGAGACGCTAACGGCGGCCTTATTCGGCTTCTCCCTGGTCAGCCGGAAGGCCACGCGCAGCCCCACGAAGAGGATCACCAGTCCGATGATGCCGTAAGCGCCCTGCGCCAACTTCAGGAATGGCGAGACGATCCCGCCCACCAGCAGAGGACCGGCCATCGTTCCCCAATCGATTGCGTACCCTTGATTGAGTGCCTCGGAGATTTGAATCGGAACGGATGCAAGCGAGATGGCCGCATAGGTCAGCACGACGGCGGGGATCTGGTAGCGTGGCCCACCCACGCCTCCCGATCCCTGCATCATGGCTTTGCCGACCATCAGTCCGACCAGGACCGCGACGTAGCCAAGGTACATGTGAGTGATGATGGTGAACGACGCGTAGAGGACCAGGCCGGCGACGGCGGCGGCGGTGCCGTAGAGAAGAGCGCGGGGGTAGGGTGAGCTCTCCTCCACGGGAAGGCTGATGCCGGCTGAATTGGCGGCCTGGCTCAGCACGGCTGGGCTCGGGCTGCTGGCCCGCGCGGCCGAATCCCTCTCCCTGGCTGCGCAGGA
>Ga0224555_1005579_pt1 | contig 10394 bp, 7 predicted proteins | sample 714S23034metaG_FD_180687 | JGI IMG/M metagenome (GOLD analysis project Ga0224555, IMG submission 180687) | Peat soil microbial communities from Stordalen Mire, Sweden - 717 S2 30-34 | ecosystem: Environmental > Terrestrial > Soil > Wetlands > Peat | place: Sweden: Norrbotten County, Stordalen...
TCCGGGGCCCTTCCCCGGGTTCACGGGCTGTGGCAACGGCATGTTCATCAGCCCTGCCACCGCGGCGTTGGGCTGAGCTGCGCCGGAGGACAGCAGGAAATGGAATGTGCCGTCCGGGTTGGCATAGCTGCGTGGAGGGTCACTCGGATTCCTGACCGCAAACATCTCCTGCACGTGCGCCTTGTTGCCTTGGGCATGAACCACCACCCGCGCTGACTGGATGCGGAGCAGCGGCGCAGACGAACTGGCCTCGAACACAGCGATGGCGACGGAAGCCGTTCCCTCCGGATCGAATTGTGCCGGCGCGTTGTAATCCACTCCCTGATAAACCGCTTGGACTAAGTAAAAGGACGATGGATCGACATTGGCGGAGGAAAAAACAAACCGGCCGCTGGCGTCGGTAATAGCTGTCGCCACGCGCTGCATCCCACCTCGCGGAAGCAGCAACTGCACGGCCTGGTTTGCGACTGGCTGGCCAGAGGTGCCGTTGGCAACCTCCCCTTGAATCCTCCCCTGCGCCGGCAAGACCGCCGGGAGAGAAACAAGTAACAGAACTGACGCCAGGAAGATCAGACCGCTACGCATGATGCTCAAGCCCTTCACCTTGTCTAAAGTATTCTGAATCGCGTGAAAAAATACAAGTCTTTTGTGTCGCGGGCGCGGCCTCGAAGCGATGTCATGAACCAACGGGTCTTCTTCCTTTTGGCCTTCGGAAGATAAAGACCAGTGGGATGATGAGCAGAAACAGGATGCCCATCAGCCGGAATACACTCAGAAAGCTCAACAACGCCGCCTGCTGCTGGACCGCGCCATAGAGCATCGCCAGGGCGCGGCGACTCGCAGTGGTGGGGTCTGAACCGCCCCGCAAAAACATTGCTCGAGCTTGTTCCAGTGCTTGCCGGGTAAAGGGGTTGTTGTCCGTCACATGCGCGGCCAGCAGGGTCTGGTTGAACTGGGAGCGCCGGGCAATCCAGGTAGTGACGAAGGAAACGCCCATGCTCGAGCCGATGTTTCGCATGACGCTGTAAAGGCTCGTGGCATAGCCGGTCTCATGCTTCGGAATCGGATCCATGGTCAGAACCGTGAGGGGGACGAAGACGAAGGCCAGGCCGGCGCCCTGGTTAAGCAGGTGCGTGAGGATGTCCCAGGTTCCGGAGTCAAGGTCCATGTGGGAGTAGCCGAAGAAAGCGAGGCTGGCGACGGCAAAACCGAACACCAGCATCCATCGCCCATCCCAGCCTCTGCCCAGCAGGTACCCCACTAGCGGCATGCAGAGGGCTGTGGCAACGCCGCGCGGGCTGGTCCAAAGCCCGGCGGTCGCCGACGTCCAACCGAGCAGGGTCTGCATGAACAAAGGCAACGTCACCAGGCTGCCGTAAAGCACGAACCCGAGCAGCGCGACCAACACGATGCCCGCCCCAAAGCTTGGATACTTCAACAGCCGGAAGTGCACGATGGGCTGCTCGATGGTGAGCTCCCGGATGACGAAAGCCGCCAGCAATCCGGCTGCCAGCACGGCCAGGGTGATGATGAAGCGGCTCCCGAACCAGTCGTCTTCCTGGCCTTTGTCCAACAGGATTTGCAGTGACCCCATGCCCACCGCCAGCATGCCAAAACCCCAGAAGTCGGCGCGCAACTTCCCTCGGCTAAGGTAGGGCGGATCGGAAACAAAGAGGCCGATCATGATGAGGCTGGTGATGCCGATGGGGAGGTTGATATAGAAGACCCAGCGCCAGGAATAGGCGTCAGTAATCCACCCGCCGAGCGTGGGGCCAAGTATGGGGGCGGCGACAATGCCCAACCCCCAAAACGCCATCGCCTTACCGCGCTCCTCGCCTGGGAATTCTTCGAGCAGCACAGCCTGCGAAAGCGGTTGGAGTCCTCCACCGGTGGTGCCTTGGAGCACGCGAAAGAAAATCAGCGCCGGCAGACTGGGCGCAATCCCACACAAAAGGCTGGAGACCGTGAACCCCGTCACTACGGTCAGCAGCAATCGCTTGCGGCCAAAGTAGTTCGCGAGCCAGCCGGTAATGGGCAGGACGATGGCGTTGGCGACCAGGTAAGAGGTGAGGACCCAGGTGGATTCATCGACGGTTCCCGAAAGGCTGCCCGCAATGTGTGGCAGGCTGACGTTGACCACCGAAGTGTCCAGCACCTCCATTACCGCGCTGGACATGACAGCCACCGCCACCAACCAACGATTCGCTGAGGAGTGGGTCGCTACTACGCTGCTCATATACGGGATGAGATTTTAACCCGAATTCGCAAGTTGAAAGGCTCCGGTTTTTCCCCGCGTGAAACCGTGAAGACGTTTAGTCCGCATTTTTCACCACGACTTGTGCGTTTAATCTCTGACCCTGCGGCCGCCCACTCGTTCCAAGAGGAGCAACTTGCCCGCAGTCGCCCGCGAGTCCCTCACCGTTGCGTCGTCGCCGTCCCGCAACACGATCGCAGGCGTTTCGACGCGAGGCCCGCGACCCACGAAGTCCTCGATGTGGACGTTTTTGAACGCGTCGACTTCCAATCCGCCGATGTAAAACTCTGGTTATTTAGAATAGCCAAGGGCTCGCATTCCCGCGGCGGCCTCATGTCCGATGATCAAACGTTCGTACCAGTTAAGCCGGTTGCGCACCGCCGTGCCGCCAACGGAGGCCGAGAGTGCGACATCTTCCTTGATCTCAATGCCTAACCAGGACTCGAGTTCGCGGAAGTCGACCTTGCCCTTGATCAAATCCTCATATTTGACGTGGATGGAGGGGAATCCCTCCGGCAGCTCGGACCAACTTACCGCCAGCCGGTTCCAGTGTCTGGCGAACCCAGCGGCCGAGTCAACATGCAGCTCAGGACGCCGATAGTAGACTTGCCATATGGGATCTGCGAATGATCGGTAACAGTCGTAAGGATGGCGTGACAGGATCACGAACTTGGCCCGCGGGTATAGCCAATGCAACAGGCTCGCTTCCGTGGCGCCCAGCCGAACCTCCTTGAAACCCCAGCGGGCGAAACCGCGATGGCGAGCCGGCTCGCCAAGCCATTGATCAAACAGACTGCGCAGTGCCAATCGGAAATCGTGAGCAGGAGGACAGAGGGTGGCAATCCAGGACGTCGCCATCCGCGATGAGGTGAGATCGTCTTTAATGTAAGTTATCTTATTATGAGGGAATGTCGAAAACTGGTTCAATATCTCGGCAATCCTGGTCACAAGGGTCAATTCGCCGAGCGGCTCTCCCCACAGAAGCAGGTGTGGGTCAGTAACCAATATGCGCTGGAGCAGCGTTGAGCCCGTTCTCCAACCCGTGGCGAATAAGAAAATGGGCGATTCCGTGTCCCTCTCTGCGTTAGCCGCGTCTGAAGCACGAGGACGCAACGCCGCCACAGACTTGGCTAGCTGCTTCAGATTCGGAAAAGTCACTTCCTCCCATCGAGCCCAGGCCCAGAACTCGCGCGCGCAACGCCCGCACGCCCTTAGCAATTTGCCGGTCCGGGACTCCCGCGCCCAGATCCAAAGCGGCGTTTCCATCCATTTATGCGCGTTCACAAAACCAAGCCTCGGCAGGGAGCGTTACAATCGCCGCTATCATGGCGACTCAGTTCAATGCATCATAGCAAATGAACACTGTTGTTTAATATAGCCCATCGAACTTGTAGTGAGTCAGCTTGGGTTGTCTTGGCAGAGGGAACATTCAAACCAAAGGACGGGATTTGCGAAATTCATCCTTGCAACTAGCGGAGCATGCTCTGGAAGTTCTCGCGCACGAGCCTCAAAGTCCTGACGGGCATTAGCCGTTTAAGTCTCCAGAAGGCTCGATCTTGTCCTGGCGGAAAGAAGTAGAGATCACCCCGTCGGGCCGCCCTGATAATGGCAGGCGCCAGATCGTCGGCCGAGCGCGAACTGCCCGAGATCATGCGTTCCAGGCCATTACGTTCAATCTCGGTCTGTGCCACCATCCGATCGGCCAGCTTGCTGCGGAAATAGCTCGGACAAACGACGGTAACGGTGACGCGGTCACCGATTTCGTTGTACAGGGTTTCTGTCATGGCGACTACCGCTGCTTTGCTGGCGGCGTCAGGGCCGTATGTCGGAACAGCCGCGACGGCAGCAAGAGAGGCAATATGGACGATGTGACCCTTGCCGAGCCGTGCCATATCGGCCGCGAAGGTCTGGCATCCCAGCACAAGCCCGAGGAAATTAACCTCAAGCGCCTTGCGCCAATGGTCGATAGGAGTTTCGGCGGTACTCCCCATTACCGCAATGCCCGCGCACTGTACCAACCAATGAGGGACTGCTCCCTCGAGGCACGCTCGCGCCCGGACCCAAGTTTCCGGATGGCTGACATCGCCCACGACCACCTCGATGCGATGGCCGCCGCCGGCAAGGTCTTGCTGGCAGTCGGCTAAGCCTGGAGCGTCCGAGTCGATCAATAAGAGATGGCAATCGTGCCGCAGCTCCTTAGCAATTGCCAACCCTAAGCCCGAAGCCCCGCCACTAATTACTGCCCAACTCACCGGTGCAACAACTGCTCCTTTTTTCTGCCCTGTGTCGTTCATGATGCGGTTCTCCCGGGGTACCTGCGGAATACTTGGGGAGAAGCTCGATTCCCTGCTTGCGTCGGACGGAATTACTGATTTAGAGTACCCGAGGGCATGCATTCCCGCGGCGGCCTCATGTCCGATGATCAAACGTTCATACCAGCCAAGCCGGTTGCGCTGCTTCGACAGGGGCTTTTGCCGCTCGGGAGGGATCACCAGCGGCTTCAGGGTGGCGAAGTTGGCGCAGCAACCGACAGCGTCGAAAAGGCGCTTGCACGTGGCCTCGAAATCGTGAGTCAAGTCGGCATAATCAATCGAGATGTCGGCATGGCGTCGATGGGCCGCCAGGCTCAGCTCCCAAAGCTTGCAGAACCGTTCGTAACCGGTGCTGGAGTTTCGCGCGTCAAGCTGAGGAAACTGAGCCTTCAGGTCTTCACACCAGAACGCCAGGTCGAAATGATTGAAATTCACATTGGCCTGCCCCACGTCTTCCCGGCCGAACCACTGCTGCATCCGCTTGACGATGCTGTTCCACTCTGCTTTCTTATCCCGAAAGATGTGCACGATCTTGGCCTGCGGGAACCTTGCCCGCAGCCAGTCCAGGCGGAAGGTCATGCGGTTGAACTTCAGAAGAACCTTGGAGCGGCGTCCGAAGGCCGATCCGATCAGGTAAGAAAGGTACCGGTAGAGGTCGTCACCTTCGTCCTCCCGCGTCATCCAAAGGCCCTTGTGCGCCCAGTCCGGGTTGAACAGAGCTTTAACTTTATTGAAGCCCTTATACTCGGCGAAGTAATCCTCGACGAAGAAATGATGCTCGTAGACTGGAGGCGGCCGGATCAGATACCCCTTTAGCTTGGGGTGCAAGGGTTCGTAGAGGCAGTAGTATTCGTCCGTTTTCCTGAACAGGGTAAACAGGAGTGTGCTCCCCGAGCAGAAATCGCCACTGACCAAAACCAGATTGCTCATCATCCCACCCCGATCCGTGAATTGCAGGGTGACGTTGCCGCACAGTGTCAAGCCACGGGCCCGCTATGGAATCGCTCTCACTGATAATCCTGCGCGACTGGCCCATGCCGCATCCGCACCTCCCCAAAGCAGGAATCGCTCCGAGGAGTTATGGGCATTCTACCACGGGACGCTGGATCGGGATAGGGGGAGCGGTCGCAGCATATGGCTTTGGCAAAAGAGTCCAATACCCTTATCGTGCTTTCCCGGGGGGTTCGCTCTGGCGGTGCGTTGCGGATCGTATGGCATACAGAAGGTTGGGAGCCCCTTTGGGGCGGGCTTAAAACCCCGCCCTCGCCCATTCGTAGTGAGAAATCCCGGCTGGGGGACTGCCCGCCCAGTTACTGAACACTACACTTGAATCTCAGGGCCCGCTCCACCTCGGCGCGGATGGCGCGCATAAATGTCTCGACGGAATAGAGGTCCTTCCGGAGGGCGAGCCGCTGCCTGATGTCCTCCTGGGCAGCAGGATCTCCAAGCACTTGCATGATTTTTTGCGCGGCGTCTTCCTCGGATTCGTAAATCAAGCGGCTATCGTGTCCGACGATTTCCGGCGGACCACCGCTGTTATGCACGAAGGGGATGCAACCCGCTCGAAGCATCTCTGCTACAGCCATGCCGAAATCCTCGTCCTTGAACGCGTGCATGCCGTAACGCTGGCGGGCAACGAGTGCGGCCATCTCTCCCCGTGAAAGATCCTCATGCAGCGTCGCCCAAGAGGAATTGGCTTGCGCAAGCGCACGCAGAAATACGGGATAATCGCTTCTCTGACAGTAAGACACCCCCAAGACGTGCATCCTCACTTGGGGGAACCTGGTTCGCACTACGCTGAGGACCTTTAGACACCAATCGTACCGCTTCGCGGCCGCCAGCCGGCCTATCATCACAAAGCCGTCCTCGCGTTCTTCCCACGCGATCTGGGGAAAGATTCCGGGAGCCGGAGGATGCACCGTTGTGGAGTCGATTCCGTAGAGCCTTTTAACCCGTCGGCCAGTCCAGCCGGAGTTGACCAGGGTGTGGTTGGCCTTCATGCGATCGAAGGAATAATCGGCGACCAGCATCCACGGCCGGATTTCACCCTTGCTCAAACAGGCGAGTTTCTGCCCCAGGGGCAGGTCGCAGGAAGACCGGACGCGAGGGTACACACGGGCGAGGATCGGCCAGTGGATGTACTGGACGCCAGGCGGGCCGAAATCACCTTCATTGAAGGCGCTCACGACCAGGTCATACTGATGCCGGATTCGCTTGCAGAGCCGCATCAGACAGGCATGCCTTTCAATACTGAAGGGATCCGGATCGAAACTGAGGAATGCGCGCACCGCCGGAGCCATCGTTCGAACCTGAAGATCCGAGCCGGTCAGCGAGGTGCCGTAATGCCTGTCGAGCAGGCGGAGGTCAACGGGCTCTGAGGTGAGCAGCGTCACCGCGTAGTCTTGCCGCAGCGCTTCGAGGATCCACGCCGCCACTCCCTCCGCGCCGCCGCACGGGATCAGCCGGTGGGTGCAGACCAGGATACGGGGACGAGGGTGAGGCATCCAATCAGACATGGAACCACCAGATATACTTGGCTTTGTTGATGAGCACGTTGAGCAAGTCCGTCGCCTCTCCATCCCGAATTTTGCGGTGCAAATAGCGAAACCGGTGCCGCCATCGCCGCCAGCGATACCCGGGAATGCGAATCGCCGCTGTGGGCGCCGGATCGAGCCCGTAGGTGTTAATCGCGCGCGCTAACCACGGAAAGACAGGAGCGTGCTCCCCGAACCGAAATCGCCACTGACCAAAACCAGATTGCTCATCATCCCACCCCGATCCGTGAATTGCAGGGTGACGTTGCCGCACAGTGTCAATCCACGGCCCCGCTATGGAATCGCTCTCACTGATAATCCTGCGCGACTGGCCCATGCCGCATCCGCACCTCCCCAAAGCAGGAATCGCTCCGAGGAGTTGTGGGCATTCTACCACATATGGCTTTGACAAAAGAGTCCAATACCCTTATCGTGCTTTCCCGGGGGGTTCGCTCTGGCGGTGCGTTGGGGATCGTGTGGCATACAGAACCCTGATGCGCCTGCCCGAGAAAATTCCAACCAAAGGACGGGATATGCAATTACACCTTATTCCTCCACACGGAGGAGAACTAGTAAATCTGATTGCCGCACCGGAGCGCGCCGCCGAGTTGCGGGCGATATCAATGTCCTGGCCCTCCTGGGATTTGACTGCGCGGCAACTCTGTGACTTGGAACTTCTTTTGACCGGTGGCTTCTCACCGCTTCGGGGGTTCATGACGCGTGCGGACTATGAAAGTACTTGTTCCGACATGCGACTGGCGGATGGGAGGTTATGGCCGATCCCTATCGTTTTGGACGTAACGGAAGAATTTGCCAAGTCTATGGGCAGAGGTAGTGCCATCGCCCTCAGAGACCCCGAGGGCGCCATGCTCTCTGCCTTGCATGTTGATGAAGTCTGGCAACCGGACCGGAGGGCGGAAGGCGAGGCGGTTTACGGGACCTTAAACACCCAGCATCCCGGCATGGAGTACGTCTTGAGAAAGACCAATCCATGGTATGTGGGAGGGCGACTCGAAGGCGTGCAGCTCCCCACCCATTATGACTTCCGATCCCTGCGCCTGTCCCCCTCAGAACTCCGGGCGGAATTCGCCAGGCTCGGTTGGCGCCGCATAGTTGCCTTCCAAACATGCGAACCGATGCACCGCGCTCATCAGGAGTCGACCTTGAGGGCGGCAAAAAAGGAAGGAGCGAACCTCCTCATTCACCCCTCCGTCGGGATGACGAAACCGGGCGACGTCGAGTACTACACCAGAGTGAGATCTTACCAAGCACTTCTCTCCAAGTATCCCAAGGATACCGTCAAGCTTTCTTTACTGCCTCTGGCCATGCGCATGGGTGGACCTCGCGAAGCCCTCTGGCATGCGATTATCCGGAAAAACCACGGATGTAGCCATTTTATTGTAGGACGTGACCATGCAGGCCCCGGCCCGGATTCGAGCGGCAAGCCGTTTTACGGGCCTTACGATGCGCAGGAGTTGCTGCGTAAGCACCAGCAGGAACTCGGTGTAACCATGGTGCCCTCCCAAATGCTGGTTTACCTGGAGGATCAGGACGCCTATGTGCCCGAGGATGAGGTCCCCGCCGGCTCGCATGTCTTCGACATTTCCGGAACGGAACTCCGACGGCGTCTCGCTGAAGGGCGGGAGATTCCCTCCTGGTTCACTTTTCCGGAAGTCCTGCGCGAATTACAACGCAACTCTCCGCCGCTGCGCCGCCAGGGGTTCACGGTGTTCTTCACGGGCCTCTCTGGTTCCGGGAAGTCCACCCTTGCAAACGTCTTGCGCGTCAAATTGCTGGAAATGGGGGGACGGCCGGTAACTCTACTGGACGGAGACATCGTGCGCAAGCACCTGTCGTCTGAGCTGGGATTCTCACGCGAGCACCGTGACATTAACATCCGGCGGATTGGGTTTGTGGCCTCGGAGATAACGAAGAATGGCGGCATCGCCATCTGCGCCCCCATTGCCCCCTATGACTCCACTCGGAAAGAAGTAAGGGCAATGGTTCAGCCCCAGGGCGGTTTCATCCTGGTGTACGTCTCGACGCCGCTTGAGACTTGCGAAGCCAGGGATCGAAAGGGACTTTACGCGAAAGCGCGTGCAGGTCTGGTTGACCAATTTACGGGTATTTCCGATGCGTATGATGTCCCTACTGACGCTGACATCGTGATCGACACTACCGACGTCGCGCCCGAGGAGGCGGCACAGGAGATCTTCTTACGCCTCGAGCGGCAGGGATATATTGGCGCGAATGATCAGGAAAGAACGGGGCCCCCCAGCGCGCGTTAATCGGGCAAGCAGAAGTCAGCCGGTAGCGCCCCCGGCTTCTTGGCGCATCTTCGACTCCAAGTTGGAGATTCAGGGTAATATGTCAAAGGCGTACAATCCTGCATCGTGAGGTTAACTCGTATGAACCTTCTAACAACTTTGAAAGGCTCGTTGCTCGAATCCTTCTTCCCAGCCGCTTGGGACTTGGCGCAGTGGGACGCCTGTGTGGCCGACGACCCAAAGGCCATCTTCGATCGGCAGCCCAAATGGCACAAAGACTTCTCCATTCGAATGTCCAATGACGTGGCGGATTTTGACGTCATGTTAGGCCACGAGCTGGCCATGGAAATCCGACGCTGCCACGAAGCCGGCCGCAAGCTGGTTCTGATTTTGCCTGTCGGCCCGATGGGCATGTACCGTTGGACGGTCTATTTCCTGCGCGACTGGAACATTCCCTGCCAGCACGTTTACGGCTTCAACATGGATGAGTGGAGCGACAGCGAGGGCAACACGCTTCCCAGTAACGATCCCGGCGCTTTCCAGAATGCCATGGAGAAGGCCTTCTACTCCCCTCTCGCCAACCTTACCATACCGCCGGAGCAGCGCTTTTTTGCCACCCGGCGACTGCTCCCCGAGTATCCGGAGCGGATCGGGGCATTGCGCAAGGAAGGGGCCAAGTTGGTGGTGGTTTATGGCATTGGGCGCGCCTGTCATATCGCCTTTTGGGAACCCCACTTTGGGGCAGAGTTTGCCAATGACGAAGAGTGGCGGAAGCGGACGCATCGCTTAGGCGCCAGGCTGCACCCGCTGACGATTGAACAGAATGCCATCACCAGTTTCAAGAGCCGGACGACGCTGGTGCCCGCCTTCGCCAACACCATCGGGCCGGCCTTCTTTACGCGCGCCGACTACGCCATTGGGGGCGCGGATGGTGAACTCGGCCGCGGCATGCAGTGGCAGGGCCTGTCATTGTGGGTCACGTTGCGGCACGCCACCAGTCGTCACGTCCCTTCCACCTGGATGCCGA
>Ga0224555_1005580_pt1 | contig 10394 bp, 8 predicted proteins | sample 714S23034metaG_FD_180687 | JGI IMG/M metagenome (GOLD analysis project Ga0224555, IMG submission 180687) | Peat soil microbial communities from Stordalen Mire, Sweden - 717 S2 30-34 | ecosystem: Environmental > Terrestrial > Soil > Wetlands > Peat | place: Sweden: Norrbotten County, Stordalen...
TCCGAACGAAGGAAATCCCTCCACCTCCCAGGCCCCTCAAGCCGGCTGAAATTCGGAGAATACGGCTTGCGCTCAATGCCAGCCAGACACTCTTTGCCCGGTTTCTCAATGTCAGTCCCAATACCGTCGAAAGCTGGGAACAGGGGGTGCGACAGCCGGACCAAGCGTCCCTCAAGTTACCCACCATCGCCAAGAAAAACCCCCAAGCCATGCTTTCTACGTGAGTAAGCGTAACGCGGACCTCTTTTGTAGGTCCGCGCCCTTTGGGTGCGGCTGGCGAGAAGAGCCGCAGACCCGAAACCATGGGTTACGGCGGGTGGGACCGAAACAGACTTCCTGTCTCTTGACAAACGCAACAAGATAGGCTAGAATTGTACGTTGGAGTTGCGCAGGAGGCGACGGCCTGCCGGGAACGCTACGGTGCAATGCTACTGTCCGCCCCAAGCCACTTCCGAGAATGTGCCAAGCGCGACGAAAGGCCCACCAATTGGCTCGCCACGTCACAGACAAGAAGTCTCTTGTTGCAGGGGAATCAAAAAAGGATTTCTTAAAATTGACGGACCGACGCGGGAATGTCTATGAAAAAAAAGGGCCACCATGAAAGATTCGCGTGTGAAGCCGGAATGTGTATGAAAATAAAAGTACTTATCCGCTAAAAGACGGAATGTAGTTGAAAAGAAAGGTGGTTAGTAGAGGGCTGATTGTAACCGGGAGGCGGGAGGTAGCGAAGAGCCGGAGCCTTCGGACCATTGGCAATCTGCTGACCTCGAATTCAAAGGGGGCAACAGCGCCGCGCAAATGACCCCTCACCCGGCCCGCGTCCCGATGAAGTGCATCGGGATCGCGGTTCGCCCTCTCCCCTTGGGAGAGGGCGAAGGCCCAATGTAGCGGCGAGTTTACCTCGCCAAGTGGCGGCGTCCCGATAAGATCGGGACAGGTTCCGCCGGCTCTACATAAAATGACCGACCACCTGCCAGTCTGATTAGGTCACCTCCTTATGCGGCTCAATGATAAAATCAATACTTGGCAGGGAAAACCCTTCCAGGTTTGGAGCAGGTTGTCGAGAACTTTCCATCAACCACACAAATTGCGCGCGGCCGTCCTCGCGGCGGCTTTGTTCCTTCTCACGGGGATTTGCGAAGCCGTCACCCTCCCTCAAACGGCTATTCGAGCCTTGACCCTTCCAAACGGCCTCGAGGTCTGCCTTGTGGAAGACCACCAGGCGCCCGTGGTCAATGTTCAAGTCTGGTATCACGTGGGCTCCAAGAACGAGACCCCGGGGAGGACGGGTTTTGCTCACTTGTTCGAACACTTGATGTTTGATGGGACTACGAACATCGGGGCCGAGCAATTCTCCGACTACGTCATTCGGTCCGGCGGCATCGACAATGCGTACACCACAGAGGATTCCACCGTCTTCTGGGAAACGACACCTGGCTCCCAGCTTCCCGTCGTCCTTTGGCTGGAGGCTGACCGGATGCGCAACCTGGACATCACGGGAACTGTTTTCAACAACGAAAGGGAAGTCGTCGAAGAAGAGAGGCGCTTGAGGTTTGATAGCCTGCCCTACGGGACGGTGGTGGAGACCTTGTATCAACATGCCTACACCGTGCATCCCTACCAGCACATGACCATTGGCAGCATGCACGACCTGGACAACGCCCGGCTAGAGGACATTCGCGACTTCTACGACACTTATTACGTGCCCAATAACGCCACCGTAGTCATCGTCGGCGACATGGACCCGCAGCAGGCGGAATCCATGATCCGGAAGTATTTCGGCCCTCTCGAACACGGATCTCGCCTTCCTGCAAACCACATCCAGCAGGAACCGCCCCAAACTGCGGGGCGGGTTGTGAAACTCGCTCTGAACGTGGCGCTTCCCGCCTTCGTCGAGGGTTACCATATGCCGGCGGATGGCACCCCGGACGCTTACCCGCTCCGGCTGGCTTCCAATATCCTCTCGGAAGGAGAAAGTTCGCGCATCTATCGGCGGCTGATTTATGACAAACAGATTGCCCTGGAAGCGCAGAGCACCGGCAACTTCACGGAAGACCCCAATCTCTTCTTTGTCTTTGCCGTCCTGAACCAGGGCCACGCGCCCGCCGAGGGGGAGACTGAGGTCGAGGCGGAACTGACCCGGCTGAAGACTCAAACCGTAAGCAATGACGAACTCCAAAAAGCCAAGAACCAGATCCTGCGCGATTTCATCTTGAGCCGGCAGACGGTCCAAACGCGGGGGGAGGAACTGGGCTATGCGGCAGTCATTTTGAAGGATGCGAACTTGGTCAATACGGAACCTGCCCGATTCCTGGCTGTCACGCCAGCGGATATCCAGCGGGTGGCGCAGAAGTATTTCGTTCCGCAGAATTTGACGCTGGTGGAAGTGTACCCAAAGAGCGCAGCAGGGAACAAGCAAGCAAGTGGGCAAAGAGCGGGAGGCCAATGAGCTCACAGAGGTGGATGCGTAGAGGCGGGATTTGGAGTGCGGCAGCTTGCTGCCGCTTTCCTGCGCCGGAAGCTCGCTTCCGTCAGCGGCTCGAACAAGCTCGCGACGCAAAAGCGGCAGCAAGCTGCCGCACTCCAAAAAGGTGCTTGTTCTGTCTGGCGGCTTTGCTTTTGGCTGTTCTCTCGTGGGCTCGCGACTTCCCGCCGGAGGCGTTGCCTCCCAAGCCCCTGGTTCTTCCCGTGCCTGCGCTACGCGTTCTTCCCAATGGTTTGAAAGTGGTCGTCATCGAGCGGCACTTACTTCCACTCTTAACGTTGCGGCTGGTGGTAAAGTCGGGAGCAGAATGGGATCCGGCGGCCTTGCCGGGAACAGCGCAACTGGTGAGCGCCTTGCTGACTGAGGGAACTTCAACACGCAGCGCCAGCCAAATCTCCGAGTCCATCGACTCGATGGGAGGATTAGTGGATGCGGGGACCGGGTGGGATGAATCGTATATTACCCTGAGCGTCCTCAACGACCATGAGGAGCTGGCTTTCGATCTTTTCTCGGACATGGTGATGCATTCCAGCTTCGCGCCCGCAGAAGTCGAGCGCAAGCGCAAGCAGACCCTTTCGGGCCTCGAGGTTGTTCGCGACGATCCTGACTACGTTGCCGATGCGGTCTTGCGGCGCCTCGCCTTTCTCGGGACCGCGTACGGCCACCCCGAGGACGGAACGATTGCCTCGCTGCGCCGCATGACTCAGGAAAACCTCCTCGCCTTTTATAACGACTGCTATCAACCCTCGAATGCCGTTCTCGCCATTGTCGGGGATATCGAGACCAGCAGAGCCTTTGAACGCGCGGAGAAGCGTTTTGGCGCTTGGGCGAACCGGGCAACGCCCCTGCCACCTGCGGTGTCGCCAGCGGTGGCATCGCATAGGATTTTCGCCATCGACAAGCCCGATGCGGTTCAGACGGAAATCCGGATTGGCAACCTTGGGGCGCCGCGCAAAAGCCCCGATTATCTGGCGCTGAGAGTCGCCGACCAAATTCTGGGCGGACCCTCTGAAAACAAGCTTTTCAAGGCCCTCCGCAGCCATCAGGGTCTGACCTACGAAGCATCCAGTGAACTCCTCTCTTATCAGACTGCGGGGGTGTGGGTAGCCAAGACTTTTACCCGTACCCCCGAGACTATGAAGAGCGTCCATCTGGCTCTCGAACAAATCAAGCAGATGCACGAGCACCCCGTCACGCCTCAGGAGCTTGAAACCGCGCAGGGATACCTGATTGGCCATCTCGCATTGGACTTTGAAACCTCGGAAGGTGTCGCCAGCCAGACACTGGAACTGCTGGTCTATAATTTGCCCCTCGACTATTGGAACCGGTTCCCTGAAAATATCCGGGCCCTCACCGCCGAGGAGGTTTGGAACGCCGCTCGGCAGCGGCTTGCGCCTGGCAACAGTTTCATTGTGTTGGTCGGCGATCTCTCCGGTTTCGAGAAGGACTTGAAGAAACTGGGCCCGGTGCAGTTTATTCCCTTGGCCGAAGTGGACTTCGGCTCTCAGACGCTTGTCCCCAGCGGGGGAAGAGCACAAAAGCGAAAATAGGTGGGAAGTGATGAAAAAAGCAGCACTCCTCCTTGTCATTTTGATCGCCATGTCTGCCGCGGCTGAGGTCGTCATCTTGCTTCAGGTTCATCCTGACCCCACACGGCTGGCCGCCATACTGTTGAGTCTTGCCCTCACCCTGTGCGCGTTCGTGGGATTGAGCCAGCCGAGCCTCATCCGCTACCTGCGCCAGCGGGCGGTGGAATCAGTTTGGGCAGCGGTCGGCCTGCCCTTATTCTTGCTCGTCCCATACCTCGTCTACGCCTTTGGAACGGGATCGTTCTCGTTCCTCGGGGCCGGCAAATTGCTGGCATACGTCGTATTGCCTACTTTGTTGCTGCTGCCCGACCGACTACATCGCTCCGCCCACCTCGGGTGGCGGGATGTCGTCGCCATGGTAGCGCTGGGGCTTCCGGTGGCTGCAAACTGGCTGGGGGGAATATGGACCTGGCCATTCGACCTTTACTTTTTCCGCCCACTCTTTTGTGTGTGCGTCGGGGTGTACGCCTTTGTGATGGTCCGCAACCTTGAAGGCGTGGGGTACCGGCTACTATGGAGGAAGCAGGACTTGGCGGACGGGTTCGCCAATTTCCTCGCTTTTTCTCTTTTCGGAATTCCGCTGGGGATGGTGTTGCACTTTATTCACCCGCACTTTTCGAGCGCCTCGTTCGGGCAGTTCCCCCTCCAGTTCTTTGCCATCTACTTCACGATTGCCATCCCGGAGGAGCTGCTTTTTCGAGGAATCCTGCAAAACCTCTTGTGCCGGAGCATACGGCGAGGGCCTACGGACATGTATGGCCTGCTGATTGCCGCGGTGGTGTTCGGGGCGTCCCATCTCCATCACGCGCCGGTTCCCAACTGGAGATACGCCATCCTGGCTACGCTGGCAGGGGTTTGCTACGGATACACGTTTCGAAATCGCCAGAGAATTTCCGCCTGTGCCTTGACCCACGCACTTGTCGACACGGCCTGGCACTTCTGGTTTTGAACAAGGCAGTTGGCCCGCCACGGCGGGACAGTCAACAGTCGACAGTGCGGAATTTGACAGTGCGTCCAAGCGTAACGGCCCCCAATGAGTTACAGGGTTTCCGTAAAAGGAGGAGTTTGCGGTTAACTGTTGCCTGTTGACTGTTAACTCTTCTGGACCGAAAAGCCGGGGCCGCAGTAGAATGGCTAGGCAGCCCATTCAATGAGGTTTAATAAGGAGCAAATACATGAAGATGAGGCAGATGGTTTCAATCGTTCTGTGTCTGGCGTTCGTTGCTGTAGCAGTAGCTACCTTACACGCCGGTGAGAGAAAACCCAAGCCCGGCCCTCTTACCGGGACATGGGACTGCACCGCGCACGGAGGGGCTCAGGGTGACATACCGTTTACGCTGTACATCGAGCAGACCAAGAATTCGGTGACAGGTTCGGTTTCATCACCCATGGGCGGGACGCAGATAAGCGCGGGAACTGTCAAGAAAACTGATATTGAAATCCACTTCGACACGCCGCAGGGCAACTACCAGTTAACGGGACGACTTAAGAAGGGGGAGCTTTCCGGTAAGTGGTCCAGTGACACCGATAGCGGCGTATGGGAGGGTAAGAAAAAGGCCACCGGAGACAAGTAGCGCCATTATTCTCCTGCCGCTGCTCTTGTTGACTTACCGCAACCCGGGGACTTAATCTCTAGTTGCCTCGAAATCGCCGGGGGCCATTACGACGCCGAATGTGGAGTGTTTTCATGCGTGTGGTTGTCAAAATCGGGACCAGTTTAATAGCCCCAGATGGGCAGATCGACTTCACTTGGATGCGGTCGTTGATTGATCAGCTCGATCTGGCGCAACATGAGTATGTGATCGTCAGTTCGGGAGCTATCGCTTGTGGAATGTTCTCCTTGGAAATCAAGCGCCGGCCAAAGGAGCTGGGATTGATGCAAGCCACCGCAGCCGTGGGCCAGAGCCGGCTGATGCACACCTACGAAAGGCTGCTCTTTGGGAAGAAGGTGGTCGCCCAACTGCTGCTTTCGAATGACGACTTTTCCTCCCCCGTTCGCTACCGTAACCTCTGCAAGACACTCAGTCAGTTGCTGCGCATGAAGGTGCTGCCCATCGTCAATGAAAACGACAGCGTCTCGGTTCACGAGCTGGAAGGGGTGTTCGGCGACAACGACGAGTTGAGCGCCCTTGTGGCTTCTGCCTTGGGGGCGGACTGGCTGGTCCTACTCACCGACGTGGACGGGTTCTTTCGGCCCCGGGGCCCCCGGGGAAAACCCCGGTTGGTGCGGCTGATTCGTCGCGTCACGCCTGCAATGGAAGCTGCCTGCACCGGGAAGAGCCAGCTTGGGCGCGGCGGGATGCGTTCCAAGTTGCGCGCGGCTCTTAGGGCCACGGCGGCTGGAATCCAGGTGGTGATCGCCAACGGAAACCATCCCCAGGTTATCCCACTTGCCTTGCAGCGCCGCGTCGGGACCTACTTTTCGCCACTGCGCACCAAGAGCGAGAACCCATCATGAGCACCCTGCCCTCGACAAGCCTCACGACAACACCCGACAAACTGAGGAGAGCGCGAACCGCGGCTCCCAGCCTGGCCTGCTTAAGCACGCAGCAGAAGAACGCAATTCTGCAAGCGATGGCGGACCTCATCACGGGAAACCAGGAGGCAATTCTGGCGGCAAACCGCCTTGACCTTCAATCCGACGACCTCAGCCCCTCCAGCCGCGACCGGCTGCTGCTTAACCCAAAGCGCATCGCCGAAATGCTGGCTGGAATCCAAGCGGTCATCATCTTGCCGGACCCCGTGGGTGAAGTTCTGGCCGATTGGGTCCGTCCCAACGGCTTGCGCATACGGAAGGTGCGAGTGCCGCTCGGGGTTGTGGGCGTGATCTATGAGTCCCGCCCCAATGTGACGGTGGATGCCGCCGTCCTGGCGTTCAAAGCCGGTAACGCCGTGGTCCTGCGCGGTGGACGCGAAGCCGTCCATACGAACGAAATGCTCGTGGAACTTCTTAACCGGGCGCAGGGGTTGACGGAAGGGGCCATCGAGTTGCTCGATTCCCGTTCCCGTGAGTCTGCGCATGAGCTCATGCGAGCCCGCGGCTACGTAGACGTTCTCGTGCCGCGCGGCGGAGCGGAATTAATCAACCGCGTGGTGGAGCAGGCCATCGTGCCGGTTATCGAAACCGGGGCAGGGAATTGTCACGTTTACGTGGATAAGGATGCCGACCTGGATCTTGCGGACAGGATCGTGATCAACGCCAAGACCCAGCGTCCCTCCGTGTGCAACGCCGCTGAAAAGCTGCTCGTTCATCAGGATATTGCTGCGGAATACGTGCCCAGAATTGTCGAGAGGCTGCAAGCGGCGGGAGTGGAAGTGCGGGGCGACGAGCTGACCTGCCGCTTGGCAGGCGAAGGCAAGGTGCGAGCAGCTTCCCCTGAAGATTGGCTCACCGAGTATTCGGACTTGAAGATGGCCGTGGCCGTGGTGGCTGATCTGGACGAGGCCATCGCGCACATCAACCATTACTCCACCCGGCACTCCGATGCCATCGTCACCCGTGACGCGATGCGCGCGCAGAAGTTTCTGGACCGGGTGGACTCAGCCGCAGTGTATTGGAACGCTTCCACACGCTTCACCGATGGAGGTGAATTCGGCTTGGGCGCGGAAATGGGCATCAGCACCCAGAAACTCCATTGTCGAGGTCCGTTTGCCTTGCCCGAACTCACTTCCGTGAAGTACCAGATCCTGGGCACCGGGCAAGTCCGAACGTGAAGGGCAGGTTCCAGGTGTCAGGTGTAAGGTGTCAGAGGCTGGGGCGATTTTGGATTTCAGATTTTGGAATTAGATTAGGGCCGCCTTCCACGTAGGGCCCCGGTCAACCCGATGCGGCGGGACAGCTCACAGTCGAGAGTAGGGTGGGCTTCTTCCCCACCTACGACCTACCACCTACCGGTTTTTGAGACTAACGAGACGAGGATTCATATATGTCGAATGTGGCTCTGGCAGTCGTCCTGACATTGGTGGCTGGAATTCTGAACGGCAGTTTCGCAGCACCGATGAAGTACGCCAAGTTTTGGAAATGGGAGAACATCTGGTCAGTTTGGGCGGTAGTGGGAATGTTCGTGTTTCCCTGGTTCATGGTTTATGTGACCGTCCCCCACATGCTGGGCTTTTACCAGCAAGCGGGGGGTCGGGAGATCCTTCTCCTTGTCGGATTTGGGCTTGGATTTGGTCTGGCCCAGATATTCTTTGGGCTGGGCATAGCCGCTCTCGGTATCGCCTTGAATTTCGCCATCGCTATAGGCCTTTCGACCGCACTGGGGTCACTCGTCCCGCTGATCGCATTGCATTCTGAGATGATTCCTACGACCAAAGGCAGGGTCATTATTTTGGGAGTCGCTTTGATGCTGGTGGGGATTGTGTTTTGTGCCGTGGCGGGAAGACATAAAGAGAAGGCCATGCAAAGCTCAGCTCAGGAGCCGCAAGAGGGGGCAGGGAAGAAGATGAGTTTCAAGGCCGGATTGTTCATCTGCATTCTGGCGGGAGTGGGTTCTCCTCTCATCAACTTCGGTTTGGCGTTCGGAGCCCCGCTCCAATCCCTCGCCGCTCAATTGGGTGTTAGTCCCAGGAGTCAAACCAATGTGATCTGGGCGCCCTTGGTGACGGCCGCGCTCGTGCCTTACCTGATTTACTGCGCCTACTTGTGGAGAAAGAACAAAACGGCGAAGCTCTTCTCCCATCCTGGAACGGGCATCAACTGGGTATTGGGCGCGATGATGGGGGTGCTCTGGTTCGGAAGCACAGTCATCTACGGTGCAGCCACGGCTGAGCTGGCGGGCCTTGGTCCCATCCTGGGTTGGCCGCTTTTCATGTCGTCCATTATCATTACCTCAAATGTTTGGGGATTTGTTACCGGCGAATGGAAGACTGCCGGAAAGAAGGCGCTGACCACCATGCTGGCGGGAATTTTGTTTCTTATCGTGGGGTTCGTTACGCTGGCCGTCAGCGGGCGCTTGGCAGGGTGAAAGCTAATCTCAACGATAGGGCAAGGCGCGCACACTCACTGTGGGACCTCTGCCAGCGGGAGCCGCACGTAACGGATTCTCGTTCGGTTCCACGTGTAGGTAATGTGCAAGTCACCGTCCCTTCCCTGGATGATGGCTGGATAGGAGTACTCGCCGGGCTGGCCCTCGAGGACTGAAAACATCTGAAAGTGTTCCCCATCTTTGCTGAGGGCAAGATTGAGCGGCGTCCGCCCGCTTTTCGTGTGATTGTATGCCAGAATGATCCGTCCGTCCCGCAGCCTCACCGCGTCAATGCCGGAGTTCGGGTTAGGCAGGTCGATCGGCCGCGCCTGCGTCCACGTGACACCCCGATCCGAAGAATCGGCCACACAAATCGCCCCGATGTTTGAAGTGGAGCGCGCGTAGAGCCGTAGCCAATCCCCATCCATCGGGACAATGGTCGGCTGAATGATGCCGTAGGTATCCTTCCACTCAGACGGGTCCTGAACCTGTGCTGCAACCTTTGCAGGCGCGCCCGGCCCAGCGGAACCGAAGGGGACGGTGACAGGTCCAAATTTCGTCCAACTCTTGCCGTTATCCGTGCTTCGTTCGATCCAGACGGCCCACGACCGGGAGCTTTCCACCGAAGTGCCGCTGACTATCGTGCCGTCGTCGAGGACAAGCGGTTTGTCCTTAATGGGGCCATAGAGTCCGGCCGGCAGATGCTCCGGTTCAGACCACGTTTGGCCATGGTCCGCGCTCCACATTCGCCCCGCAGCCCAGGTGCTGGGACTGGGGCCAAACTTGTAATAAAGCCACAAGCGTCCGTCACGCGAATAGAAAAGGACGGGGTTCCAGGTGGGTGTTTCGGGCTCGCGCGCGAGTTGAAAAGGCCCCGACCAGTGACCCCCTGTGCGGCGGGCCCCCCAGATCGCGACATCCGGCTTACCTTCCGCGGTGCCGCCAAACCAAGCGACTAGCAAATCGCCGTTGCGCAACTCCACGATGGTGGAAGCGTGACACGACAGAAACGGAGCAGAGGTAAAAATGAACTCGCTCGCCGGGCCAGCTTGCATGCTTGCGGCAGACAAGGCGAGAGAAAACCCCCATGAAAGTATCATGTGAGATTTTCTCACAACCGTTCCAGGCAACCTTTGCCGCATGCGACCGGAGCATTTTCAAGCAGCGAGCACTCTTTCAATTCCACCACCTGGAGGCCGCCGAATTCCGCCTCGCGCTGGTCAGCCAAGACTCTGGCCCCAACCCTTTTCTCCGGACATCGAACAGACCTCCTCCTTAAACCCGGTCCCCACTTCCAAATTGCATGCCCAAGGACCACCCAGCAAATTAATACCGCGAGTATTTCAAGTGCAA